>Ga0102944_1000126_pt1 | contig 61907 bp, 47 predicted proteins | sample SalPonD_shore_MG_FD_78172 | JGI IMG/M metagenome (GOLD analysis project Ga0102944, IMG submission 78172) | Salt pond soil microbial communities from South San Francisco under conditions of wetland restoration - Salt Pond MetaG... | ecosystem: Environmental > Aquatic > Marine > Intertidal zone >... | reverse complement strand
CCAGGAAAGTGCGCCGGGGATCGGTGCTGGAGATAACCATCCCGGCCCTGACAGTTTCACCGCCCTCAAGCTCCACGCCGGCAGTGCGGAGTCCGGTTTCGCCTGCCTCGACCGTGATCGTTTTTACCGGGGAGGCGGTGCGAATCTCTGCACCGGCGGCCTTTGCCGACCGCTCCAGGGAATGAATCAATCCACCCATGCCCCCCCGGGGGATGACGTGTTCGCATCTCAAGCCGTTGTAATTACTTGACAATCTGTAAAGCAGCGCCAGGACCGCCGCATTCGGCGAGCGCGGAGCCAGTGCCGACCCTAGCAATCCGTCCCAGCTTAAAACCGCCTTGAGTAATTCACATTCGAACTTTTCATCCATGAGATCGCGGGTAGGGAGGGCGATGATTCGAAAGAATTCGCGCATATCTTCCCTGCCCAGCCTGCGCAGCTTCCATCCCAACTGTCCCAGAGAGAGCGCATGTGTGGCGTCACCGGCATCGATATCGGGAAAACTTTTCAGCCAGAAAGGTGCCAGCGCATCGGCGAATCGATTCATTAGCCGCGAATATTCCGTGTAGGACTCCAGATCATCCGTCCCCGTCCCGCTGATACCGTGGTCGTTTACGTAAATGTGCTTTCCATCCGGATCCAGGCCGACGGTATTCAGGGATTCTGAAGCAACGGACAGGCCATGTTTCTGCAAATCCAGGTCGGCGACGATCCGTGCCGGTAGATGGCCGACGGTATGAGCCACCGATGTGCGGAAACCGGGGTGAAATTCACGGCTGGCCCCCAGGCCCCCGGGCTGGTCATTTGCCTCAAGGATTAATACCTTCCATCCTTTTCTGGCCAGGTAAGCGGCACATGTCAGGCCGTTATGTCCTGCACCAATGACCACTGCATCATAGTCATTAATAGGTTTATTCATGCCCTGATCCGATAAAATTATATTTTTTATAGATGGAAGACAGCCGGTGATTCACTACACTCCGGGCTTGATGCTGTTACACGTCGCAAGAATCGAATAATTCAAGTAGAAATCAGAAATGAATCCATGTCTTCCGAGCGGGTCCGAGAGGAACGGGTAGGGACCGGATTGGCAGGTGTCAGGACCGTGTCGAATGGGAACGCTGGTATTGTGCGGGTGTCATGCCGGTAAGTTTTTTAAACGCGCTGTAGAACCTGGATATCGAATTGAATCCCGAATTTATCGCCAGTTCCATGACTGACAGATCCGTTCCGTTCTGCATCTGCTTTATGACATATTCTATGCGTCGGGTATTGACCAGATCATAAAACGTATGGCCGAGGACATGATTAATGACGTAGGAAATCTGGTTCCTGGTGTAACCGAGGATATCCGATACGCGTCTTAAATTAATTTCTGGATCAAGGTATGAGGATTCATCATTGAAATATGTATTGATTTCCTCTGCGATTTGCTGAAGCTGTTTTTCTTCCAGGCCAAGCTTGATCATTTGCTCCGAATGCAGGCCTTCCATTGAATCCGTTAGATCATCAAACGGAGCATCCCGATAATCATAAAATTCGTGGATGCTGACGATTTTGTCATCATGAAATACTATCAGCTCAACCCCGTTTATCCTGACTTCCTTGTTTGTTCCGGATGATGAAAAGCGCTGCAGCCAGTATATGAATGCACAATTGCCCTCGACGAATATGGAATCCTGCAGATCCAGTTGCTGATTGGCTTTCAGGGCAAAGGTTTCCTTGAGATAGTTCTTGATATCCTTGTAATCAATTATCTCCCCGGAGGGCAGATCGTGATATTGCATGGTGCTGTCGTACATAGACACCAGGCCGTCAATATCCGCCTGCTTCCAGTATGTCAGGTAGCGTCTGACCAGCTGTTCGATATCCGCCCTGTCCGGCAACGAAGAAAACCTCCACGGCATGAAAGAGCCCGGCATTCACGATCAGGCGAATTTCACGCCATGATAGTCATGGTTAGGAAAGTAATGAAATTATAATAATAATTGCTGGCCGGCCACAACGGGAGACAGCGAATATGACGGGATATCGCCGGATGCCGGCAGATAACAAGGCTAGACGTGATCCAGAAATTTAAAGTAAAGCATGCCCAGGCCGACAAGCTGGTTGCCCGCCCAACGGCCCAGCGGAATGGGTGTGTGCGGATATTTTTCGAAGAGTTCCAGTCGGTCGTATTTGCCTTCCACGGAATCGGCCATGATCTCTCCCGCCATGTGCGTCGGGCTGACGCCGTGGCCGCAGTATCCCTGGGAATAGAAAATATTGCCGGCCAGGCGCCCCATCAGCAGCACGCGATTGACTATGATGCCGATTTTGCCGCCCCACTCGTAGTCGATCCTGGCCCCTTCCAGCTGGGGGTACAGCCGTAACATCCTTGGTTCAAGTACCTTTTTAATGTCACGCAATTCCCTGCCGGAATAATTGGCAACGCCGCCAAACAGCATGCGTTTGTCGGCTGACAGGCGGTAATAATCGGGGACATGATTCATGTCGCATATAGCCACATCCCGGGGGTTGATTTCCCGAACCAGGTCATCGCCGAGGGGCTCGGTGGCAATGACATAGCTGCTGGCCGGGAACAGCAGGCCGGAGAGATGTTTCTTCTCCAGAAAATGGTAGGCATTGCCGGCAAGGACGACCGATTTGGCCGTTACATCTCCGCCGGCAGTGATTATCCTGGCCCGGTCTCCATGCTCGATGCCGGTCACCGGAGATTGCTCGAATATGTGTACACCCAGGCCGGCGGCGGCGCGGGCCTCGCCAATGCACAGGTTCAGCGGGTGAACGTGACCGTCATTATTACTGAGTAATCCGCCCACATACCTGGGGGTGCCGATGGTTTTTTCCAGCTCCGCCCGGTCGAGCAGCTGAAAATCCTGCTGCATGCCCCGCCGTTTTATGTCAGCGTATTCATCTTCCAGGGCACGCATCTGGCGGGCATTGCGTGCCACTTCCAGGAAACCCGGCTTCAGGTCGCATTCGATATTATATTTTTCGACGCGGCTTTTTATTATCTCGTTACCGCGCCATTTCATATTCCGGATCAATTCCGCCGTGTGACTGCCGTGGTACTTGACGAGTTTCTCCGCGCCGGCGAATCCATTGATAACCTGACCGCCGTTACGTCCTGAAGCACCCCAGCCGATCCGGTTGGCTTCGACGACCGCTACGGAATACCCGCGCTCCGCCAGCGTCAGCGCGGCGGATATCCCGGTGAAGCCGGCGCCGACCACGCAGACGTCGACGGTGACTGAACCCGACAAGACCGGGTAGTCGGTCCGGGTTGTTGCCGTGGCGGCATAATAGGACCGGGTGTGTTCTTCAGGTGATAGGTTTGGCATGGCTGTTTATATTGGTTACAGGATATGTCCGGAGAACAGCAGAGCCCCGGAACTGCCGATCAGCAGGGTTAATCAGGGGGATAAGACGTCTATCCCCGCTGATTAGCCCCGGAGGGAAACGGAAAATCCTCTTATTTGCCGAAGGACCTTCTGAAGTTGATACCGAAGGTACGCGGCCGGTTGACCGACTGGCGCGTCTGCACCCAGCGGTCGTTAAAGTACAGCTGGGCATGCTTGTTGGTTATGTTGTCAACAAAGAAGGTGGCCGTCCATTTGGAACCCGTCAGGCTGGCCCGCATATTCAGGAGATTATAGCTGTGCTGTTTACGGACCGGGTTGGTGATGACGAGGGTTGCCACGCCATTCAGTGAATTGGTGGACTCACCGTGATATTTCCAGGTGCCGCTGATGTTGGGCGTCATGCCGAACACCTGGCGGTTGAAGGTATATTTCACGGTCAGGCTGCTCTTCCACTTGGGCGTCAACGGCAGGCGCGCATTCTTGGCCAGGTTCAAACCGTACGCATTGACACTCTTCGACAACCTGGCATCGTTGTAACCGAAGTTGCCGTCCAGGTTCCAGCCCTCCGCGGGTATCCAGGCGACCTTGCCTTCCACGCCGTCGATGGTCGCTTCAGGCAGGTTGAGGATGCCCGACGAAAAACCTCCCGTCGTGTCCACACCCTGGATCTGGATATTGTTCCAGACCATGTGGTAACCGGTCAGGTTAAGCTGGAACTGGCCGTTGTTCCAGGTGCTCTTGAGACCGACCTCGTAATTATCCAGCGTATCAGAGCTGTAAGTGTGGGCACTGCCGCCATCGGCAAATATGCCGGATCTCGCCGCGTTGACACCGCCGCGACGGAATCCTTCCGAGTAGGTGAAATAGACAAGCTTGGAGGGATCGAAGTGATAGGTGGCGTTCACCTTGGGCACAAACCCGCTTTCACTGGACTTGCCCGTGGAATTGTTGAAGCAGGTATCCACGTATCTCGGGATCGGATTCCCGGGTCCGTAAGTGTTTTGTTCGGCAGGCGTGGCACAGACCAGGAGGTTCGAGGTGTTCAGCGGCGCAAACTGGGCCCGGGGATTGCCCGAAGGCCCGTTGGTCCTGAGGGTGTAGGAGTTTACGTCGTACCAGCGGCCGCCGACGGTAATCTTGAAATTATCGGTCACCTCAAAGCCGACTTCGCCGAACACGGCCTTTTGTTCTATCCGGTCGTGATAGATACCGGTAAACCAGTTGTTGTTGGTTTTACTGAAGGTACCGAAATAGTAGTAATGCAGATAACTGAGATAGGTAAACGCCGTGTTGCATCCCGCTGCGTAGGCTATGGAACTCGAACAATTCTTGTCGAATCCTCTTACGTTCGAGGAGAAAGTTTCATGGGAATCGAAATTGTTATAAAAGAATCCGACAATCCCCGACCAGCGGCTGTCCAGATCATCGGCGGTGGCGATGCGCGTTTCAAATGACCACCGGTCCGTATTGCGCTGGTCAACGGCAAAGGCGTTTACATCGCCAAAGTCATATCTCGCAGGATAATAGGCTGCGTACGTCTGGTTCAGCACGTTAAAGGCCGCCAGATAAGCGGTTGCGTCCGCCTGGTACCGAATCTTGCGGTTCATGAAAGAACCCGCCATGGTGACGTCGAACATTCCCATGTTCCCCTCGGCGGTTATCGAGAGCTGATACCACTTGTCGTCCCAGTTTTCATTGTTAAACCGTACCTGCTGCAGGCTGCCGATCTTGGGGTTATTGGCGCCCAGGAACTGTTCGGGCAGGTCGCGGTCACCGAAGCCGTTGGTGTTGTTTCTCTGAAAAGTGCCCTGCAAATCAACCTTCCAGTTGTCGGTCGGCGTCCAGCGCAGCGCGGCGCGTCCGCCCCAGACCTTGCTGTCGTTGACGTTCTTTTTTACATACTGGGAATTGTTAAAGGTGCCGCCCGGGCTGGTACCCAGGATGTTATCGATATAACCGGCTTCATCCGTATAAAAGCCCACCAGGCGCAGGGCTAGGGTATTGCTCACCAGCGGGATATTGGCCATGGCGCTCACGTCATAGCCCGTGCCGCCGCCCTCTGTCTGGGAGACCGTGCCGTCCACCCAGCCTTCAAATCCGGTGGTGTCCGGCTTGTTGGTGATGATGCGCAAGGTGCCGCACTCGGAAGCGTCACCGAACAGCGTACCCTGGGGGCCGCTCAAGGCCTCGATACGCTTGATATCGATCAGGTGGGGATCCGGATTGGTACCGGCGGCGGTAATGGGCTGTTCGTCGAGATAGATTGAAGTCGTTGAGCTCTTGCTGAAAGAAACGCCGGAAGTGGCACAGCCGCGCATGATGACGGTGGTGCCGCCCGGTTCCCGGGTGGCGTATGACAATGCAGGTATCTTGCCGGCATAGTCATCCAGCTTTTTGAATCCCTCGGCAAGGATATCGGCATTCGAAAATGCCGTAACGGACATGGGGACATCCTGTATTGACGATTCACGCTTGGTGGCGGTGACAACGACTTCTTCAAGCGTTTGCTGGGCCTGCTGGGCCTGTGCCGCGTTGGCGCCGACCATGGCCGTGGAAACCGCAACGACAATGGCTTTGCGTTTACTGGGTATCACATCATTCGCTTGGGATTGATAAGTCATCATGTCCCCCGGTTTCGGTCTGGCTCAGGAACCGTTTGAATTTAATGTTATAAAATCGACGACGATAAAATTTTATTATAAGCCAGACAATTAAATATTCCTAACGGGTCCGCATGCAAGGATTTCATCAGAGCGGTTCTGGCGCTGTCCGGATCGAGATATAAAAATATATAGATTTCAGTTGGATAGAATTAACGTGCGATACTGTTTAACAGTTAAACATTATCCGGACAACGTTATCCCGTATCGAGAATGTTGCTATGTCTGCAACACAGTGGATCAAAACGTGCAATGCGATGGTGCGTAACGCAGAGAGAGTCACAGGATAACCGACTGAGTTCGCTGCCGGCAGGAATAATTGAAAACTGTCACTCGCTGTCATTGAGTGCCAGCGTTACGACTGCGACAGAGCCGGACAGAGTGGTCGGCAGTCGCGCACGTCCCTTTTGCTTTCTCCGTTGTCAGGCGCCGTAGTCACCGGTCGGATAGGTGGGATAGTCGCCTTCCTGTGTGCCGTGCTCGGCGACATGCACAATCGCCGCCTCCATGACCTCGAAGGCCTCGCGCAGCACGTTTTCGTCCATGGTAAGCGCCGGATACATGCGTACGACCCTCTCGGCGAAATCGCAGATCGGATAGACGCCGTGATGCAGCATGTAACTCCGCACCGCCCGTGCCGTCATGTAGTCATCGCCGCCGTCCGGATGCCGGAAGGAGACGCCCATCAGCAGCCCCCGGGCACGCGCCTGACACACAATCGGGTATTTCTCAAAGCCTTTCAGAATGGGTGCCGCCATCTCGCTCAGCTTCGCGGCGTGTTCGAGCACCCGGTCGCGTTCATAAATCTCGAGAGTCTTCAGTCCGGCGGCGCAGCCGGCGGGCGTGGCGGCAAAGGTACTTCCCGTCCCGGCCTGGGGATTATCCGCGAGGATCTCGTCACGGGCCGCGACGCCGGCGCAGGGCTCGATGCCGCCGGAAAGGTTCTTGCCGACGACAAGCAGGTCGGGGATCACGTCGTAGTGTTCCACCCCCCACATGCGGCCGGTGCGGCCCAGACCCGTCAGCACCTCGTCCGCGATCATCAACCAGCCCTGGCGGTCGCAGATCTCGCGTACGCCGCGCAGGAAGGCAGTGTCGGGGATCCAGTTGCCGCCTTCGGCCATCCCGGGCTCGACCAGCACGGCAGCGATGGAGTCGGCAGGGGCGATAAAATCGGGAATGTGCTTCTCGAGATACCAGAGACAGTATTCGACATATTGCGCTTCCTCCAGGCCGGCCGGGATATCCTCGCTATAGGGATAGGGCGCCTTGATGACGCCGCCGGTCCAGGCTTCCAGATAACGATTGCGGCTGCCGTCGTAGGCACTCATCAACTTGCCGGCGATAGACTCGCCGTGGAAAGCCGAACTGACGGTGACGACGTAGCGACGCTGCATGTGGCACAGGGCCATGTAGGCGGCCGCCTCGGCAGCTTCCGTGCCGGAGACTTCGAAGTTGAAGCGGGGCAGCTGCCGGCCGGGCATGATTTCGGCGAGTTTCTCCGCGAGTTCATAGCGAAGGGGATGTTCGTAATGAAAGCCGTAACGCTGGTGTGCCTGGTGGACCGCCTCGATAACCTCGGGATGGGCGTTTCCCAGCGGGTTGGTGGCCCAGCCGTTCTGGAGATCGATGTAGCGTTTGCCATCAACGTCCCAGATAAAGTCGCCTTCAGCCCGGTCCAGGATGATCTGGGCGGGCCGTACATATCCCTTGCGCTGCGCGGCCTCGGCCTTTTCCCGGTATGCCCCGCCGCCGCGGAACAACGGGATACCCCGCTCGAGGATCCGGAGTGCATTCTTGCCCGGCAGCTCTTGTGACATGGTTTCCTCCTGATACAGGTTCAGTAATACGGCTAAAAGCGTGCCGGCGGCGTCTGCGAACGCCGCTCGTGCTTCCAGAATGGTTTGTCCGATATTTCACATTCAACCCATTTGGACCGCCATTCCAGTTCGATCTGATAATGGATTTCCGCCCAGATCGCCGTCGGTGCGGCGCCGTTGTCGAATTCGATATCGGCCAGCGCAAGATTGCGCTTGAATATCGGGGACCAGGTACAGGATTTGATTGCGCCGATACGGCGGCCCTGCCGGGCGTTGTACAGGTAGGCATTGGCACAATCCTTGTTGCCGCCGACCACGAGCTTCACGATGCGCCGCCGGAGGGGCTTCTGTTTCTCGTCCAGTAATGCGCGCTTGCCGGTGAAATAGGGTTTGTCGAAGTTCACCGCCCAGCCCAGACCCAGTTCAAAGGGCGAACGGACTCGGTCCGCGCGTATTGCCGAATCCGCCGTATTGAAGTCATCGCCTGGAATAAGGAGGCCGGCTTCTATCCTGACCCTGTTCAGGGCGTCGAGGCCGATGGCGCGGATATCATAAAGCCCCCGTTGTTTCACCTCGAAAAGCGCATCCCATAATGCCTGTGCACTGGCCGGATCGGTCCACAGCTCGTAACCGAGATCCCCGGTAAAGCCGGTGCGGGAAACCATCACTTCAAGGCCGTTGATGCGGGAATACATGAGGTGAAACGGTTTGAGTTGGTGAAGATCCCCGATCCCGGCTTCCATCAATACTGAACACGACGTCGGTCCCTGTACCGCCAGCGCGGCAATTTCGTCGGTTTCCTGCTCGATGGATACATCCATGCCCAGGCTTGACAGCATCAGCCAGTCCAGCTGGTGATGCATGGAGCAGAGCCGGTACTCGTTTTCGCCCAGCCTGAACAAGGTCCCGTCATCCAGGACCTTGCCCTCATCATTGCACCAGAGCACGTAGCTGACGCGGTCTTGCTGCAACCGGGATACATCGCGCGTAACCAGCCTGTTCAGGAATTTGAGCGCATCCGGGCCGCTGATGCGGTACTTCTCCATAGGCGTCAGGTCCATCACGCTGCAGGAGCTGCGGACGGCGAAATATTCGGACGCCCCGGTGTCCAGCAGGCGCGGTGTCAGGTAGCCGTTCCAGGATGCCCAGCTCCCGAGCCGGTTGTGCTTCTCCAGGCACGGGTAAAAGGGGGATTGGCGGAGTGTCTGCCTGAAATGATCTTTATCCATAGTAATCAGGCTCCTCCCGCCGCAAGGATCCGGCGCGCCGCGTTGTGACCCGGGATGCCCGTGATCCCTCCGCCCGGGTGTGCGGCTGCACCGCACAGGTACAGGCCTTCGATGGGCGTATCGTACTGCGCCGCGCCATGAACGGGGCGCATCATGAAGGATTGATCGATGGTCATTTCTCCGTGATGCCAATGGCCGCCATCGATATTGTATTCCGCCTCGATGTCGACGGGCGTCAGCAGTTCGTGTGCCGTTACCAGGGAAGTGAAGCCCGGGGCATATTCTTCTATCAATGCAATTATCCTGTCGGCGAAAATATCGCGATTCTCCTGCCAGCCCGATTTCAGTGCATAGGGCGCATAACACACCACCACGGACATCACGTGTTGTCCCGCGGGCGCCAGAGTCGGATCGTTGATGCTCGGGAGTGTAATCTCCAGCACCGGGTGTTCCGAGTACTCGCCGTACTTGGCGTGATTAAAGGCGTGTTCCACATAGGTCATGTCGGGGGCGATGAGCAGTCGCTGGCCAAGCTGTTTCCCGGACAAGCCCTTTACTTCGGGCAGCCCTTTCAGGGCCAGGTGCAGTTTTGCCACGACACCCCGGGTCCGTGTTTTATGGACGCGATGGGCGAACCGGGCGTCCAGTTCCGGAGTACCGACCAGGCGCAGGAAGGTGGTCTTCGCATCGGCACTGGAAACGACCCTGTCGGCGTCAATTTGCTCCCCGGATTCCAGCAGTACGCCGATGGCCCTTCCGTTTGTAATCAGCACCCGGCTCACCCGGGCGTTCATCCGGATCGAGGCGCCCGCTTTTTCAGCCGCCGTTGCCAGCGCCCTGGCTACACTGCCCATGCCGCCCGGTGGCAGGGTTTGCGGTCCGCAGTTTTCACCCTGCAACCGGTTCAGCCAGGTCAGCACCGTTCCCGGCGAGCGCGGTCCCATACAGTGCCCGATGACGGCGTCGGCGGCGATGGCGCCTTTCAGTCCGGGGCTGTCAAAAGTATCGTTCAGCACGTCATAAATATTCATCCCGCCGACCCGCAGGAATTCCCGCATGGATTCCGCGCCGAGACCAAAACGCAGTTTCCAGCCGGTCTTCGCCAGGTTCAGCTTGTCTGTCCTGTCCATATTTTTGAGACGCGGCGGCCTGTTCATCAGCAGCGGTTCCAGGGCCGCGGCATAGGCCCTGAATTCTTGCTTGAAAGCGGCGTATGCCGCGACGTCCTGCGGTGACAGGCCATCGCCGGAGACGGTATCCCTGCCCAGGATCAGGTGATTGCCCCCGCGCGCCAGCGAGATCGTGTCTATGACGGCGCCCGTCTCCAGGCCTGCATCGGCCAGTTTCAGATCCTTGCAGACCTTGGGATTGAGGGAATGCAGGATATGGGCAAGCCCGGACACCCTGCAGTCCGGCGCGAAGTCGCGGGTTGCCGCGCCGCCGCCCGGCGCTGCGCGCGCGTCCAGGACCTGCACCCGGTAGCCGGCGCGGGCCAGATAGGCGGCGCAGACCAGGCCGTTGTGGCCCGCGCCGATGACGACAACAGAAGCCGATTCAGTCATCGCCAAAGTCCTCCGGCGTGGTGTCCGTCTTGCCGAGATCCCGGAGTATCTCGCGTGCGGCGTTGGCGCCGGGTGCGCCCATGACCCCGCCGCCGGGATGGTTCGATGAACTGCACATGTACATGTTCCCGATCGGCCCGCGATATTGTGCATAGCCCGGGAACGGGCGGTTGAACAGGAGTTGATCCAGTGTCAGTTCGCCCTGGAATATGTTGCCTTCCGTAAGGCCGACTTCGGCTTCCAGTTCGCGCGGCGTGCGGACTTCCGCGTGGACAATCAGATCCCTGAAGCCCGGGCTGTATTCGGCGATTTGATCGATGACGGTATCACCGAAGGCCTGTTTCTTTTCTTCGGTCCATCCGCCTTCGACGTGATAAGGACAATACTGCACGAACACGGACATCATGTGCTTGCCCGGCGGCGCCACGGTGGGATCGAACTGGGACGGGATCATCATGTCCACGTAGGGATCGCTGGACCAGCGGTCGTCCTTCCAGTCGTCGTAGGCGCGTTCCAGGCGATCCAGCGTATCGGTAAAATGGATGTGGCCGAGGGTAAAGTTTGATCCTTCGGGCAGGGCCGGGAACCGCGGAAATCCGTCCAGGGCGATATTGAGCTTGCCGGAGGATCCGCGGATCTTGAAATTCCTGGCCCGGGCCAGCACGTCTTCGGGCAGGTCCTTGCTGTCGATGATGTCCAGGAACGTACGCCTGGGATCGAGATTGGAGACGACGACGGGGGCGCTGATTTCTTCTCCCGAGGCCAGCGCGACGCCCGTGGTTTTTCCACCCTTGACCAGTATCTGCCTGACTTCGGCGCCCGTCCGGATTTCGCCGCCGGCTGCCTGGAACGACGCGGCGATAGCCCCGGATACGGAGCCCATGCCGCCGCGGGCGAAGCCCCAGGAACCGATGTTGCCGTCGACATCCCCCATGGCATGGTGCAACAGCACGTAGGCGGTGCCGGGGGAATAGACTCCCAGGCCGGTGCCGATGATGCTGCCGCCGGAGTTGTGTGCCAGCATCACCTCGCTTTCAAAGTACTCCTTCAGGTAGTCCGCAATCGGCATGGTGAAGAACCGGATAAATTCATAGAGCTGGCTTTCGGAAAGATCATGAAAGCGTTTCAGAAAATGCCCGAGCTCCGTGATGTCGCGGGGTTTCAGTGAAACCGGGTCCGGTGGTGTGTGCAGCAATAAACCGCGGATCAGCCGGCACCACTTCATCAAATCGGCCTCGAAGCGGATGGCGGCGTCCGCATCGCGCCGGGAGTGGCGGGCGATTTCGCGCCTCTGGATCGACGGCTGGTGATGGCTGGCGAAATAGTCACCGTTCTGCATGAAGGTGCAGCTGCCCTGCAACGGGATGACCTCCAGGCCGTGCCTCCCCAGATCCAGCGCCTGGTAGATTTCCGGCCTGAACAGGCTGCATACGTAGGAACAGTTGCTGTATTTCCAGCCTTCCTGCAATTCACGGCTGACGGTGGCCCCGCCAATGAAGTCATTTTTCTCCACAACCAGCACGCGCAGACCGGCCTTCGCCAGGAAGGCGGCATTGGTAAGCCCGTTATGGCCGGCACCAATGATCACTGCATCGTAGTTATTCATGTATCAATATTCCGGTATCGAATACAGCTTCTGGTTATGTGCGGGTGGGTCGCGGCCGGAGTCTCAATCCTGTCCGGCCAGGTGCTGATCGTTACGCTGTCATCCGTTACTGGAAGTAGAAATTAGAAACCGGTACGAGTCTTCCGCGCGGGTCCGAGAGTAAGGTCCGGTCATCAGGACAATGTCGCAAACCCGTCATGCGCCCGCCGCAGTTTGCGCGAACCGCGGTGCATTGCTGTCATCCGCGGTCACCACCAGGGCATCCACCGCCACGCAGCCCTCGCGCAGCACCATGACCGGGTTCAGATCGATTTCCCGGATCAGATCGCAGAACTCCAGGGCCAGTGTCGAGAACTGTGCCGCGCACCGGCAATACGCTTCGACATCAACGGCCACTGTCCCGCGCGCACCGTCCAGCAACCCGCGCAGGGTCAGCCGATCCAGCAGCCGGTAAGCGGTTTCGGCGTCGAAGGGCGGCACGGCGGTGACCACGTCTTCAAGGAGCTCGGCGTGAACGCCGCCCATGCCCATAACGATAACCGGGCCGAACTGGGGATCGACGTTCATGCCCAGGATCATTTCAATAGCCCGCTCTGTGATCATGGGGGCCACGGTTACCCGGGGACCCAGTCGCGCCGACAGTTCCCGGTAGTTCTCCATCAGCGCCGCCGCATTTTTGATATTCAGGCGCACGCCGTCGGCATCCGACTTGTGGGCAATGTCCGGTGCGGCAGTTTTCAACACCAGGGGGAATTCCAGCTGCGGCAGCAGATCCGTAAGCACCTGTTCGCTGTCCGCCTGCAGCGCCCGGACAACGGGGATCCCGCAGTCATCCAGAAATTCCAGCGCCTGCGCCTCGGGCAAGGTCAAGTCGGGGACGAGCCGGACCTGCCAATATTCCCGGATGCCCTGGCGAAGTTCCGGCGCCGCCGCCGGTCGCCGCTGCAGGAAGTCGCGGTAGCCCAGCAGGCAGCGCACGGCGGAGAGAAACGCCGGCACGCCGTCCAGCACCGGGAACCCTTCGCGGGTGGTTTCCAGGACCCGGGGATCGGCGCCGGTGCCCTGGCGCGCCGCCACCAGGCAGGCCGGCTTGCCGGAGGCTTCGTGCCCCTTGCGCAGATAATCGATGTAGTCGGGTTCGATACGCCCCTCCGGTCCGCGGTCGTGTACCACCGCGCCCAGCGCCGCGTCGGGATCGGACATGAGTGCGGCGAAACAGTCTTCCATGTTCTGTTTGGAGTCCGGTCCCCCCGCGCTCCAGGCATCCAGGGGATTAACGGCGGCGAGGCCGGGATCCAGCAGGTCCTCCAGCCGGCGCCGGGTTTCCGTGCCGATTTGTGTGAGCCTGACGCCGTGGCGATCGGCCAGATCGATGAACAGTTGCCGTTCCCCGCCGGAGTCGTGCAGGGTGACCAGTCCGCCGGGTCCGATCGGGTGCGGCTGGGCGAACAGCAGCAGGGCATTGCACAGCTCATCCATGTCGGCGACACGCTGCACGCCGTAGCGATCAAACACGGCGTCATAGACGGCATCCGTGCCCGCCAGCGCCCCGCAGTGGGAAACGGCCAGGTGCGCGGCGAGGTCCGTCCGTCCGACCTTGATGGCGACCACGGGGATGCGTCGCGCATTGGCCTTTTCCAATGCGGCGATGAAGCGCGCGGGGTGGCGCGCCGCTTCCACGAACAGTCCCACTACCCGGGTTTCCGGCTGATCCAGCGCCCAGTCCAGGTAATCCTCCAGCGACACCGCCAGTTCCTGGCCGGTGGAGACGGCGAAGTTGAAATCCAGGCGCCCGTCCACGTCCAGGATCCCGGACATGCCGGCCCCGGACTGGCTGATCAGGCTGATGCCGCCGTCTGATCGGTGGGAACGGGTCTCGAATCCGCAGGCCCAGATGTGATTGCGGAAGTTGTAGTAACCCATGCTGTTGGCACCGCAAACGGGAATGCCGGCCTGGTCGATGAGCGCGGCAATCCGTTCCCGCAGTGGCGGATCGGAATCCGCCTCCAGCACCAGGGAGGAATACAGCACGCAGCTTTTGACTCCGCTCTCCAGCGCGGCTTCCAGCGTCGACTCGATGTGTTCGTCGCTGACGGCGAAGATCATCTGGTCCACGGTCTCCGGCAGCGCGTCGGGGGTTGGATAGCAGGGAATGCCTTCCACGTCCGGATAACGGGGATTCACGGCATAAAGCGGACCGGGAAAGCCGCTACGGAGGAGGTTGCGTACAATATCGTTGCCCACCTTGCCCGGCCGGCGGGTGGCACCGACCACGGCAATGGATCGCGGACACAGCAGCGGGTCGAGACGATGGCCCATGAGCCTGCCTTGCGATCAGTAATCCGGGGCCGGTGTCTGGCGGCGTCGCGGCGGCGCGAAAAACGGTCCGTCCACGAGAGTGCAGCGCGCCATCAGCCGGTTCCAACGCAGTTCCCGGTTGTAATAAACCTCCGCGAAGAGGGTGTCCGAAGATCTGCCCCAGGGCATGTCCAGGGAGGCGATGGCGATGTTGGTCTTGGCGCTGGGTGACCAGACGGCCGAGGTCACGTGGCCGACCACCTTGCGTTGGCCGCTGTATATGAAGGAATCGGTGGCGGGCTTGTTGCCTTCGACGTCCAGCTTGACCAGCCGGTAACGGGCGCCGCGCGCCTGTTCCTCCAGCAGTGCACTGCGGCCGTTGAACACCGGCTTGTCCAGGTGCACCAGCCAGCCCAGACCCAGTTCGAAGGGTGAGCGGGCGCGGTCCGGCCGCACCGTCTGACCTGCGGGCACGAAATCCACGCCGGCCTGGATGAAGCCGGCCTCGATGCGCGCGATCTCGAGGGCATGGGTACCGACGATCCGGATACCGAGGTCGCGTCCCGCCTCCATCAGCCGGTCCCAGATATCCAGGGCGCGGTCCGGGTCCAGCCACAGTTCATAGCCCAGATCACCGGTAAAGCCGGTGCGGGAAACCGTCAGGGTCATGCCGTCCAGGGTGAATTGCCGGAGCTGGAACGGTTTCAGGTTTTCGACGTCCTCGAGTCCCAGGTTTTTCAACACCCGGCAGGAGGTGGGTCCCTGCAGCGCCAGCGCCGCGACCTCATCGGTTTCTTCCACTATCTCCACGTCGAAGCCCACCGCGGACCACAGCAGCCAGTCCAGGTGCCGTTCCTGGGAACACAGGCGCCATTGATTGTCACCCAGGCTGAACACCGTGCCGTCGTCGAGTACGTGTCCCGCGTCATCGCACCACACGCAATAGCTCACCCTGCCGGGCTGCAGCTTGTCCAGCCTGCGGGTGACCAGCCGGTCAAGATAGGCGAGACCGTCGGGGCCGGTTATGCGGTATTTCGTCATGGGCGTAAGATCGATCAGGCCCGCGGCGTTGCGCAGGCTGAAGTATTCCTGCTCCGCGGAGGTGTACACATTTACGCTGGTGTAGTTCTTCCAGGGATACCACTCGTTGGTCTCGCAGGCCGCGGCCGTGCGTGGGTGAAACGGGGTCTGCCAGAATCGCTGGTCCGCCTTCCGTCTGTTCATGCCTGTGCCCCCCGGCGAATGATTTCCATGGCCGCGTTGTGCCCGGCCAGTCCCATGATGCCGCCGCCGGGATGGCTGCCGGCGCCGCACAGGTATAACCCACCCACCGGCGTGGCGTACTGGGCGCTGCCCGGGACCGGCCGCAGCATCATGAACTGTTCAAAGGTATATTCTCCCTGGTGCCAGTGACCGCCGTGCGTGCCGAACTGCGTTTCGATATCGGCGGGGGTGAGCAGCTCCGCGTGCCGGATCAAATCCCGGACCCCCGGGGCATAGGCAGCAAGGCGATCGATGATCGTATTCTGTATTGCTTCCCGCGCCGGCTCCGGTTCGCCGTCGGAACGGTACGGCACGTAAGGTATCAGGGCCGACATGACGTGTTTGCCTTCCGGTGCGAGGGTCGCATCGTGCACCGAGGGAAACGTGATCTCCAGCGGCGGCGCCTGGGGTGCATCCCCGTATTTGCAACGATCGAAGGCCAGTTCCAGGTAATCCAGCGACGGCGCGATCAGGAGTCGGCCGCCCAGCGCCTCCGCCTCCAGTTCCTGGAATGACGGCAGGGCGTCCAGGGCCAGGTGCAGTTTGGCGACGTTGCCGCGCATGCGGATGTGTTGCACCCGGCGCACGAATCCGGTTTCCAGGTTGCGCGCGCCGACCAGGTCCAGGAAGGTCGTTTTGGGATCCGCTCCCGATACCACCATGTCCGCATTCAATGTTTCCCCGGAGGCCAGTTGTACGCCGGTTGCGCGGCCGGCTTCCACGAGCACCTTGCGGACCCGCGCGCCGGTGCGGATCTCGGCGCCGTGCTGTTCCGCGCTTTTGCCCAGAGCGGCGCTTACCGCACCCATACCGCCGGCGGGCACTGTCAGGCCGGAACCTTCGGCCTGCCCCGTCAGGCGGTGCAGGAATGTAAGTACCGTATTCGGCGAACGCGGGCCGAGATGGCTGCCCATCACGGCGTCCAGGCCAAGTGCGCCCTTGAGCAGGTCGCTGTCGAATTCCTCCTGCAGTACGTCATAGATGTTGATGGCACCGATGCGCAGCAGTTCGCGCATGTTGTCCCGTCCCAGGCGGCGGACCTTCCAGGCCAGTCCCGCCAGGGCCCGGGCTTCGCGCCACTTGTTCATGACCAGCCGTGGCGGCCGCTCCCGGTAGGCGGCGGCCAGTATGCCGGCGTAACGCCGCAGCCGCTGCATGAAAGCCGGGTAGGCGGCGGCGTCCCGCGCCGTCAGATCGCCCCCCTCTGCGCCGTCCTGTTCCAGGATCAGGTGACGGCCGTCTTCGGCCAGCGCCAGCGTGGGCAGATTGCGGGCGGCCAGCTTCAGGCCATGGGCATTCAGGTCCAGATCCCTGATTACGCGTGGATGCAGCATGTAAAGCAGGTGCGCACAGGCCGAGACCGAGAAGCCGTCATGCAGCGGGCGGGTTACCGCCGCCCCGCCGATTTGCTCCGCCGCCTCGAGCACCAGCACCTTCCGCCCGTTTTTCGCCAGGTAGGCGGCGCAGGTGAGGCCGTTGTGCCCGGCGCCCACGACAATGGCATCGAATCGCTTATTCATCGCTGACGCTCTCCGGTACCAGCTCGGGCTTGCGCAGATCCTTCAGGATCTCGCGCGCCGCATTGGCGCCCGGCGCGGCCATGACCCCGCCGCCGGGATGGGTGCCCGATCCGCTCATGTACAGTCCCCGCACCGGTCCCCGGTACTGCGCATAGCCGGGGAAGGGCCGGTTGAACAGGAGCTGATCCATGGTCAGCTCACCCTGGAAAATGTTGCCTTCGGTGAGCCCCACCTCGGCTTCCAGCTCGCGCGGCGTGCGCACCTCGGCGTGCAGCACCAGGTCCCTGAAGTCGGGGCTGTATTCCGAGATTTGATCGAACACGGTGTCACGGAAGGCGTCCCGGTCGGCGTCCGTCCAGTCCCGGCCGGCCAGACGGGGCGGGCAGTACTGCACGAAGATCGTCATCATCTGCTTCCCCGGCGGCGCCATGGTGGGATCGATCTGGCTGGGGATGAGCATGTCCAGGTAGGGATCGGCGGACCAGCGCCCGTATTTCCAGTCATCGTAAGCGCGCTCCATGCGCACCAGGGAATCGGTGAAATGGATGTCCCCCCGCAGCACGGGATGACCCGGCTGGATGGCATTGAACGTCGGCATGCCGTCCAGGGCGATGTTGAGCTTGCCCGACGAGCCCCGGATTTTGAAATTGCGGGCGCGCTTGACCACCTCCGGCGGCAGGTCGTTCTCGTCCATGATTTTCAGGAAGGTGCGCTTGGGATCCAGGTTTGAGACCACGGTTTCGGCGCGGTACTCATCGCCGTTGTTCAGCGCAACGCCGGTGACGCGCCCGTCTTCCACCAGTACCCGCTCGACGCCGGCATCGGTCTTGATCTCGCCGCCGAAGGACTGGAATGCGCCGGCCAAGGCCCGGGAAATGGCGCCCATGCCGCCGCGGGCGAAACCCCAGGCACCGATGCTGCCGTCCACTTCTCCCATGTAATGATGCAGCAGCACGTAGGCCGTGCCCGGAGAGTAGACGCCGAGGCCGGTGCCGATGATGCCGCTGCCGGCCAGGTGGGCCTTGACCACCTGGGACTCGAAGTACTCGTCGAGGAAATCGCCGATGCTCATGGTCCAGAAACGGATGGTGTCGTACAGTGCCTCTTCACCCAGGCTCCAGTAAGTCCTGATCATATGGATCAGTTCCATCACGTCGCGCGGGCGGAAGGACGTGGGGTCCGGGGGCGTACGCAGCAGGAACGGGCGGATGAGACGGGTCTGGCGAATCACGTCCGCGGCATAGCGCTCATAGGCATCGGCGTCGCGCCTGGAATAGCGCGCGATTTCACGATAAAGACGCTCTTCGTCGTCATAGTTGCAGAAAACGTCTCCGCCCTGAGTGAAGGTGAGCCCGCCCTCGTAGGGGATCACCTGCAAACCGTGGCGGGCGAGCTGCAGGTCGCGCCAGATCTCCGGGCGCAGCAGGCTGCAGACGTAGGAACAGTTGGAATAGGTCCAGCCCGGGTACAGCTCCCGGCTCACCGCGGCGCCGCCGATGAAGGGGTTTTTCTCCACCACCAGGACACGCAGGCCGGCCTTGGCGAGATACGCGGCGTTAGTCAGTCCGTTGTGACCCGCCCCGATCACAATCGCATCGTAACGCTGCATGTTCAGTCTCCGCTGCCGGAAGTCGTAGCGGGACCCTTACCCGGATCCCTGAGCTGGTCGAGGGTGATATCCAGGGCCTGTTCGAAAGCGGCGAGGGTTTCCGTGAGGCACTTCTCGTCGTGCGCCTCGCTCATGAACCAGGGTTCGCGTGAATCCGGTTCCACCAGTATGCCGAGGTCGTGGAGGTGCGGCGCCATGGCATCATAGATGCTGTAGTCGGTGTTGACCCAGTCACGGTAATTGCTGGGCGGCGTGGCATTGAAAAACAGGCCGGTCATGGACGGGTGCCCCGTGAAACAGTGGGGCACGCCACGCCGGGTCAGGATCTTGCCGATGCCGCTGCGCAGGCGTTCGCCGTAGGCGGCGATATTCTCCAGGGCCGGCGTTTCCTCGAGGATCTGCAGGGTGCGGTTGGCGGCCGCCAGAGAGACCGAATGTCCCGTATAGGTCCCGCCGTGGGCGACGCCGTCGCCGATCATGCGCATGATGTCCGCCTTGCCGGCCAGTGCCGAGATGGGATAACCGTTACCCATGGCCTTGGCGAAGGTGCACAGATCCGCTTCCACGCCCATGAGCTCCTGGACGCCGCCGCGCGCCACGCGGAACCCGGTCTTGACCTCGTCCATGATCAGGACAACGTCGTACTTGTTGCACAGTTCACGAATGTCTTTCAGGTACTGCGGATCGGATTCGAGGGCACAGCAGTTGCCCATGATGGGCTCGATGAGCAGGGCGCCGATGGTATCGCCGTGGCGTTTGAACAGCCGTTCGAGCCGGTTGGCATCATTGAGCGGCACGCTGTAGATCAGGTGGCTGTAGAGAGAGGGTACGCCTTCGCTGAAGGGCAGCAGTTCCGGATCGCCGTCCTCCTTGCGCCAGTCTTCCATGTCCACTTCCCAGAGGGTTTCGGAAAAGACGCCGTGGTAACCGCCTTCCACCAGCACGTATTCATCCTTGCCGGTGTACGCACGGGCCAGGCGCAGCGCAGCCATGACCGCCTCGGTACCGGATACGGAAAAACGCACCAGCTCCGCGGAGGGCACCATCCGGCAGATGCGCGAGGCAACCTCGTATTCGATTTCCGTGGCCAGGGCAAAGACACCGCCCACCTCCATACCTTTGCGCGCGGCCGCGTCCACGCGATCATCGGCGTAACCGAGTATGGCCGGGCCGTAACCCATGCGGTAGTCGATGTATTCGTTGTCGTCCAGATCCCACATGCGCGCGCCCTTGCCACGTTGCACGTAAATGGTTTTGTCTTCGCCCCAGTAGCGGAAATTGGAACAGACGCCCAGCGGCAGGCGCTGTACGGCCTTCTTGAAATGGGCATTGGATGCGGTCAGGTTACGGCTCATGATGGTTTCCAGGGTTGATAGACACTGCCAGCATGCCACGGCGGCAGGCCCCTGTCCACAAAAAATGAATGAATACTCATTCAAATATTGCTGTTGCTAGTCCGGGTGATTATGGTAATTTGCCGGGAATCTAAGGTGATTCAGGAGAACCGGCACGCAAATGGCGTCCCCGTCTAAAAAACTTCCTGCGAGCCGTCGCAAGGTCACGAAAGAGCAGCGTCGCGAGCAGCTCATCAAGGCGACCATCAAGTCCGTGGCCAAGCGCGGTCTGGGGGAAACCACCATGGCCGACGTGACCCGCGAAGCGGGGCTGAGCATCGGCATCGTGAACCTGCACTTCCAGAGCAAGAACAAGCTGCTGGAGGAAACGCTGCGCTTCCTGTCCGAGGAGTACGAATCCGCCTGCCAGGCGGCCCTGGCGAAAGCCGGGGCGTCCGCGGCCCGGAAACTGGCGGCGCTGGTGGACCTCGACTTCAGTCCCAGGGTCTGCGACCGCGGCAAACTGGCGGTGTGGTTTGCCTACTGGGGCGAGGTCAAATCACGGCCCGTCTACCTGCAAATTTGCGCCGACAAGGACAACCGCTACGAGGAGATAGTCACCGCCATCTGCCAGGAACTGATTGACGAGGGAGAGTCATCCGGTGACAGCGCCAGCGACATTGCTGCGGGACTTTCAGCACTGGTTAACGGCCTGTGGCTGGACCTGCATATGACTCCGGACAAAACCGATCGTAAAACATGCAGGAAGATTTGTATGAACTACCTGGCCCATGCATTCCCCGGAATGTTTTCCTCTGCTTAAAAAACGCCGAAGTAGTGCTTTCCTTAAACCGTTGAAAACGCAGGAACGACAGATCCCCTGAAAATCAAACGATTTCAGGCGACCGTATTGATCAGCGAAACCACATGTGTGTTATATAACAACAATCCGGGTAATAAAGCGGAGTTAACAATTTAGCGGCAGCAGAAGAACAATGTAATTATCAACACGGTGACCTGGACACGTGTAAGTTAACCGACAACTTGCTTGACATTGTGTTGTGTACGCGCATGTAATAGAAATCGTAATTTTTTAAAGTGCAGGAGATCGTGCATGCAAGTCGCGCTCAGCGACAGCGCCCTGGCCTGGCGTGACAAGGCCCGCAAGTTTGTCGACGAGGAACTCATCCCCTGGGAAATCGAAGCCGAACTAAACAGCGGTAATGTGCCGGAGCATGTACGTAAACGTCAGCATGATCTGGCCGTTGAACTGGGCTTCAGCGCCATGGACGTTCCGTCCCGGTACGGCGGGCTGGAACTGGGCATGGTTGAGCAAACCGCGGTATGGGAACAGCTCGGACGGGTCACCAATGCATTGTGCTGGTGCTTTTCGGAGCCCCAGCAGTGGATGTTTGAAGTTTGCACAGACGAACAGTTGCAGCGTTACGTACTGCCGCTAATGAAGGGTACGCGCCAGGAGTGTTATGCCATTACCGAGTCCGAGCCCGGCTCACTCGAGGTAATCAATACCACTGCCACTCGCTGCCACGGCGGCTACCGCATCAACGGTGAAAAGTGGTATGTAACCAGTGCCAACTTTGCCGATTACTTCTTTCTCCAGGCCAGGATGGAAAACGGCGAGCATGCGCTGTTTTTCGTGGATATGGATTCTCCTGGTGTGGAAATGATTGATTCACCGCTGTTCAGTCATACTTTTGCCGCCCATCACCCCACCTACCGTTTTAACGATATGTTCGTTCCCGAGGAGAACCGTATTGGCGGGGAGGGGAACGGGATGCAGTACACACGCAGTTGGTACCGGCACGAGCGGCTCATGATCGCCGCACGTTCCTGTGGCGCAGCGGCACGCCTCATCGAGGAGGCTACGGAGTTTGCCCGCAACCGACGGGTCGGAGGTGAAACGCTGGCCGACAAACAGGCAATCCAGTTCATGCTTGCCGACAGCGTAGCGGAACTGTGGGCGGCGCAGCTGATGACCTTTGAAGCGGCGGCTGCGCATGACCGGGGGGAGGATTTAAAAGTCCTGCACGCACGCTGTTCGGTGGTCAAGCTGTATGCATCCGAGATGGCGAATCGCGTGGCTGACCGGGCCGTGCAGATATTCGGCGGTCGCGGCTATATGCGCGAGAACGCCGCCGAGCGTTTCTACCGGGAGTTGCGGGTGGACAGGATCTGGGAGGGCACCAGTGAAATCCAGAGGCTGATTATCGCCAATTGTCTGCTCAAGCGCGGAATGCAACACATGTAGTGTTGTCCGGATTATGAGATACAGGGCGATATTTCTGCTGATCACTGCCCTTGCCGGACTGACCTGGCTCGCGGTATGGGGTTTCCACTTGCCTTCGGCGTCGTCCGATCACGGTTCCGGCCCCGGTTCCGGACAGAATGTGGTGAACGTCTACAACTGGTCCGACTATATAGGCCCCCACACCCTGGAGGAATTCGAGAAGGAAACCGGCATCAAGGTCAATTACGATGTCTATGACTCCAGCGAAATGGTGGATACCAAGCTCATGGTGGGCCACTCCGGCTATGATGTGGTTATTCATGCCGCCAGCTTCGTCGCGCGCCTCATTCCCAAGGGCATCGTCAAGAAACTGGACAAGAGCAAGCTTCCCAACTGGAAATACCTGGATCCGAAGCTTCTCAAGCTGTTCAATCAGTTCGATCAAGGAATGCAGTACGGCGCGCCGTATATGTGGGGAACGGTCGGTTTTGCCTACAATGTCGACATGATTAAAAAGCGCATGAAAAATCCACCCCTGAACAGTGCGGCGCTGGTCTTCGATCCCGATGTGGTAAAGCACTTTGCCGACTGCGGCGTGTCACTGCTGGATTCGCCTACCGACGTTATTCCCATGGCACTGTTATACCTGGGCAGAGATCCCAATTCGGTCAAGGAAAAGGATCTGAAAGACGTGGAAGACATGCTGCTCAAAATCAGGCCGTACATCAAATACTTCAGCTCCCAGAAAATGATCAACGACCTTCCCAACAAGGAGGTGTGCATCGCCAACAGCTGGTCCGGTGACTACACGGTTGCGGCGCGCCGGGCAAAAGAGGCCGGGATCAAGATCCATCTGGCCTACGACATGCCCAAGGAAGGCATGCCTATCTGGCTGGATGCCATGTATATACCCAGTGATGCCCCGCACCCGGAAAATGCACTCAAATTCATCAATTTCATCATGCGGCCGAAACAGATAGCGGCTATAACCAATGCCACGGGCTATGCCAACGCGGAATCGGGTGCCACCAAATATGTAAAACCGGAGTACCGGAACAACCCGGCCATCTATCCCGACAAGCGCGTACTCAAGCTGTTGAAACCATCGATAGTTTTGCCGCCCAAGCAGCAGCGCCTCCGTTCCAGAGTCTGGACGCGGGTAAAGACCGGCCTATAAGATAATCTCATTATGAATACGATGACGGATACTGAAAATCCTCCCATCAAGAATTCCGGGCAGACTCCGCAACGGCCCTGGGAAGATCCCGCCGCTGAGCCGTTCATCCGCATCCAGGATGTGTCAAAGGACTTTGACGGATTCAAGGCCGTGGACCATGTCGATCTGGACATCTACAAGGGGGAGCTGTTCGCTATCCTGGGCGCCTCGGGCAGCGGCAAGACTACCCTGTTGCGCATGCTGGGGGGCTTCGAGACCCCGACTTCGGGCAGGATCCTGATCGATGGCGTGGACATGACGGAGCAGCCGCCTTACGAACGACCCGTGAACATGATGTTCCAGTCTTACGCCGTGTTTCCGCACATGACCGTGGAGCAGAACGTTGCCTATGGCCTGAAGAAGGAGGGTCTGGGAAAGGACGAGATCCGGCAGCGCGTGGCCGAAATGCTCGATCTGGTAAGGCTTACCGACTTTGCCCGGCGCAAGCCGAACCAGTTGTCCGGAGGACAGACGCAGCGTGTGGCACTGGCCCGCGCGCTGGTGAAACGCCCCAAGGTGCTGCTGTTGGATGAACCGCTTGCTGCCCTGGACAAGAAGCTGCGGGAGCACACGCAATTCGAACTGATGAACATCCAGGACAAACTGGGGGTGACGTTCATCGTCGTCACTCATGATCAGGAAGAAGCCATGATCCTGGCCACGCGTATAGCCGTCATGGAAAAAGGCAGGCTCGTCCAGATAGGCACGCCGACGGAAATCTATGAATTCCCCCGCAACCGGTTCGTGGCGGACTTTTTCGGCACCATCAATATCTGTGAGGGCAGGGTAAGCCGGGCCGATGAACAGATCACCGTAATCGAGTCGGCGGAGATCGGGACGGAGATCAAGGCGCTGTCGGGCACGGACATCAAGACCGGTGTGGATGTATGGGTGGCGGTGAGGCCGGAAAAGATCTCGCTATCCAAGGATGAACCGGCCGGCGAGAACCTGACCGTGCTCAAGGGGGTGGTCTGGGATCTCGGCTATTATGGCAACCTTTCCATTTATCTTATCAAGACCCAGAGCGGAAAGATCATGCGGGTCAGCGCCCAGAACCGCGTCCGTTCGGCCCAGCGCGTACTCGAATGGGACGAAGAGGTGTTCCTCTCCTGGGAGCCGCAGAGCAGCGCGGTATTGACAGAATGAACATAATCCATGCCGCCCGCTCCCGGGGAGACAAGGCGTGGCGTATGTTTGTGGTCGCGGCGCCATATCTGTGGTTGCTGGTTTTTTTCCTTATCCCGTTTGTCTTCGTATTCAAGATCAGCTTTGCCGACCCAATTATCGGCCAGCCGCCTTTCACGCCGCTGATCAACACTTCGGGGCACGGTGCCGGGCTGTTCCACGTAACCCTGGACAACTACCGCTATCTGTTCAAGGACAACCTGTACATCCTCAGTTATCTCAAGTCACTGCAGATTGCGCTGGTATCCACCGTCCTCTGCCTGTTGCTGGGATATCCCATGGCATACGGCATTGCGCGGGCGCGCCAGCCGTATCGTAATCTGCTGCTGCTGCTCGTGATCCTGCCGTTCTGGACATCCTTTCTGCTGCGGGTCTATGCCTGGATGGGAATACTGGGCAAGTACGGCACCATCAACAGCCTGCTTTTGTGGGCCGGCATTATTGATAAACCGTTGCGGCTTCTGTACACCGACTTCGCGGTCTATCTGGGCATCGTCTACTCCTATGTGCCGTTCATGATCCTGCCCCTGTACGCCAACCTGGAACGTATGAACCTCGATCTCCACGAGGCGGCGGCGGATCTGGGTGCGCGGCCGTTCAGGGTTTTTCTGGATGTCACCCTGCCGCTGTCGATGCCCGGAATCATCGCCGGCTCCATGCTGGTGTTCATCCCCGCCATTGGCGAATACGTGATTCCCACCCTGCTCGGCGGACTGAATACGCTAATGATAGGCCGTACGCTGTTCAACGAGTTCTACTTCAACCGGGACTGGCCGGTTTCCGCGGCGGTAGCGACACTGCTGCTGCTCATTCTCGTGATACCGATCATGATCTTTCAGCGTTACCAGGCCAGGGAAGGGAGCGGCGACGTATGAACGGCAAGCGCTCGAAATTCGTTAAGACGGTCATGGTTGGAGGTTTCGTGTTCCTGTACCTGCCGCTGGTACTGGTGGTCATCTATTCGTTCAACGATTCGCGGCTCGTGACCGTCTGGGGCGGGTTCTCGACCCGCTGGTATGCGGAACTGCTGCACAACGACGAGATTATCAACGCCGCGCTGCTCAGTCTTCGCATCGCGATCATCAGTGCCACCGCCGCGGCGGTACTCGGCACCCTGGCCGGACTGGCATTAACGCGTATGGGGAACTTCCGCGGCCGTACGCTTTTTACCGGCATGATTGCCGCACCGCTGGTCATGCCGGATGTTATCACCGGTATGTCGCTGCTGTTGCTGTTCGTGAGCCTGGGGGCCTTGATCGGCTGGCCAGCAGGTCGCGGCGCCATGACCATCATCCTGGCACATACGACGTTCGATATGGCCTATGTCGCGGTGATCGTGCAATCGCGCCTGTCCAGCATGGATGAATCCATAGAGGAGGCGGCCATGGATCTGGGCGGCCGGCCGTTCCAGGTTGCCATGGACATAACGCTGCCGGTTATCGCTCCCGCCATTGCCTCCGGTTGGCTGCTGGGCTTTACTCTGTCACTGGACGACGTGGTTATCGCCACTTTCGTTTCCGGACCGGGTTCCACCACATTGCCCATGGTCATTTTCTCCAAGATCCGCCTGGGCGTGACACCCGATATCAACGCCGTGGCCACCATTATTATTTTCATGGTGACGGTCGGCGTAAGTATAGCCGGGTGGTTAATGATGCGGCAGGAGCGGCGGCGGGTGCGCGACATTCAGGCCAGCGCCCGTGCCTGAATCAGGACAGGGAAATCATGAATGACGGATGATCGGGTCGGGTCGATACGGGATTACGTCTGTTACAGCAGGCGATTAATAAAGTTTGCACAGGCCCCGGCGGCTTCCTGGATATTTCCTTCTTCAGTTTGACCGGATAATTTTCGTGGTTTGAAATTGTGATCACCATCAACGATCCATTTGAATTCGACGGATTCCGACAATGTTCGTCGTTCAACTTCTTCCCTGGTGCCGAAGGGATCGCGCTCACCCTGGCAGATCAGTGTGGGCGTGCGGATGGTTTTCAGATGGTCGATTCGCCAGTATCCCGGTTTCCTGGGCGGGTGAAATGGATAACCAAGGCAGATGACGCCGGCGACATGCTTTTCATCGGCGATCATGGATGCAATTCTGCCCCCCATTGATTTCCCGCCGATGATCAGGTTCTTGGTGGGACACTTCTCGATATTCATACAATGGTCAATCAATTCACTGAAACTATGACGCAGGATCCTGCCGCCGTTCGGCCTTATTTTTCTGCCGGTACGAACCATTTCTTCCATATAGGGAAAATGAAACCTTACCACCCGGACGCCGGTGGTAATAAGGGTCGTGGCGATAGTCTCCATAAATGGATTCGCCATACCCTTCCCGGCACCATGAGCGAGCAGAAAAATGCCTTTCGGATCAGATTCAGGCGAATTAACCAGGAATTCCTTTATAGTAATATAGCGAGGTGTCTGCATTACTTGATTATAATGAACGGCTGTAATAAATATTATTATTTCATAAACTATACCCTGTCAGTCAGGGCTTGCCACTCCGCCCGGAGGATCAGCGGGCGAGCCTATAAAATATTAGAATGGTGAAAGCATGACAACTCTAATTGCAAGTTCAGTTGTTCGCGGCAGCAATCAGGGCGAAAGTCATGGTGGTATCTACCTTGTAGACCTCGATAACGGCAAAAGCGCGCAGGTCATCGACTGGAATACCGCAAATATAGACTGGCAGGGACGTGGCTGGGACAGGGGGCTGAGGGGCATTGAGTTTGACGGCGAAAAAGTCTATATCGCTGCCAGCGATGAATTATTTGCCTTCACACCTGAATTCGAGCCGATTGCATCCTGGCGCTGTCCGTATCTGAAGCATTGTCACGAGATCAGCAGATTTGAAAGACGCCTGTATTTAACATCCACCGGCTATGATTCCATACTTGGATTCGATCTGGATAATGAAACTTTTACATGGGGGCTGGAGATCAGCAGGGATGGTAGCAGTTATTACGGGCGACCGTTTGATCCGAATTCAAATGACGGACCGCCGCCGCAAAATGAACTGCACCTGAACAATGTATATTGCACAACAAGCGGTATGGTTATCAGTGGCCTGAAAACCGGCGCCGCGCTGGTGTTCAACGGGAGCACAATCACTGAATGGGCCAGCCTTCCGGAAGGCGTCCATAACGCCAGACCCTATGGGGAAGGGATATTGTTCAATGATACCCGGGCCAATGTCGTCCGTTATGTCACACCGGAAAACCAGTGCATATTTAATATTCCAGTGTACCCGGAAGACAAATTAACCCATACGGACCTGGATGATTCACGCATTGCAAGACAGGGATTCGGCCGGGGGCTTTGTCCCGTCGAAAACAGTATCGTGGCAGGGGGTTCATCCCCGTCCACCATCACGTTGCATGATCTGGACAACATGAAAACACTGTACGCAATTACCCTGACATACGACATACGTAATGCTATCCATGGTCTGGAAGTCTGGCCGTATACGTGACAGATTTACAGCTATAGCATATCCCTGAGCTTGTAAAAGAACATCCCCAGCGCCACAAGCTGTTTTCTGAAGACATGGGATCCGGGCAGGACAACGGGTTTTATGCGCTCGAAAATATCGAATCTTTCGAATGTGCCTGCAATACTTTCGGCCAGTATCTGACCGGCCAGGTGCGTTACATTGACGCCGTGACCGGAATATCCCTGGGAATAAAAAATATTCGGCGATATTCTGCCCATTTGCGGTACCCGGTTGACGGTAACGCCGATCGTCCCTCCCCAGGCATAGTCGATATTCACATTTTTCAGCTGTGGATATATCTTGAGCATTCTGGGGATCAAGTTTTGTTTAATGATTGCGGGATCTTCGCCCGAATAGTTGCAGCGCCCGCCGAATAACAGCCGCTTGTCGGCGCTGAGACGAAAATAATGCAGTATATAGTTGGGGTCACAAACGGCGAGATCCATGGGGTTTACGGATTCCACCAATTCCGGAGAGAGCGGTTCGGTAGCAATGATATAACTTCGTACCGGCAACACGAAACCGCGCAGTTTCTTTTCGAGGAAGTGGTAGGCATTTCCGGCAATGACGACAAAATCGGCGGTGACCGAACCGTTTTCCGTGATAACCCTTGGTTTCCTGTTCTCCTCTATTCGTAATACCGGTGATTGTTCATTAATTTTTACGCCAAGAGATACAGCGGCCCTGGCCTCGCCTATACAGAGGTTGAGGGGATGAACATGGCCGCTGCCCATGTTCATCAAGGCCCCTATATAGGCCTTCGATCCTGTGATCTCCCGTGTCTCTTCCCTGGATAACAGATTGAATTCATGAGGAAATTTATGTCTTGCCAGTGTTTCAAACTCTTCCTGTAGATCACGGACATGACGTGGCTTGATGGCCACGTCGAGGTAGCCGTATTTCAGGTCGCAGTCTATTCCGTAGGTCCGGACCCGTTCGCGGATAATATTATTACCCGCCCATCGCATATCCCAGAGCAAGTCTTCCTTGTCCCTGCCGTGGTATTGGAGAATTTTCTTTTCACCGGAAATGCCGCCTATAACCTGGCCGCCGTTGCGACCCGAAGCGCCCCAGCCGACCTTGTTGGCATCAAGAACATGCACATCGTAGCCGCGTTCCGCCAGGTGGAGTGCCGTTGAAATGCCGGTAAATCCGGCGCCGATAACACATACATCGGCGCTTTGCGCACCCTGCAATGGCGGGAAATCGGTAATATCATTAACAGTTGCAGCGTAATACGAACCGGTATGTCTTGAAGCCTGTGTCACGAGGATCCCTGGTCCACATAAAGGTATTTACCATAATGATCCATAATCGGTTCCAGAGTCATTTTCAGTTCATCCAGATACTGTTCATAATTACGCCAGCGATGCATGGAGTCGGTATATATCGGCCGGCGGACCTGTTCAGAACTGGCAGTCCGGATGGGTCGATCCGTGTCATAAAACCTGAGGCAGGCATCCTCCCAGGGTAGTTCACAGTAATCCAGTAACCTGCGCACCTGGTTTTCAAAATCGGAAATAACCTCCTCATACTGAACCGTCAACACGCGCCCGGGAAGGACATCATGCCAGTGATCCATCAGCCGTTGATACTGCAGGTAATATTCACCAATATCCGTCAGGTCGTAGGTAAACGGTTGTCCCTTGGCGAATAACTGCCGATAGCAGCTGAAGCAGGCGTCCATGGGATGTCGCCGGGCATCGATTATTTTTGCGTTCGGCAATACCATGTGTATAAAACCGATGTTGGAAAAATTATTGGGATTTTTATCGATAAAATATTGCCTGCCTTCAGTACGATGCATTTCGCAGAAATCAATATAGTCCTGCCCCAGGGCCTTGAGATGCCGTTCACCGATTTCAGCGACTGCTTCCGGGTAATTTATACCATTGGCCCGGTTTCTGTTCAGTGATCTGGTGACGCGGAACATATATGGCAGTTCACTGGTTCCTTCAACGGAACTGTGACTGGCCAGTATTTGCTCGATTAAAGTTGAACCTGAACGGGGGAGTCCTACGATAAATATCGGTGAGCAATCCGGATTGCCCAGGCCGTTATTCTTTTTCAACAATTCCCTGTTGAAAACATTCATGATCCTGTCATTCAGGATTTCCGTATCAACGGGATCGTAGGTCTCCTGCATCCTGCGCTTCAGGTTGCCTTCCTTGTAGTGATGCCAGGCATTAGCATAATCCTTGCGATCTTCATAGGCTTTTGCCAGTGCAAAATGAAAATTTATTTCGGACTCTCCGGTAACATTTTCATCGGATATCTTCGATTCCATTTCATTGATCTCTTCATCCGTGAAGACATACGTCTTCAGGTTGGCCAGACTCCAGTATATTACGCCGTAATCAGGCCTTAGGGATATGCACTTTCGGTAAGCCTCGATGGCCTCGTCCTGCTCGCCGACGGTTTTCAAAGTGTGACCCAGTCCAAGCCAGGCAGCTGGGAAATTTGGATTTAGTTCAATGGCCTTCCGGTGGGCGTCAATTGCGGCATACGTTTGCGCCGCAGGTGCCAGAATATAACCGAGATGATCATGAAATTTTGGATTATCCGGTTCCAGCTCGATGGCTCTTTCAAAACAGGTTATAGCTTCCTCGTAGCGATCGTCTTCCTCAAGCAATACTCCCAGGTCGGCGATTGCGCCGGCAAAGTCGGGAGCGACCTCAATAGCCTTGCGAAGATATCTTTCAGCATCTGCCGTCCTTTGCAATCTTGTTGCCAGTTGTGCCAACAGGCGCATGGCATCGACATTATTCGGATTTTTTTGCAGAACCCTGCGGCAGGTCTTTTCAGCCTCGTCATATTTGCCTTCACTGATCCATTCTGCAGCCTGTGCAAGCGACTTTCTTTCCGGTGACAGGCTGAATGCTTTCTCGAAGACCTTGTCAGCTTCTTCCCCCCTGCCGACGGCGGCCAGGGCCTTTCCCAGATTAAAAGTTGCCAATTCCAGGTCGGGGTCGAGTCGGACAGCATTTTCGAGGACTTCTATGGCTTCCTGGTAGCGATTTAAAGATATTAATGCATGACCCAGATCTTCATAGGGCTTGGCAAAAGTAGGTGCGAGGTCAATCGTCCTGCGCAGGTACTTCTCGGCTTCCTCGTATTTCCTCGTTTTTACGAGAATTGCACCCAGAAGCCCCAGCATATTAACATCGTCAGGGTTCGCATTAACTGCGTCCCTGCAGATGCCTGCTGCTTCGATCACCTGGCCTTGATTAATCAGCTCTATAATCTCTGAAAACGTCGATTTTGACACGGGCTGATTTTGCATATTACAAACCCCCCGGGATTGTATGTGCTGTTACAGATATACTGATTATATAGCAGATGAAATGCCTGATGAAGCATAATAAGTGTATATGAAAGCGGTCATAAGTCCGGTCATGAACTGCTACAAACTGCCATAATTTCGTATGACCGCATGAGATAATTGCCATTCCCGGCAGGCTTCACGTTGAATTGCTTTCTGGCATCCATGCCAGGCAGGTGTTATTGCTGCAATTCACCAACAGTGCATCTGCAGTATCAGATTACAGGCTGGCGGGTGTTTCAGAAGAGTTGTCCTGTACGGTTATATTATTATCCCTGCTTCACTACCGGAATTTCTTACATGCGGGTCCGGTTATATAGCCATTCAATCCGTATTCGGCTATGTTGAAACGTTATCACGGGTGTTTTAACAACTGTAAAAAGAGTAAATACAAAATATCGGAAGCACGCTCATAATGAAGTGCATTGGAGGAGATATGAACTTGCAGGACCTGGAATGCCTGACAAAAGAGCAATGGGAAGAAATCGCATCTGACGTAATCAATAGAGTAGATACCCGGCTGTTTATCGAAGGGGATTATGTCGATGCGAAGAAAGGTAAAAAATTCGAGTCTGTCAATCCGGACACAGGTGAAGTAATAGCCATGGTGACAAAGGGAGACGGGGAGGATATAGACAAGGCAGTGAAATCAGCCAGGAGATCATTCAGTTCAAGCGTCTGGTCAAGGATGGCTCCCCGGGATCGCATGGAGGTCATGTATCGATGGTCCGGATTGATACTGGAGAACGCAGGTGAGCTTGCAGTGCTTGAGTCGCTTGATATGGGCAAGCCGATATCAGACTGTATTTCGTTTGATATACCATCCGTCAGTAAATTCATACAGTTCTGTGGTGAATGTATTGACAAGATCGATGGTCGAGTCACCAGCAATGCACCTGGAATTGTGCATTTCGTCAATCGTGAACCCTACGGTGTTATCGGGGCAATTTCACCATGGAATTTCCCCCTTTACATGGCGACCTGGAAGGTCGCGCCGGCTCTCGCAGCGGGCAACTCGGTCGTCCTCAAGCCTGCGGAACAGTCACCCCTGAGCTGTTTAAGACTCGCCCGGCTTTTTATAGAGGCGGGTGGCCCTGCCGGTGTCTTTAATGTGGTAAATGGGCCGGGCGAGATAACCGGCAAGGCGCTTGCCCTGCATAACGACGTGGACAAGATAAGATTCACCGGATCGGCCGAGGTCGGCAAACTGATGTTTGTTTATTCAGGGCAATCAAATATGAAGGAAGTATCCGTCGAATGCGGCGGGAAATCTCCAAATATCTTTCTCTCCGATCTGCCGGATATAGAAGAGGCGGCCGAGGCAGCCTGTGACGGCATTTTTTCGTTGTCCGGGCAGGTATGTACTGCAGGATCCAGACTGCTGGTCGACAGAAGATTCTATGGCGACTTCGTGGATGCATTTACAGCAAAGGCCAACAGTACATACAAACCGGGAAGGCCTCTCGACCCTGCAACAACGATGGGCCCCATGGTCACTCACCAGGCACAGGAAAACGTATTGGCAGATATAAAAACGGGTGAAAATGAGGGCGCGATACTGCATTTCGGAGGAGACACGCCGAAAGAGTTTCCGGAAGGCGCGTATGTCAATCCAACTCTCTTTATAGACGTGAATAATGACATGGCGATCGCAAGAAAGGAGATATTCGGTCCGGTCGCCAGTATCATTCCGGTTGAAGATATCGACGAGGCTGTCAGTGTAGCGAATGATACGATTTATGGCCTGGGGGCCGGTGTCTGGACGTCGAACCTTTCAACCGCACACCGGTTGATACGGGAAATCAATGCAGGCATGGTCTGGGTCAATACGTATGATACAGGTGATATGACACAGCCTTTCGGTGGTTTTAAACAATCCGGTAATGCCAAGGATAATTGCATGGAAAGTGTAATAGACTGCATGCATGAAAAATCCGCCTGGATCCGCACTTGAGTGATATTTTTCAGCGCAGAAAACTGCTTCAACATAAAAGACTGACCGCGGCCGCAGATAATTCTTCCGGCAGGTGATGCGGGACGCCCTGTAGGAAGAGGTAATTACCAAGAGCCTGTGCTTGACACGCACGCAGGTATGTTCTTGCAACTATTCAACCGTATAAACAGAACCTGAATTTTTGAACATACAAGTATGAATAATAATAAAATACTTGTCGTATTACTTGTGCTTGCTACCTCGGTATCAATGATGTCCACGGATATATTCGTACCGAGTCTGCCACACCTTACCGATTACTTCGGTGTCTCTGCGCAATATGTAAAACTGACAATCAGTTTGAATGTTGCCGCCTATTGTATTGGAACACTCGTAAACGGACCGTTATCCGAACGATTCGGGCGTAAATCCGTACTGATATGGTCAATGGCGGGGTTTGTCCTGTTCAGCATATTATGTGGAGTATCACAAACAATAGGACAGCTTATTGCCGCCAGGATAATGCAGGGATTCGCCGCTGCAGCAGAGGGCGTGATCGTGCTGGCGATCATTCGTGATGTATTTGAACAAACAGATCAGATACGCGTACTTGCGATTTATGAACTGACGGTTTCATTGACGCCGGCGATAGCACCTATAATTGGCGGTTATGTATATGTCTATTATGGCTGGCGGCCCAACTTCTATATTCTGGCTGTAATAGCCCTGATAACAACAATACTATTCCAGAATAACTATAAGGACTCATTCGAGAAAGACAGAAATGCGCTGAAATTACGGGAAATACTGGATGATTATCTGGGGCTGTTTCAGAATTCAAGATTCATGAGATATTGTCTGATGCTTGGCGCGGGAGTCGGTTATTATTATGCTTTTGCCACCGCCGGACCTTTCATACTAATCAGGCAGCACGGACTGCCTACGGAATATTTCGGTTATTATCAGGGACTGATGGTAGTTGCATATATAGCAGGAAGCCTGATGACAGCTCGTATGGCCAGGTCAGTAGCACCCCATACCTTGCTGATAATGGCTCTTCTGATTGATTTTGTTGGCAGTATTTTCCTTCTGTTCATTGTATATGCGGGGATTGAAACAAAACTTCTTCTGGCAATCAGTGTTACTTTCATTGCCTTTGGTACCGCACCCTTGTTCGTCGTAACACCCCCCCTGGCCATGAATACGACCAATGGTCGGACCGGACCTGCGGCCGCATTGCTGGTCTCAATTGAAATGGGCCTGGGAGCAGTTACCGCCTTCCTTACCGGAGTCATGCATGATAATACCTCAAGGCCGTTTGCGCTTGTAACTGCCCTGATTTTTACAGGTACTTTATTGATGTGCCTGACGCTAAAGGAGGGCAATAAGACGGATGCGAATTATGAAAAGACAGGAAATGACAATATGAGACGATAATATAAACAGCCCGGAATAAAAGCAGGTTATGATAATCCAGACCACGCGGGTTTGCATGGAACTTGTCCATGCGCAAGCCAACACTATTATGGTTGTATGACACCTTGTGCGTGCGCCTGGCATGCACTGCCGAATTCGGAAAATAATGCGATAGATACCGGATTTTCCGTTGAGCGCCATTCAGGATGCCATTGCACGCCGATGGCAAAACCTCTGCTGTCTTTTACAGAAATTGCTTCTATAACTCCGTCAGGCGCATAGCCCTCAACAACCAGACCATCACCAAGCCTGTCAATACCCTGATAGTGAAGAGAATTAACCTGGATAGTATCGACCTGCAATAGACTGGTTAACCGGCCGCCAGGCACAAGATTTACAGTGTGTCTGGACTCGTATCGCTGCTCAAGAGGCTCGCTGGCATCTTCACCATGCTCGATGGAAGAATCCATTTTGCTCAAATCAGATTGTATCGTTCCGCCATATGCAACATTCAGTTCCTGGAAGCCCCTGCATAATGCGAGCAACGGTATGCCACGATCAATGGCGGGTTTTATCAAGGGAATAAATGTTCTGTCTCGTTCAACGTCAAGCATGAAATCGGGTTGTTGTTGTGATTCCATGTAACTGGACGGGTGTATGTTGGAATGACTGCCTGTCAGCAGGATACCGTCAACAACATCAAACAGACTATCAATATCAAGATCGTCGCCCAGCAGAGGTATCTGCAATGGTAGGACCTTTGCACTGTGATATAGCGCAGCCAGGTACTTATGCTGGGTGCAATCATAATCCAGATCCTTGATTGTACGCCGGCATGTCGCCACACCGACGATCGGCGTGGCCGATTTTATACTGGTCGTCCTGGTATTCATAGCATTATTATAAAGATACTGATTTTTGCTTTATTCCGTAATTTCTGCATTGTCAGACTCACCGCCTATTTTGCCTCAGAATACAACCCAGGCACTGAAATCATCGGTGAAGTTTTCAAAACGATGGGTTATTCCGGCAGCGACAAACAGGGCATCGCCGGGTTTGAAACTGCACTTGTTGTTTCCATTTATGAACGTCCCTGAGCCGGAAAGCACGAAATACAATTCATCCTGATCATGAGGCGTCTGCAGATCGTGTTTACGGGGTGCATACATTCCCATCGACATTGTTCCATGACTTCCGCACTCGATATAGCGTTCCTCACCTTCAGGAAGCGAGGACAGCTGGTTATGTATAGTGCCAGAATGCCAGATTTGTGATTTCATGATGCCGGTTCAGCTAGTAAATATATCCGTCCAATAAACTGTTTGCATGGATGCTTAACATTGTTAAAACGTTAAATTGTTCAATATTATCAAGTCTAGCATCGGATTTTTGTATGGACAATGGAAGGTACTTTTGACACACCTGTAAATCAACCGACCCCACAATTCATCCTGGATCGGGCCGGGTAATACCTTATTAGTTTACATGCTATCTGTTAAAATCCAGGTGTAATATTTCATTCCTGTTATTACATATTTGAAACCCCTGTAGAATGAAACCCATACTCATATTCGTGCATATCGAGAGCAGCGGACCGGGGCTTTTCGAAAGTTACCTCAGGTCCAGGTCGATGCGCTATGAAATAATACGTCCAAATCAAGGCGAAGAAATACCGGCCCCTGGAGATATTTCAAATATTTCCGGATTATGCTTTTGCGGAGGCGCCGAAAGCGTAACCGAACCCACCCCATGGATGATGGAGGAAATACGACTGATTCAGGAAGCCGGCAGGAATGGTACGCCTGTGATCGGTCATTGCCTCGGCGGTCAGCTGATAAGCAAGGCACTGGGTGGTTCTGTCAGGAGGCAGCAAAATGAGGAATTCGGCTGGTCACGTTTGTACAAGGATGATAATGATGCCAGCAAACGCTGGTTGAAAAATACTCCGGAAGAATTGTTTGCCATGCAATGGCATAAGGATACATTTACCATACCGGCAGGTGCTACGCGTATACTGGCAGGCAGAAACTGCGCAAATCAGGCATTTGTATACGGGAACATGCTGGCAATGCAATTTCATGTGGAAGCGGACAGGGAAACCATCGGCAGTTGGGCGTTGGATCTCGCAGAACTACATCCATCTGCCTCTGAAAGCGCCCAGACGGGCAAGGAAATAATGGACAGTCTGGAGAGATATTATTGCATCAGCAAGCAGTTGGCCAATCAGCTTTATCCCACATGGCTGGAATACATCAACTGAATAATTATTTCATTACTTCCAGATACCAGTCGATGAATTCCTTTTGAGGATCCTCCATCATGGTAAAGGGACCAGGCTGATAGAACCTGGATTTTACTCCCGCCTGATTGTCCTCAATAATTTTTTTGTCAGCAAGAGTCGTAACATCCCATAACCAGATCAATTCATCAAGCTTGTAATCTTTCCCCTCTTCGGCATCTTCCCGGACAAGCCATGTAATTTCGCAATCGGACTTGTCTATGCCCAGTGGTTTAAAATGATAAATAACAACATGGTCGCAATAGGCAAGATAAAATGTCACGGGTCCGATCTGGATATCGGTAGTCCCCCCGTCATAGTCCAGAATATTTCCCAGAAGGGGTGCCACTGGTTTACCGTCACGGCTGCCGGTCAGGTAACCGTGAAATAGAGGATAGCGATCAAAAGCACGATCATTTCCGACATGATCGCAATTTAGATACTCTTTGGTTATCGAATCCCTGGTCAATCCAACCTTTACACTTTTATCCAGGACCTGTTCGCGCATATCTGCGACATCCTCATCGGGAATAGACCGTCCATGTGCTTCCGAGTATTCCGGATGAGCCGGAATACAATGATAACATTCGCAATAATTCTCTACGGCAAGTTTCCAGTTGGCATTAATGGGGTAATTTTCCCGATACGCAACCTTGGCTTTGTCCAGACCATAAGGCTCCAGACTTTTTTGTAAATCATCACGGATTGGCTGGAATGGTACGGGATCTGAATCAAAGTTAATAAATATCATGCCCTGAAATATTTCGACATTGACCTGCTTAAGACCGTACTGGTTCTTGTCAAAACCAGGGGGAGTGTGTGTCGCGCCACGCAGAGATCCGTCCAACTGGTATGTCCAGGCATGATAAGGGCATACCAGCAGTTGCTTGTGTCCATGTGCTTCAAGGCATACCCTTGAACCCCGGTGTCTGCAGACATTCAATAATGCCCTGATGTTATCCGTCTGATCCCTGACAATAATTACTGATTCCTTATCAAGGCCGTACAGGAAATAATCACCCTTGCCGGGAATCTGTGATATATGGCCGACATATAACCAGGATTTCATGAAAATACGCTCAATTTCTTCCTGGTAAATATCTGGATCTGAATAAAAGTTCTGCTGAAGAGAAAATCCTTCAGGCTGGTTGCCTATAAGTCTTGTTAATACCTGGCTGCTCATGTTACTGGTAACTCCATAATATATAGATAGTTATGTGCGGTTATTGCCTGGAACAATATTTCAGACCGAACGTAGATACCATTCGTAATCGACGTTACTGACTTGCTCGTGGAATTGATTACATTCATTGCGTCTTGCGAGTTCAAAAACCTGACAGAATTCCCTTCCGAAATAATCGTTAAGAATCTTGCTGTCCTTAAAACGATCCAGAGCTGCTTCCCAACGGACAGGCAGGGAGATTTCCTGCCTTTCTATTTTGGTTTTCTCCGGGATCATTTTCGTGGGTTCACACCTGTTTTCTATCCCATAGTGAATGCCTGCGAGCACGGCCGCCATTACAAGGTATGGATTGGCATCAGCGCCCGCAACCCTGTGTTCAATTCTCATGTTATCGTTGTCAGAAACAGGAATTCGCAATGCGACGGAACGATGATTGTAGCCCCAGTTCGGAGACAGAGGGACGAATGAGAAGGGTTTTAACCGCCTGTAAGAATTGGCATTCGGTGCAAATATGGCCATTGCATCAGCCATTGTATTCTGCAGGCCACCAACAGCATGCTTCATCTTTGTGGATATGGCAGGTATTTCATCAGATTTGCTGTCAGAAAAGACATTATTACCATTATCATCAAATATACTGATATGAATATGTAAACCACATCCTGCATAATCAATAAAAGGTTTGGCCATGAATGAAGCGCCCAGGTCATGTTTATGGGCCGTGCTTTTGATGATCCGCTTTAACATAGTTCCCTGATCACAGGCGAGCAGGGGATCATCGACATGATGAAGATTGATTTCATATTGGCCGGGAGCAAATTCGGAAAAAGCTGTTATCGCAGGTATATCCTGTTTTCTACAGTTATCCAGAATATCCATAATTAGTTGATCGGATTCCAGTAGTTCATCAAGGCTGGCATATTGCAATCCACCCTGCCTTATGCCGGTGCCGGGTATGCGGCCTAATCTCGGTGTGGGAGTATATTCCTCGCTCTGTTCAAGCAAATAAAATTCAAATTCGGTGGCAACTGTTGCATGTAATCCAGTTTCAGCAAGTTTTTCGCATATATGATTGAGGAGATGTCGGGAATCCAGGAAATAGGGACTGTCGTCAAACTCATAAAGAGAAGTAAAAATCTGAGCAACCGCCATATCATGCCAGGGTACAGGTTTAAGTGTCCTGGCGACCGGATAAACCAGGACGTCGGGATCACCGTCAAGAGTACCGATACCGATATCGGGAGAGGTCTCGCCACGGCTGTTGAGGAATACAGTCGAGGCACATGTTTTCAGTCCGCCGTTAAACAGGGTTTCCAGCTCATCTCGACATATACGTTTACCCCGTAAAATGCCGTTAATATCCGGAAGCAGGGTCTCGAATATTTTTATGTCGGGATACTTCTTCAGGAAGGTCTGAAGTTCGTCCTGGCTGGCACGCTGGGAATATTTCATTGCTGATCTGAAGGTATAACGGAAATTCAAATCCGATAGTTATTGATAAAAGCATTCCGTGACAAGAAACAATCACTGTTTAAACGATAATGGCGCGGCATTACCGGATCAGGCTTCATGCTACGGCCTGTACACGGAATACAGGTCAAGTATGCATGGATCACGCTGTTGTGTCCATCAAATAATAAATGAATATTCATTCATTTAACAGAGCAAATTGATACTTGGAAATCAAAGAAATTCATATAACATATTGTATAATATATATTTTATTATGGATTCCCGTATGGCTACGACAGATGAAAAAGCCGCCACGTCAAACAGAGCCGTTGCCAAGGAACGCAGGCGTGAGCAACTTATCCATGCCACCATAAAATGTATAGCGAAACGTGGAATTTCCGCCACCACGCTGGCGGATGTGACCAGGGAAGCGGGTTTAAGCCTGGGAATCATAAATCTTCATTTTCAGAGCAAAGACAGGTTGTTGCTGGATACCCTTAAGTATCTGGTAGAGGAATATCAACGGGGCTGGAGAAAAAGGCTTGAAACACCCGGCCTGTCTGCGGCGGAAAAGCTTACGGCTTTAATCGATCTCGATTTCAGCAAGGCAATCGCGGATCGCAACAAACTCGCCGTATGGTTCGCATTCTGGGGAGAAACAAAGTCACATTCTACTTATCTGAAAACCTGTGCAAGATATGACCAGCTTTACACTGATACGGAAGCTGAATTGTTTAAAGAGATAATTCGTGAAGGTAATTATAAAAATCTCGATGCTGATGTCCTGGCAACAACCCTGGATGCGCTGATCGACGGGCTTTGGCTGGATATCCTGTTATTACCCAATGAAGTAAACCGGAGTCAGGCCAAACAAAAAGTTATGAGTTTATTACACTGCATACTTCCCGAACATTTCTGAAAAAGGCTGTTTTGAATACATAATTCCAGGCAAGTCAGGCAGAGATAAAAAATTAACCGGATCGATCGATGAATTCCGGCGGAACATAATCGAATATGAAGGTAATCCTGTCTTCCTCACCCTTGTTCATTACACTGTGTCTTTTCTGGTTATTGATCTCATATACTTGGCCGACTTCCATTTGATAGGGGCGGCCATCAATCATGAATCGAACCCGCGGATTGGTTGTTATTGGTATATGAATACGATGTCCAAATCTGAAGGAAGGATGTGAATCCATATGAGGTTTTATTATTCCCCCGGCCATTAATTTGGCAGCCATTGCCCTGATAATGGTGCCGCCCGGTGGATAATAATTTTCGACGATATGATGCATAACAGGTACAGCAGCATCTGCAAGCCTGTCCCATCCGGGCTGTTTGCTTATCTCTATATTCGGCCAGCCTGAACCATCGGTAAAAACCAGTACGATGGATTCAGTATAAACATGTACGTCATATTGTTTTTGACGGTGCTCCTGTTCATGCCAGACAGATCGATCCTGTGAGAGTATTGCCTGTTGAAGAGGCCCGATTTCTACAGCTCCCAGATTTTTGATAGGTAAGTCTATGTCCATGGTATTCAGATAGGTGTAGATGGATAGAAGGTTACGGGACTGGATTTACAGCATTGATTGACATGTAACATGGAAGATTAGGCCCGTGATTTGTATTTGACAGGCATTTTACCCGGCGCTGTGTGTTCTTCGTTAAAGTGTTAAAACAGGCAAATGTAAGATAATAAATTAATTATTTGTTTTCAACAGGATACGATTGTGTCGTGAATGAATACATATTCATTATTCTATGGCGGATGCTTGTATTCCATGCGCCTGATGAATTAATATAACGCAACCGTGCGCATTCTCAAGGTATCACTATTTACCTGATCCGTGGCATTTATCGAATAGGGAATTTACCCTCCCTGGCCACCTTCTGACCGCAATAATCCTGGACCATCATTACCGAACTTACGGGTTATATATTAGACAACGGCAACAGACCGGATTTAAGCATTCGTTAACGGGTTCTTCCCGAATGTTCTTGAAGATTTGTTGCTATGGAATTCTGATGCAGCACATAATCACTTACAAATGCATCGAGTCTTGCTCAAATGATTCCGTATATTCAAAGGGTTAGAAGCCAACCGGCATAATTTATACATTTATGATTAACATAGAACAGTGGTTTGCTGAAAATGCCATAGAAGAAGTAGAGGCATTGATTCCCGATCTTACGGGATTGGCGAAGGGAAAGTTTGTGCCTGCAGAACGTTATCTGGCTGACAAAGGATTTCATATCGCAGAAGGTTTGTTTACACAAACCATTACAGGTGATTATACGGAATACGTGGAGGATATTAATCCTACTGATGCGGATATGAGATGTATACCTGACCAGGAATCGACCAGAATAGTACCCTGGTCCTCCTATCCCGTTGCACAAATTATTCACGATTGTTACAAAACAGATGGAAGTCCTGTGGAATTCGCACCCAGGCATGTTCTGAAGCGTGTCATTGATTTATATGATCAAAAAGGATGGAAGCCTGTCGTTGCTCCCGAGATTGAATTTTACCTGGTTAAGCCAAACACGGATCCGGACTATCCTCTCGAACCACCGGTTGGACAATCGGGGCGCCAGGTAACAACCCGCCGGACGTTCAGTATAGACGGGATAAATCAGTTTGAAGATATAATAGACGAGATATATGAATATTCGGAGAAGCAGAGATTAAGTCTTGAGACCCTGACACAGGAAGACGGTGTCGCGCAGTTTGAAGTTAATTTCATGCATGGTGATCCCATGAATATGGCGGACCAGGTATTTTTATTTAAGCGTACTGTCCGCCAGGCAGCCTATGAACATGATATCTATGCGACGTTCATGGCAAAGCCTTACCAGGGCAAACCCGGCAGTTCCATTCATCTTCATCAGAGCATAGTGGACAGACAATCGGGAAGAAATATTTTTATCGATGAGAATGATGAGCCGAATTCCCTGTTCAGAAGCTATATTGCCGGATTGCAAAAATATATGCCTGCAACGATGGCTATCTATGCGCCTAATGTAAATTCATATCGGAGAATTACACGTTATAACTCGGCTCCCATAAATACGCATTGGGGACTGGATAATCGTACTGTCGGACTACGGGTTCCGATGTCGTCGTCAGAGGCAACACGTGTAGAGAACAGGGTGCCCGGTGCTGACACGAACCCGTACCTCAGCATGGCGGCATCGCTTGGAGCGGGTTACCTTGGCATGAAGAATGAATTATCACCGACAGAACCGTTGGAAACCAGTGCCTATGACCATGAGATAACCCTGCCGAGGGATTTGTATGAATCACTGAGACTTATGAATGAATCGGCCCCGATAAGAAAAATTCTGGGTGATGAATTTATAAATTTATACGTAGAGGTAAAGCGTCTCGAATATGAAAAATTCATGCAGATTATCACCCCCTGGGAACGTGAATATTTGCTGATTAATGTATAAATACAATGAACCGTACTATGAGCAATAATACAACTACATGGCGATCAGCCGACCGGGAACACTTCCTGCATCCTTTCACGGACACCAAATTACTGGCTGAGAAAGGCTGCCGTATAATTACACGTGGTGATGGTGTCTATATCTGGGATTCTGAAGGGAAAAAGTACCTTGATGGAATGGCAGGCTTATGGTGTGTAAACGTAGGCTATGGCCGGAAAGAAATAGCCGATGCGGCCTACAAACAGCTTGTTGAATTGCCGTATTACAACAGCTTTTTCATGACTACTACGCCACCGGCTATTGAATTATCCAATTTGTTATGTGAGGTGACGCCTCCGCATCTGAATCATGTTTTTTATACCAATTCAGGTTCCGAGGCCAATGATACCGTTATCAGGCTGGTCAAGCGTTATTGGGATCTGGCAGGCAAACCTGAAAAAAGCATGATTATCAGCCGGCACGACTCCTACCACGGCAGTACCATTGGTGCTGCAAGCCTTGGTGGCCTGAAAGCGATGCATGAGCAGGGACACCTGCCTATTGCCGGCATAACGCATATAGATCCTCCCTACTGGTTTCGGGACGGCGGTGGTATGGACCCGGCAGAATTCGGGCTTGCGAGCGCCAGGCTGCTGGAAGACAAGATTAATGAACTGGGCGCGGGAAATGTTGCGGCCTTTATAGGCGAACCGATACAGGGAGCCGGCGGTGTCATTATTCCGCCGGAAACCTACTGGCCTGAGATACAGCGCATCTGTAAGGAAAATGACATCCTGCTTATCGTTGATGAAGTAATCTGCGGATTTGGCCGGACGGGGAAATGGTTCGGTTCCGATTATTATGATTTAAAACCGGACCTGATGCCGATCGCAAAGGGCCTTTCATCAGGTTATATGCCCATCGGCGGCGTCATGATAGGTGATCGCGTAGCCGATTTACTAATTGAGGAAGGTGAGGAATTCGCCCATGGCTTTACCTATTCCGGCCATCCGGTTGCCTGCGCGGCGGCGATTGAAAATATCAATATCCTCCGTAATGAAAATATAATTGAAAACGTTGAGAAGAATACCGGCCCGTATTTTCAGGATCGACTGAAGGAACTGTCTGAACATCCATTAGTGGGTGAGGTCAGGGGTGTCGGCCTGGTCGGTGCCGTTGAACTGGTTAAAAACAAGGAACCGCGGGAACTCTTCGAGCCGGCAGGAGATGTCGGGAAAATCTGCCGGGATTATTGTTTCGATAACGGCCTGGTAATGCGGGCCGTCGGGGATACCATGATCGTTTCACCTCCCCTGATAATGACCAGGGAACATGTAGACGAAATGGTTGAACTGGCGGGGAAATGTCTTGATCTCACCGCAAGACAGGTCGGGGTAAACTAGGAAGACACAGTTTATCTCAGGGGGATCTCGGTTCGCTTCGCCACGGTTCTGAGCGTAAAGCTCGAACGAACCCGTGTCACGCCCGGTAACCGCGTCAAGGATTCATGGTGGATGCGTTCATAGTCCGCCGCATCAACAACGACGATTCTTAACAAATAATCAAAATCACCGGACATCAGGTAACATTCCATTACTTCAGGCACCTGCCTGACACTTTCTTCAAAAATATCCAGATCCTCCCGCTGTTGCCGGGACAGCGTTATTTCCACAAAGACGTTGCCCGGGATGCCGACCGCGGCCTGATTGACAATCATCGCGTAACGTTCGATAACCCCGGCTTCCTCCAGAATTTTCACCCGCCGCAGGCAGGCCGACTCCGACAGATGTACCCGTTCAGCCAGTCTGGCATTGGTTAATTTGCCATCCAGCTGCAGCTCGTGAAGAATTGCACGATCGACTTTATCTATCTTAATATTCTGCATTATATTCTAATTAGTAAGAGAATAATGAAATTATATTCCATATTTTGCCTATTTTATATCATATTTTGCAAGTAAATATCCCGGTAGTTGCAATAGGATTAGGCTAAATGTGCCACGGAGACTGACATGAAAATTGGTGTCCCCAGGGAAATCAAAAACAACGAATTCAGGGTAGGCCTGACGCCGGCCAGTGTTACCGAGCTGGTAAAACTCGGCCACCAGGTGTGTATCGAGACAATGGCCGGAGCGGGTATCGGCATGCCGGATGAGGTCTATGTCGAAGCCGGCGCCAGGATTGCCGGCAGCCCTGAAGAGATATTCAGTACCTGTGACCTGATAGTCAAGGTGAAGGAACCGCAGCCGGATGAATGCAGGTCATTGCGGGAAGGGCAGATATTGTTTACCTATCTTCACCTTGCCCCGGATCCTGAACAAACGCGGTTGCTGCTCGAGTCCGGGGCGACGGCAATTGCCTATGAAACCGTTACCGACACCGAAGGCAGGCTGCCGCTATTAACGCCCATGAGCGAGATAGCAGGGAAATTGTCGGTACAGGCGGGAGCCCATTGCCTGGAAAAACCCCGGGGCGGCGGTGGTGTGTTGCTGGGTGGTGTCCCGGGTGTTGCTCCGGGCAAAGTTCTCGTTATCGGCGGGGGTATCGTCGGCAGCAATGCGGCGGTTATCGCCCATGGAATGGGGTCTGAAGTGACGATTCTGGATGCTTCTATCGAGAGACTGCGCGTATTGAATGACAGGTTCGGCAACGGTGTAAAATGCATCTATTCAACCCGTGAGACTGTCGGAACCTTTGCCAGAGACGCGGATATGGTTGTGGGTGCCGTACTGGTTCCCGGCGCCGTATCACCGAAACTGCTGACCAGGGATGATATCAGGGACATGAAGCAGGGGGCCGTTACTGTGGACGTGGCCATCGACCAGGGGGGGTGTTTTGAAACTTCCAGGCCCACCACCCATCAGGAACCTTCCTATATCATTGACGGTGTCGTGCACTACTGTGTGGCGAACATGCCGGGGGCCGTGCCGAAAACATCTACCTTTGCATTGAATAATGTCACGCTGCCGTACGTCATGGCCCTGGCGGAAAAAGGATACAGGCAGGCCATACTCGACGACCAGGGGCTTGCGAACGGCCTGAACGTTCACCGCGGCCGCATCACGCATCCGGCGGTGGCAAAATCCCTGGACTATGAATACGTGCCCGCGCGGGATGCAATCAAGAACATAAGCCGCCTGGCAAGCGTCCGGTAAGCGGATTCAGATATTGCCTTCAGTATCAGGAAGGGAGCACCCTTAAACGGCTTACGGGTCCTCACAAAAAAATCCATATACCTTGACCCCGTCCGACCCATCAATGATGGGTGGGGAAAGCAAACTGGGCCTTTTCCGGGGTGTCGTCCGGCCAGCGCTGGGTCATGGTTTTGCGGTTGGTATAAAAACGTATCGAGTCGGGTCCGTAGGCCGCCAGGTCGCCGAACAGGGAGCGCTTCCAGCCGCCGAAGCTGTGGCAGGCCACGGGAACGGGTAACGGCACATTGATGCCCACCATGCCCACCTTGATATTGTCGGAGAAATAACGGGCCAGGCCACCGTCGCGGGTAAAGATGCAGGTGCCATTGCCATACTCGTTGTCGTTGATGAGTTGCATGGCGTGTTCCAGGGACTCGGCCCGCACCACGCACAGCACCGGGCCGAATATCTCGTCCCGGTATATGCGCATGGCCGGCGTGACGTGATCGAACAGGCAGCCGCCCAGGAAAAAACCCTCGCCGCCGGCACTCTTGAAGTCACGGCCGTCCACCACGAGTTCAGCCCCTTCTTCAACACCGAGGTCCACGTAACCCTTCACTTTCTCGTAATGTTCGCGGGTGATCAGCGGGCCCATATCGTTGTCGCTGTCGGAGCCCGGACCGATTTTCAGCTTGCGCACGCGCTCCTTAAGCCCCGCCACTACCTTGTCTGTCACTTCATCTCCCACGCAGACCGCGACGGAAATCGCCATGCAGCGCTCGCCGCAGGAACCGTAGGCGGCGCCCATGAGGGCGGTCACGGCGTTGTCGATATCGGCATCCGGCATGACCACGGCGTGATTCTTGGCACCGCCCAGCGCCTGCACGCGCTTGCCCTGGGCCGTGGCGGTGCTGTAGATGCTCTCTGCCACCGGCGTCGAGCCCACGAAGCTGACGGCCTGGACGCGGTGATCCGTGAGCAGTGTCTCGACCGCTTCCCGGTCGCCGTTGACGATATTGAATACCCCGTCCGGCAGCCCCGCTTCCCGGAACAGTTCCGCAATGTACAGGGACGCGCTCGGATCCTTCTCCGAGGGCTTCAGCACAAAGGTGTTGCCGCAGGCGATCGCCATGGGGTACATCCACATCGGGACCATGGCCGGAAAGTTGAACGGCGTGATCCCCGCCACCACGCCCAGGGGCTGGAACTCCGACCAGGCATCGATGGCCGGTCCGGCGTTCTTGGTAAATTCGCCCTTTAACAGCTCGGGCGCGCCGCAGGCGTATTCCACCACCTCCACGCCGCGGATGAACTCGCCGCGCGCATCGTCCAGTACCTTGCCGTGCTCCTCGGTAATGAGGGCGGCGACGGCGTCGGCATGCTGCTGGAGAAGCTCCCTGAAGCGAAACAGGATACGGGCCCGTTTCAGCGGCGGCGTATTGCGCCAGGCGGGGAAAGCCGCCTCGGCCGCCGCGACGGCACGTTCAACGGTGGCCTTGTCCGCCGCCGCCACTTTCCGGATGACGCGGCCCGTGGCCGGATTATAGATATCCAGCCAGCGCTCGGCCCCGGTCTCGAAACTGCCGTTGATGAAATGTCCTGCCTGATCCATGCCTGTACTTTCTGCGCTCGGCTGCGAACTCATTGGTGTCTACCTCGGTGTTGCGATCATGATGTCGGGTTGGGGCCGGCCGGATGACCGTTCACGGGTCCGGCAGCCGGCGGTTCAATCCAGTTGTTTCAAAACCTTGCCCACGGTATCGAAGACCTGTTCGAAATATTCCGGCGTGCCGTTGAGAAACGGCGAGAACTGCAGGGTATCCATGCCGTTGCGGATCATGAGCCCGTTCTCAAAACACTGTATGTGTGCATCCATGCCGCGGGCGCCGGGCGCGCCCTCGCGCGGTGCCAGTTCCACCGCGCCCATGAGGCCGAAATTGCGGACGTCGACGACGTTGGGCGCGTCCGCCAGGCTGTGCAGCCCGTCCTCGAACTGTTTTTCATTGGCGCGGGCCTGTTCGAAGATACCTTCCTGTTCGTACACGTCCAGGGCCGCGAGTCCCGCGGCGACAGCCACCGGGTGACCGGAGTAGGTGTAGCCGTGGAAGAATTCGATGCCCTGGCCGGGGCTGTCCATGAAGGTCTTGTAGATCTCCGGACCCACCAGCACCGCACCCATGGGGATGACACCGTTGGTCAAGCCCTTGGCGGTGGTGATGATGTCGGGTTTCACATCGAAACGTTCGGCACCGAACGCGGCACCGACCCGGCCGAATGCGGTGATCACTTCGTCGAATATCAACAGGATCCCGTGGCGGGTACAGATTTCACGCAGTTTCTGCAGGTAACCCAGCGGCGGAACCAGCACGCCCGTGGAGCCGGATACCGGCTCCACGATAACCGCAGCGATGTTGGCGGCGCCGTGAAACGCCACCAGGCTTTCCAGTTCATCGGCGAGATGGGCGCCCCAGGCGGGCTGGCCCCGGCTGAAGGCGTTGTGCTCCGGTGCATGGGTATGCGGGAGATGACTCACGTTGGGGAGCAGGGAACCGTTGAAGATCTGGCGGTTGGCCGGGATCCCGCCCACGGACATGCCGCCGAAATTGACGCCGTGGTAGGCGCGTTCGCGGCCGATGATCCGGGTCCGGGTGCCTTCGCCCCGCAGGCGCTGGCAGGCGAGGGCGATCTTCAGGGCGGTATCCGCCGCCTCGGAGCCGGAATTGACGAAGAAGCAATGCTCGAATCCCCGGGGCGCCATGTTGACGAGGCGCTCGGCCAGGTCGAATGCCCCCGGGTGCCCCACCTGGAAAGTGATGGAATAATCCAGGTTTGCCACCTGCTCCTGCACCGCCTGGACGATGCGGGGATGGCAGTGGCCGAGGCCGGTGGTCCACAGGCCGGAGAAACCGTCCACGACGCGGCGCCCTTCCACGGTCGTGTAATAAAATCCGTCGGCCGAGGCGATCATCCGGGGCGCCTGCTTGAAGGCCCGGTTGGCCGTGAACGGCATCCAGTAAGGCTGGAAATTAATCGACGAATCGGTCTGCGTCTGAGCGGAACGCTGCTGGCTCATGAGTGGGGACCCCCTTGGGTGCCTGCTGAAATCCGTGGCTTGAATATGTACCAGCACAGTCTATAATTCATGACGGCGTTTAACAATATTTAAATAAAATTTTGTAACTGGTTGATTTGTATATCCAGCCTATTTAATCTATTAAGCAATATTTAACACTTAAATTCCGGGGAGCAGTCGATGGAGGAGATCGGAATCCGGCTGAAGAAGCTCCGCGAGCTGAACGGCCTGTCCCAGCGTCAGCTGGCGATAAAGTCCGGCGTCAGCAACGCCATGATCTGCCTGATCGAAAAGGGCCGCAGCCGGCCCTCGCTGAGCCTGTTGAAGTCCATCCTCGACTCCATCCCCCTGTCGGTGTCGGAATTTTTCTCCATCGAGGTCGAGCAGCCGGTCAAGGCGTTTTACCGGCGGGAGGAACTGACGGAAATCGGCAGCGGCCCGATTTCCTATCTGCAGGCGGGTAACAACCGTCAGAACAGCCGGCTGCAACTGATGCTCGAGACCTACCATCCCGGCGCGGACACGGGTCGTTCCATGATTCACCATGACGGCGAGGAAGGGGGGATCGTGGTCAGCGGCCGGCTGGAGGTGACCGTCGGCGACCAGACCCAGGAACTGGGTCCGGGTGACGCCTACCTGTTCAACAGCCGCCTGCCCCACCGCTTCCGCAACGCCGGCAAGGAAGAATGCGTCCTGGTCACCGCTTGTACCCCTCCCAGCTTCTGATCGCCCCGGCTGGATCGGCACAAGCAATTGTAATCGCGAAAGAAATCGTCAAATTCAAGGACGGAAGCGGGTTTTTACAAGCCGGCTTTTACCGCCCGAAATGCGGTTTCAGGCTGGATAATCAGCCTGGATGGATTAAAGTTAAGTTATATACAATGAGTCGGGCGGGTCCGACCGGGGACTAAACATCGGGAAGACTCGCGGGTCAAAAAAGGTATGAAGCCAGGATTGATCATTGCAGTCATCATAACGGCCAGCCAGCTGCTGTTGCCGGCGGCGGCGCAGGGCGTGGCCTACCAGTGGGTCGATGCGGAGGGGGTGACGCATTTTTCCGACAAGCCGCCGGCGTCCGGCCAGACGGCGCAGGGCAACGTAGCATCCATCGACCTGCCTGCGGAGCCCGCGGCAGCTAATCCCGCCGAAGATTATTACTCCATCGCCAACCAGTGGAAGCGCCTGCACAAGGAACGCCTGGACAACAGGAAACTGGCCCTGCAGCAGGAGCGGCTCAGCCTGCAACAGGCGCGGGAGGAACGGGCGCAACAGTCGGCCGCCGCCGCGCTTCCGCCCCCGGCCTCCGCGCCGGTGGTCTTCTTCGGCGGCGCGGCGCGTTATCCGGGTGCACCCTATGGAGGCCGGGTTTACCGTGGCATGCAGTCGATCTATCACCACGGACCGATCCGCAGGGATTACTATCGCGGCCGGGATAATACCTCACACGCCTATGCGCCGGCACACTTCCAGCTCGGGGGCAGCGCCAGTGGCTACAGGGGTTCAGGCCCGGTCAACCAGTGCTGCAGAAGCATTAACCAGTAAGGCAAAAGGGAGGGATTTCGCTGTCCGGTCAGCACTGAATCAGCAGGACAGTGTTGTCAGTCGGTTTCCTGGTCGAGGCGTTTCGTCAGCAGATATCGATCCTGATCCTCGAATCCCGCTTTCCGGTAAAACGCCTGCGCCGTCCGGTTGTCCCGATCCACTTCCAGATGCAATGCCTGTACGCCCCGACTGCGGGCTTCTTCCATGACCAGGGCCATTGCTGCTTTTCCGCAGCCTTTGCCCCGGAAGGCCGGGCGCAGGTAGATCTCGTCAATGAATGCATCGCGCCCTTGATACTCAAGACTGTAGCCGAGTGTCAGTATGAGGTAGCCCGCCGTAACCGAATCTGCCTGGATGAGCCATGCCGCTCCGAGTGCGTCGTTGTTCAGCAGTTTACTAACGGCCGCCATGGCTTTCCGCCGGTCGAACGGCAATTTGTCGAGGAGGTAATACTCCTCCATGAGCCCGAGCAGGACGTCGAGGTCTTCTTTGCGGGCCGGTATGATAATAATTTGCATGCGGGTACGAGCGTGTTAATACGGTTCGGTTATTATATGGCTTTGCTGTATATAACCTCATAAACACTATAACCGGCCTTTTTGTAGAAATGCCGCGCTCGTTCATTGTTGTGCAGGGTGCCGACCTTGATGCGACGCACACCGAGCGAGACACAATGCTGTTCTGCATATTCCATCAACAGTGATGCCGCCCGCGATCCCCGATGATCCTGTTTCACAATCAAATCGGAGACCCAGCCATAGCGCCTGTATTCCGGAACGAGATGAATATCTCCTTCATCTTCTTTTTCCAGGAACACAACGACAAATCCGACAACTTGTGATCCGGACAGGGCAAGATAAATTTTTCCCGCATTAGCCCGGCTGAAATCCAGCAGAAAATCGAAATGGTCGGCTGCCATGGATGCGCCCGGTGTACGATCAGTACAAAGTGTGCGCTCAAAATCCTGGAGTTCGGCCATCAGCGCAATGGTATCATCCCTGTATTTGGTTTCATACTCGATGATGTGCATGGCGTTTAACGGTATATAAACGGATACATTGTCCAGCTATATTGTTTGCCGGTCGGGTGAGGGCATGCCGGGAAACGCCCTTTAAAACAACCTGTCTCGATACCCAGGGAAATTACGGGAGCGTGTACCTGTCCGCCACGCCGGAGTCAGTCGTATTCGAGCAGGCGTGTCGCCCGCATGTCGCGCTTGTATTCGAAATAGGGGAAGGGGGTGCCGCGATGCATGGTGCAGCGGTTGTCCCAGATGAGCAGATCGCCGACCTGCCACCGGTGGCTGTAGACAAACCGCGGCTGGATTGCGAACTGATACAGTTCCTCCAGCAGTTTGCGGCCTTCCTCCAGTGGCCAGCCGACTACATGCGAGGCATGGCCGCCTATATACAACGCCTTGCGGCCGTTCTCGGAAATCCTGACCAGGGGGTGCTGTACCGGTGGCATGGCTTCTTCCATTTCTTTCGTGACTTCGGTCAGGCCGCCGCGCCGGCGAGAATGCCAGATGGAATGTTCGACCACGAGGTTCTCGATCCTGGCCTTCATGTCCTCCGGCAACGCCGCGTAGGCCGCGCGGGCATCCAGGAATTCAGTGTTGCCGCCTTCCGGCGGGATGATGTGGCCACGGAGCAGGGACCAGCTGGTTGGGAGATCGTTGTAGGAGCTGTCCGAATGGAAGAGCTCGTTGCCCTTGTTGAATTTCGCCCGAACCGAGTCCGGCCCGGCGATTTCGTTGTTTTCATCCAGGTTCGATGCGTCGTACATCTCCGGCGGCAGGCGTGTGGGGCGTTGTCTGCCCATGCCCAGGCTCGGTAATGTCTCGAGCGGGCCGAAGGCGCGGGTAAACCGGATCTGCTCCTCGTCCGTGATCATCTGGCCGCGGATGGCGAGAACGGCGTACTCGGCCATGGCGTTCCTGACTATCTCGACTAGATCCGCGGTTGGCGGCTCCCGGAGATCGGCGCCGAGCAGTTCAGCACCGAAAAGATCATGCAGGGGATGAAGTTCATAAGCCAAGTCCAGACTCCTCTGAAGCGTCAGGATTTAGTTCGATGCCATGTTAATGGTGAACGGTGTCACGCTTCACTGTAAAAGTATAACACTGAATGGCAGGACAGAGTAATCCTTACAGGAAGCCTGGTCTGGCGGGCGGGACGGTGCTCATACATGCATCCGATAATGGTGACACTGTAATTACAATTCGGATCAAAGCCTGGATTTGTTATTGCTGACTCAGGCAAGACATAATGAAACAGCCGACCACCCCAATCCGGTATCGAGTTGCTACAATCAGACAATGGCCGACCAAAAACATAAAACCCTGATCGCCTGGTTTTTGTTCATCCTGCTATTGTGCATTTACCATGGCGATGGTGATTTCCAGGTTAGTAGTGACGCGATCCCTAATGTTTATCTGCCCGTAAGCGTTCTGAACGATGGAAACCTGTCTTTCAGTCCGGAAGAATTTCCCTTCATGTTCTGGCAGGACGAAGATGCCCTGAAAAAGGACGGGGAATTTGAAAATCTGCTGAAAACGCAAGAGGTATTTCCCGGCAAGGGTCTTTTCCCTTTCTATTATCTTACCAAGACACGGTACCCCGGTATCTGTGTCAACTCCTATGGTATCGGGGCGGGTCTGACGGCGCTCCCGGTGTTTGCCGTACTCAAGGCCGTTTATCCCGGCTATGCGAACAATCCTTCGCTGCTCTGGAGAGCCGGGAAACTGGTTGCGTCCCTGTGCGTGGCTGCATCGGTCGTGCTGGTATTTCTGACGGCGTGTTATTTTCTGGCCCCGTGGTCGGCCGTCCTTGTTGCTCTGGCATACGGACTTGGGACCTGTGTCTGGAGCGATATCAGCCAGACTTTGTGGCAACAAAGTCCGAATGTACTGTTTCTGGCCCTGGGCGCATGGGCACTGGTCAGGAACGAGCAGACACGGGAGTTTTCCAGTGCCTGGAGCGGGGCCGCACTGGGCATGGCCGTACTCTGCAGACCGACAAGTGCACTGGCGGTCATCGCTGTTGCCGCCTACCTGGCAATCGTCCGCAGAAGGGAATTGCCGGGATTTGTGCTGGGAGGAATGCCCTTTGCGGCAATCTGGCTGGGTTACAATTTATATTACTTCGGCGACCTGTTATATCTGGGACAGGCAGCAACCAGCGGTAAATTACTGGCGCTGGAAGTAACCGGCAGCCCGGATTTATGGCAAACACCATTCTGGGAAGGCGCCGTGGGCGTGCTTTTCAGCCCGGCACGAGGTATTTTCATCTACTCGCCATTCCTGCTTTTTACCCTGCCTTTCGCTTACATGTTGTTCAAGGACGGCCGTTACAGAATACTGGCTCCATTCTTCGTTGCTGCATTGGCGATGATAATAATGACCTTCAAGTGGTATAGCTGGTGGGGAGGTTGGACCTTTGGTTACCGTCTGTCTGTCGATGCGATGCCATTGTTGGCATTAATGTTGATTCCGGGTGTGGAGTTAATTTACAGCAGAAAATGGACGGGGGCGGTCTTTACTGCAGCATTGGCCTGGTCAATTGGCGTTCAGGTGCTGGGGGCATTTTCATACAATTTATCCGGCTGGAACAACCGTCCCTTTTACGATGTCAGCATGGGCAATAAATACAGCCGGATACCAGTAGATTATGCAAAGAAAACGCATCTAATCGATCGACTTCGCCGGAAATACGGCAACAAAATAACGGTTAGAAGAGTCAGCGGGAATATCGATTTGAAACAGAATAGATACCGGCTAATGTCACTTGCAGATAATCCAATATCCTATTACCTGATGTATTTCCGGGAATCACGACGACAAAGGAAAGAACAGATTAAAAACTGGTTAAAATCCACTTTTAATAACCAGTGATAATTGGGGATGAGCCACATATTAAGTATGGCTAATGGCATGCCGGAATGAAGGAAGGGTTCGGTGAACGGGAGGAATTCTTTATGTGCAGTGGCCCGTTATGGAAAGCCGTTTTGTTCTATCTGTTCCAGGAAGCGAGATATATGCTGTCCGGTTATTGTTACATCATGCTCTACCTGTCCGGGCCGGCTGGATTGAGAATACAGGTGCCGCAAACGGTAGAGCGTTAGGCAATTACAGGTTCATGAAAGAAATAAAGACAATGTTGAAGCGTCAGGCGAGGTCGGTCGATGAAAAAAAGTGTGTATTAGAGGCATTATAAAGAATCCGGCCTGTCTCCAAACAACAAACCAAAGAAAGGTCTTCAGAAATGGGCGGAATTGAACGAAATAGAAACCTTCTCTTGAAGGTAGCTCCCCTTTGTGCCGGGGTTTTCTGTTTGTCATTGTATCTCTGGAGTTGGGGTTGCTGGTTAAGCCCGATTATAGATTATGGCAGAGAGATATATGTGCCATGGCAATTAAGCCTCGGCCAGAGACTTTATTCAGATATTGCTTATTTTAACGGTCCCTTGTCACCAAGTTTTAATGCATTGTTAATGCAGGCATTCGGTGTGGGTTTGAATACTATTACCTGGGCCAACTTTATCATTGTAATCGGTATTGTCTTACTAACATATAAAATCATAAAAAATATAACTGACGTATTTACCGCTTATGTTGCAATTCTGATATTTATCGCAGTTTTTGCATTTAATCAGGAAGTACCCCTTGCCAATTTCAATTATATCACTCCATATAATCAGGAAGTAACACACGGGATATTGCTCGGGCTTGCGGCGATTTATTGTGCTATTCGCTTTCTGAAAAACCACTCACGCATTATTAACCTGGGCGCAACGGGATTCCTTCTGGGGCTGCTTTTTCTGACAAAGGTTGAGTATTTTGCTGCAGGATTTGGAGCATGTTTTCTTACGCTAGCTCTATTTTTTATAAAAACCAAAATTGAGCCTAGAGATATAATCAGGGCGCTAGTGGTCTTTTTTGCTGCTTTCATTTTACCAATTGTACTCATGTTTTTATGGCTGGCCCACGAAAGTGGAATTGAATGGGCTTTGCTCGGTATAAGTGGTGGCTGGCCTTATGTATTCAAGGCGAGTGTCGTAGGCAGTTATTATCAAAACTTGGTGATGGGAATTATCGGCTACTCAATCAACCTCAAATATCTATTTATCGGTTTCATTGCCGATTTGCTGTTTGTTTTGCCCTTCGTATTTCTGGCCTTGGTGGATAACAAAATAGGGCGAATATCGTCGATATTACGCAAATCTCTTTATGGAATTGTACTGGTAGCATATCTGGCAATTCTCACATTCTATTCAGCTCGAATTCCCTGGTGGCTGGTGGTGCGACCATTGCCCCTGTTTGTTTCTATAATAATAGTATTTACAGCGTTTCATATAATAAAAACAGAGCATTCATCGTTAGATTCCAGGAAGTTATTTTTACTCTGTTTTTCATTATATTCGATGATATTACTGTTCCGTATATTGCTGAATACAAGACTGGACAGTTATGGTTTTGCACTTGCATTTCCCGGCACCATATTGATGATTTGTATGTTGTTATACTTTTTGCCTATATGGGTGGAGCATAAAAATGGCAATGGATCGATAGTAAAAATAATGTCATTGGCAATATTGATGAGTTTTGCGTTCGCACAACACATGGTCAGTAATAAATATTATTCTGAAAAGACGGCCGCCATATCCTCAGGCAGAGATTTATTTTATGGAACGCCGGAGGTGGCAGAAAATATAAATCTTATAGTCAATAAAATTAATAATACATTAAAACCTGACGATACATTGCTCGTAGTTCCAGAGGGCGTAATGCTGAATTATCTTTCAAGGAAGACTGATCCTGTACGGCAAACAGAATTTACTCCGCCTGCAATAGATATGTGGGGCGAAAAAAGTCTGTTACATCAATTTGTCAGCGCCAAACCTGATTATGTTATTTTAGCAAAACGGGATACATCAGAATTCGGGCTTACTCAATTCGGCAATGACTACGGCGTTTCAATAATGAAACAAATAAAGGATAAATATAAACCAATTTGGCTAATTGGGAAAAAGCCGGATCCGGAAAAAAACTTTACCTTTATATTGTTCAAACGTAGAAATTTAAAACAGGGTACTAAATTATAATAGAGGCACAACACGTCTTTCGAATTCCGGGGACGGTATGCCGATTTCAATATCGGTCTAGAATAAAAGGAAGGTTCCGTACAGGGTTATGAAGAATCAATATAACTAATTGATATAATTGGTGGGCCCGGTAGGACTCGAACCTACGACCAATGGATTATGAGTCCACTGCTCTAACCAACTGAGCTACAGGCCCGGAAGATAGCTACAAGCTACAAGTCACAAGGAAAGGCGGAGCCGCTTTTGCGCTTGATCAATCCGGCACGTTGAACTGCACCTGACTTCTGACACAGACACCCCTTTCCTCTTTATTTTTCCTGTCCACAAAGCAAACTGCCCTCCGGAGAGGGCAGATTGTAAACCCGAAGATCGATTCCTTCCAGACTTGTCAGTCGAGGAAGGTCTTGAGCTGGTCCGAGCGGCTCGGGTGGCGCAGCTTGCGCAGGGCCTTGGCCTCGATCTGGCGGATGCGCTCGCGGGTGACGTCGAACTGTTTGCCCACCTCTTCCAGCGTGTGGTCGGTGTTCATGTCGATGCCGAAGCGCATGCGCAGTACCTTGGCCTCGCGCGCGGTCAGCCCGTCCAGGGCGGAGCGGGTGGCGCCGCGCAGGCCCTCGAAGCTGGCGAAGTCGCTGGGCGCCAGGGTATTGAGATCCTCGATGAAATCGCCCAGGTGCGAATCGTCGTCGTCGCCGATTGGCGTTTCCATGGAAATGGGCTCCTTGGCGATCTTCAGCACCTTGCGCACCTTGTCCTCGGGCATTTCCATCTTCTCCGCCAGTTCCTCCGGCGTGGGCTCGCGCCCCTTCTCCTGCAGGATCTGCCGGGAGATGCGGTTCAGCTTGTTGATGGTTTCGATCATGTGCACCGGGATGCGGATGGTGCGGGCCTGGTCCGCGATGGAGCGGGTGATGGCCTGCCGGATCCACCAGGTGGCATAAGTTGAGAACTTGTAGCCGCGCCGGTATTCGAACTTGTCCACCGCCTTCATCAAACCGATGTTGCCTTCCTGGATGAGATCCAGGAACAGCAGGCCGCGGTTGGTGTACTTCTTGGCGATGGAGATCACCAGCCTCAGGTTCGCCTCGACCATCTCCTTCTTGGCGCGCCGCGCCTTGGCCTCGCCGATGGAGACCTTGCGGTTGATTTCCTTGAGCTCGCCAATGTTGAGCAGGTTATCGTCGAAGGTGGCGGCCAGCTTGTTCTGGTTGCGCATGACGTCGTCACGCACGGCCTTGAGGCTCTTGGCATAGGGCTTGCGCGAACGGGCCTGCGACTCGATCCACTGGGTATTGATCTCGTTGCCGGGGAAGGAGGCGATGAATTCCTTGCGCGGCATGTCGGCGTGCTTGACGCACAGGCGCATGATTTCCCGCTCCGTTTTCCTGATGTGATCAATGAGATCGCGGACGTTGTTGGTCAGGATATCGATAAACTTCGGCGCCAGGCGCAGCTCCAGGAATTTCTCCGTGACCTGCTTCTGAAGTGCCACCGTTTTCTTGTGATCGCGCCCGTGACGCTTGATGGCCTTGATGGTCTTGTCAAAGAGCTTGGCCAGCTCGACCATGTGCGCGCGGATCACCTCCGGATCCACGGCGGAACCCGGCTCGTTGTCGTCGTCCGAATCGTCGTCATCGTCCTCGTCATTATCCGAGGCGTTCTGGTTATTGTTGCTGCTGGGCGGGGTGATGCCGCTGTCCGGGTATTCCTCCTGGTCGGCGAAACCGACGATGATGTCGGACAGTTTCAGTTCCTCGCGCTCCACGGCGGCGTAGGCGTCGATGAGGATCTGCAGGGTGCCCGGATACAGTGACAGGGCACTGAGCATCTGGGTGATGCCTTCCTCGATACGCTTGGCGATGCGGATCTCGCCCTCGCGGGTGAGCAGGTCCACGGTACCCATCTCACGCATGTACATGCGCACGGGATCGGTGGTGCGGCCGAATTCGCTGTCGACAGTGATCAGGGCCGCCGCGGCGGCAGCGTCCTCGTCGCTGGGCTCGTCGTTGCTGGACATGAGCAGGTCGAGATCCGGTGGGGATTCGTGCACCTCGATGCCCATGTCATTGATCATGTTGATAATATCCTCGATCTGCTCGGGATCGACGATTTCGTCGGGCAGGTGCTCGTTGACCTCGTGATAGGTCAGGAATCCCTGCTCTTTTCCCTTGGCAATCAGTACCTTGAGCTGGGATTCTTCGTCGTGCTCTTCGTTTTCCAGAGGATGTTCTTCAAGTGGCTCCATAATGGATGGGTCTCGCAGTACGGTTGACGCTCTCTTAACTGTAGATGGCTTGCTGGCGATCTGCCGGTCAATCGCCTAACTTATTGATGGTAAAGCAAAAATGGGCACAAAATAATCAACTAGTATAGCATATTGCCCGGCGGCACTTCCAGGTGAAATTACTTTTCCGAGGTGAGGTTTTGACGACTGAAATAGGCCCGGAGTTCGGCCCTTTCTTCGTCGCTCAGGTCGCTCATTCGGGTAACTGTAGTCAATTTTCTCCGGATATGTTGACGTTTTTTGCTGCTCAGCAGCTTTTCCAGGCTGTCCAGCAATTCGGTATCCAGGCTGCCGTCCAGCTCCGGCTCGGACAGCAGATCAGTGCCGGTGATTGCGAGGTCAGACAGGCGTGCCTCGTATTTCGTTCCCCGCCAATGCTCCAGGATCCCCGCAAAACGGATATGGGGTCGGGCCTGAATGAATTCAACCAGCTCCTTCAGAAACGCCGCGCCGGCCTCCGGCGATTCGTCCAGCTGGGCCGGCTCGTCGAAGAGCTTGACCAGTTCCGGCTGGTACAGCAGGCGGGCAATGATGTGCCCGATCAGGGTGTTGGCCCGCCCGGCGGGCCTGGTCCGCGCCGCCGGCGCACGCCGAGGCGGGGTTTTTCCCCCCTGCAGCAGGGGTTCGATGTCTTCCACCGGGACGCGGGCAATGCCGGCGATGTCCCGCAGCAGCATCTGGCGCAGGGCGCCCCGGGGCAGTTTCGACAGGTAGGGGGCGGCCTGTTCCAGCAGGCGCGAGCGGCCCTCGCGGGTGCCGAGATCATTGTCTGCCTTGAGGGTGTTGATCAGGTAGTCGGACAGGGGCATGGCCACGGCGGGATCCTCGAGGACCTCACGGCCATGGCTGCGCACATAACTGTCCGGATCCTCGCCCTCGGGCATGAACAGGAAAAAGGTCTGGCGGCCCTCGCGCAGGGCCGGCAGGGTTTCCTCCAGGGCCCGCCACGCCGCCTTGCGGCCGGCCGCGTCGCCGTCGAAGCAGAAGACGATGCGGGCACTGTGCCGGAACAGCTTGTCGATGTGATCGGCGGTGGCCGCCGTGCCCAGGGTGGCCACGGTGTTGCCGATGCCGTGCTGGGCCAGGGCCAGCACGTCCATGTAGCCTTCCACCACGTAGAGCCGTTCCATCTCCCGTTGCCGCCGCCGGGCCTGGTACAGGCCGTAGAGTTCACGGCCCTTGTGAAAGATGGGGGTTTCCGGGGAATTCAGGTACTTGGGCGTGCCTTCGTCGATGATGCGGCCACCGAAGCCGATGGCGCGGCCGCGCTTGTCGCGGATGGGAAACATGATGCGGTCGCGGAAACGGTCGTACCAGCCGCCGCCGTCGCGCTGGATGATCATGCCCGTGCGGGCGAGGCGTTCCCGGGCCGGTTCCGAGCCGCCCAGGGCCTTGAGCAGGTTGTCCCAACCCGGCGCAGCGTAGCCCAGTTCGTATTCGGCAGCGATCTCGCCGCTGATGTCGCGCTTTTTCAGATAGTCCACGGCGCGCCGGGCGCCCGGGTGCTCGCGCAGCTGGCGCCGGTAGAAATCCACCACCAGCTCCATGAGTTCATACAGCTCGGTCAGGCCCGCGTCCTTGCTGCGGGCCTGGCCGCCGCCTTCGCGCGGTACTTCCAGGCCGGCGCGGGCCGCCAGTTCCTCCACCGCCTCGACGAAGTCCAGGTTGCGGTAGTCCATGAGAAAGGAGATGGCGGTGCCGTTGGCGCCGCAGCCGAAGCAGTGATAGAACTGCTTGTCCTGGCTGACCGTGAAGGAGGGTGTCTTTTCGTCGTGGAAGGGACACAGGGCCTGGTGGTTCTTACCGGCCTTGCGCAGGGGTACGTAGGCGTCGATGACATCGACGATGTCGGTGCGCGCCAGCAGGTCGTCGATGAAGTGTTGTGGGATGCGTCCGGCCATGGGTCAACAAAGTATAAACAGCGCGACCGCGCTCGGCACGATCTCTGTGAAACAGGGAAGGATGCCCTTTTAAAAGGGCTTAAAAACGAAAGTGAGTATTAACTAAGCTGAGCCTTGACCAGGGCGCTGACGCGGCCCATGTCGGCCCGGCCCTGGACTTTGGGCTTGAGCAGGCCCATGACCTTGCCCATGTCCTGCATGGCGCTCGCGCCGGCTTCGGCCACGGCGGCCTGGACCAGTGCCGTCAGTTCCTCTTCGGAGAGGGGCTGGGGCAGGTATTCCTGTACCACGTCCAACTCGAAGTTTTCCTGCTCCACCAGGTCGCTGCGGCCGGCCTGTTCATATTGCGCTATGGAATCCCGGTGCTGCTTGGCCAGCTTGTCCAGCACCGCCAGGGTGCCGGTATCGTCCAGCTCGACGCGCTCGTCCACTTCCTT
>Ga0102944_1000125_pt1 | contig 62015 bp, 62 predicted proteins | sample SalPonD_shore_MG_FD_78172 | JGI IMG/M metagenome (GOLD analysis project Ga0102944, IMG submission 78172) | Salt pond soil microbial communities from South San Francisco under conditions of wetland restoration - Salt Pond MetaG... | ecosystem: Environmental > Aquatic > Marine > Intertidal zone >... | reverse complement strand
GCTGCGCTGCTTGGCGTGGCCGATGGTTGCGCCCTTCATCGGGCCTTTCATGGCCCCGGGGCCGCAGCCGGTGCACACGTCCAGGTCCCGCAGCCCCATCTCGTGGCCCACCTCCTTGGTGTAGTCGTACTCCTCGCGGGTGATGGCGTGCCCGCCCCAGCACACGACCAGGTTGAGCGGCGGCCGGCGCAGCAGCCGGGCGTTGCGCAGGATGTGGAATACGGCGTTGGTGATGCCGTAGGGCGTGCCCAGATCGAACTGGTGGTTGTTCTCGATCTCGTTGCTGACATAGATGATGTCCCGCAGCACCGCGAACAGGTGTTCGCGGATGCCGCGGATCATCGCGCCGTCGACGAACGCGTCGGGCGGGGCGTTGACCAGCTTCAACTTGATGCCGCGCTCCTGCTGCACCACCTGCACCTCGAAGTCGCTGAACTTCTCCATGATGGCGCGGGTGTCATCCATCCGGCTGCCGGTGTTCAGCACCGCCAGCGAGCAGCGACGGAGCACCTCGTGCAACCCGCCCTGGCTGGTGTCGCGCAGGCGGTCCACTTCGAGCTGGGAAAGGATCTCCAGGCTGCCCTCGGGCGGGATGCGTGCGTCGATGCCGTTTCTGCTCATCTCTTGTACCGGAACGGGGAAATCGGTCCGGACCACCGGGGGCGGCCGCAGGAGCGGGACGGCTAATGGGAACACCGGCGCCGGAACCGGTCAAGGACCCCGATCGCTTCGCCTCGCATCAGGCCGAGACCGCCCGGCCCGGCGCGAGTTCCCGGCTGCGCCGGCTGCCGTGGTGCTCCATAATGGGCCAGGCAACCTTCCGGCAACGGGGAGACAAGGATGAACGTGCTGGTTGAGAACCGGGGCAGGGTCCGCAGCATCATCATCAACCGCCCCGAGGTCCGTAACGCCGTGGACTGCGCCACCGCGACGGAGCTGGCGCAGGCCTTCCGCGAGTTCGACGCCGACGACTCCGCCGCCGTTGCAGTGCTGTGCGGTGCCGGCGGCACCTTCTGCGCGGGTGCCGACCTGAAGGCCATCGCGGTGGGCGCACCCAATGCCGTCGACCCCGACATGCGGGCGGACGGTCCCATGGGTCCGTCCCGCATGCGCCCGGGCAAGCCGGTGATCGCCGCGGTTTCCGGCCACGCCGTCGCCGGCGGCCTGGAGCTGGCCTGCTGGTGCGACCTGCGGGTGGCGGATCGGGACGCTGTATTCGGCGTGTTCTGCCGCCGCTTCGGCGTGCCCCTGGTCGACGGGGGCACCCAGCGTTTGCCGCGCCTGATCGGGCTGAGCCGGGCGCTGGACATGATCCTGACCGGCCGGCCGGTACCGGCCGAGGAAGCGCTCGCGATGGGCCTGGCGAACCGGGTGGTCGAGCCCGGAACCGCCCGGGAAAAAGCCGAGGAGCTGGCGGGCAACCTGGCGGAGTTGCCGCAGCACTGCATGCGCAGCGACCGGGAGGCCGCCAGACGCGGGCTCGACATGAGCTTCGAGGACGGCATGGCGCTGGAGACGCTGCTGGGCCTGCGTGTGATCGAGAGCGGCGAGACCCGCGAGGGGGCGACTCGCTTCCGGAGCGGCGTCGGGCGTCATGGCGATTTCGAGCGGCTGCGCTGAGGAGGGGCCGATGGGCGAGGACTTTTCCGCCGCGGCGCTCGCGACCCGGGCGACCGGACGCATGCCGGCCTTCTGGGTGCCGCGCTATCGGCGCCTGGTGGGCACGCTTCCGCGCACACCCAGCGGGCGGATCCGGAAGTACCGCCTGCGCCCGGATGGCGTCACTCCGGACACCCTCGACCTGGGGCTAGCGTCCCGTGTCGGGGCATCCCGACCGGACCGCGGACGACGGAGATGGCATGGACCTCGCTGATCTGGTCCTGAAGAAAGACGAGGAGCGCCGCATCCGTGCCGGGCACCTGTGGGTCTTCAGCAACGAGATCGATACCGCGCGCACCGGCCTGCAGGCGTTCGAGCCGGGCCAGCCGGTGCGGATCGTCGCGCACAGCGGCAAGTTCCTGGGCTCCGGCTACGTCAATCCCCACTCGCTGATCGCTGCCCGCATCCTGAGCCGGGACCCGGAGCATCCCCCGGGCGAGTCACTGCTGGTCCACCGGCTCAAGGTCGCGCTGTCGCTGCGCGAGCGTTTCTACGAGCGGCCGTTCTACCGGCTCGCATTCGGCGAGAGCGACGGACTGCCGGGTCTGATCGTGGACCGCTACGGGGACTGCCTGGTGGCGCAGATCACCACGGCGGGCATGGAGGCGCTGCGTGAGCCGGTGGTGGCCGCGCTGCAGCGGGTGGTGAGGCCGCGGGCGATCCTACTGCGCAACGACCAGCCGGTGCGTGGGCTGGAGCATCTCGAGCGCTACGTGGAGCCGATCGGAGAGATGCCCGAGACGCTGGAGGTCCCGGAAGGACCGGGTGTGTTCCGGATCTCGCCGCACCACGGCCAGAAGACCGGGTGGTTCTACGACCAGGCCGACAACCGGGCCCGCCTGGCGCCCTACGTGCGCGGCCGCAGCGTGCTGGACCTGTTCAGCTACGTCGGCGCCTGGGGCCTCGGGGCGGCCCTGTCGGGAGCAGCCTCGGTGACCTGCGTGGACAGCTCCGGGCCGGCGCTGGAGCTGCTGCTGGAGAACGCCCGGCGCAACCGGCAGGCTCCGGAGGTGCTGGAGGGCGACGCATTCGAGGTGCTCAAGGCCCTGCGCGCCGACCAGCGGCGCTTCGACGTGGTGATCGCGGATCCGCCGGCGTTCGTGCAGCGCAAGAAGGATTTCCGCCGCGGCGCGGAGGCCTACCGGCGCCTGAACCGCATGGCGCTGCAGGTGACGGCACCGGACGGCTTCCTGATCAGCGGCTCCTGCTCCTACCACATGCCCGGCGACGCCTTCCTGCAGGGAATGCAGGCGGGGGCGCGCCACGTCGATCGGATGTTGCAGCTGCTGGAGTGCCGCGGCCAAAGCCTGGACCACCCGGTGCATCCGGCGATCCCCGAGACCGCGTATCTCAAGATGTTCTACGTGCGCGTCCTGCGACCATAGGAGCGAACCGTGCGCGCGTCGGACCCGCCCTTCGCGGGCGGTCGCCCCGTGGATATGGCGTTACCCGCGACCGGCTTAGTAAGATAGCGAGATGCTGCCCTACCCGAACATCAATCCCGTCGCCTTCAGCGTCGGTCCCGTCAGGGTTCACTGGTACGGCATCATGTACCTGATCGGGTTTGCCGGGGGGTGGTATCTCGGCGCGTGGCGCGCACGCCGGCGGATGGACATCCCCTACACGCCGGAGCAGGTCGGGGATCTGCTGTTTTACGCGGCCCTGGGTGTCATCCTCGGCGGCCGAACCGGCTACATGCTGTTCTACGACCTGCCCAATTTCATCCACAATCCCCTGACCTTCTTCCAGGTCTGGCATGGCGGCATGTCGTTCCACGGTGGCCTGATGGGGGTCATGGTAGCCTTCTGGTACTTCGCCCGCAGGACCGGCACGGGCTTTTTCGAGCTCGCCGATTTTGCCGCACCGCTGGTGCCCATCGGGCTGGGCGCGGGACGCATCGGCAACTTCATCAACGGCGAGCTCTGGGGGAGGGTCACCACGGTACCCTGGGCGATGGTCTTTCCCAAGGCGGGCCCGCTGCCGCGCCACCCCTCGCAGATCTACGAGTTCCTGCTGGAAGGCGTGGTGCTGTTCGCCGTGCTGTGGATCTTCTCGCGCCGCAAGCGTCCCACGATGTCGGTCTCGGGGCTGTTCCTCCTGCTGTACGGGTGCTTTCGGTTCTTCGTGGAGTTCTTTCGCCAGCCGGACCCGCAGCTCGGCTTCGTGGCGTTCGGCTGGATGACCATGGGCCAGGTGCTGAGCCTGCCCATGGTGCTGTTCGGAATCATCCTGCTCTATCTCGCCTATCGCCACCGCGAGGCGGCCACGGGCGAGCGCCGGGAGGACTGATCGTGGAGCAGTATCTCGACCTGCTTCGGCATATCCGGGAACACGGCGCGGAGAAGGGCGACCGTACCGGGACCGGCACGCTCAGCGTGTTCGGTCACCAGATGCGCTTCGATCTCTCGCGCGGGTTGCCCGTCGTGACCACCAAGAAGGTGCACCTGAAATCGGTGGTACACGAGCTGCTCTGGTTCCTGCGGGGAGACACCAACGTCGGCTACCTGCGTGAAAACGGGGTACGCATCTGGGACGAATGGGCGGATGCCAACGGAGACCTGGGACCGATCTACGGGTGCCAGTGGCGCTCCTGGCCGACCCCGGACGGCGGTCACGTCGACCAGCTTGCCGGCGTGATCGAAGAGATCCGCCGCAACCCGGACTCGCGCCGCCTGGTGGTGAGTGCCTGGAACGTGGCAGACTTGCCGCGCATGGCGCTGGCACCCTGCCACGCGCTGTTCCAGTTTTACGTGGCGGCCGGCCGGCTGTCCTGCCAGCTGTACCAGCGCAGCGCCGACGTGTTCCTGGGGGTGCCCTTCAACATCGCCTCGTATGCGCTGCTGACCCGGATGGTGGCCCAGGTTTGCGATCTCGAACCGGGCGATTTCGTGCACAGCTTCGGCGACGTGCACATCTACCTCAACCATCTCCCGCAAGTCGACCTGCAGCTCGGCCGGGTGCCTTATCCGCTGCCGCGTGTGCGGCTCAACCCGGAGGTACGCGACCTGTTCGCGTTCCGCTACGAGGACATCGAGTTCGTCGATTACCGCCACCATCCGGCGATCCGGGCCCCGGTGGCGGTCTGACGGAGGAGGCATGCGGCTCGCACTGATCGTCGCGATGGACCGGCGACGCGGCATCGGGCGGGAGGGGCGCCTACCCTGGCGCCTGCCGGCAGACCTGGCCTACTTCCGGCGTGTGACCATGGGCAAAGCCGTGGTCATGGGGCGCCGCACGTTCGAGTCCATCGGGCGCGCGCTGCCCGGGCGGGACAATATCGTGCTCACCCGGGATCCCCGTTATGCCCCGCAAGGGGTGAAGGTGGCGCGTGACATCGCCGGCGCGCTGGCGCTGGCCGGGGAGCCGGAGGAAGTGATGATCCTGGGCGGAGCGCAGGTCTACGAGGCGCTGCTGCACCGGGTTGACCGTATCTATCTGACCGAGGTGCACGGGGAGTTCGACGCCGACGTGCGCTTCCCCGAGCTGGATCCGGCCCGGTGGGAGGAGATCCGGCGCATCGAGCAGAAGCCGGACGAGCGCAACCCGTACGGGATGAGCTTCGTCGTGCTGGAGCGGGTGCGGCAGACGCCGTCCACCGACTAGCCGGCGGGCGCCGGTCGCGTCATGGCATCTGCAGGCCGCCGCCCCCCTGGCCGCCGCCCATGCCGCCACCACCTCCCTGGCCCGGCACGTAGAGCGAGGAGGCCGCCTCCCGGCGCATCTCCTGCAGGCGATCCATGGCCTGCTCCAGCGCCTCCCGGGCAGCGTCACCGAACTTTGCCACGGCCTCGTCGAGCGAGCCCGCCGCGAGCTCGAAGCTCAGCGGGAGGGCGCCCGCCGAGGTCATGAGCTGGGTCTCGCCGACGTACAGCACCGGGCGGCTGTCGTCGATCTCGCCGGCACCGGTGACCGGGGTCATGCGGCGAATGGTCCCGGCGCGGCGGTCGGTGAAGATCTCCTCGGCGTAGAGATCCTCACGGCTCATGCGCATATCGGGAAGTTCCTGCTCTGCCATGACGATGCTGCTCTCCGGGCTGGAATGTGCCGAGTACAGAACCCTCGTGCGCCGGCATTGCCGCGGCCGCCCGCGAGGGGCGGCGATCGTCGGTCGGGGCACGATCGCAGTACACTGCAAAGGGTAACAGATTCCCGTCCGGCGGTCGGAGAGCTTGAGCACGGTGCACCAGGACAGCGCGGCGGCGAGAACGGCACGGCAGCTGGCCGCGGCGGGTGCCGCTGCCCGCCATCGCTACGCGCTGGTGCTCGCCGGACCGCGGGAATGGTCGCTGGTCGCCGCCCGCGAGGCCCTTGCCGCCGCGGGGCTGAGGCACTCGATGGTGATCACCGAAGCCGGGCTGCCCGGGCTGGAAACCTGCCCGGCGGGGCGGGCGGCTAAGCTGCTGGGACGCGAGCTGGATGCGGTGGTGTTCGACGCCTGGGCGGGGTTGCACGCGGATGCTTTCGGTGCGGTCAGTGGCACCGTGCGCGCCGGGGGCCTGCTGATCCTAATGACGCCGGCGCTGGCGGCGTGGCCGGACTACCCGGACCCGGACTACGCGCGGCTGACGGTCGCGGGGTTCGCTCCGTCGGCCCTACGTCCCCGCTTCCTGCGCCGGGTGGTCGAAATCCTGCGCTCTGACCCCGCCGCGGTGGTGCTCACACCCGAAGGCCCCGTGCCCGAGCTGCCCGGGGCCGGCTTTCCCGCCCCGCTCCCCGAGCACGACGACGAATGCCGCACGGCCGACCAGCGCGCGGCGGTCGAGGCGGTGCTGCGCGTGGCCCGGGGCCGGGCCCGGCGGCCCCTGGTGCTGACCTCCGATCGCGGGCGGGGAAAGTCGTCCGCCCTGGGCATCGCCGCCGCCCGGCTGCTGCGCCAGGGGTTTTCGGAGATTCGCGTGACGGCGCCGCGGCTGGACGCTGCGGAACAGGTGTTCGCACGGGCGGCGGCCCTGTTGCCGCGGGCGCGAAGCTCACGCGCCGCGGTGCGCCTGGGCGATGCCGGGCTGACCTTCGAGCCGCCCGACGCGCTGGCAGCGGCCGGGGGGCCGGGCCCGCGGTTGCTGCTGGTGGACGAGGCTGCCGCGATTCCCGCGGCCATGCTCACCCGGCTTCTGGAGCGGTGCCCGCGCGTGGTGTTCGCCACCACCCAGCACGGCTACGAGGGCACCGGCCGAGGCTTCTCGGTGCGCTTTCGCGCCGTCCTGGATGCCCGCACGCCGGGATGGAAGTCCCTGCACCTGGAAGAACCGGTACGCTGGGCGCGCTGCGACCCGCTGGAGCGGCTCGTTTCCCGGCTTCTGCTGCTCGATGCCGCCGCGGTCGACGACCGCGCGGTCACCGGTGCCGTGCCGGGGGAATGCGAGGTCGAGCGCGTGGATCGCGATGCGCTGGCGACCGATCCGGGCCTGCTGGGCGAGATGTTCGGCCTGCTGGTGCTGGCGCATTACCGGACCCGGCCGTTCGACCTGCGCCTGGTTCTCGACGCGCCGAACATCGAGATCCATCTCATGCGCTGGGCGGGCCACGTGGTGGGCACAGCCCTGGTGGCCCTGGAGGGTGGCTTCGACGAATCGGCCGCGCGGGCGATCTGGGCCGGAACCACGAGGCCCCAGGGTCACCTGCTGCCGGAGACGCTTGCCGCCCATGCGGGCCTGCGGCGCGCGCCGCTGTTGCGCGGGGCGCGGATCATGCGTATCGCGGTGCACCCGGCGGTGCAGCGGCGCGGCCTGGGGACCCGGCTGCTGGAAGCCATCCTGGCCCAGGCGGAGCGGGACGGGCGCGATTACCTGGGGAGCAGCTTCGGCGCAACGTTGCCGCTGCTGCGATTCTGGCTCGCACGGCAGCTCAGGCCGCTGCGGGTATCGGTGAGCCGCGGCACGACCACCGGTGAGCACTCGGCCGTGGTGATGCGCCCGCTCACGCCGCGGGGCCGGGAGCTGTACCATGAGGCACGGCGGCGCTATCTGGACGAGCTGCCGCGCCAGCTGGGCGACGCCCTGCATGATCTCGAGCCGTCGCTGGCGGCGCTGCTGCTGCAGCGGGTGGCCGCCTCCGGCGAACCGATCATCGACCCGGGCGACCGCGAGGACCTGGTAGCCTGCGGCTTCGGCCGGCGCCTGCCGGAGACCTGCGTCGGCGCGCTCTGGCGCCTGGCGCTGGCGGTGCTGCGCGAGCCGGACGCCCGCGCGCTGGTGGAGCCGCCCGGGCGCGACTTGCTGGTGCTGCGGGTGTTGCAGCACCGGTCGTGGAAGGAGGTCGCCGACGTGCTCGGGCTCGCCGGGCGCGCCGCCGCGGTGGCGCTGCTGCGTGACACGCTGCGCCCGCTGCTGCGGCAGTTCGGCGATGCCGGGACGCGCTCCCTGGCGACCTCCCTGGAGCGGGATTGCCCGCCGCCGGAGCACAAGTCCGGCGCACGAGAGTGAAAGCGTCCGACCGGTGGCGGGCGCGGAAACCGAGGAGAGAGCCCGTGAAGGTCCGGATCGTCCCCGTCACACGGTTTCGAACCCGACCGCTGGCTGGCGGATGGGGACTCCGTCACCTTCGGTGAGACCACGCTCACGGTGCGCCACTGTCCCGGGCACACGCCCGGACACGTGGTCTTCTTCGACCCGGCCTCGCGCGTGGCGGTCGTGGGCGACGTGCTGTTCCAGGGCTCGATCGGTCGCACGGACCTGCCGCGCGGCGACCTCGAGAGCCTGGTCCGCTGCATCCGGGAGCGCCTGTTCCCGCTGGGCGACGATGTCACCTTCGTCCCCGGCCACGGCAGCACATCGACCCTGGGCCGGCAACGCCGCGTGAATCCCTTCGTCGGCGACTTCGCCGTCTAGCTGCCCGGCGCCGTCCGGGCAGGGGCCGCGGCCGCCTCAGCGGAACGTGCGGCGGGGCCGGTAGTAGCCCGCGCAGGGCTCGCTCACCCGTGCCGGCCGACCATCGTCCCCCGGCGGCTCGAGGCGCAGCGCGGTCAGGCAGCCGCCCCAGAGACAGCCCGTGTCGGTGGGAAAGACGTCCGGAGCCTCGAGCGGGCCCAGGGTCGACCAGTGGCCGAACACGATCCGCTGTCCGCGGCTGCGCCGGCCGGGGACCTCGAACCATGGCAGGTAGCCCGCTGGCTGGGAGCCGGGCGGACCCTTGTAGCTCAGGTCGAGGCGGCCGTCGACGGTGCAGAAGCGCGTCCGGGTCAGGGCGTTGACGATGAAGCGCTCGCGCTCGCGTCCGACGAGCGCCGGGGACCACAGGTCCGGCTCGTCGCCATACATCTCGCGGAAGAAGGCCGGGTATTCCGGGCCGCGCAGGCGGGCCTCGACCTCGCCGGCGCAACGCGCCGCGGTCTCGATGTCCCACTGCGGCGCCAGGCCGGCGTGCACCAGGGTGTAGCCGAGCGCTGGATCACGGTGCAGCATCGGTCGGTGTCGCAGCCACGCGAGCAGGGATTCCCGGTCCGGCGCTGCCAGTACCGGCTTCAGCGTCCGGTTGAGGCGCTCCTCGTGGCCGCCATGCACCCCTGCCAGGAGGTGCAGGTCGTGGTTGCCCAGCACGGTCACCGCGGATTCGCCGAGCCCGCGCACCAGGCGCAGGGTCTCCAGGGACCCGGGACCGCGGTTGACCAGGTCGCCGGACAGCCAGAGACGGTCACGGTCGGGATCGAAGTCGATGCGTTCGAGCAGCCGGCACAGCTCGTCGTAGCAGCCCTGCACATCGCCGATCGCCCAGACGGCCATCAACGATCGGCACCGGCCGCGGGACGGCGGGGGCACGGCCCGGGTTGGCCGGAGTCCGGGTTCACTTCGGCTCAGAGTTGAGGTGTACCGACAGCACGTCGCAAGGCGCGCGGTGGATGATCGCATCGTCGGGGGAGCCCAGCAGCACGGCCAGCCCGTGGCGCTCGTGCCGGCCCAGCACGATCAGGTCCACGTCGTCGTCCTTCGCCAGGCGGCAGATCTCGCGCCGGATGCTGCCGCTGGTCACGTGGCAGGCGTTCTTCGGCACTCCCAGACGCCCGGCGAGCTCCTCGAGCTTCTGCCGCGCGTTGTCGATCAGCTCCTTCTCGACCGTTACGGGCGCGGGCAGCAGGGCCTCTCCCGACGGGTCGACCGGAATGTACTCCACCACGTGCGTCATGCTGAGGCGTGCGTCATAGCGTCGCGCAAGATCCGCCGCACGCTGGGCGACGGGCTCGCTGTCCGGGCTCAGGTCGAGCGCCAGCAGTATATGCTTGTAGGCGTTCATCGCGTGACGTCTCCTGCGAGTCGCGGCGTCCCCCCACCGCGGGCTCATTTTGCCGCGCCCGCAGACCCGGCGCAAAGCGGTTTGCCTACGCCCTGCCGGCCGCGCGATTGGCGAGCGCCCCGAACTGTGCGGGCGAAAGTTGCTCGGGCCGCAGCCCGGGGTCCGCCCCGGCGGCCCGGATGTCGGCCTCGTCGAGATAGCGGCGCAGCGCGTTGCGCAGGGTCTTGCGGCGCTGGCTGAAGGCCTGCGCCACGATCGCCCGGAACGTCGCCGGGTCGGTTACCGCGAAGGGGGGGGCGCGCAACGGGAGCAGCCGGACGAACGCCGAGTCCACCCGGGGCGGCGGACGGAAGGCGCCGGATCCGATACGGAACAGCCGCTCGACCCGGCATCGCCAGGCCAGCATCACGCTCAGCCGCCCGTAGGTGCCGGAGCCGGGCCCGGCGACCATGCGGTCGACCACCTCCCGCTGCAGCATGAAATGCATGTCCAGGATCGCCTCCGCCTGGTCCAGCAGGTGGAACAGCAGCGGCGTGGAAATGTTGTAGGGCAGGTTGCCGACCAGGCGCAGCGGACCCCGGCGCTCGCCCGCCAGCGCGGCAAAGTCAAAGGCCAGGGCGTCGGCGCGGTGTACCCGCAGCGTGCCGTGTCCGGCGCACAGCCGCGCAAGCGTCGGGATGAGGTCCCGGTCCAGCTCGACCACGTCCAGTGCCCGGCAACGCTGCAGCAGCGGTAGCGTCAGCGCGCCCAACCCGGGGCCGATCTCGACCAGCCGGTCGTCGGGGTCCGGCCGGATCGCGTCGAGGATGCGGGAGATCACCCGCGGGTCGTGCAGGAAGTGCTGCCCGTAGCGCTTGCGCGCCCGGTGGGTGACGCTCATCGGCGCCCCGCACGGGCCAGGGCGACGGCCTGGTCCAGCGCGGCGCGCAGGCTGCCGGTATCGGCGCGCCCCGTGCCGGCCAGGTCGAAGGCCGTGCCGTGGTCCACCGAGGTGCGGATCACGGGCAGGCCCAGCGTGATGTTGACGGCCCTGCCGAAGCCCAGGTGCTTGAGTACGGGTAGCCCCTGGTCGTGGTACATGGTGACCACGGCATCCGTCCGTTGCAGCTGCGGCGGGGTGAATGCCGTGTCGGCGGGCAGCGGCCCGCGAACGTCCAGCCCCTCGGAGCAAAGCGCCTCCAGGGCCGGCGCGATGATGTCGCGCTCCTCCGTGCCGAGGTGCCCTTGCTCGCCGGCATGCGGATTCAGCCCGCACACCGCCAAGCGCGGTTGCGCGATCCCGAAACGCTCGCGCAGGTCGCGTCCGGCGATCCGGATGACCCGCCGCACGCGGTCGCCCGTGATGGCATCCGGGACGGCCCGCAGCGGCAAATGCGTTGTCACCAACACCACCCGCAGGCCCGGAGCGGCCAGCATCATGACCGGCTCCCCGCCGATCACCTCGGCCAGGAACTCGGTGTGCCCGGAGAATGGCACGCCGGCGCGGTTGATCACGGCCTTGTTCACCGGCCCGGTGACCAGGGCGTCGAACTCGCCCTCCAAACAGCCGCGCGCGGCCCGGCGCAGGCTTTCCAGAACGGCGGGGGCGTTGGCCGGATCGGGCCGCCCGCAGGCGACCTGCCGGTCCAGCGGCACCGCCAGCACCACCAGCTCGCCGGCGCGCGACGGGCGCGGCGGCTCGCCCGGCGCGTACTCGCGAAGAATGATCTCGCGCCCGAGCCGCCGGGCCCGGCTGCTGAGGGTTTCCGGGTCGCCGACCACCACCACTTGGGCGGCGTGGTCCCGGGCGGCAAGGTCGAGGCAGAGGTCGGGACCAATACCGGCCGGTTCGCCGGGGGTAACAACGATACGCGCAACCGAGCGGGGCATGGCGTCAGCCCGCGGCCTCGCTCGCCTGGCCGCCATTATCGCCGCCCTTGCCCACGAGGATCTTGATGTAGGACTGGTCGCGCATGCGCCGCAGGAAGATCTGCGTCTGCTGCTGCAGCTTGCGCTGGAAGACCGCCTCTCGCGCGCGGTTGCGCCGTGCCTCGCTGGTGGCGTCGTGCTTGCGCCGGCCCAGCACCTGGATAATGTGCCAGCCGAACCGGGTCTGGAACGGCTGGCTGATCTGCCCCTTCTTCAGATGCTGCATTACCTGCGTGAACGCCGGCACCATCTGGTTGGGCTGGACCCAGCCGAGGCCGCCGCCCTTGTCGGCACTGTTGGTGTCGTCCGAGTACTGCTTGGCCAGGCGCGAGAACTTGGCCCCTTCCTCGAGCTCCTTGCGCAGCTTCTCCAGCTTCTGCTTCGCCTGCCTGTTATTGGTCAGGGCATCGGTCTTGATCATGATCTGTCGGACATGGGTTTCCTGCACCATGACCCGTTTGCCGCCCTTCTTGCCGAGCAGCTTGATGATATGGAAGCCGCTGGGGCTGCGTATCGGGTCGCTGACCTGGCCGGTCTTCAGGTTGCTTAGATGGGTGAGAAAGACGATCGGCAGGTCGCTGGCGGAGCGCCATCCCAGGTCGCCTCCCTTCAGCGCCTGCTGTCCGTCGGATACGCGCAGGGCTTCCTGGGCGAAGTTCGCCCCGTTGCGCAGCTTCTTGACCACCTCCTCGGCCTTCTTGCGCTTGGCCAGGATCTGGGCGGCAGTCGCGCCTTCCGGCAGCGCGATCAGGATGTGCCGGATGTGGTACTGGATCCGGCTTCCGCCCTGGTCCGGGTGTTGCGACAGGTAATGGTCCACTTCGCGCTTGGTCACGGTAATCTGGCTCGCGACGTCGCGCTGGTGGAGCTTGCGTATGATGAGCTGGTCCCGGATCTGCTGACGGAACTGGGCGAAGCTCATCCCCTGGCTCTGCACCGCCTGTGAGAACTGGTCGAGAGTCATCCCGTTGCTCTGGGCGATGTGCTTCAGGGCGCTGTTGACCTGGTCGTCACTCACGCGGATCCCAGTGTTGTCCGCCTGCTGCAGCTGGACCTTCTGCATGATTATATGCTCGAGCACCTGGTGCCGGAGCACGTCCTGCGGGGGCAGCTGCGTGCCCTGCTGCCGGAGCTGCTGACGGGCCTCCTGCGTGCGCTGGGCCAGCTCGCTCTGCAGGATGACGCCGTTGTTTACCACCGCCACGATGCGGTCGAGCATCCGGGCTTTGCTGCCCCCGGAGGAGGTCTGACCTGCGCCATCGCTGGCGGCGCTCGCGGGCGCCGCCAGCGATAGGGGCGCGTACAGGACGACCATGGCCGCGACCAGCGCGGCCGTCAGTAGAGACTTGCGCATGGGCTGTATTCCGCCAGTCGGCTGCATTGCTCAGTCAGAGTGGTAGCCAAGGATATCATGTTCGAGCAGGGCCCCGACGCCGTTTCCCAGGCGGGTCAGACCCTTGAGCTGGAGCTGGAAGTAGAGGCCCGAGCTTGCGCGGCCGCGGACCCCGGAGATATAGCGACGCGCCACCACCTGCACGGCCCAGCAGCAGCTCTCGTACTGCATCCCAGCGAGCGCTTCCAGGGTGCGGTGCTCGCGCAGCGAGTAGTTCCAGCGGGCGATGGCACTCCAGCGCTGGCCGACCGGCCAGACCGTGGAGACGTCGGTCTGGCGCAGCGGCTCGCTGGTGTTGTCGGCGATCTGCCGGTAGGCGAGGTTGACGATCCGGTCGCTGCCGTCGTGGTAGCGCACCCCCGCCATGCTGCGCACCGTCCGGTGCGAGCGGGGATCCCACTGGATGTCGCCGAGCGCGGACAGCGTCTGGCTCAGATCGACCCGAGCCCGGCCCAGCAGGTCGGAGGATCCCCGGTTGGAGACGGTTTCGCCCGGCAGCGTGACGCGGTGCGGCTGGAAATAGTAAATCTGGCCGATCGAGGCATCGCCGTATTGCCGCCCACTGGCCGGGTCGATGATCTGCGAGCCCAACATCGTCGTCACCTGGTTCGCGTCGCCCAAACGGTCCGTGCCGGTGAACCGGTTCTCGGAGAACAACTCCGGGAAGGTAAACTGTGGCACCGTGGTATCCAGCACCGGCAGGTTCCCCTGCTTGCGATACGGCACGTAGAGATAGTACAGGCGCGGTTGCAGCGTCTGGACAAGCGCGTGTCCGCCAAGCCGGAAGCGGCGCTCGAAGAACAGCTGCGTGTCAAGGCTGGCGATGGGCGTACCCCGGGCCGGATGATTCCGGGTAAGCTGCGGGTCGGCTTTCCGGAGGGATGAGGCGAGGTCGTAGGCCGTGTACCGGTAAGCCACCCGGGGATGGACGTAGAAGCCCGGCCGGTCCAGCGGCAGACTCAGGCCAAGCTCGGTGTCGAAACGTTCGGCCCGGGTCTGCTGGTGGTGCGCGAAGCGTACCGCCTCGCCGTACAGATCCCAGTGCAGCGGGCCGAGGGAAGGGGGGTAACGGGTCCGCACCAGGAGCCGCGGGAGGCGCTGGTACGGCAGGTCGGCCCCGGTGAGGGTGGGATCGGCCAGTTGGAAGTCCTGTGCCTGCAGCTGCATCATCCAGGCCTGGCCGGAATATTCGATGTCCGCGTTCCGATCCAGCAGGCGGGTGCTGGAAGCGGCCAGGGTGCCGCCGAGGTCCTGGAAATAATAGGGGTCGCTGACGTCCTGGTAATGCAGCCCGGCCGACCAATGCCGCGAGAGCCGGGTATGGTCCTGCACGCCCAGCAGGTACCGGCGGCTGCCGTACACGCGGTCGTGAGGGAGATAATCCAGGTTCAGCTCGCCGCGGGAGCCGGGGGTCAGGTAGCGGTATTGGTTCTGTACCTGGATGCCGCGCCGGGTCATGATCCTCGGGGTGACGGTCGCGTCCTGGTTGGGCGCCAGGTTGAAATAGTAGGGGGTCGCCAGATCGGCTCCCGTGTTGCCCGAGACGCCGAAGCTCGGGGCCAGGAACCCGCTCTTGCGGCGGTTGGTGAGCGGGAAGGACAGCCAGGGCGTGTACAGGATCGGCACGCCCTTGAACCACAGCGTCACGTCGTGCGCGGTGCCCTCGTCGTGCTTGCGGTCGAGCACCATGCGCCGCGATTGCATCACCCAGTCCCGGTGGCCGACCGGGCAGCTGGTGTAGTCCACGTTCGTCAGGATGCCCAGGTCGTTGCCGTGCAGCTGGATTTCCGCGGCACTGCCGCGGCCCTGACGCTGCCGCAGGTAGAAGTGCGCATGGTGCACCACGCTGTGATGGCGGGTCAGGTCGAGGCGGGCCGTTCTCCCGGAGACGTCAACAAACTGCCCCAGGAAGACGATGTTGCCGCTGGCGTCCAGCAGACCGCTGGCGCGATCGTAGCTCGCCCGGTCGGCGAACAGCTCCTCCCCGTCGCGGCGCGCGTGAACGTCACCCATGAGCCGGGTCACGCCATGGCCTAGGATCCGCGCCTGGCGCGCCTCCACGCGCACCAGCCCGGGGGCGAGCGGCGTGCCGGGCTGGGTGCGGCGGGAGGCCAGGGGGTTGATCACGCCGCACGTCGGGTATTTTGCCGCCCAGGCGCGTGCCGGTGCGGCCCCCAGGGCAACGACGGTGAGAATGAGCAACGGCTGCTTCACCAGGGGCGTCGTTCTCGGTCAGGGCGGGGCGGCGGCCGGTGCCGGGCTGCTCCGCGTCCCGCTTTTCCGGTAGTATGCGCTGCAACGGTCTGCGCCGGCGCGCTGCGGGTGGTCCCGGGGCTTGGGCGGGCCGCCGGACGGGTCCCTCCCCGACCCCTCCCGGCCGTGCCCCGGGCGGCCGAGGCCGTGTCCGGGGCGATCCTACGGCGCTGCCAGCTTACCAGTCGGACAGAGGGGAAGAAACTGTGCGGCCAGGTCCTGAGGAAGGGGCGGCGGACATCCGCCTGGCGCAGTTGCACGCCTGGCTGGAGAGCGTCCTCGGCACCGAAGCAGGCTGCCTGCAGCCGATATCCAGCGACGCGAGCTTCCGGCGTTATTACCGTCTCCGGCATGGCGACGGCACGCTGGTGGCCATGGACTCGCCGCCGGACCGTGAGCCTCCCGCTCCCTTCGTGCATGTCGCCGCGCTGCTGCGCGGGGCCGGCGTGAACGCGCCCCGGATCCTCGCTGCGGACCTGGAGCGCGGCTTTCTCCTGCTCCCGGACCTCGGTCGGCGCTCCTACCTCGAGGTCCTCGACGCGGGCAACGCGGACGAGTTGTTCCGCGACGCGCTCGCGGCACTGGTGCGCTGGCAGCTCGCCACCCGGCCACGCGAGCTTCCCCCGTATGACTGCACCCGGCTGCGCGGCGAGCTGGACCTGTTTGCCGAGTGGTACGTCGGGGTGCACCTGGGCCTGCGGCTGTGCGGGAAACGACGTGAGGTCTGGCACGAAGCCTGCGGCCTGCTGCTGGACAACGCGCTCGGCCAGCCGCGGGTGTACGTCCACCGCGACTACATGCCGCGCAACCTGCTGGTGTCCGAGCCCAACCCGGGGGTGATCGACTTCCAGGACGCCGTGGAAGGGCCGGTGACCTACGACGCCGTATGCCTGTTCCGCGACGCCTTTCTCTCCTGGGAAGAGGGGCGCGTGCAGGACTGGGCGCTGCAGTACCACGAGCGGGCCAAGCGGGCCGGGTTGCCGGTTCCCGCTGACCGGGCCGAGTTCCTGCGGGCATTCGACTGGATGGGTATGCAACGGCACCTCAAGGTGCTGGGGATCTTCGCCCGCCTTTGCCATCGGGACGGCAAGCCGGCGTACCTCGCCGACGCGCCGCGATTCCTTGGATACCTGCGGGCCGCGGGGCGCCGTTACACCGGCTTCACCGGGCTGCTGCACCTGCTGGACGAGCTGGAAGCGGGCACCGGCGGGGGCCCCGCCTGATGCGTGCCATGATCCTGGCCGCGGGGCGGGGTGAGCGCATGCGTCCGCTGACCGACCGCCATCCCAAGCCGCTGCTGCAGGCCGGCGGCAGGCCGCTGCTGGCCTGGCACCTGGAGCGCCTGGCGGCGGCCGGCTTCGGCGAGGTCGTGATCAACCTCGCCTGGCTGGGGGAGCAGATCCGCGCGACGATCGGGGACGGTTCCCGCTGGGGACTGCACGTGACCTACTCCGACGAGGGGCGCAATGCACTGGAGACGGCCGGCGGGATCCGCCGGGCGCTGCCGCTGCTGGGATGCCGCGAGCCGTTCCTGGTGGTCAACGGCGACGTCTGGTGCGACTACCCGCTGGCCCGGGCGGTGTTGCCTCCCGGGCGGCTGGCACACCTGGTACTGGTGCCGAACCCGGCCCACAATCCGGGCGGCGATTTCGCCCTCGCCGGGGACGAGGCCCGGCCGCGGGGCGTACCCGCCTATACCTTCTCCGGCATCGGCGTCTATCGTGCCTCACTATTCGACGGGCTGGGCGAGGGAGCGCAGCCACTGGCGCCACTGCTGGCCTGCGCGGCGGAGCAGCGGCGGGTCAGCGCGGAGCTCTGGCGCGGGCAGTGGTTCGACGTCGGCACGTCGCGACGGCTGGAGGAGCTGGATGCCTTTCTGGCACCCAGCCGCAACCAACCCGGTCAGGGTTAGTCACTCAGGCGGGCGCCTGCTCGCGGTAGCCGAGCTCGACCAGCAACGCCTGCTCCAGCTGTTCGCGTACCCGGCTCATCTCCACGCCGTCGGCGAGGTCGGCCAGGCGGGTCATGCGCAGCCCCGAGTAGCCGCAGGGATTGATCCGGCCGAACGGCTCCAGGTCCAGGTCGACGTTCAAGGCGAGGCCATGATAGCTGCAGCCGCGCCGCACGCGCAGGCCGATGGAGCCGATCTTGGCGTCGTCGACGTAGACGCCGGGGGCGTCGCGCCGCGCGTGTCCGCTAACCCCGTAGGATTCCAGCACCCGGATCATGCTGTTTTCCAGGCGCGTGACCAGTCCACGGATACCGAGGCCCAGCCGGGTAACGTCGACCAGCGGATACACCACCCACTGGCCGGGACCGTGGTAGGTGACTTGCCCGCCGCGATCGACCGGAACCACCGGGATGTCACCGGGCGTCAGCAGGTGCTCGGGCAGGCCGTTCTGACCCTGGGTGAACACCGGGGGGTGCTCGAGGAACCACAGCTCGTCCGGGGTCGCGGGCCCGCGCTGGTCGGTGAAAGCCTGCATGCGGTGCCAGGTCGGCTCGTAGTCCACCCGGCCGAGGTTGCGAATGACGGGTTCGGGAATGTTCGTGCTCATAGTGCCATCAGCACGCGTCGCTGCGCGCTCAGTTCGCGGTAGAGGTCATCCAGCTGGCACCGGCTTTCCGCCCGGAGGGTGACCGTGATCGAAACGTAGCGCCCGTGGCGACTCGGCCGCCGACGGATGCGGCTCTCGTCGAGCCCCGGTACGTGCCGCCGGAAGATCTCGAGCACCGCCGGTTCGAATGCCTGCGTGCTCTCGCCGAAAACCTTGACCGGGAACTCGCACGGAAAGTCGAGCACCGGTTTCCGGCCGGTCGCTCCGCTCGTCATGCCGGCCTCCCCTCGTCCGCTGTCGTTCCGACGCCGGCCAGCCACCGCCGCTTGTGGTCCTGGATCAGGCCGTCCACGTGGTGCCAGAGCGGGCCGGGGCGGCCGTCGCCCACCGCGTGGTCGTCGAGGCGCGTTACCGGGAGCAACTCGCGTGTCGAGCTGGTGATCCAGATCTCGCTCGCCGCGGCCAGCTCCGCCTGGTCGATGGGCCGTTCCGCAACTGCCAGACCGTCGCCGCGGGCGAGCTCCAGCACGAGGTCGCGGGTGATGCCGGGAAGAATGAAGCGGTCCTTCGGCGGCGTGACCAGCGCACCACGGATCACCGCGAACAGGTTACTGGCGGCGCCCTCGTGCACTTGGCCGTCCGCGCGCACCAGGATCGCCTCGCTGCAGCCGGCCTCGCGCGCCTCCTGGCGCAGTAGGACGTTGGGCAGGAGCGTGATCGCCTTGACGTCGCAGCGGCCCCAGCGGAAGTCCCGGCGGGTCACTGCGGCGACTCCTCGCTCGAGGACCTCGGGCGCGGTGGGACGCAGCGGGCTCGCCATAAGGAACACGGTCGGCGGCGTGTCCTTCGGGAAAAAGTGGTCCCGGTCCGGACCCGTCCCGCGGGTGACCTGCAGGTAGAGGGACAGGTCGCCGCCGCCGTTGCGCCGGATCACCTCCGTGACCAGCCCCGCCCAGGCGTCGCGCTCGTGAGGGTCGGAAATGCGCACGGCGGCGAGGCTGTCGTGCAGGCGCTGCAAGTGCTCGCCGAGGCGGAAAGGCAGGCCGTGGTACACCGGGATCACCTCGTAGACGCCGTCGCCGAACAGGAAACCGCGATCCAGAGGCGACACGGCCGCTGCATGCAGCGGCCGGAATTCGCCGTTCAGGTAGACGCTTGGCTCGCCAACGCTCATTGGAACATCAGTCTCACGCTGTCGAACATGCGACGCAAGAGGCCACCCTGCGGGACCGGCTGCAGCGGGTACAGCGGCCGCTGCGCCAGTACCTTGCCATCCAGCGACACCTTCACGGTGCCCACCTGCGTGTCCGGCGAAATGGGGGCGGTGAGGTCCGGCTTGATGCTGGTCATCGCCTTGAGCGATTTGTAGCGACCCCGCGGGATGGTGACGTACAGCGGCTGGCGCAGGCCGACGCCGACCCGCTGTTTCTTGCCTTTCCACACGCGGGCCCTGGTCAGCGGCTTTTCCGCTGCGTAGAGCCGGTGGGTTTCATAGAAGCGGAAGCCGTAGTTGAGCAGGGCCTGGCTGTCGTTGATCCGGCCTTCCTCCCCGCGCGAGTCCAGCACCGCCGCGATCAGGCGCATGCCGTCGCGCTGCGCGGAGGAGACCAGGCAGTAGCCGGCTGCCTCGGTGTGGCCCGTCTTGAGGCCGTCGACATCGTCGCTGCGCCAGAGCAGCTTGTTGCGGTTGTACTGCTTGATGCCGTTCCAGGTCAGCTCCTTCTGGGCGAAGAACTCCTTGTAGTACTTCGGGTAGTCGTTGATGATCGCGCGGGCCAGCGTCGCCAGGTCGCGCGCGGTGCTGTAGTGGTCCGGGTGCGGCAGGCCGTCGACGTCCGCGTAATGCGTGTGGTCCATGCCCAGCTGCCCGGCATTCTGATTCATCAGGCTCACCATGCCGCTGGTGCTGCCGGCGACGTACTGCGAAAGCGCGACGGTGGCATCGTTGCCCGAGTCGACGATGATGCCCTCGATGAGCTTGCGCACCGAAACCTTGTGACCGACGCGGATGAACATCCGGGAGCCGCCGGTCTGCCACGCTTTCTTGCTCACGGTCACTTTGTCCGACAGGTGAATGGTGCCGGATTTGAGGTCGCCGAAGGTGATGTACAGGACCATCATTTTGGTCAGGCTGGCCGGCGCGTGGCGCTTGTCGGGGTTCTTCGCCGCGATTACCTTGCCGGTACTGTTCGCGATCACGATGTAGCTCGCCGCGCTCACCGGCGGTGGTGCCGGCACCGGCGCCCGGGCGGCCAGCACCGGCCCGGCGAACAGCAACAGGATCAGAAGCGAAAGGGCACGTGAAAGAATCATCCGCGACATAGTCAGACCTTGCATGGCACTCGCCGGTCAGGAGCCACCACGGCTGCCTGGGCCGGCGCAGCAGGGGGGATTCCCGATCACGAGCGGTTCAAGAAAGTGAAGCATTCTACCCGTCGCCCGGGACCGCGACTACTGGTCTCCGCCGTCGCCGAACTGGCCGACGACTTCGGTGTGGGCGATACCCAGCCTGGCCAGCGAGCGATGGAGATGGCCCAGCCCAGCCCGGCTCAGCACGGGGCCCAGATGCACCCGGAACAGCGCGCGACCGGCGGCCTCGACCCTCTGCACGCTCACGCCCACGGCCAGCCCGGCGTGCTCCAGCTGCTGCCGCAGCCGCTGGGCATTGTCGCGGTCGCGGAAGGCGCCGACCTGAACATAGACCCCGCGGGACGGATCGGGTTCGGCGGCCGGGGTGTTTCCGGCGCCGGAGCCGTCCGCCAGCACTTCGTTGCCGGCCGAGGGATGGCCCGGGGTGATCGCGCGGATACGCACCGGCGCGGTGCCGTGCTTGAGCATGTGCAGCTTGGCCGCCGCCGCATAGGACAGGTCGATCAGCCGGTTATCGGCGAACGGGCCGCGGTCGTTGATCTTGACCACCACGCTGCGGCCGTTGCGCAGGTCCGTCACCCGCACGAAGCTGGGGATGGGCAGCGTCCGGTGTGCGGCGGTCATCGCGAACATGTCGTAGGGCCGGCCGCTGGCCGTGCGGTGGCCGTGGAACTTGGTGCCGTACCAGGAGGCGATGCCCGTCGCCTCGTAGCCGACGGCCGACTTCAGCACGTGGTAGACGTGACCATTCACCTCGTAACTGGGCGGATTGCCGTAAGCGCTGCGCGGCAGCTTGCGCGGCTTCGCGTTGGGGATCTGCCTGATGTTCGGAATCCGGTTCAGGGCCGGCGCCCCGTCCTGGCGCGGCAGGCCGGCACACCCGGCCAGCGCCGCGCTGAGCAGCAGCAGCCCGGTCAGCCGGGTCCCGAAGGGACGGGTCTCAGGCCGCATTTCCCCCCGCCTGGTACTGCTTGCGGATAGCCTGGCTGAGCTGATACACGGCCATGGCGTAGAGCGGGCTGCGATTGTACCGGGTGATGACGTAGAAGTTGTGCAGCCCAACCCAGTAGGCTTTGCCCTGCCTTTCGGTCAGGGCGAACAGGAATGCCGGCTGCTTGCCGTCGCCGCTCGTCTCCACCTCGATGCCGGCCTTGCGCAGCGCGGCGACGGTGGTATGAGGCCTGAGCGGCCCGTCGCTCAGCTTGCGGGCGTCGGCCGATCCCGGACGCGCCCGCAGCACGACCGGCTGCCCCTTGCGCCAGCCGTGCCGGGCAAAATAGTTGGCGACGCTGCCGATGGCGTCCGCGTGGGTATGCCACAGATCCTTGCGGCCATCGCCGTTGAAGTCGACCGCGTATTCGCGGTAGCTGCTGGGCATGAACTGCGGCATGCCCATGGCGCCGGCGTAGGAGCCGCGAATATCGTCCGGGTCGAGACCCTGGGCCCGTGCCATCAGCAGAAACTGCTCCAGCTCGTGGCGGAAGTAGGCCCCGCGGGGCGGATAATCAAAGCCCAGCGTGGCCAGGGTGTCGAGCACTGGATAGCTGCCGCTGCGGCTCCCGTAGCGGGTTTCCACCCCGAGGATCGCCACGATGATCTGCGGCGGGACGCCGTATTCCTTGCGGGCTCGCTGCAGGAGAGCGCGATTGCGCTGCCAGAACTGCACTCCGCCGGCGATGCGCGAGCGGGTGAGGAAGATCCGGCGGTAACGGTACCAGGGCAGCTTCTCTGCCGGGTGCCGGATCGACTTGAGGATGTCCTGGCGGTAGTGGACGTGGCGGAACCAGTGTTCGAGGCGGGAAGCCTGAAAGCCGTGCTGATGCACCATCCGCTCGACAAAGTCGTGGAAGGCCACGGACTTGAAAAAGGGCGGCTGCGCCATGGCCGGCCTGGCGGCTGTCGCGAGCACCAGGGCGGCCGGAAGCAGGATCGCCGCGGCCCGGGGTGCCGTGACGTGGCGACGCACTGGACGGGTGCGGTGCATCAGGCGACCAGCTTTCTGTGGGTATGGATGGACATGAGGATACCGAACCCCGCCATGAGCGTCACCATGGACGTTCCGCCGTAGCTGATCAGCGGCAAGGGCACGCCGACGACGGGCATCAGCCCTGTAACCATGCCCGCATTGACGAACACGTAGACGAACAGCGTCAGGGAAAGGCTGCCGGCCAGCAGCCGCTCGAAGGTATCCTGGGCGCGGATGGCGATCTGCAGGCCACGCCCGATCACGTACAGGTAGAGCGCCAGCAGCAGGCACAGGCCGACCAACCCGAACTCCTCGCCGAGCACGGCGAAGATGAAGTCGGTCGAGCGCTCCGGCAGGAACTGCAGATGGGCCTGGGTACCGTTCAGCCAGCCCTTGCCGAACAGGCCGCCGGAGCCGATCGCGATCTTGGACTGGATGATGTGATAGCCGGCACCCAACGGGTCCTGCTCCGGATTGAAGAAGGTCAGCACCCGCTGCTTCTGGTAGTCGCGCAAGTGAAACCAAATCACCGGCGCCAGGGCTGCCATCGAGAGCGCCAGCCCCCAGATGTAACGCCAGCGCAGCCCGGCAAGGAACAGCGTGAACAGTCCGGCACTGGCCACCAGCACGGCAGTGCCCAGGTCGGGCTGGCGCGCGATGAGCACCACCGGCACCAGGATCAGCGCCGCCGCCCAGGCCACGTGGCGCAGGCGTGGCGGTAGGGACCGATAGTGCAGGAAGCTGGCGACCATCATGGGCACCGCCAGCTTCATCACCTCCGAGGGCTGGAAACGCACGACCCCCAGGTCCAGCCAGCGCTGGGCTCCTTGCCCGACGTCGCCCATCCAGGCAACCAGGATCAGCAGGATCACTCCGCCCAGGTACAGCAGCGGCGTCCATATCCGCATGGTCAGGGGTGGGATCTGGGCGACGACGATCATCACGCCGAAGGCCAGCACCATGCGCAGCCCCTGGCGCAGCAGGATGCCCTCGCTCTCGCCGCCCGCGCTGTACAGGATCACCAACCCGACCCCGCACAGCAGCAGCAGGCCGGCGAGCAGGGGCGGATCCAGGTGCAGGCGCTCCAGCAAGCGGCCGAGACCGCCCGTTACGCCTTGAGCCGCGGGGTATTCATCATCGAACAGCATGGGTCTCGTCGATCAGGTATGTGTCCATGACCTTGCGCGCTACGGGCGCGGCGGCGACGCTGCCCCCGCCACCGTGCTCGACCACGACGGCGACCGCGATGCGCGGGTGCTCCGCGGGCGCAAAGGCGATGAACAGGGCATGGTCCCGCAGTTTCTTCGGCAGGTTCTTCTCCTCCCCTTCCTGGTCGCCGCCGCCGCTGCTGAACACCTGGGCGGTTCCGGTCTTGCCGGCGACCTTGTACTTGAGACCGTGCGAGATATTGTGCGCCGTGCCGTGGATGCTGCCCACCACCCGCTGCATGTCGTGGGTGATCTGACTCCAGTAGGAGGCGTGGCGCAGCCGGACCGGCGGCTCCTTCACGTCCGCCGGGGGATCGAGCTTGTGGTCCACCGGGTTCTGGAACTCCTTGACCAGGTGCGGCCGCAGGCGCTCGCCATGATCGGCGATGATCGCGGTCGCGGTCGCCAGCTGTAGCGGCGTAATCAGCATGTAGCCCTGCCCGATGCCGGTGATCACGGTCTCCCCCGTATACCATGGCTTGCCGTACTTCTTCCGCTTCCAGGCGGGCGAGGGCAGGATCCCCGGGCGTTCGCCGTCGAGGTCCACCCCGGTGCGCTTGCCGAAACCGAAGCGGGTGAGGAAATCGTGCATCTTCTGGATCCCCATCGCCACGGCCAGGTGGTAGAAGTAGATGTCGCAGGACTGGGTGATCGCCTTCTTCAGGTCGGTCCAGCCGTGTCCCCAGCGCTTCCAGCCGTGATAGACGCTGTCCGTGTGCGGCAGGTGGTACACGCCCTTGCAGTCGACCTCGCCGTTCTTGCCCACGACCGTGCCGGTCTGCAGCTCGGCCAGGCCCATGAACGGCTTGATCGTCGACCCCGGCGGGTAGCGGCCCCGGATGGCCCGGTTGAACAGCGGCTTGGCCGGGCTATGGGTCAGGCGTGTGTAGGTCTTGGGATCGATGCCGTCGACGAACTGGTTGGGGTCGAAGCTGGGCGTGCTGACCATGGCCAGGATGCCGCCGGTCCTGGTATCGATTGCGACCACCGCGCCGTACTGTTTGCCCAGCGCATCCCGTGCCACTTTCTGCAGCCTCGAGTCGATGGTCAGGTAGATGTTTCCGCCGGGCACCGGCGACTTGCGGTCGAGCACCCGGACCACGCGCCCCTCCGCCGTGACCTCCACCTTGCGGTAGCCCACGGTGCCGTGGAGACGCGTCTCGTAGCGCTGCTCGATGCCGGTCTTGCCGACGTGCGTGGTGCCCGCGTAGTTGCTGTCGTCCAGACGGTTGAGATCCTGCTGGTCGATCGCCCCCACGTAGCCCACGATGTGGGCCAGGTTCTTCCCTTCCGGGTAATACCGCGTGAGGTTGGTGCGAACCTCCACGCCGGGGAAGCGGGAACGGTCGACCGAGAAGCGGGCCAGCTCTCGCGCGCTCAGGCGATAGCGGATCGGGATCGACTCGAAGCGGTGCTCGTGGCGCATCTGCCGCTTGAAGCGCGCGATGTCCCGCCCGTCGATGTGGATGATCGCGGACAGACGTTTGATCGTGCGGTCCAGGTTCGGTACCTCTTCCGGTACGATGTCCAGGCGGAAGGAGGGCAGGTTCTCGGCCAGCAGCTCGCCGTCGCGGTCGTAAATCAGCCCGCGCGTGGGCGGGACCGGCTGGATGCGCACGCGGTTGCCGACGGACAGGGTGGTGTAGTGCTGGTGGTTGACGATCTGCAGCCAGACCAGCCGGCCGACCAGGGCGCCGAACAGGGCAACCACGGCGATGAAGGTGAGGACCGTGCGGCTGAGGAACAGTCGCCGTTCCTGATTGCGATCCTTGATTCGAATGCGCATCGCGCGGTGTCAGGCGACCTGGTAGCGGCGCCGCAAACTCCGCAGCAGGGAAAATACCACCGGCCAGAGCACGGCGCCGGTAATGATCGCCGGCCAGTGCCAGGCGGGCAGCGCGTGACCGAGAAACCCGTCCAGCATGAATATCAGGGATTCGTACACCGTGAGCAATACCGCAATGACCGCCCCCTGCTGCCACACCGGGAAGTTGCGGACCCGCAGGTAGATCCGGAGCACGATATACACGGTGATGGTCATGCACAAGGCGTGCTGTCCGAGTACCGCCCCCTTGGCGACGTCTAGCAGCAGCCCCAGGACCCAGGCCGTACCCATCCCCACCCGGTGCGGCAGGGCCATGGACCAGTAGATCAGCACCAGCAGCACCCATTCCGGCCGCAGCGGTTCGGCCCAGCCCGGCAGCGGTAGCAGCGTCAGGCAGAAAGCCACGAAGAACGTGACCCAGATCAGAGCGAGGCCGGGGCGCAGACCGGCCACTAGGATTTGCCTCCGGTGCTGCCTGCGCCGGTCTTTCCGGTCTTTTTGCCGCTGCCCGGCGATACCCGGTGCGCGGCGGGTTTCCGGGTGATCACCAGCACCTCGCGGCTGCGGTCAAGGTGGGCGAGCGGGACTGCCGTGACCTTCGCGAAACGGCGGTGCGGGTTGCGCACGACCCGCGACACCCGCGCCACGGGATAGCCGCGCGGGAAGCGTCCGCCGAGCCCGGAGGAAACCAGCAGGTCGCCGGGCTTGAGGTCAGCGTTGTTCGGGATGTAGGGGAGGGACAGGGTATTGGTGTCCCCGTCGCCGCGGGCGATGCTGCGCAGGCCGTTGCGGACGTCCTCGACCGGGATGGAGTGGCTGGGATCCGTGATCAGCAGCGCCTGCGAGGTCAGCGGTCCGGCGTGCACGATCTGGCCCATGATGCCGTGGGAGTCGATCAGCGCCTCGCCGGTGTGCACGCCCTGCCGGGTGCCCCGGTTGAGCGTCACCTGGTGGCGATACGGGTCCAGGTCGACGCGCATGATCTGCGCCACCTCCACCTGGGCCGGCAGCTGCCGGGCCGAGCCGAGCAGCGCGCGCAGGTGCGTGTTCTCCGCCTCCAGTGACTGCATCCTCTGCAGCCGTGACTGGAGCGCCAGCGACTGGGCGCGCAGTTCACGGTTCGCGCGCAGCAGGCGCTGCCGGCTCGAGAGCTCGGCATCCACCCAGTGTGCCACCTGGAAGGGTGTGTTCACCGCCGCCTGGACCGGGTATACCGCCACACTGAGCGCGCTGCGCAGCTGGTTCAGCTGGTGGCGATGGTGGTCCAGGACGATCAGGGCGATGGACAGCGCCACGAGCAGCAACAGCCGCAGCGTCAGTGACTCGGATTTCTGGAAGAGCGGTTTGATAGTCCCGGACCCGCAAGGCTGTTCGCCGGGCACGTTCCGTGCACCCTCGAATGCTGTCCCCTGTGACCGAATGCTGCCAGTGTAATACGAACCCGGTCAGAGGTAATGCCGGGTCCCAGAGGGTGCGTGCGTGGTGAGGGCAAGGCGCGGGGCGAAGGCGTAGCTTTGCCATGACGAGCGAGCGCAACGTCGCCGTCGCCGCTCACGCGTCGGGCCTTCGGGCGCTGCTGTCGCCCGGTCCGGACGGCGTTGCTCGTCGCGCGCGGCTATACTGCACTCCCGTTCCCCGAGCCCAGCCAGACAGCCCGACAGGAGCGCCGAGATGGGACGTTACCTCTGCGCGGACCAGTCGCGGCCCCGAACGGCGTCCCCGGCGCTTGCGGAGGTCACCGCGCCCTGTGCCGGGGGTTTTGCGGGTCCCGACGTGAAGACACCGCCTCCGTGTTCATTCCAGCGCGAAGATGTCGCCGCCGTACTCGTCGATCAGCTCAAGCACCCGGCCGCCGCCGCGGGCCACGCAGGTCAGCGGATCCTCGGCGATAACCACCGGCAGTCCCGTCTCTTCCATGATGAGCCGGTCCAGGTCCCGCAGCAACGCCCCGCCGCCGGTGAGTACGATGCCGCGTTCGGCGACATCCGCTCCCAGCTCCGGAGGTGTCTGCTCGAGCGCGGTCTTGACCGACCGCACGATCCCGGCCAACGGCTCCTGCAGGGCTTCCAGCACCTCGTTGCTGTTGAGCGTGAAGCTGCGCGGCACGCCCTCGGACAGGTGTCGTCCCTTGACCTCGCACTCCAGGACTTCCTTACCGGGGAAGGCCGAGCCAATCTCCATCTTGATCCGCTCGGCGGTCGATTCGCCGATCAGGGTACCGTAGTTGCGCCGCACGTAGTTCATCAGCGCTTCGTCGAACTTGTCCCCCCCGATGCGTACGGACGAGGCGTACACGATCCCGTTCAGCGACAGCACCGCGACCTCGGAGGTTCCGCCGCCAACGTCCAGGACCATGGAGCCACGGGCCTCGTTCACCGGCATGCCGGCGCCGATCGCGGCGGCCATCGGCTCCTCGATCAGGTACACCTTGCGGGCACCGGCACCGGCGGCGGACTCCTTGATCGCCCGGCGCTCGACCTGGGTGGAGCCATAGGGCACGCACACCAGCACGCGCGGGCTGGGGCGGAAGTACGGCGAGTTGTGCACCTTGCGGATGAAATGCTGCAGCAGCTTCTCGGTGGCAACGAAGTCAGCGATCACGCCGTCCTTGAGCGGACGGATGGCGGTGATGTTGCCCGGCGTGCGGCCGAGCATGGTCTTGGCCTGGTGACCGACCGCCTCGACGGTCTTGCCCCGGCCGTCTTCACGGATCGCGACCACGGACGGCTCATCCAGAACAATCCCCTTTCCCCGGGCGTAGATCAGCGTGTTCGCGGTGCCAAGGTCGATGGAGAGATCGTTGGAAATGAAGCCTCGCAGACTGTGAAACTTCAGCATTGGGCCCTGAGTGTCCTTGAGCGAAGGGTTAAGGAACCCGCAGACTCTAGCAACGGCGGTGATTTTCGGCAAGCGGGCAAGTGTGGTAATTTGCGCTGCCTGTTTCTTCCCGAGTTGTCGCGGAGTTGCGCCATGTCCTTCAAGGCCGACGATGTCCAGGCAGTCGCGCATCTGGCACGGCTGGCGATCGACGATTCGCGGGTGCCGGACTACGCCCGCGACCTGTCCCGCATTCTCGACCTGGTCGAGCAGATGAACCAGGTCGATACAGAGAAGGTGGATCCCCTGGCCCATCCGCTGGAGATGGCCCAGCGGATGCGGGACGACGACCCCCGCGAGAGCGTGGACCGGGAGGCGTATCAGGCGGTCGCCCCCGAAGTCCGGGACGGCCTGTACATCGTCCCGCGGGTGGTTGAATAGCACCGGAGAGCCCATGCACGAGCTCAGCCTGGCGGAGGTCTCTGCCGCCCTGAAGCGGGGCGAATTCAGCAGCGAGCAGCTTACCCGCGCCCTGCTGGAGCGGATCGAGCGCATCGACCCCGACCTCAACAGCTTCATCACCGTGGACTCCGAGAGTGCTCTCGCGGCCGCCCGCGCTGCCGACCGGCGCCTGGCCGACGGTGGCGCCGGCCCGTTGACCGGCGTGCCGCTGGCGCACAAGGACATCTTCTGCACCCGCGGGCTGCGCACCAGCTGCGGGTCGCGCATGCTGGACAACTTCGTCTCGCCCTACGACGCCACCGTGGTGGAGCGCCTGGCGGCCGCCGGCGCGGTGGTGCTGGGCAAGACCAACATGGACGAGTTCGCCATGGGTTCGTCCAACGAGACGAGCTACTACGGACCCGTGCGCAATCCCTGGGATATTGAGCGGGTGCCCGGCGGCTCGTCCGGCGGCTCGGCGGCGGCGGTGGCCGCGGCCCTGGTGCCCGGTGCCACCGGCACCGACACCGGCGGCTCGATCCGCCAGCCCGCGGCCTTGTGCGGCATCACCGGGCTCAAGCCGACCTACGGCCGGGTCTCGCGCTGGGGCATGATCGCCTTCGCCTCCAGCCTGGACCAGGCCGGGGTGTTCGCCCGCACGGCCCGGGACGCGGCGATGCTGCTCCAGCCTATGGCCGGCTTCGACGAGCGCGATTCCACCAGTGCCCAGGACGAGGTGCCCGACTACCTGGCGCAGATGGAGGCCACGGACCTCGACGGCCTGCGCATCGGCCTGCCGAAGGAGTTCTTCGGCGAGGGCATGGACCCGGTGGTGTCCTCCGTGGTGCACGAGGCCGTCAAGGTCCTGGAGGGGCTGGGTGCGGAACTGCGCGAGGTCAGCCTGCCGAGCCTGGGCCTGTCGGTGCCGTCCTATTACGTGTTGGCCCCCGCGGAGTGCTCGTCCAACCTGTCGCGCTTCGACGGGGTCCGCTTCGGCCGTCGCTGCGACGATCCCGTGGACCTGGAGGACATGTACAAGCGCTCGCGCGGCGAGGGCTTCGGTGCCGAGGTGCAGCGGCGCATCCTGATCGGCACCTACGTGCTGTCGGCGGGCTACTACGACGCCTACTACCTCAAGGCCCTCAAGTGTCGGCGTCTGATCCGGGATGAGTTGCGCGCGGCGCTCGAGGAAGTGGACGTGATCGCGGGCCCGACCTCGCCCGAGACCGCGTTCCGGCTCGGCGACAAGACCGGCGACCCGGTGCGGATGTACCTGAGCGACATCAACACCATCGGCGTCAACCTGGCAGGGCTGCCCGGCATCTCGGTGCCGGCCGGGTTCGCGGACGGCCTGCCGGTGGGCCTGCAGCTGGTCGGCGGCTATTTCCAGGAAGGACGCCTGCTGGGCGTGGCGCATCGCTTCCAGGAGGCCACCGAGTGGCACCGGCGGCGTCCGAAGGTCTACCTCTGACCGGAACGGAAGCGTACAGCGAGAGGTCTGACAGAATGGAATGGGAACCCGTCATCGGCCTGGAGATCCACGCCCAGCTGGCCACGCGCAGCAAGATCTTCAGCGGCGCGCCGACCCGCTACGGGGCGGAGCCGAACACCCAGGCCTGCCTGGTGGACCTGGGCTTTCCGGGCGTGTTGCCGGTACTCAACCGCGAGGCGGTGCGCATGGCGGTGATGCTGGGCCTGGCGATCCACGCCCGGATCGCGCCGCGGTCGGTATTCGCACGCAAGAACTACTTCTACCCGGACCTGCCCAAGGGCTACCAGATCAGCCAGTACGAGCTGCCCATCGTGCACGACGGCTACCTCGACGTGGCGCTGGACGACGGCAGCGTCAAGCGCATCGGCATCACCCGGGCGCATCTCGAGGAGGATGCCGGAAAGTCCCTGCACGAGGCCTTCCAGGGCATGACCGGGATCGACCTGAACCGTGCCGGCACGCCGCTGCTGGAAATCGTGTCGGAGCCCGACATGCGCGGCGCGCGGGAGGCCGCGGCCTACATGCGCCGGATCCACCAGCTGGTGCGCTACCTCGGGATCTGCGACGGCAACATGCAGGAAGGCTCGTTCCGCTGCGACGCCAACGTGTCGGTGCGCCCGCGGGGACAGGAGGCTTTCGGCATCCGCGCCGAGCTGAAGAATCTCAATTCCTTCCGCTTCATCGAGAAGGCGATCAACTACGAGATCGAGCGCCAGATCGACCTCATCGAGGGCGGCGGCGCGGTGGTCCAGGAGACCCGGCTGTACGATGCCGACCGCAACGAGACCCGCTCGATGCGCACCAAGGAGGAAGCCAACGACTACCGCTACTTCCCCGATCCCGATCTCCTGCCGCTGGAGGTCGACGCGGCCTTCGTCGAGGCGGTCCGGGCGACGCTGCCGGAGCTGCCCGACGCCCGGCGCGAACGCTTCGTCGAACAGTACGCGCTGTCGCAATACGACGCCGGGGTGCTGACGGCCTCGCGCGAGCTGGCCGACTACTACGAGCGGGTGGCCGAGGCCGCGCCGGACGACCCCAAACTGGCGGCCAACTGGGTCATGGGCGAACTCGCCGGGGCCCTGAACAAGGCCGGCCTGGACATCACCCGCAGCCCGGTGCCGCCCGAGCGGCTCGCCGGCCTGCTCGCGCGCATCGCCGACCAGACCATCTCCGGGCGCGTCGCCAAGGAGGTGTTCGAGGCCGTCTGGGCCGGTGAGGGGGATGCCGACAGTGTGATCGAGCAGCGTGGGCTCAAGCAGATCACCGATACCGGCGAGCTGGAAAGCCTGATCGAACGCGTGATGGCGGACAATCCCGAGCAGCTGGCGCAGTACCGGGCGGGCAAGGACAAGCTGCTGGGCTTTTTCGTCGGCCAGGTCATGAAGGCATCGCGCGGCAAGGCGAACCCGCAGCAGGTGAACGAGCTGCTGCGGGAGAAGCTCAAGGGCTGACGATGTCCTCGGTTCCCGGCAGCGGCACGGACGGCGGTGGCGGCGACAGCCTGCATCGCTTCCTGTTCGAGCACTTCCCGGTACGGGGTGAGCTGGTTCGCCTGAACGCCACCTGGCGCAGCGTGCTGGAGCGCTGCGACTATCCGCCGCCGGTGCGGGCGCTGCTCGGCGAGGCCATGTCCGCCGCCGCGCTGCTGTCGGCGACGATCAAGTTCCAGGGCCAGCTGACGCTGCAGATCCAGGGCCAGGGCGCGGTCAACCTGCTCGTGGTTCAGTGCAACCATAACTTCAACCTGCGCGGGCTGGCGCACTGGCACGGGCCGGTGCAGGAGCGCGGCAACCTGATCGGCACCGCCCGTTTGGTGATCACCATCGAGCAGAGCGAGAGCGGGGAACGCTACCAGGGGATCGTGGAGGTCGACGGCGACGACATCGGGGCCGCGCTGGAGACCTATTTCCGCCAGTCCGAGCAGCTTCCCACCCGGCTGTGGCTGTCCAGCGACGAGCGCTGTGCCGCCGGCATGCTGGTGCAGCGCCTGCCCGGGGAGAGCGCGGACGCCGACGCCTGGAACCGGGTGGTCACGCTCGCGGGCACGGTGCGCGGCGAGGAGCTGCGTATGCTGGCGCCGCGGCGACTGCTGCGCCGGCTGTTCCACGAGGAGGAGCTGCGCCTGTTCGAGCCGCGCCCGGTGAGCTTCCGCTGCGGTTGCAGTCGCGAGCGCATCGAGCGGGTGATCGTGGGCATGGGCCAGCAGGAGGCGGAGTCGATCCTCGCCGACGAGGGCAGCATCCGGGTCGCCTGCGAGTTCTGCAACAAGCGCTACGAGTTCGACCGGGTGGACGTCGAGCAGCTGTTCAGCGGCGCCACTCAGGCGCCACCGTCCTCCACCCGCCACTGACCTCCAGCGGCACCGGCACGGCGCCGTCGGTGCCGATCCGCCAGGCGCGTGGCCGCGGCCGGGGTTCCGAAAGCGAGACGATCAGGCACAGCGCCTCCGGGTAGCGGTGCGCGGCGAGATCCCGCGCCGAGGGCCGGGCCGGGGAGTCCGGGTGCGAGTGGTAGATCGCCAGCAGCGTCTCGCCGCGCTCCCGCATGCGCCGGAACGCGCCGATCTGCTGGCGGGGATCCATCTCGAAGGCGACCTCCGGCTGGTCGGCGACGTTGTCGACCGGGTAACGCCGCCAGCGGCCGTTGCGGTCACGGGCGATCAGGCCGCAGACCTCCCGCCGCGGGCTCGTGCGGGCATGCTCGAGCACCGACTCCAGAAGGCCTCGGGGCAGGCGCAGCGGTGCCGCGACGCCTTCCCCGTCAGCCGGCCGCCTGGTGTGCATCGGCGCGGGCGTCCGCCGGGCCGGAGCAGACGGGGCACTCGGGGTCGGCGCGGAGGCGCATCTCGCGCCACTGCATGCCGGCGGCGTCGAACAGCAGCAGGCGGCCCGCCAGGGTCTCGCCGAAGCCGGCCAACACCTTGATCGCCTCGATCGCCTGGAGGCAGCCGATCACCCCCACCACCGGGGAGAGCACGCCGTTGGCGGCGCAGGTCTCGCCCGCGCCGCCGGCGTCCTTGTACAGGCAGCGATAGCAGGGCCCGACACCCAGGTCGGGCCGGAACACGCTGACCTGTCCCTCCAGGCGTACCGCGGCGCCGGATACCAGGGGCGTGCCGCCGCGCACGCAGGCCTCGTTGACGGCGAAGCGGGTACTGAAGTTGTCGCTGCCGTCGAGCACGATGTCGGCGGCTTCCACCGCGCGTCGCAGGGCATCGCCCTGCAGCCGCTCGCCGATGGTGTTCACGCGCACGCCGGGGTTGATCGCGGCGAGAGTGTCACGGGCGGAGTCGACCTTGTCACGGCCGACATCGGCCGTGCGGTGCAGTAGCTGGCGGTGCAGGTTGGACAGCTCGACCCGGTCGTCGTCGGCGAGGGTGAGTTCGCCTACGCCGGCCGCAACGAGGTACATGGCCGACGGCGAGCCCAGCCCGCCGGCACCGACGATCAGCGCGTGCGAGGCGAGCAGGCGTCTCTGGCCCGGAACCTGCACCTGCGGTAGCAGGAGCTGCCGGCTGTAGCGGACGAGCTGATCCTGGTCGAGTCCGGTGTTCATGGTTTCAGTGTACCAATCTTCAGCAGTATCAGGTGGGACGGAAGCCGGCGCTCACCCGCTCGCGGCCCGCAAGGTCCGGCCGCGTGGTGACCGCCTCCAGCCCGGCCGCGTGCATCAGGCGGCGCACGGCCGCGCCCTGGTCGGCGCCGTGCTCGAGCGCCAGCAGCCCGCCCGGCGCGAGTCGGGCCGGCGCGCCCCGGACCAGCACGCGGATCGCGTCCAACCCGTCGGTACCCGCGACCAGGGCCTGGCGCGGCTCGCCCGCCAGCGCCGGCAGGTGCGGGTCGCCCTCGGCGACGTAGGGGGGGTTGGAGACGATCGCGTGGAAGCGGCGGCCTGCCGGCAGGGCCGCGTACCAGTTGCCCGCGCGAAACACGACCCGCTGCAGGCCGAGCCGGCGCGCGTTATCCCGGGCCACCGCCAGCGCCTGCGAATCCCGGTCGCTGGCCCACAAGCCCCAGGCGGGGCGTTCCGTGGCCAGGGCCAGGGCCACCGCGCCGCTGCCGGTGCCGAGGTCGGCGACCTCCGCTACCACCGGGCCCAGCAGCGCGAGCACGAGTTCCACCAGGCACTCGGTCTCCGGCCGCGGCACAAGGGTCGCGGGGGTCACCAGCAGGGGCAGGGACCAGAACTCGCGCTCGCCGGTGATGTAGGCCAGCGGCTCGCCGGCGGCGCGGCGGTCCAGCGTCGCCGCGTATCGCCGGCGTGGCCCGGGCGCTGTCGGCGCTTCCGGATGCGCGCGCAGCCAGGCCCGGTGGCGATCCAGGGCCCGGCCGAGCAGCACTTCCGCCTCCAGCCGGGGCGCCTCGACGCGTCCGGCAAGTCGCTCGCGGCCCAGGCGCAGCAGCGCGCTCACGCTGGTGGCTGCCGCGTCCGTGGATTCTCCGGCCACCGGCGTCCCGTTCAATGGGTGGTTTCTCCGGCGAGCTCGGCCAGCTGCTCGGCCTGATGCTCCTGCCACAGCGCGTCCACCACCGGCTCGAGATTGCCTTCCATGACGTCCTCGAGCTTGTACAGGGTCAGGTTGATGCGGTGGTCCGTGAGCCGTCCCTGCGGGAAGTTGTAGGTACGGATGCGCTCGGAGCGGTCGCCGCTGCCGACCAGACTGCGGCGGGTGTCGTCGCGCTCGCGCGCCTGCTGCTCGCGCCGGTCGGCCAGCAGCCGGGCCTTGAGCAGGGACAGCGCGCGGGCGCGGTTCTTGTGCTGGGAGCGCTCGTCCTGGCATTCCACGACCACCCCGGTGGGCAGGTGGGTCACGCGCACCGCGGAGTCGGTCTTGTTGACGTGCTGGCCGCCGGCGCCGGACGCCCGGTAGGTGTCGATGCGCAGATCGTTCGGATTGATCTCGACCTCCTCGAGTTCCTCGACCTCCGGCAGCACGGCCACGGTGCACGCCGAGGTGTGGATGCGTCCCTGGGATTCGGTGGCCGGCACGCGCTGGACCCGGTGCACGCCCGATTCGAACTTGAGGTGGGCATACACGGAACGGCCGCTGACGCGGGCGATGACCTCCTTGTAACCGCCGTGCTCTCCGGGGCTCTCGCTCATCAGCTCAAGCTGCCAGCCGTGCTTCTCGGCGTAACGCGTGTACATCCGGAACAGGTCGCCGGCGAACAGCGCCGCCTCGTCCCCGCCGGTGCCCGCGCGGATCTCCAGGAACGCGTTGGCGTCGTCGAAGCGGTCGCGGGGGATCAGCAGTCGCTGCAGCTCGTGCTCGAGCTCCTCGCCGCGCCGGCTGCTGCGCTCGAGCTCCTCCTCCGCCAGCTCCCGCATGTCCGGGTCGCTGTCCCGGGCCAGGTCCTGCGCCGCCCGGATGTCCGCGAGCACCTGCTGCCAGGCGCGATAGGCCCGGGTGAGAGGCTCGAGATGGGCGAACTCGCGGGAGAGGTCCCGGAAGCGGGACTGGTCCGCGATGACATCCGGGTCGGCCAGCAGCCGCTCCACCTCCTGGTGCCGCTCGACCAGGCTGTCGAGCTTCTCGCGCAGGGATCCTTTCATCGGGCTACTCCCCGGGCTCGTCAAGCTCGAACAGGGAGCGCGCAGCCCGTAGCAGGTCCTGGTCCGAGCCGCGGCCCGCCTGGCGCAGGCGGGCGGTGGGCGAGTGCAGCAGGCGGTTCGTGAGGGTGTGGGCGAGATATTCCAGGACCCCGTCGGCATCACGGCCGTTTGCCAGCATGCGCCGGGCGCGCTCCAGGGTTTCGCCGCGGATCTCCTCGGCGCGCGAGCGGAGCTCGCGGATGGTCCCCGCGGCATCGCGCGAGCGCAGCCAGGCAAGAAAGTCGTCGGTCTCCTGGTCGACGATCTCTTCCGCCAGGCGAGCAGCTTCACCCCGGGAGGCCTGGTTCTTCTCGATCACGTTGCCCAGGTCGTCGAGGTTGTACAGGTAGACATCCTCGAGGCGCGCGACATCCTCGTCCACGTCGCGCGGCAGCGCGAGATCCACGATGAACATCGGTCGCCGCTTGCGGCGGCGGACCGCCGCCCGCACCATCTCGCCCGAAACCACCGTGGCCGGGCTGGCGGTGGAGCAGACCACGATGTCGGCTTCGGCGAGGTGGCTCGAGATCTCCTCCAGCGGGATCGCGTAGCCGCCGAACTCGTGCGCCAGCACCTGCGCCCGCTCCAGGGTCCGGTTGGCGATGATCAGCCGCCCCAGACCGTTCTCGCGCAGGTGACGGGCCACCAGGGCCATGGTTTCGCCGGCACCGACCAGCAGCGCCGTGTGCTCCGGGAAGTTGGCGAAGATCTGGCGTGCCAGCCCGACTGCCGCTGAGGCGATGGAGACCGGATGGGCCCCGATGAGCGTCTCAGTGCGGATGCGCTTCGCCGCCGAAAAGGCGTGCTCGAACAGGCGCGAGAGGATCGTGCCGGCACCCGAGGACGCGCGCGCCTGCCGGTACGCCTCCTTCACCTGGCCCAGGATCTGGGGCTCACCGAGCACCATCGAGTCCAGCCCCGAAGCGACCCGCAGCAGGTGCCGCACCGCCAGGCGGCCCTCGTAAGTGTACAAGTAGCGCCGCATCCGCTCCGGCTGGATTCCGTGGTAGCGGCCCAGCCATTCGACCAGCGGCTCGGCGCTGGCGGCCTCCGACATGCAGTAGAGCTCGGTACGGTTACAGGTAGAGACGATCACCGCCTCGCGCACGAACGGGCAGCGGCGAAGCTCCGTCACCGCGCTACCGATTTCGGTCTCGGGGAACGCCAGCTGCTCCCGTATCCGGGTGTCGGCCGTCGTATGGTTGAGTCCTGTGCTGAACAGCGGCATGGGCGCGCGAGATCCCGATGGGAGTGGCGATTTTCGAGCAAGGATATCGCAAATACAAGTTTACCCTCATGTCCGGCAGTGGCCAATGGCGCGCACGGCGGGTTATAGTCGCGGCTTTGCTCGGGGGGCGTGCACGGGCGGGTCTGTGCCCGGCGCCCGCAGGGGCGTTTGCGCGGCAGTCACGCCGCGCGGTCCCGGCGACAGATTCCGGACAGGCGGACAGGTGGTGCGCAGAGAATTTCAAATCACGGTGGCGATGGGGGGCATGCTGTGGCTGTCCGGCTGTGCCGTGACGCATCGTGCCGCCCCGCCTGCCGCCAAGCCCGCGCCGAGTCCTTCCGCCGCCAAGCCGGCACCCGTCACCGCGTCCAATGCCCACGAGAAGGACCCCGTGTACTGGGTGCTGGTGGGCGAGATGGCGGCCCAACGCAGCGATGCCGACCTCGCGGTGCGGGCCTACCTGAAGGCGTCCCGCCTGAGCAGCGATCCCGCGGTCGCGCGCCGGGCGGTCGGCATCGCGCTCAGCGAGGGCAGCGACCAGGATGCCCTGGAGGCGGCCGAGCGCTGGGCGGCGTTGGCGCCGGACAAGGACGAGGCCCTGCGGGTCCTGGGTGTCATGTACCTGCGCACCGGGCACATGGACGAGGCCCGCCGGACCATCACGCAGGCCATCGAGAAGGACAGCGGCGGCGTCGGCAACGGTTTCCTGGATATCCGGCCCCTGCTGCTCGGGGAGGTTAGCGACGAGCCGAAGGTGCTCGATATCATCGACGGGCTGAGGCACAAGCACGCCAGTGTGCCGGAGGCACAGTACACGTATGCCAGCCTGGCTCTGGCGGCCGGCAAGGTGGACGCCGCTCTCGCCGCGGTGAAGAGGGCCCTCAAGCTCGCGCCCGGCTGGGCCGAGGCCCAGTCCCTGTATGCGCACGTGCTGCTGCAGCACGGCGACACCGACAAGGCTCTCGACGTGATGCTGGACGCCGTGCACGAGAACCCCGACGACCAGTCGCTGCGCGTCTCCTACGGAAAGATGCTGCTGCAGGCGGGTCGCACCGGCGAGGCCAAGGGCGTGTTCCGGCGACTTCTCAAGCGCCATCCCCACTCGGCGGACGCCCTGTATGCGCTGGGCCTGATCTCGATGCAGCAGGGAAACTACAAGGAGAGCCGGCATTATTTCATGCGCACGCTGCAGGTTCCGGGGCACCGGCAGGACGCGCTCTACCAGCTGGGCGAGCTGGCACGCCGGCAGGGCAAAGACCGGGAAGCGCTGAACTGGTTCCTGCAGGTCCAGGGCGGCGCCCACGTCTACGGCGCGCAGATCGGGATCGCCCGTGCGCTGGCGGACATGGGCCAAATGCAGGCGGCGCGGGACCACCTCGAGCAGCTGCGCAAGCAGAATCCCGGGCTGGCGGTGCAGCTGTACCTGGTCGAGGGCGAGCTGCTGATCTCGCACCGGGACTACCAGCAGGCCTACCAGCTGTACGGCAAGGCGCTGTCGGCGCAGCCGCATGACCTGGATCTGCTTTACGCGCGCGCCCTGGCGGCCGAGCACGTGGACAAGGTCGACCAGGCCGAGCAGGACCTGCGCGAGATCCTCAAGCAGCGCCCCAAGGATGCGGCGGCGCTGAACGCGCTCGGCTATACCCTGGCGAACCGGACCCACCGTTACCAGGAGGCCTACAAGTACATCAGCGAGGCCTACAAGCTGAGCCCGGACAACCCGGCCGTGATCGACAGCATGGGCTGGGTGTACTTCCGCATGGGCGACTACAAGAAAGCCGAAAAGTACCTCCGGCGCGCGCACAGGCTGACCTCCGACCCCGAGGTCGCCGCCCACCTCGGCCAGCTGCTGTGGGTGACCGGACGCAAGGCCCAGGCGCGCAAGGTCTGGCAGACGGCCCACCGGGCCAACCCGGAGAACAGGGCCCTCAAGCAGACCATGGAGCGCTTCCTCAGGTGATGCGCCGGGCCACGGTGGTGGCCGTGTTGCGTCGCGCGGGGCCCCTCTTCGCCGTGGCGCTGCTCGCCGGCTGTGCGACGACGCGGCTGCCGCCGCCGTCGCAGCCGGCGCCGGTACTCTGGCACCGGCGGCGGGCGGTGCTGCAGTGCCTCGGGAACTGGCGTATGCGCGGGCGCATGGCGCTCGCGGCCCGCAACAACGGCTGGACCGCCGCCGTCGACTGGCGCCAGCAGGGGCCGCGCTATGACCTGCGCGTCTCCGGACCGTTCGGCTGGGGTGGATTCCGCCTGTACGGCGATCCGGCGGTGGTCCACCTGGACACCGGCGGCAAGCACTACCGGTTCCTGGAATCCCCGGAGGCCGTAATCCGCCAGCAGTTCCACATGACGATTCCGGTCTCGGGCATGCGTTACTGGGTCCTGGGCACCTGGATACCGGGGTCCCGGCCGCAGCATCGCCTGGACCGTTACGGGCGGCTTTCGCATCTGGCCCAGCAGGGCTGGAAGATCGACTACCAGGGCTACACCCACAGCGGCGGCATCATGATGCCCTCGCGGATCACCATGAAACGCGCCGGGGTGCGGCTCAAGCTGGTCGTGGACAGCTGGACGCTGGCCGATGCCGGCCAGTGCAAAGGCGGGAGCGGCACGGGGTGAGCGCGGCGTCCGGGCGAAGCTGGCCGGCCCCGGCCAAGATCAACCTGTTCCTGCACGTCGTGGGGCGACGAGCCGACGGCTACCACGAGCTGCAGACCGCATTCCAGTTCCTGGATCGCTGCGACCGGATCGGCTTCTCGCTCCGCGAGGACGGCCACATCCGCCGGCGCAGCGGGCCCCGCGATCTGCCTGCGGCGCAGGACCTGAGCGTGCGTGCCGCCCGGCTGCTGCGGGAAACGTCCGGCTGCCGGGAGGGGGTGGATATTGCACTGGAGAAGATTCTGCCGCCGGGCGGCGGACTGGGAGGCGGAAGCTCCGACGCGGCGACCACCCTGATCGCCCTGAACCGCCTGTGGGGGCTGGGGCTTTCGACACCAGAGCTGGCGGCCGTGGGCCTTCGGCTCGGTGCCGACGTGCCCGTGTTCGTCCACGGCCACGCCGCCTGGGCCGAGGGCGTGGGCGAACACCTGACCCCGATCGATCCGCCCGAGCCGTGGTACCTCGTGCTGGTGCCGGCGGTGCATGTCTCCACCGCGGAGGTGTTCGGCGCGCCGGAATTGACACGCAATTCGCCTCCCATCACAATAGCCGACCTTTCAGGGGGGCGCGCCCGGAACGACTGCCTGCCCGTCGTGCGCAAGCGATATCCTGATGTATCAAGGGCTTACGACTGGCTTTCGGGCTATGGGGAGGCCCGGTTGACAGGCACCGGCGGGTGCGTTTTCGCCGCGTTCCCCGACGAGCGGGCGGCCAGGGCGGTCCATGCTAAGATTCCCCCGACGATGCAAGGCTTCGTGGCGCGGGGCCGGAACCGTTCGCCGTTGCTCGACCGGCTGGCGGAGCCGGACTGACCGCCTGACGCCGGCAAGCTGTTGGGGTGTAGCCAAGCGGTAAGGCACGGGGTTTTGATCCCCGCATTCGCAGGTTCGAATCCTGCCACCCCAGCCAATACCAACCCGGGTCCGCGCCGGCGGGCGGCGACACCGGGGGCGGAACCGCTGAACATCCCCGCAGGGTGGGTCTATGGGCATAGATGAATCGGTCTCGCTTCCCGAGAGCAGAATGACCCTGTTCACCGGGAACGCCAACCCGCGGCTGGCGCAGGAGGTGGCGAACGTGCTCACCCTGCCGCTGGGCAAGGCGACCGTGAGCCGGTTCAGCGACGGCGAGATCCAGGTGGACATCGAGGAGAACGTCCGCGGGCGTGACGTGTTCATCATCCAGTCGACCTGCGCGCCGACCAACGACAACCTGATGGAGCTGCTGGTGATCACCGATGCGCTGTGGCGGGCCTCAGCCAGGCGCATCACGGCCGTGATACCGTATTTCGGCTATGCGCGCCAGGACCGGCGGGTGCGTTCGGCCCGGGTGCCGATCACGGCCAAGCTGGTGGCCAATATGATCTGCTCCGCGGGCATCGACCGGGTGCTCACCATCGATCTCCACGCGGACCAGATCCAGGGTTTCTTTGATATTCCGGTCGACAACGTCTACGCGTCGCCGATCCTGCTGGGGGACATCTGGCGGCAGAAGCACGACAACAAGATCGTGGTTTCGCCGGACGTGGGCGGCGTGGTCCGGGCGCGGGCCATCGCCAAGCGGCTGGACGACGCCGACCTGGCGATCATCGACAAGCGGCGTCCGCGCGCCAACGAGACCCAGGTCATGAACATCATCGGCAACGTGCGGGACAAGTTCTGCGTCCTGGTGGACGACCTGGTGGATACCGCCGGCACGCTCTGCCAGGCCGCGGCGGCGCTCAAGGCGCAGGGCGCGGAACGGGTGGTTGCCTATGCCACCCACGCGGTGCTCTCGGGGCCGGCGGTGGACAACATCAGCCGGTCCCGGCTCGACGAGCTGGTGGTCACGGACACCATCCCCCTCGGGCCGCAGGCGAGCGAGTGCCCCAAGATACGCCAGCTCAGCGTGGCGCACACGCTGGCGGAGACTATCCGGCGGGTCGCGGCCGAGGAATCCGTGAGCTCGCTGTACATCGATTAGGCCGCGGGGGACGGCAGGCCCTCCGCGCGAAAACTTGCAGTACGTCCGCCCTGGTCGCGGGGCGGACGGATCCTGCCGCCACGGGCGGCCTGACAGGAGTGAACCATGAGCGCTGAGAGCTTTGAAGTGGCCGTTACGGCCCGGACCGACACGGGGAAAGGTGCGAGCCGCCGCCTGCGTCGCGAGGGCAGGGTTCCCGGCATCGTATACGGGGGCAAGGGAGATGCGACGGCGATCGCCGTGGACCAGAACGAGCTGCTGATGCATCTCGACCACGAGGCCTTCTACTCCCACATCCTGACCCTGAAGCTGGGGCGGAAGAAGGAGCAGGTGATCCTCAAGGACCTGCAGCGGCATCCCTACAAGCCCACGGTCTCGCACGTCGACTTCCAGCGTGTGGTCGCGGACGAGGCGATCCACGTGCTCGTGCCACTGCACTTCACCGGCGAGGAAGTGGCGCCCGGGCGCAGGGAAGGCGGGGTCATCTCGCACCAGATCACGGAAGTCGAGGTGGAGTGCCTGCCGGGGCACCTTCCCGAGTTCATCGAGGTCGACATTTCCGGCATGCAAATGGGCGACGCCTTGCACCTGTCCGACCTGGTCATGCCCGAGGAAGTGAGCTTGGTCGCGCTGGCGCACGATGCCGAGAACGACCAGCCGGTGGTGAGCATCCACCAGCCGCGCGTCGAGCCGGTCGCGGCAGAGGCAGCCGAGGAGGAGGCCGCAGAGGCGGCCGAGGCCGAGGGCCCCGAGGGCGAGGCCGAAGAGTCGGCCGAGGATTCTTCCGGGGACGAGTCCGAGTAAGGCATGGCCGGCACGGGTGCCGGGGTCGATGCCATCGTCGGCCTGGGCAATCCGGGCGGTCAGTACGCCCTGACCCGCCACAACGTCGGCTTCTGGGTCGTGGACCTGCTGGCCCGCCAGCACGGAGCCGGCTTTCGCAGGCAGCGCAGGCTGCACGGGGAGCATGTGCGGATCGAGCTGGACGGCCGTCCGGTGCACCTGCTCAAACCCGAAACCTACGTCAACCGCAGCGGCCAGGCGGTGCAGGGCCTGGCCGCGTATTTCGGCCTGCAGCCGGACCGGATCCTGGTGGTTCATGACGACCTCGACCTGCCGCCCGGGATCGTGCGCCTCAAGCGTGGAGGGGGCCACGGGGGCCACAACGGGCTGCGCGACGTGATACGCCACCTCGGCTCCGACTTCCTGCGGCTGCGCATCGGCATCGGCCATCCGGGCGATCGCGGCCGGGTGATCGACTACGTGCTCAGCCCGCCCGCCGCCGCCGAGGAGGACTTGATCCTGGAGGCGGTCGCGGCCGGGGTCGACGCCCTGTCGACGCTGTTCGGCCAGGGGTTCGAGCGCGCCCAGCAGGAGCTCAACAGCCGCCCCTCGCCGGCGGCAGGCAAGCGGAACGGGACCTGAGCATGGGAATCAAGTGCGGCATCGTCGGTCTGCCGAACGTGGGCAAGTCGACCCTGTTCAACGCCCTGACGGCGGCGGAAATTCCGGCCGAGAACTACCCTTTCTGCACCATCGATCCCAACGTGGGGATCGTGCCGGTACCGGATCCGCGGCTCGCGCGGTTGGCCGAGATCGTGCACCCCGAGAAGGTGATTCCGACCACGGTGGAGTTCGTCGACATCGCGGGCCTGGTGGCGGGCGCCTCGCGGGGTGAAGGCCTGGGCAACCAGTTCCTCGCCCACATCCGGGAGACCGACGCCATTGCGCAGGTGGTGCGCTGCTTCGAGAACGACGACATCTCCCACGTGTCGGGCCGCCTGGACCCGGTCGCGGACATCGAGACCATCAATACCGAGTTGGCGCTGGCCGACCTGGACACCGTGCAGCGCGCGCTGGAGCGCTTCGAGCGCAGGACCAAGTCGGGCGACAAGACCGCCACGGCCATGGTGGAGCTGTTGGAACGGGTGCAGGAGACGCTGGATGCCGGGCAGCCGGTCCGGGCGCTGGCGCTGGACGGGGAGCAGCGGCGCATGCTGCACGAGCTGCACCTGCTGACCGCCAAGCCGGCCATGTACATCGCCAACGTCGACGAGTCTTCCGCCGGGGACAATCCCCACGTGGCGGCGGTGCGGCGCCACGCCGCACAGGAGGGGGCCGGGGTCGTGGTGGTCTGCGCCGCGCTGGAGGCGGAGATCGCGCGCCTGGACGAGGCCGAGAAAGGCGAGTTCCTGGCCGAGCTGGGCGAGAGCGAGCCGGGGCTGAACCGGGTCATCCGGGCCGCCTACGACCTGCTCGGCCTGCAGACCTTCTTCACGGCGGGGCCGAAGGAGGTGCGGGCCTGGACCGTGCACAAGGGTGCGCTGGCACCGCAGGCGGCCGGCGTCATCCACACCGACTTCGAGAAGGGCTTTATCCGTGCCGAGGTGGTCGCCTACGACGACTTCGTCGCCCTGGGCGGCGAGCAGGGCGCGAAGGAGGCGGGCAAGTGGCGCCTGGAGGGCAAGGAGTACCCGGTCCGGGAAGGCGATGTCATGCACTTCCGGTTCAACGTCTGATCCCGCCCCGCGGCGTCTTGACAGGGCCGCCGGCACACAAGACAATGCCGCTTCCCCGCAGCAAACCCCGGATGGCTACGTAGCTCAGCTGGTTAGAGCACATCACTCATAATGATGGGGTCGGTGGTTCGAATCCACCCGTAGCCACCACCTTACGCCCGTATGCCGCTGAGCAGCTTGGTGCATCGTGCCGACCCGCGGTGTCCGCGCATGCCGGAACAGAGTTTCCGGGGATCATGCGGGCTCCGCCGCGGACGGCGGCTCAGCCGTCTTCCGGCACACGCTTGTCCAGGATCTTGAGGCGCCCGCCCGCGGCCTCCAGGCGATAGCTGATGGGCACTCCGGTGGGGATCTCCAGGCCGGTGATCTCCTCGTCGGAGATGCCCTCGAGCTCCTTGGTCAGCGCGCGCAGGGAATTGCCATGGGCGGAGATGAGAACCGTCCCGCCCCGCTCCAGCTGCGGGATGATCTCGCGGCTGAAGTACGGCAGGACGCGTTCGCAGGTGTCCTTCAGGCTCTCGCCGTTGGGCGGCGGCGTATCGTATCCGCGGCGCCACTTGTGGAACTGCTCCTCGCCGTGGCGGCGGCGGACGTCGTCCTTGTTCAGGCCCTGCAGGTCGCCGTAGTGGCGCTCCGCCAGAGCCGTCACGTGCAGGTGCACGGGGTATTCGGGCTCCTGCAGGCGATACCGCTCACGCGGAACCGTGCCTTCGGCGGGGATGAAAATGGGCTGGCGGTCGCTGCGGTTCTCGCGCAGCACCACTTCGAGGGTGCAGATGGCGCGTTGCAGGTGGGAGGTGTAGGCCACGTCGAAGGCCACGTCGGCGAGCTGGCGGCCGGCGCGCTCCGCCTCCCGCCAGCCGTCCTCCGCCAGCGGCACGTCGATCCAGCCGGTGAAGCGGTTCTCCGCGTTCCAGACGGACTTGCCATGGCGGATCAGGATCAGCGTCGCCTGCATGATTCTCCCCGGGGCCGAGAATGAGCGGCGCTAGTCTAACGCATCGGCCCGTGCCCCGCACGGGCGCCGGCGGTAACATAACCATGGGCGATTCGGAATTTCCCGCGACGGAGTCCGCCCGGGGGCGAGCGGACAGAGCGCGCAAACGGAACGGGGGCATGATGCGGAAGACGCCGATCTCGGGCATGTTGGTGGCGGCGCTGCTGGCCGGCTGCGCGGGCAGCGGGGGACTGTCTTCGGTTCACGGACATCCGGACGCCGCCGTGCGCGAGGCGGTCCTGCGCTACCAGTTCGATCATGTGCCCCCGCTGACCGGCGGCCCGGCCAAGGTCTACTTCATCCGGGTCTCCGGTCACGATCCCTCAGCCGGTTTTCTCGCTCGGTTCAAGGACCACGACCCACCGGTCCGCCCGGCGTCGGCGGCGCGGACCAACGGGCCCGGCGGCGTGGTGGGACGTGCTCACGGCAAGCCCGGGATCCTGTTCCAAGTGGGGCGGGTGCGCTGGCTCGACAGCAGGCACGCGGAGGTCACCGGCGGCTTCGTCGAGCGCCGGCGGGCCACGTCGGGCGACATCTACCGGGTCACCCGCAATGGCAAGCGCTGGGTGGTCACGGGTGACCTGATGCGACAGATCCAGTCCGGGGAAAAGCGTTGAAGGGATGCCGCGCGAGTGCCGGATCGGCTCGCGTGCGGTGCTGCCCGCGGCGCTGGCGCGCACGGGCATGGCCCGGGCCGGGGGCTGTCCGCAGACCGGGACAATCCGGAACGGGCGGGACGGCCGGACGATAACCTTCCGCACCCTGGCCCGCGGCCAGGCGGGCCGGCGCGGAGGTCCGGGGCGAACCCGGGGACCCCGGGCACCTGCCCCTGACGGGTCGGTTCCACCGGGTTCTCGAGGATTACGCGTGGGGAAGAAGCCGCGCGCGGGCGCTTCCGGGGCGGATGGACGCCGCGGGTTAAGGCGCGGGGAGTGGCCGGGCGCCGGTCCCGTGCCTCAGCGGTACTCGATCGCCAGAATCAGCTGCCGGCCCACGGGCTGATACAGGCCCCTCCCGGTGCGCCAGGCCGCCGTCACGCGGCGCGGGATGCGATAGCCGTCGGCGCGCATTTGCTCGTCCACGTGCAGTGCGAATCTCGCATCCGGCACGCCCCGGCGGGGGCAGCGCACGCTCGCGGAACGCAGCTCGCCTCGCGGGGAGATCTCCAGGGTCAGCGGTATCGCCCGGCCGTCGATGTCGAGTATCGCGACGGCGCGTCCGGGGTCCGCAGCCTTCCACTGCACGCCCCGGAATGGCAACAGGCTCGCCGGGTCCCAGATGCTCTGAAGTGCAAGCAGGGCGCGGTTGACGGCGGAGGCGTCGGCTCCGTGCCGGCGGCGCCAGGGCAGCACGCCCAGCAACGTCACGCTGCGCCGACCGGCGCCGTCGAGATAGGTTTCGGTTCGTCCGTAGGCCAGTGGCGCGCCGTGCATCCGCGCCCGCCAGACGTAGCCCCGGCCCGGGACCAGGATCTCGTCCGCGGAGAACGGGTACCAGCGTCCGCCCGGGCGCGCCGCGATCTGGCCCGCGATCTCCAGCCGCACGGTGGACCTGAGCGGCGTCCCGGACGCGATCGCGCGAGCGAGATAGCGTCGGGCGGGGGCGGGGAGGCTCGCCACCATCTCCGGTCGGAAGCGCGGCGGATCAACGCTCACCGTCGCGGCCAGCGCGTCCCACCGGGATTGCAGGTCCTTCAGCTCGTGCGCCCGGTGCCACAGTGCCAGGTCGGCCGCCGCGAACAGCAGCGCAACTGCGATCAGGGCGACGATGAGCCGGCGATGCATGGTTCCGTCCGCATGCGTGAGCCGCTTTCCGGTACGCGCTTGCCGGCGCGCCGGGATATGCCCCCATGGATGCAGGGTAGCCCGCAGGCGCGCTCGCCCCTTGACGCCGGTCAAAGGGGGCGCAGCGGGCTCAGCTCAGGCGCGAGAAGACCAGCACGGCGTTCTGCCCGCCGAAGCCGAAGGAATCGGAGAGGGCGTGCTCGGCCTGCTGCTCACGGGCGGTGTTCGGGATGTAATCCAGGTCGAGCTCGGGATCCGGGTCATCCTGGTTGATGGTGGGCGGAAGAACCCCCGAGTGCAGGGCCTGCAGGGTCGCGATGGCCTCGACGGCCCCGGCGGCCCCCGCCAGGTGACCGATCATGGACTTGCTGGAAGACACCGGGATGCGGCGCGCATCGTCGCCGAAGACGTGCTTGAGCGCCAGGGTCTCGGCGGCGTCGCCGGCCCGGGTGGAGGTGGCATGGGCGTTGATGTACCCGACCTGGCCGGGCGCGAGCCCCGCGTCCGCGAGCGCCGCGCGCATTGCCGCCGCGGCGCCGCGGCCCTCGGGGTGGGGGTCGGTAATGTGCCAGGCATCGGTGCTGCGGCCGTAGCCGGTTACCTCCCCGTAGATGCGTGCCCCCCGCGCGCGGGCGTGTTCGTATTCCTCCAGCACCACCACTCCGGCGCCCTCGGACATCACGAAGCCGTCCCGGCCGGCCGTGAAAGGACGGCTGGCACGCTCCGGCTCGTCGTTGCGCGTGGACAGCGCGCGCATTACCCCGAAGCCGCCGATGGCCAGCTCCACGATGGTGGCCTCGGTGCCGCCGCCGAGCACTACGTCGGCCTCGCCGATCTGGATCATGCGCGCCGCGGTGCCGATCGCATCGCTGCCGGTGGCGCAGGCCGTTACCACGGTGGAGCTCGGCCCCTGCAGGTTGTGCCGCATGGCCACCTGGGCGGAGGGCATGTTGCCCAGGATCATGGGAAAGAAAAGTGGTGACAGGCGTCGGCTGCCCTTCTCCACGAACACCCGGGTCTGCTTTTCCCAGGTCGCGGCGCCGCCGATGCCGCCGGAGCCGATGATGGTCCCGATCCGGGTGGGATCGGCGCGGTCGAGATCCAGGCCACTGTCCTCGAGCGCCAAGTCGGCCGCGATCATGGCCAGCTGCACGAAACGGTCAGTGCGCTTGATCTCGCGCGGAGCGAGCCAGTTGCCGACCGCGATGTCCACCTCGCCGGCGATCCGTACCGGCAGGTGGGAAGCATCGAATCGGGTGATCCGGCGGATGCCGCTGCGTCCTTCGAGTTGGGCCTCGTGGTAGGTGGCGGCGCCGGTGCCGATCGGAGTGACCGGGCCGAGCCCGGTGACGACCACTCTGCGCATGGAGTCCTCGTCCGTGTGAGAATGCGATGAGTCCGATTCTACCCGACCGGCGGAGCGATCCGAAGGTGCGCCCGTAGACCGGTGCGCCGGCCGGACCTGGACACACAAGGACGGCAAGAGGGGACCCTTGACGAGCACCCGCCTTTCGCATGTGATCGGCTTCGACGACGCGCCGTTTCCCCGGGCGCACCGCGGCGACGTGCTGGTGGTGGGGGCAGTCTTTTCGGGCAGCCGGCTGGACGGTGTGCTGAGCGGCCGGGTCCGGCGGGACGGCGCCAACGCCACCCGCGTGCTGGCCGATATGGCCGCGCGGTCGCGGTTCGCCCCGCAGTTGCAGGCGATCCTCGTGCAGGGCATCGCGCTGGCCGGGTTCAACGTGGTGGATATCGAGGCGCTGCACGATCGGCTGGGCGTACCGGTGATCGCGGTGGCACGCAAGCAACCGGACCGGGAGGCGGTGCGCCAAGCGCTGCTGGAGCGGGTTCCCGGCGGCAAACGCAAGTTGCGGATCATCGAACGGCTGGGTCCGATGGAGCCCGCGGGTGGCCTCTGGGTCCAGCGGGCCGGCACCGACATCCCGACGGCTGCCGCGCTGCTGCAGCGCTTCGCCCTGCACGGACGGCTGCCCGAGCCCCTGCGCACCGCGCACCTGATCGCCGGCGGCATCGGCACCGGGGAGAGCCGGCACCGGCCCTGATGCCCGGGCAGCACACGGTCCCGCGCATGTGGCGGCCTTGATGCAGGTCAACGCCCGTTCCGGCGGATCCTCTAGCATAAAGTCACGATCCTGCCCGGTGGCAGGACCGGCATATCGTCGTGCACTGAGTCGACAAGGAGGGTTGCATGATGGCCACCAGGGGCAAGAAGCAGGAACAGAAGGAACAGCCGGTACCGGAGGCGCAGCCGGCCAAAAGCGGCCAGCTGATGACACCGTTCGAGGAAGTGGAGCAGATCTTCGAGAACCTGGTCCCGCGGGGCTGGATGCGTCCGCGGATGTGGGACTGGCCTCGCCTGGGCGAGTTCGGACGTCCGCTGCAGGCTATGCGGGTGCCGCGCGTGGACCTGATCGACCGCGACGACGAGGTCGTGCTCAAGGCCGAGATCCCGGGGGTCAGGAAGGAAGACCTGGACATCTCGGTGAGCGACGGCAGTGTGATCATCAAGGGGACCACGAGCCGCGAGGACAAACAGGAGACAGGCGACTACTTCCGCTCCGAGATCTACCATGGCGAGTTCTCGCGCTCGGTCGCCCTGCCGTCCGAGGTCGATAGCGACAAGGCCAAGGCGAAGTTTGCCGACGGCCTGCTGGAGATCTCGATGCCCAAGCTGGGGAAGGCAAAGCGACGCCGGATCAGCGTCCAGTAAACTCCCTTGCCGGCAGCATTGTGCCCGCCGACGGTCCGTGCTGTCGGCGGGCATCGAGCCGGTTGAGGCTCGTGCCGCCTGCCGGGAGACGCTCTTCCCGGCGCCCCTCAGCGGATCGGCTTGCCCCAGTCGATTCCTTTGCGCAGCCGCGGCTTGAGGACCTTGCCGCCAGGGTTGCGTGGCAGTGGCTCCTGGCTGAGCGCGATGTACTGGGGGACCTTGAAGTCCGCCAGGTGCTTGCGGGCGAAGGCCACGACGTCGGCCAGGTCGGGTTCCTTCCCGGGGGTCGGGACGATCAGCGCGCCCACCTTTTCGCCCATCATCTCGTCCGGCACGCCCACCACGGCGACCTCGAAGATGTCGGGATGGGCGGAAAGGGCATTCTCCACCTCCACGCAGTACACGTTTTCGCCGCCACGATTGATCATGTCCTTCTTGCGGTCGACGATGTAGCTGAGTCCCTGCTCGTCGATGCGCGCCATGTCGCCGGTATGTAGCCAGCCGTCGACGAAGGTCGCCGCGTTGGCGTCGGGCTTGTTCCAGTAGCCGGAGACCACGTTGCCGCCCCGGATCAGAAGCTCCCCCACGCCGTCCTCGTCCGGCTCAAACAGGTCGAGATCCACGATCGGCGCCGGGAAGCCCACGCTGTCGGCGTGCTCGGCGGCGTACTCATGCGGCAGGTAGGTCGCGATCGACGAGGTCTCGGTCAGGCCGAAGCCGTTGCCGAGCCGGGCGTTAGGGAAGCTCTGCATGATCCCCCGCACGAGCTCCGGGGCGATGGGTGCGCCGCCGTAGGTGACCCAGCGTACCCCGGAGACGTCGAGCTCGGGGAACTCCGGCTGGTTGATCGCCAGCCAGAAGATCGCCGGTACCGAGGTGAGCAGGTTGATGCGCTCGTCGCGCACGGCGGTGAGAAAGTCGTGTACCTCGAACTGTGGCATGATCACCGTGGTGCCGCCGATCCGGGTGGTCGGTAGCAACTGGCTGTTGCACCCGGTGACGTGGAACAGCGGTACCGAGATCAGGTTGCGGATGCCCTCCCCGTCCTCCGGCAGCCCGACCACGCGGCGGGCGTTCTCGACGTTGCTGAGAAAGTTCTCGTGGCTGAGCATGGCCCCCTTGGGGAAGCCGGTGGTGCCGCTGGTGTAGAAGATCGACGCGAGATCGGACAGCTGCAGGCCCTCGGCGACGGTTGCGCGGCCTTCCGGCAGCGGGTGGTCCTGGCGGAAGACATAGCGGGCGCCGGAGTCGTTGATGACGTAGTCCGCCTCCTGGTCGGTGAAGCGGGTGTTGACCGGCACCGATACGGCACCGGCGAGCAGGGTGCCGAAGTAGGCCAGGACCCAGTCGATACCGTTGGTCAGCCGGATGGCAACGCGATCGCCGCGGCCGATCCCCTCCGCCTTCAGGCCACCGGCGACGCGCGCAGCGCGTTCCCACAACTGGTGATAGGTCAGCCGCTCGCCGCCGATCTCCACCGCCGCCTCGGCGTCCGGAAGGCGCTCGACCGTGTTGCGGAGCATCTCGGTAAGCGAGGCCGGCAGCGCCGTGTAGTGCCTGATGCCCTGCGCGTCGCGCTTCGTCGCACTGGTGTCGAAGGGATAGTCGTCCATCAGCAGGCTCCCACATTCCTGAAGATCCGGAGCGGATTGCCGACCAGCATCTGGCCCATCTGCCCGTCGCTAAGTCCCTGCCCGCGCGGCGCCGGCAGCGCGTCGTGGTGGTTGTGCTCGGAGCGCCGGTTGGGGGCGATCTCGTGGCCGCTCTCCTCGATCTCCCTGTTCCGCACGGACACGCGCTCGTGCATCAGCGTGGTGCCGAGCGTCACGGGATTCAGTTCACCGGCAACGGTCTGAATCGTGCCCATGGCCGCTCCCCCACCGTATCCTCGGCGGGACCGTTTTGATTGTTTGAGCCGGCGGCATGCTGGGCCCCGAAGCCGTGCATTCCGGAAGCCCTTTATAGCCTAGGTGCGCGGGGCACGACAATTCCGGCGGGGCGGCCGGACCGATCACTGAATGCCGGTGGTGCCGCTGGCCGGGGTGGCGGCAGGCGCGCCGAGGCAGGCCTCGATCCCCCTGCGGTCCAGGGTTTCCTGCTGTTCCAGACGGCGGATCAGCGCGTCGAGCTGCTGGCGGTGCGCGCGCAGGGTGTCGAGCGCCTTCTGCTCGGCCTCGATCAGGAGCTCGCGCACCGCCTTGTCGACGGTCTCGGCCGAACGTTCGCTGAAGCGCCGCGGCTGGGCGATCTCGCGGCCCAGGAATGGATGTTCGTCGCTGTCGCGCAGGTCCACCGGGCCCACCTCCTCGGACATGCCCCAGCGGGAGATCATCGCGCGCGCCAGCGTGCTGGCCTGCTTGATGTCGTCATCGGCCCCGGAGCTGATGCTGCCCAGAAGCTCCTTCTCTGCCGCCCGGCCGCCCAGCATGACCGCCAGGCGGTCGCGCAGGTATTCCTCCGGCAGCGTGTGCCGCTCCTCTTCCGGGAGCTGTTGGGTGCCGCCCAGGGCCCGTCCGCGGGGGATGATGGTGACCTTGTACAGGGGGTCTGCGTGGGGCAGGAAGTAGGCCGCCACGGTGTGCCCGGACTCGTGCACCGCGAGCCGGTGGCGTTCCTCCGGCTGGATCGCCAGGGTGCGCACTGTCCCCAGCAGAAGCTTGTCGCGGGCCTCGTCGAAATCGCGCGGTTCGATGTGCTGCCGTCCCTCGCGCACCGCGTTGATCGCGGCCTCGTTCGCCAGGTTCTTGAGGTCAGCACCCGAGAAGCCGGGCGTGCCGGCGGCGACCGTTTTGAGGTCGACTTCCGTTGTCAGCGGCAGCTTGCGCGTGTGGACGGCGAGGATCGCAGCGCGTTCGCTCCGGTCGGGAAGGTCGAGCGTCACGTGACGGTCGAAGCGGCCGGGCCGCAGGAGCGCCGGGTCCAGGACGTCCGGGCGGTTGGTCGCGGCCAGCACAATCACCGCCTCGTGGCCGCTGAAGCCGTCCATCTCCGCCAGGATCTGGTTGAGCGTCTGCTCGCGCTCGTCGTGGCCCCCGCCAAGGCCGGTGCCGCGCGTGCGCCCCACGCTGTCGAGCTCGTCGATGAAGATGATCGCCGGCGCATCCTTCTTGGCCTGCTCGAACAGGTGCCGCACCCGCGACGCCCCGACGCCGACGTAGACCTCGATGAACTCGGAGGCGGAAATACTGTAGAAGGGCACGTCCGCCTGGCCCGCAAGCGCCCGCGCCAACAGGGTCTTGCCGGTTCCCGGCGGCCCCATGAGGAGGACTCCGCGGGGGATCTCCGCGCCCAGGCGCCGGAAGCGGTCGGGATCGCGCAGGTAGTCCACCAGCTCGGTGATCTCGCGCTTCGCGCCTTCCTGCCCGGCGACGTCCTCGAACGTGACCTTCGGCACCTCGGCCTGGTGCGTGGGGGACTGCAGGAAGCGGTTGAGCTCGCCGGGGCCGCCCAGGCGGCCGCCCCCCATGCCGCGGCTGGCGCTGCGCCAGGCCCAGTAAAAGAACGCCATCAGCAGCAGCCACGGCAGCAGGCCGATGAGGATCGTGCCCATGCCGGTCTCGCTCTCGGGCTTGACGTCAACGCTGACGTGGTGGGCCTCCAGCAGCGCCATGAGGTCGTCGTTGCCGAAGGACGGTACGCGGCTGGTGAATGCCTTGCCGGGCTGCTGCGCCTGGCCCAGGCGCTGCGGCGAGACCAGCTGGCCGCTGACCCGTGGTCCGCGCAGCTCGATGCTGGCGACCCGGTTGTCCGTCACCAACTGGCGGAAGGTCGTGTAGGGGATCGCCGGGGTCGGTTGCTGGGATCCCGGATGGGCCAGCAGCAGATAGCCGAGTACGGTGACCGCGATCAGCCCGGCGACCATGGTCCAGCCGAGCCGGATGCGGTTCTGCTGCGGATCGTCGGCCATCGCTTCTCTCCCTGCGCGCCGGTCAGCGGCGCCGCATGGACTCCTGCCGGATCTCGCGCCGCGGCAGCCGGGCCAGGTCCGACATGCCTTCCGCCAACAGCTCGAGCACGTCGTCGGCGGTCAGGATCCCCTCCAGCAGGCCCTCTTCGTCGACCACGGGCATCCGGCGCAGGCCCAGCGACCGCATCCGCATCAGTGTCTCCCACAAGTCGTCACCGGCACGGGCCAACGCCAGGTCGAAGCTCATCACGTCACCGGCGGCGATCGCATCGAGATCCACGTCCTGCGCCAGCACCTCGATCACCAGGTCACGGTCGGTTACGATCCCGATCGGACGGTTGCCGTCCCCGTCGCGGTGCACCACGACCAGGTCACCGACGTGATGGGAGCGCATCAGGCGCGCCACCTCGCGGATAGCGGTGTCGCGGTCGCAGATCACCACCTCGCGGCTGCAGTAGTCTCCCACGGACATCCCTGGCACCTCCCTCGCGACTCGTCCTTTCCCGGATGGTGCCGGCAGCGACTCCGGGGCGCCTTGACCTGCGTCATCGGTGCCGCCTGCCAGCGGTGGCATGCTCGTACCTCGGCCGACATCGTCCGCCGCGGGCTGGAGTATGGCAGCGCAGACACACAGGGATGCTTTCCGGGAGCCGGTCTCCCGGCACGTGTGGGAGAGTCGCTACCGCTGGCGCGACGCGGGGCGGGTGCGCGATCGCGACGTCGCGGCCACCCGTGCGCGGATCGCGTCGGCGCTGGCGGCCGCGGAGGCGCCCGAGGCGCGGACGCGCTGGCAACAGGGCTTCCGCGCGGCGCTCGAGGATTTCCGCTTTCTCCCCGGCGGGCGGATCATCGCCGGCGCCGGCACCGGGCGCCGGGTGACCCTGCTCAACTGCTTCGTGATGGGGCTGATCGAGGATTCCATGGAAGGGATCTTCCGGGCCCTGCACGAGGGTGCCCTGACCATGCAGCAGGGCGGCGGGATCGGCTACGACTTCTCCACCCTGCGCCCGCGCGGCACTCCCGCCCGCAGCACCGGCGCCACCGCCTCGGGCCCGGTGTCGTTCATGCACGTGTGGGATGCGATGTGCGCCACGGTGCTTTCCACCGGCGCGCGGCGCGGCGCGATGATGGCGACCCTGCGCTGCGACCATCCGGATATCCTGGAGTTCGTCGACGCCAAGCGCGAGCGGGGTGCGCTCACCCGTTTCAACATCTCGGTACAGGTCACCGACGCCTTCGTCGAGGCGGTCCGCGCGGATGCCGATTGGCCACTGGTATTCCCGGAGCAGGCCCTGGGCGGATCCCGGGGGACCTGCCTCGATCGCCGCTGGCCCGGTGAGCCGGGGCCCGTGCGTTGCCGCGTGCTGGCCAGCATGCCGGCGCACGAGCTGTGGGACCGGATCATGCGCGCCGCCTACCAGCAGGCCGAGCCGGGCGTGCTTTTCATCGACCGCATCAATGAGTGGAACAATCTGGGCTACCGGGAAAACCTGTCCGCGACCAACCCCTGTGGCGAGATCCCGTTGCCGCCATACGGGGCCTGCGACCTGGGCTCTGTGAACCTGGCGCGGCTGGTGCGCGGGCCGTTCACGCCGTCAGCGTCCATCGACTTCCGGGCGCTGCGGGCGCTGGTCCCGTTGGCGGTGCGCATGCTGGACAACGTCATCGACATATCCCGCTACCCGCTCCCGCAGCAGGCCGACACCGAGCGTGGCTGCCGCCGCATCGGGCTGGGTCTGACCGGACTCGCCGACGCGCTGATCATGCTCGGGCTTCGCTACGATCGCGCGGCGGCGCGGCGGCTGGCCGCCCGCGTGATGCGCGCGATCTGCTACGAGGCCTACCGCGCGTCGACCGCCCTGGCGGCCGAGAAGGGCGCTTTCCCGCAGCTGGACCTCGACGCCTACCTGCAACGTCCGTTCATTCGCGCCCTGCCGCAACGCCTGCAGGCGGCGATCGCCCGGCACGGCATTCGCAACAGCCATCTCACGGCGATCGCGCCCACCGGGACCATCAGCCTGTTTGCGGACAACGTCTCCAGCGCGCTGGAGCCGGTGTTCGACTTCCGCTTCCGCCGCGCCGTGCGCCAGCGCGACGGCCGCCTGCGCAGCTTCGGCGTCCGCGACGACGCCTACGTCCACTGGCTCGGGCGCGGCGGCGACCCGGACGGGCCCCTGCCGGCCCCGTTCCTGACCGCCCACGAGGTCGCGCCGCGGGATCACCTGGCGATGCAGGCGGCGCTGCAGCCCTTCGTGGACAGCGCCATCTCCAAGACGATCAACGTCCCGGCTTCATTTCCGTTCGGCGACTTCCGCGACCTCTACCTGCGCGCCTGGGAGCTGGGGCTGAAGGGCTGCACCAGCTTCCGTCCCAACGAGGTCACCGGGGCCGTGATGGAGATCGGACGCGGCACCGAGGCGGTGCACTGCTGCAGCCTCGAACGCGAGGCGGATTGACCACCCCTGACGGGGGCCGTTACCGGGCAGGAAACATGGCTGCGCGCTGGGAACATTTCGAGCATCAGGCGGACATCGGGGTCCGCGGAATGGGGCCGACGCGGGAATCCGCGTTCGAGCAGGTTGCCCTGGCGCTGACGGCGGTCGTGGCCGAGCTCCCGGCAGTGCGGCCGCGGGAGCTGGTCACGGTCCGCTGCACGGCGCCGGACGACGAGCTGCTCCTGTGCGACTGGCTGAATGCCCTGGTCTATGAGATGGCGGTGCGCGGCATGCTGTTTTCCCGTTACAGCGTCACCATCGAGAATGGACACCTGGAGGGCCTTGCCTGGGGCGAGCCCGTGGACCGCGCGCGCCACCGCCCGGCGGTGGAGGTCAAGGGCGCGACCCTGACCGCCCTGCGGGTCGCGCACGCGGCGGGCGAGTGGCTGGCGCAGTGTGTCCTGGACGTGTGAAGCCCGGAATCCCGGGGAGGTTGGTGCGCCATGGAAACAGTCCTTTTCGAGCGACTCGGGGAGTGCGAGTGGCAGGTTCCGGCCTCGCCCCCCATGCGCGTGCCGGCGGTGATCTACGCCGGCGAGGCGCTGATCCGGGACATGGACGACAAGGTCCTGGAGCAGCTGTGCAACGTGGCGGCGCTGCCGGGCATCGTCGGCCGCGCGTGCGCGATGCCCGACGCGCACTGGGGCTACGGGTTTCCCATCGGCGGCGTGGCGGCCTTTGATCCCGCCAACAGCGGCGTGGTCTCCGCCGGCGGGGTCGGCTTCGACATCTCCTGCGGCGTGCGCATGCTGCTCACCGGGCTGCGTCGGGACGCGGTGGCGGCCGTCGCGCAGCGGCTCGCCGGGGTCCTGTACCGGGCGATCCCGGCCGGGGTGGGCAGCACCGGATTGATCCGCCTGAACGATGAGGAGACGGTGGCAATGCTCACCGGGGGCGCGCGCTGGGCCGTCGAGCGGGGCTGGGGCGAGCCCGCGGACCTCGAGCGCATCGAGGAGGGCGGCTGCATGGCCGGCGCGGAGCCGGCGCGCGTGTCGGCCCGGGCGCGCAAGCGCCAGCAGCGGGAGATGGGGACGCTGGGTTCCGGCAACCACTACCTGGAAGTGCAGCACGTCCGCGAGGTCTACGATGCTGCTGCCGCCGCCGCCCTGGGCCTGGAGCAGGGGGACGTGGTCGTCAGCATCCACTGCGGCTCCCGCGGCCTCGGGCACCAGATCGGCACGGAATACCTGCGCGAGATGGCGATCGCTGCGCCCCGTTACGGCATCGAACTGCCCGATCGAGAGCTCGCGTGTGCGCCCATCGACTCGCCTGTGGGGCGGGCCTACCTGGGCGCGATGCGCGCCGGCATCAACTGCGCTCTGGCCAATCGCCAGATCCTGCACCAGCTGACCCGGGAAGCGTTCGCCGAGGTGCTGGCGGACAGCCGGCTCGACCTGCTATACGACGTCTCCCACAACACATGCAAGGCGGAGACCCACGAGATCGACGGCCGGCGGCGCAACGTGTTCGTCCACCGCAAGGGCGCGACGCGCGCCTTCGGCCCGGGGCATCCCGACCTGCCGGTCGCGCTGCGCGGGATCGGCCAGCCGGTGATCATCGGCGGATCGATGGGCACCGCCTCGTACGTGCTGACCGGCACGCGCGAGAGCGAAGCGCTCTCCTTCGGTTCGGCCTGTCATGGCGCCGGACGCCGTATGAGCCGTCGCCAGGCCACGCGCATCTGGAACGGCCGGCAGGTCGTCGACGAGCTCGCCGCGCGCGGGATCATCGTGCGCAGCCCCTCGCAACGGGGCGTGGCCGAGGAGGCGCCCGGCGCCTACAAGGATGTCTCCGCGGTGGTTGAGAGCGCCGAGCGCGCCGGGCTGGCGCGTCGGGTCGTGCGGGTCGAGCCGATGATCACCATCAAGGGCTGAGGGCGGGGCGCTGGCTCAGGCGTCGGGCCGTCGTTCGCCACCGCGGTGCTCCTGCACGCGCCGCTCCAGCGCGGCGATCGTGCCGGGCTCGGCGTCGGTGAACACGGCGGCGACCCCGTCGTCGAAGGAGCGGGTCACGCGGGCGGGGATGCGATAGCGCTCGCCGGTACGCCCGACGTCGACCCGCAGCTCGATCACCAGCCGGGCGTTGGCCGGCAGCGGCGCGGACAGGCCGCGCACGGCCACGCCCCCGCGACTGAAATTGCGGGTGCGACCGAAGTCCACCGGCGCACCGTCACTGTAGAGAACGCAGTCCAGCGTCACCGGCACCCGCGCGTATCGCCGTTGTTCTGGCTGTGCCATCGAGATACCCCTGTCCCCCATGCTACAGCCTAGCAGTACTGACCCGGTCAGGGGTAATGCCGGGTCCCGGAAAGCGGGTGCGTGGTGAGGACAAGGCGCGCGAGCGAAGGCGTAGCTTTGCCCCGGCGAGTGAGCGCAACGCGCTCCTCGCCGCTCACGCGCTCTCCCGCAGGGCGCTCGCGTAGCGCCACTGCACTCCATTCCTCGCGCCTTGCCAGACAGACCGACTACAGCGCAGAGATGCGGCATTACCGCTGACCGGATTGGCAATTTCCGGCAGCGGGCCGAAGGCGGTCGGCGCGCCGGGATTGAGCCAGGTCAATGCAAGGCCCGCCGCGCGGACTAGAGTGAATCGGGACCCGCCCCAGCGGGGCAACCGGAGGACACGGAGATGGTCACACGAACGGAGCCGGCCGTCGGCGCCTGGTATCGGAACCGGGAGACGGACGCGCGCTTCGAGGTGGTCGCCGTGGACGAGCACGCGCGCACGGTCGAGGTCCAGCACTACGACGGCGATCTCGAGGAATACGACTTCGGCGCCTGGTCGCGGCTGGACCTCGAAGAGCTCGTGCCGCCGGAGGACTGGAGCGGCCCCTTGGACCTGGGTGAGCGCGACGATCTCGAATACGGCGAGGAGCCCGGAGCGGAGGAGCCGCCGGAGGAATCGGTCGAGCGCCTGCGCGGCGAGTGGCGCGAGGGCGGCTCGGAGAGCGGGGATAACGAATGACGGGACCACAGGCCCGCCGGGATGCGCCATGCCGGATGCACCGCTGCTGTTTGCGTTGAATGCCTCACGGGGTCTGGGCGAGGCGGTGGCGCGGGCCCTCGGGAGCGGGCTCGGCGCGCATGAGGAACGCGCGTTCGAGGACGGCGAGCACAAGGCACGGCCGCTGGAGAACGTGCGCGGACGGGACGTCTACCTGATCCAGTCGCTTTACGGCGAGCCCGGCGCCAGCGTGAACGACAAGCTTTGCCGGCTGCTGTTCTTCGCCGGCACGCTGCGCCAGGCCGGCGCCGGGCGCGTGACGGCGGTGCTGCCGTATTTGTGCTATGCGCGCAAGGACCGGCAGACCAAGCCCAGGGATCCGGTCACCACGCGCTACGTGGCGCAGCTGGTGGAAGCGGTGGGGGTCGACCGGGTGGTGACCCTGGACGTGCACAACCTTGCCGCGTTCCAGAACGCCTTCCGCTGCCAGAGCGTTCATCTCGAGGCGCGCCCGTTGCTGGTTGAGCACTACGCTTCGCTGCTGCCCGCGGACGCCCGCGTGACGGTGGTCTCGCCCGACGTCGGCGGCGTGAAGCGGGCCGAGGCGTTGCGCGAGGCGCTCTCACGGCGGCTGGATCGGCCCGCGGCCCTGGCGTTCATGGAGAAGATGCGCAGCGAGGGTGTGGTATCGGGCGAGGCGGTCGTCGGCGACGTCGCCGAGCGGGACGTGCTGATCGTCGACGACTTGCTGAGCACGGGCACCACCATCGGGCGCGCCGTGGACGCCTGCAACGCGCGTGGTGCCCGGCGCATCCACGCCTGCGCCACCCACGGGCTGTTCATGCCGGGCTCGGACGAGGTGCTCGAGAATCCCCATCTGGCCGGGATGGCGGTCACCGACGCGGTGCCCCCGTTCCGCTTGGACCCCGCGCTTGCGCGGGAGCGGCTGACCGTGCTCCCGGTGGCGCCGCTGCTGGCCGACGCCATCGACCGGCTGCATCGCGGCGGATCGGTCGTCGCCCTGCTGGATGTTTGAGTCGGCTCAGCCGGCCGAAGCATCCGCCCCGGCGCGGACGATATGCTGCTCCGCCAGCTCCAGGTAGCGCACGGCCCGGTGATGCCAGCGGAGGGGGGCGTGCCGGGGGCCCAGGGTGTTGTGACGGATCGCCAGCAGCGCCCGGATCGCCGCGCGGTAGCTCGCATAGAATGCGACCAGGACGGGCGGCGCCACGTCCCCGGCGGCGGCCGCGTAGCGCTCCAGGAGCTCGCGTCCGGTCTCCGGCGCGCCGAGCCGCTCGCACTCCAGGGCCAGGAACGCGATCTCGTCCAGGCCGTCGAGCACCCGGAGGTCGCGGTCGAACTCCAGGCAGTCGATGATGGTCGGTTGCCGCCGGAAGCACACGTGCTCCGGGCGCAGGTCACCGTGGCCTTCGACGATGCGCGCCTCGCATACGCGTGCGTCCAGCAGCGCGGTGTGTTCGAGCACGAAGGCGTACTGACGTCGGGCGAGCCGGATCACGCGCGCAGCGTCGAGACCGGTATCCGGTGCGGCGAGTTCTTCGCGGGTCGCGCGGATGGTGCGCAGCAGGCGGGCGCGGTACGCGGTCATCGACAGCGGCTCGTGTGCCAGACCGCGATGAAAGCGGGCGAGGCGTTGCGCCAGCGCCTCGAGGTGGCGGGATTCGGGGCCACCGGCAGCGATCAGGTGATCGAGCATGCGATCCGCCGGCAGGCGCCGCATCCAGACCAGGTAGTCGACCGCTGGCCCGGGTCCGTCCAGTGCCAGGTGTCCGTCTGTCATATCCCGCGTGAGCCGGCGCGTGCCCAGGTACACGTCGGCAGCGAGGCGGCGGTTGAGGCGCACCTCCTCGGCACAGTGCCAGCGCCGTGCCTCGAGGGCCGCGAGGTCGCGGGAGTCGATGCGCAGAGGTTTTTTGAGCTTGTAGGCGTGGCGCGCCGTGAGGAATACCCACGACATGTGGGTTTCGATGGTCTCGACCGGTCCGGCCTCGCCCCCATGCAGGTCCGGGCAGGCCAATGCCGCCACCTTACGCTCCAGTGGCACGGGCTCGCTTGCGGACCGCACCCCGCGTTGCCGCCCGGCCTCAGTCCGGATGGTGCAGGCGCCGGTCATCCGGGGACTCCAGAAGCACCAGGTCGAAGGCCGCCCAGGTTTCCGGTTCGATCATCTCGATGTCCCCGTCCTCGTACTGGACCTCGATGAGCCCGTCCTCTTCGTCGATCCCGAGGACCTCGATGTCCTCGTCCCGGCCCGCGTCCCGGTAGAACCGGCCGGGGAGGGGTGCGGTGTTCGTGGCCATCTGCGACTCCCACGTGCTCGCCAGCGACCCTCCGAGCCTAGTCCCGTGCGGGGGCGGCGCGTCATGATGTGCGTCATGGATCGGGGCCGTCGCATGGCGCAGATTGGACGCAGGCCGGGACCTCCGGCCGGGAGCGCGAAATGAGACCGGTTCTTCATCCGAGCCTGGTCAACGGACGCGGGGGCGATCCGCTGCTGTACGTCGACGTGATGTTCGAGCGCCGGGCCCTGCTGTTCGACATGGGCGATCTGTCGGCCCTGCCGCCGCGCAAGCTCCTGCGGGTCAGCGACGTGTTCGTGTCGCATGCGCACATGGATCACTTCATCGGCTTCGACCGCTGGCTGCGCGTGCTGGTGGGACGCGGCCGGCGGGTCCGCCTGTTCGGCCCCGAGGGCTTCATCGACCGGGTCGCCGCGCGCCTGGCGGGCTACAGCTGGAACCTGGTGCACAACTACGCCGAGGACCTGGTGCTGGACGTGCACGAGGTCCGGGGCGACGGCCCCGGCCGGCGGGCGTGCTTTCGCTGCCGCAACCGCTTCCGGCGCGAGCGCGAGGAGCCGGTGCGTTTCGACGGCGGGATCCTGCGGGACGAACCGATGCTGCAGGTGCGCTGCGCAGTGCTGGACCACGGCATTCCCTGCCTGGCCTTCCGGTTGCAGGAGAGCCGCCACGTCAACGTCTGGAAGGACCGGTTGGCGGCGATGGGCCTGGCGACCGGGCCGTGGCTGCGGGAGCTGAAGCAGGCGGTGCTGGCGGGCGCGCCGG
>Ga0102944_1000124_pt1 | contig 62236 bp, 56 predicted proteins | sample SalPonD_shore_MG_FD_78172 | JGI IMG/M metagenome (GOLD analysis project Ga0102944, IMG submission 78172) | Salt pond soil microbial communities from South San Francisco under conditions of wetland restoration - Salt Pond MetaG... | ecosystem: Environmental > Aquatic > Marine > Intertidal zone >... | reverse complement strand
GGGATGATGTAATCGATAGATCATCTCCGCAATGAGACCGGTCCAACCCGTCTGATGAGAGGCACCGAGACCTGCTCCACTTTCTCCATTGAAATACTCAAAGAATAAGAGGTCATCAATCCAATTTTTCTCATTATGAAATTCCATGTCATGAAATATCACCCGCTGATTATCTTCCTTAATGAATAACTTGACCAATCGATCTCTGAGGAGATTGGCAATCTCCGTGAGAGATAGTTCAGATTGTTTATTACTCGGAAATGGTAGTTTGAGATCATTATAGTAGGTATTGAATTCATGTAATGACTCAATGAGGAGATAATTAATCGGAAACCAGATTGGTCCTCTCCAATTAGAATTTCCTCCATAGATGCCAGTTGTGGTTTCCGCAGGTTCATAACTGACAGTATACTTTTGACCATTGATCTCAAACATGTAAGGATAATCCTCATGATATTTTGAGACACTTCTGATCCCAAAATCACTGAGAAACTCATCTGGATCAAATACTCTTTTCAGAATAGGTCGCAACCGTTCTTTTCTGACAATTGCAAAGAGGTGACGATGATCATCTGCCTCGTCATCCTCACAAATCACATTGCTAGTAAGATCGGGTCGATTTTCAATAAACCAATGCATCCGACGAGTGAAATTTGGGACTTTATGAAGAATCCTTGGTTCTAAGACCTCAACTGCAAATAATGGTATTAATCCAACAATTGATCGTATTTTCAAGGGGACCCGACTACCATCTGCTTCCTTTATCATGTCATAGAAGAATTTGTCTTCCTTGTCCCATAATCCCTCTCTATTATCATCTTCCTCACCCATTGTCTGTATTGAATGGGCAATTCTGATGAAATGCTCGAAAAATTTGGATGCGATATCCTCATATGAATTATTGTACTGTGCTAATTCCAGTGCAATTCGCATCATATTCAGACTATACATTGCCATCCAAGCTGTTCCATCTGCTTGATCTAGCCTCTCTTCTCCAAGTAATTTATGAGATCGATCGAAAACCCCGATGTTATCAAGACCAAGAAAACCTGCTTGGAAAATATTATTTCCTTCACTATCATATTGATTGACCCACCAGGTAAAATTCAAGAGTAATTTCTGAAAAATTCGTTCCAAAAACTTCCTATCCTTTGAACCATAGATCTCACTTTCCAACTTGTAAATTTTCCAGGCAGAATATGCCTGAATTGGTGGATTGGTATCATCAAAATTCCATTCATAGGCAGGCATGGCTCCATTGGGGTGGAGATACCATTCACGTGTGAACAGCAGAAGTTGTTTCTTGGCAAATTCAGGATCTATCATCATCAATGCTATGATATTAAATCCAGTATCCCATGCAGCAAACCATGGATATTCCCATTTGTCAGGCATGGATAGAATATCATCTGTATAGATATGTGTCCAATTTGCATTTCTACCTTCATATCTGTCAGTTGGTGGTCGTATTTGTGCAGGATCCCCTTCGAGCCAGTCTTTTACGATATAGTGATAATATTGTTTGTTCCAGAGCATACCGGCTAGAGCCTGTCGTTGTATCTGATAGAGATCATCTTCCGATTCGAGAAGGGTATCGTAAAACGTATCAGCCTCGGAAATCCGAGTGGCAATAATGGTCTCTGCCTCCTCAAATGGTTGATCGAGCACTGCATCTGACAGGCGTAAGTAAAGTGAGGTGGTTTGGCCAGCCTTTAATTGTAGTCGATACACCGCAGCTGCTTTGGTTCCTTCCTGATCAGGGTTGATTACTTCCTCGAATCCATTAATTATATACCGATGAAACGCTTCCTTGGTATATTTCGTCCGGTTGGGATCGTTGTAGAGAACCTGAGTATTGGTTTCATTATTGGTGAAGATCAATTCATCTGCCTGATCACAATACAAATAGCGGGTATCCAACTCTTGATGACTTAATTTAATCGTAGGATACGCAGCCTGCTCGATTGATGCCTTAGGTACATAACTCTCCGATTCCCATGCCCACGTGTTTCTGAACCAGGTTTGGGCTAGAAGGGTGAGTGGTGCAGGATGATCAGCATTATTCGTAATTGAGATCTTGATAATAATGTCCTCATCCGTATTCTTTGCATATTCTATATAGATGTCAAAATATTCTTTCTTATCAAATATCCCGGTATCAATGAGTTCATACTCTGGTTCTGTTTTTTTTCTCTGCTGATTTTCTCCTACTAATTGATCATAGGGATAGGCCTGTTGTGGATATCGATACAGGTATTTCATGTAGGAGTGACTGGGAGTATTATCAAGGTAGTAGTAGTACTCCTTGACATCCTCACCATGGTTCCCCTCATGTCCATTAAGTCCGAATAATCGTTCCTTGAGAGTCGTATCATTCCCATTCCACAGTGCAATTCCAAAACAGATACGTTGATGATTATCACTGATTCCACCCAGTCCATCTTCTCCCCATCGATAAGCTCTGTATCGTGATTGATGATGAGTGAAATAATCCCATGGATCTCCATCTGCACTGTAATCTTCTCTGACTGTTCCCCACTGTCTTTCTGCAAGATAAGGACCCCAACGTCGCCAATACGCCGACCGGTTCTTGTCCTCCTGAAGTCTTTGGTATTCTCTTGTTGTGGTTATATCTTTGCTCATAGGATAGCAATGATATCTGCATATTTATTGCTAGGTGCCTTGTCCCAAGATAATGTGTAGTTTGTTGACTTAATTGCGACGACCAAACCGGTATGGATGGAAAAGATCTCATCATTTTTGGTATTTAAAAGACGCCAATCTAATTCTAATGTATGGCAAACTTACCTCAAGCAGTAGTTGATTTTCTTACCAAATTACCTTATTATCAGGAATTGAAACAATTCCAGTTGTTCAATAACTCTGGAATTGATTATATTCTTATTCCGGTGATATTCATAATTGCATTCATCGTGAGTTATATCGTCAAATTTGTCTTCTTGGCTCGGTTGAAGAATTTTCTTCCCGAACGGGGAAGGGACATAACTGGACCTGTTCTGAAGGAAGTACGAAATCTGATAAATGGAGTCCTGGTCTTTTTTGTCTCTCTTTATTTGGCAACTCGTCATCTTTGGATGACTCAGAGTTTTTCAGTCTTCTTCAATGTCGTGATCCTTGGTGTGGTTCTCTATTACCTCTATCGTTTCATGATTCGCTTGGTTGATATTGGTGCCGATGTTCAAGAGGCAAGAACAGAGGACAATCAGGAACATATTCTGTCATTCATCAAACTGGTAGGCAAGGTTCTAATTGCCTCCGTTGTGCTTCTCTTGTATCTGAACGGGATTGGAATTAATGTCACCGGTTTGGTTGCTGGACTGGGTATCATGGGCATTACCATTGCCTTTGCCTTGCAGAATATTGTGTCTGATCTATTCTCTGCTGTCGCAATTTATCTTGACAAACCATTTGAAATTGGCGACTATATCAAAGTCGGGGATAAAGTGGGTCGGATCGAAAAAATTGGCATTCGCTCCACGCATGTCCGTTCAGTAGATGGTCCTTTGATTGTAATGTCCAATCAGAATCTTACCAAAGCAGATATCACCAATTACAAAAAGATGGAAGAGCGAAGAATAACTCAGGTCGTTGGTGTAAGTGCAGACACCCCTATCAAACAATTACGGCAACTTCCAGATAAGCTAACTAAAATTGCAAATTCATTAGATCCTGTTGAAGTTGATCGGGTCTGGCTAAAAGAATTGGGTAATTACAGCTGGAACTATGAAATCATCTATTTTGTAGAAGATCCTGCAATGGATGTCTACCGCAATGTTCAGGAAGAACTGAATTTTAGAATCCTCGAATTAATGGATGAAGAGGACATAGAACTCCCCTATCCTATTCAGGAAGTCCTCCTTAATGGTAAATCCAGTTTTATCGAAGAATATAGATCAATTGAAACTGCAACAAAAACCAATTGAGCTTTCTACTCATCTAAAGCTAGATCTGTGATACTCTCAATAAACACCGCTTTTGCATTTTGATATCCTTCTCTATCGTCACGATATTTATTGGCTAATCTTGTCTTCAATAGATGATATTCGTCTCGGACATCACTATGTTTCCTAAGATAATCTCTGAATGCTAGATGTTCTCGTACGAATTCATGATCATCCGGGACCATATGAATATGGATTTTATGGTTGCCATTTTGTTTGAGAACTAGGTAACGACGGAAGGGAAAATCTTCTTCCTGATCCTTATGATATTCATAACCCAGTTCGACCAGTTTGCTGACATTCTGATCTGCATCATCGAGCTGATCTACGGTGATCAGAATATCTATGATTGGTTTGGCTCCCATCCCTTCAATAGAGGTTGATCCGATATGTTCAATCTTGTTGAATTGTTCTAATATATCAGTTAATTCCTCTTTATATTTCTCAAATTGGATTGACCAAGATTGATCATACTTGTGAATTTTTACCGGTCCCCGGCTCATATTATCCTGTTAGTTCCCAGCTTTTAGTGGGTATCCCTCAGTTTATCATTAATTGCTAAACTAACTGATGCTTGGAAATTTGATCTTTAGAGGGATCTTAAATAATCGTTTTCCACCTCTTGCTATGGCAAAACCAAGTTGAATTCCACCAAGAGAGGCTATAAGCCATCCCATAACGGTGAAACCTATGATCTCATAGTACTTGGCAAAATAATGCATCGCCATTGCTATTGGTACAAGGCTTAGAAACCAGAGTATACCAGTGAGACTGTCTTTTGTTGATTGACTAACATTTTCCATATTCAACATATGAATCCCAAGGTATAATATGTGTTATCTAATTGATAAATTCTCTTATCATTTCAATTGACTTGATCCGATCCCTGAGAATCATAGGATTTATGGATGGGCACACAAGGCTCTAGTGGCAATCTCATCGAATCAGTTCTAATCGTAAATCTTGGTGATAAGTCCTATCCCTTTGGTTCTGCCTTCACGGAATACGATGCGTTGACCCAGTCGGATATGTTCAGGCCGATATTTGAATCGAAATCGAACTGTGGCACGATCACCAGTTCTAATCAGTGACTGATCAATTGCGAGCATCTCTGCTGATTGACGAATCGATCGAACATGAATTACAGGCGTATATCCTACTTTGATTGTGGTGGAATGATACAGAACGTAAATCTGTGCCTCAAATTCATAAACCGCACCAACCTGTTCTTTGGTACCAAGCATGACCATTCCTTTTCTGACATTCTCCTTCTTGACCTTAGCTAGAGCAAAGGTGGCAGATTGACCTGAACTAACATGTTGGGTTGGGACTCGTTTGTAATGAATACTTTTCACCCGAACTTTGCGGAATGACCCACTATCGAAAGGTCCTAGATGGATAAAGTCATTCTCCTCTAACTTCCCCGAGTAGACCATTGCAGCCACTACCGTACCCACTCCACTTACAGAGAAGATATCATCAACATATGCTCTGAATTGAGGGTCTTGTTCTTCCTGTATTCGTCTGCCTGGCTTGAGTAATTGCAGAAATTGAGTAAGATAATCAATCCCCTCACCTGTGACAGCTGAGATATTAAAAATTGGTACAACATTATTCTGGTTGATATTTAATGCTGCGACAACTGCATCATCAGGTGATTGAACCTGCATCGGAATCTTAGATACTCCTGGGATCTTCAGTATCTTCTTGACCTCCTGGATCGTCCGTTCCCACCGTGGTTCGGGAGTGATATCTATTTTGGTCATTATCACGAAGAAGGGAATCTTCAATGCTACAACCAGACCCAGATGCTCTTTAGTCATCTGAAGAACTCCCTGGTTGGCGGAGACAATTAACATCGCAAAATCGGGTCCCAGTCCCGTCAGTCCATATATTGTAGTTTTCAGATATTTCTCATGACCTGCTAGATCTTGAAACGACAGGGTTTTCACACTCCGCTCGAGGAGTTCAATATCATTGGGTGGAAAGATCTTGTCATGATTAACTATATCTCCATCTTGACTGAATCCTAGAATGGTTGTGCTTACTGATGAGGTTCGACCACTTTCCAGTTCGTGCAAATACCGAAAGACCGAGGAGCGAGCAGAACCCCGACCATCATCGAGTTCTCCCTTGAGTAGCACTCCAATCAACGTTGATTTCCCTGCATCTACATTACCTACAGAAGCTATTCGTATATCCATAGGTAATTCATTTGGATTCTTATCCGCACGTACAAGTACCTCGGCAATAATCCCATCATTCCCTTCACTCTCTCTGAGAATCATGGTTCTAGCACCAGCGATCTCTGCCACCTTATTTAGGATTAATTTACTGGCATCCAACTCTTCCGCAGTAATCCCCCGAGGATTTCCATCATCCTCTACTCCTAGATAATAATATGCCTCACCTTGTCCCTCATAGAGCCGGTATCGCATCTGAGATGCCAATTCTTCTAACCGCTCTGGATGTTCTAATTTTCCATTGAGGGTAAATTTGTACTCAATATTACCCTCCTCAGATTCTGAGGCTAGATACTTCATTTTATGCAACCTTTATGATTTCTATATGGTTTTAGTTCTTCCACCTATTTGATTATTCTCCCTAGGGAAGAAAGTATCACTAGGTATCAAATTCATAGCTAGTGGAGTAAAGATAAATAAAGATATGAGAAGATGATTGGTTAGTCAGGTTCATATGGGATTAAACTGTATTATTATTGATGATAGTCTATTCATTAGGCAGACAGTACAACAACTGATCGAACAGGCTGGTCATCAGGTAATCGCCTCGTTCAGTAATGGTCCCGAGTTTCTCAATTCCATCACTTCAAATGAATCCAATATTACTCCTGATGTGGTATTTTGTGATATTATTCTGCCCGAGATGACTGGTCTTGATCTTTTGACATTAATCACCGAAGGTTTTCCTGCGGCCAATATCATTATGCTCTCTGGAGTGACTCAGACCGATGCGATATCTGCTGCACTTCGACTTGGTGCGATTGATTTTCTCCAGAAACCAGTGGAAAAAGAACGACTTATCGAGTTACTGAGCAAATTATCATCTATTACCGAGATACCATCTGTCGAGGAGTTATCTACGATTGGGGTGATGTGTGAAATCTTGTCGGGTTTCTTTGATGAATTAACAGCTCATAGCTCTTCCACCCTCCGAAAGGTTGTAGATCAGCAGATCATGGGTATTCTCAAGGATATTGACCAGAAAACTGATCAGATGTTTAGTATTGATATCTCCCGTGCCGTGATACAACCCGATCCCAATCTCTGGGGTATTCATGGTGAAGAAGAAGTGATGAATATCCTGAAATCTATACCGCAGGATCTTAAATTTGAACTTCAATTTCTTTATTCAGACGACTTTGTTCAGAACCTCTATGATCAGGCAATTATGACAATGGGTGCGAAAAAACGATTTAATTCGTTATTTTCCACCATTCCACCTCATGAAATCGGATTACCTCCACTGCCGGATTACTCTGATCCTTCACAGACAAAGGTTACAATGGCAGGTACGACCTTTGAGGAGCTGAATAAAGCCATCAGTATTGCCTTTTTTGTCTTCGATCTTGCAGGTCCCCAAATTCAATCTCGGATCAATCATGAACTCCTATCAGAACCAGATCTGATGAAGAACTCAATTTTTTATTATACCTTGGTAGGTGATGATGATAACGTACAGGAGGGTCTATTCGGTCCTCTACCTGTGTCATCATCTTCTGGGAAATCACTTTCTTCCTTAGCTTATACCACGAAGAAATTAACTCGTGATAATCAGAAGAAAATCATTATCTTATCCTTGTTTTACACACCACAGGCAGAGCGAATTGTGTCAGATTATAATAAATTGAGTTTCATTATTCGAACCCGCTTAGCTCCACTTGATTATGTTGATGATATTGATAAGGTCATACTACGAGGTATTTTGGATGATACCATTGATTATCTTCTAGGTAATTGAACTCAATACCTATTTCTTCTTTCGTTCTTTCTTGATTTCATCTTTCATAATTGCCAGGATATTCTCCATCACAATATAGGCTTCAATCTTTTTGAGATCCCACCGTTGAGCCTCTTCAATTATCATTTCACCGATTTTATTTTCAAATGCCTGCATGATATCATTATATGCAGACCTGTCAACACCATCTACCATATGAAATTATATGTGATCTGTCTTTTTAATACCTCAGATAGGATAAATATCAATCTGACTAAATTCACTGTTTGTTAGATCAACTCCTCACTCAGTCAACTCGGTTAGCAGACCTTAAGTTCTGACTACCATTGGCAATACCCATTCTCGTTTATCATCTCAATAATAAAATATCAGCGTATCTTAACAGAAGACAGTGCCACTTTACAAAGGACTCTTAATCTCAACAGAACGGAAAGGTGAGAAATCAGCATCTTCAGAAATCCACTTTGTACTGTCCAACAAATTGGAAATTGACGAGAGTCTGTTCAAGGTACGACTCACTCGAGTTTCGGGATTGATCACCGTTGCGCTAGATGAGAGTTTGGACAGTCATCAGTTGATCCGTCGAATGATCGCCTTGGAACAGCAAGAGGCTTACTTTATGCATTGTCTGAAGATTCGACCGGTTGATTATGTCATGGATGCAGATATTGATCAATTCGTTGATCATCTCCGGGGACAATCAATTAGTAGAACAGGATCATTCCGTATCTCGGTTAATAAACGACATACTCCGATTTCGTCAATGGATGTAATCAGTCCAGTAGCTGATCTATTTCCTGAAAATGACGTAGATCTGGACGAACCAGATTGGGAAATTTGGGTTGAGATTCTCGCTGATATTCTCGGGTATGCGATTATTGAACCTGAATTGGTCTTTTCGACTGATTTAGCTTATATTCAAGAGGATGATAATGTTCCCAATTGGTTTCTTGATTAATCTGTTGCCTGTAATTTCTCAGATACGAGTTCAGAAAAACGTTTCATAATCGATGTCTGTATTTTTTTAGTAGGATTGGGTTTGATATTCATACCAGCAGCTGCAGCATGACCTCCTCCTGTACCCCCGAATTCTGATGCTAGATCAGACATAATCTCTCCGATATTAATCAGATTAGGATCTGCTCTTGCTGATCCCCGTAATTCTGCACCCTTTGGTGCAAGAATCAGGCTGATATCCGCCCCAAGACTGAGCATGGCTCGAGCACTTGATGCTTCAAATGCCCCAACTTTTGAGGTTACAATGATCACCTGATCTTTGGATGTATAATGCAGTCGTTTTGCGGATTTCAATCGTGCAATTCTTTCACCGTGGCCCATGTCATTCTGTAGTAAGTCATTTGCCAGTTCAAAATCTCCTCCTAGATCAATTAGTTCTGCAAATCGATGCATGATGGTTGATGATGTACCAAATAACATTCTCCGTGAATCATACATATGACCTGAAAGAACCAGTGTAGCAATATCTGGACTGACTTTAACGCCTGCTGCTTGAAGTGCTCGATCTGCCAACACACAGGTTGAGGCGGTCTCGGTGACCACAATACTCGCTTTGGCATCTTCTGCTAGAAGTGAGGTATCATGATGATCGATAACCAGCAAGTCAAATTGCTGTTGAGAAATCCATGATTGATATTTTCCTAATTGTGATAGATTTGCGGTGTCAACCGTCACAAGGACATAATTTGTTCCATTATCAATCTCTGGTAGATCATTATGTACTCTAATATCAAATTCTTCCATAATCCTAGTTGCAGTGAGGTTGATGTCATCACTATAAATTGAGTAGTTATGGTTCTTATCCAGTGATTGAAATAAATACCCGAAAATCTTTGCTGCACAAATTGCATCTGGATCTGCATTATGATGTAGAAATATCAAAAAATGTGTTGGCTTAAGATCTTCAAGATAAGAGATAAAAGTATCGTACAGGTCAATCACCAGTTACTGTCCCATTGATGATCTGAATTTTTCCTGTGCGGCTTGGAATCTCTCCTCGAGTGATTTTTCACTAGATCGTACACTGATCAATTTCGTCTCAAGTTGTTCCAGTTCATCTTTCACATCATTTTTTGCAGTTCCAATGTCGGTTTTGAGCAACAACTGTCCTACTGATTTGTAGATCTGCTCAGTATCTTCGATATTCTCGATAGTCTCCATGGTAGTTTTCAATTCATTCTCACGTCGTTCCAATTGCATTCGGTGGTTTCTGATCTGTTCAAATTGCTGTTGCATCTGTTGTAATTTTTGTATCTCTTTTTGTTGTTCTGGGCTGAATGACATAGTCTCTGTTCTCCTATATTAAGTTGATATAACTGCCTTAACAAGGTTTGGTTATCAACTTAATCCTCAGATTTTCTAATTGTAATGCTCTCAGCCACATCAACACTAGTTTGTAGTAATCTCATTATTGAATTCGTCAGGGCACGTGCTGCAACATAATCCTGTGCAATAATGGTAACTTGCAGGGTTTGGTCAATAATTTTCACCGATGCCTCACCTCGTTCCGTTTTGGTTGCTGTCATCTCTACATCTATCGTCTGGTACAGCGTATCTAGTAGCTCCAGATCATCCAGTTCAACTTCAATTGTAATGGTATTCATAATTGCTCACGGTCTAAGAGTTGTAATTCTGCATAAAAGAATTTGCGTTGTGTTAGAGCATCAATAAGTGAAACATAAGTCGTTCGTCGATGTTCTGCCGTATCAATTGCTAACCACAGGGGGTTTTTCTTCCCTAGCTCAAGAAACCAATATTGCTGAAAGTAATCAATCAATTCTGGTGACTGTGATCGAGTGATCAGCGAGGTGGATAGGGGTCCATGCTCAGGTAATGAAGCAAAACCATAGATTTTATGATCTATATATTGATTGAACTTCAGAACTGGTCCCTCTTCCTGGAGTTTATCTGCATAGATCTTGTAGATCCATAGGTGATTTACCCGATCCTCCTTGGAGGTAATCATATAAACATAGTCACACAGTTCTTCCATGCTCTTGACATGTAGTTCTGCAATACTGTAATTTCCTCTATTGATGAGTAAGGTGTTTGGAAGTACGTGACGAAGTAATTTAGCGAAAGTTCTACTTTGTTCTGCAGGGTCTTTTGAAGTGGTAATAAGGACTCGAGGCCATTCTTGCCCCATAATTTCATCTAATCCTCGAAACGTCTTTCTTCGATTTGACGGATTGTCCCAATTGCTCTTCGTCCAGCATTGGTCAGGGGTTGCCATGCTCCACCAGCATAGGTATAATCACATTTGCGGCATTTCCAAATACCAACAGATTTCTTGCGTACTGCATAAATTCTACATCTTGGACATCTATGCTCAGATTTTGCGGTTGCATCAACTTCACGAATACGTTTACGAAGACGTGAACCATAACGTACACCATACCGGCCAGATGCTTTGACTTTTTTTGTTCGTCGCGTCATGTCTAATCTACTCTATCTGTAATCAAGAATACTGCTTTATAATATTTGATTTAGGTTGCTCTTTGGAGTTAAAGTATTGGTTCATTGTCAGAACTGAATGATGAATTTACTCTGCAAAGGTAAGATCAGGGAGTTGTTCTGATACTTTTGCCCGGATGTCTGAGGCGATTTTGATGGAATTTTTGAGAATCTCAATGACTTTGTCTGATTTAAATGCTCCAAATCCTCCTTTTTGACCTGAGACTATATGATTCTCAGTCAGTCCAAAGGTAATCCGAGCATCTGAAATCTGTTCTTCACGGAGTTCTCCATCAACTACGAAATGATCTCCAATCTTGTAGGTGGTCACACTGATTGGAAAAGATGATAGTTGAAGAGGACGAGTAGTTTCAAGCTTGTTAACCTCACCATTTACCACTTCCACTTCAGGTATCTTAGTTGTTGACAACGCGGCAAATGCAGCAAGTGCTGCGGCATCAAAGAGATTACCAAAATCATCCAATGCATAGATGTCGACATTTAACTGCCATACTTTTTCTCCTTCGATAATGCAAAGCCTTTCGAGATCAATAATATCTGATTCCCGGATCAATCTATCGGTGACTCTAGCATATTCAATAGCATCTGGTTGTGGTGGTCCAGATCGATATTCAGGTGCACTCAGTGGTGTAGTTTCAAATCCTACAAAAAGTGCTCCTTCTTTGGGTGAATCATCCCAAGGTGAACCAAAACTGGCTTTCACACCACAAATGACCTTGGTCTGACCCATATGTACGATTGCAGAACCATTGGCAGTGCCAATAACATCAGTCTCAATCTTGATGTCTCGGAATTCGTTTTTCGTCCTTCCATCAAGTCTTCGATTATCCTGCAGTAGTTTTTCTATATGATCTCGTTCAATTGAGTTTACAATAAGTTCAAAATCTGACATTTTTATTCCTCCTGTGAGTATTCAATGTCACGCATGACATTCTCAGAATCATCATCGTCCTCTTCTGAGGTGCTATTTGATTTCATGGGTCGCAATTCTGCACCAGGTTTATTGAACCAAGTATTCTTGATCTCCTTGCTCTCATCTTCTGTCTCCTCACTGGGTTTTTCTTCAGCAGGTGTTTCATCTAGACCAGAATCAGTAGTTGGTGTTTGTTTTACGACGAAATTACTAGAAGTTACAGGTGTAACTTCCTCTTCTTCCTCATCTGTTGCCACTGTCGTGGAGTGTGCCTCCCCAATAGGTTCGGAGGGCACAGGGGTGAGTTCTTCCTCTTCCTCATCCTCTTCTTCTTCCTCCTCCTCGTCTTCTTCATCTTCATCATAGTCATCCTCATCGTCGTAGTCCTGATCTTCATCATCTTCATCATCTACGCCGTATTGTTCTCTGATAAGAAGGTATTTCTCCTTCAGAGCATTTTGGATCACTTCAACAACATCTCTAATACCCGTCTTTGAGGTATTGAATGCCTCTTTGAATTGTTCAAAAGTAAATTGTCCATCGAGTTGGAAGAGAGAAATCTCGTCAACTGAAGGTGAATAGAGGATTGGCATGTCACCAGTTCCTTTCATGTCCTCTTGACCATTCAGATCAAGAACGACATGATCTTCATAGAGTCCACTGGCTATTCCACCAGTCAAATCTCGCATTGGAATCCCTGCGTCTGCCAAGGCCGCGGTAATGGCAATAGATGCCGCAGTTCGAGTTCCTCCATCTGATTGAAAGATCTCAATATGGACATCAATAACAGATCTCGGCCAGTTTTTAGTTAGTACTACTGACTCATAGGCCTCGGAAAGTACTTTGGATATTTCTTTCTCTCTTCTAGATGGGTATGACCGTTTATAACCATCAACTGAGAAGGTAGCCATTCGGTAATTTACACGCATCACTGCACGATCTGATCTTGCAGCATGTTTAGGATGCATTTCTCTTGGGCCATAGACACTAGCTACTGCTATGTTATTTCCCAAATCTACTCTAGCAGATCCTTCTGCTCGATCGAGTATTCCTACTTCTACTTTTAAGTCACGTAATTGTTTTGTCCCACGTCCGTCGGGTCTTACATATGAATCGCTCATAATTATCAATTCCTTCTATGCTTGCTTGTTCTTGTCCAGGAATTCCTGAACACGGTCAGTTAAACCGTTTGTGTGTGCCTCACGGGTGATCATATTTATCGCCGCGATAGCTAGGTCCTGATCCTTTTTCTTTTCACATTGGATCCAGATTCGACCATTTTGAGCAACAGTGATTTTAGAATTGGTTGCTCGTTTAATCATTTTGACCATTGATCCTTTTCTTCCAATTACTCGTGGGATGTGATTTGGACTGATTTCAATTATTCGACCATCTTCTACCTTGCCTAATCGAGGGAATTTGGTAGAAAGCATTGGATCCCTTGTCCGATCGAACGAGATGATTTCTGCTTTGATTACATCTCCAACATCGTAAATGCGACGGGCATCATCCTTGATTGGATCAAATCTTCCCTTGATTGCATTTGATGCGAGAAGGAACCCGCGGTAAGGTCCTCTGATATTGACGACCCAAGATGTAAGATTCACATCTTCTATAGTCCCCAACACTTTATCTCCCACTTTGGGATAATATCTGCCCTTAAGTGGGCGCACACGTAATTTATTGCCTTTTGAGAAGAATACTCCGACCATATTGGCATAGTATTTCTCTCCATCCTGGATAACTCCATTGCCCGTTTGGAAAGTTCCGGTGGCAAGTAGTTCTCCCGGGACGACAATTGAATCTTCTTCAACTAATGTCATAGTTTTTTAAACTCCTGTGAAAAATAGGCCCTAATCTGACCGGTCAACAACAGTAGACCGAACTCGACCCTTTGATTTGTCACTAATTTCTTCTAAAAGAGGTGCGACCATCCCTGCGGGAACACGAAGCATCATGGTTAAGGTTCCATCCGTTCCCCAGCTCTCATTTACTACTTCACCTGAACCTTGAATGAACCCGTATAATGGTCCTGTATCTTTGGGTGGGACCACAAATTCAATGGTTGCGGATTCTATTTGCATAGGCAGAGTCGTTGCCAATTGATCGATAATTCGGTGAGCTTGATCTTCGGTTGATTCATCTCTATTAATCCGTACACCTGCTTTATCGATGGCATTCTCAATTCGCTGTTTGGGGTGAGGTGATTTAGTTCTGGGGTTAACTGCATGTTTAACTAGATATTCAAGGATCTCTTCTCGTTTTTCTTTCAAGAATTCCTTCCGTTGATCTTCAGTTATCTGTAATTCTCCTTTTTGCAGCATTCTCTTGACAACTTCTCGGTCTTCTGAGGTGCCGAATACTTTTTCAAGATCCTCGTCATTTGCTTTCAATCCTCTAGAGAAATTTTCATAGATAATAAATCCCTCTACAATATCATCGATAGCAATATCATCACCCTGTTTGAATAGCCAAGCCTCTTCTGGATTGACCACCATCTCAAATCTGAAACCGTGTGAATTATATCTAACTAGTGTGAATTTGCCTAAATCTACTGCACTGGATCTATCTCCAGACCTTCTATCCATTCCACTCATGGTCTAATTTCCTCTTTCTTTAGAAACATCAGTGAACCCCAAACCCGAGGGTACTTTAATCAGGGTAACTGGTTTCTTTTTCTCTATAATAGCTTAGACGCCTCTATTATTAAAACAATAAGGTATTAATATGATTTGTATAATCCTGAGATTCCTAGAAGCTTCATCATATGTTACATTATTCTGATTTAGGCTCTGAATAAACCAAATAAAGGGTAGATAACGTAATCCCTACCAGAGTTAGGATAAAGACTGCTAGTTGCATTTTTGGTGTGAAATGATTATAACCACTTCCTCCAGTGACATTTACATCGCCAACACTGACCTTTGGGAAGAAATAGGATAACAAGATTGTAATAAGTGCAGCAAAGGTGACCTCTCCCCAGGAGGGAAGTCTATTTTGAATTTCCGCATAGCTACCAAGAGCTACTGTAGAGAAGAAATAGAAAAAGGTGAATACAAAAGCTTCCAAAATCACCAGTCCCCAATTCATTCTTTGGTCTGGTGGTAATGTCACATCCATGTAGAGAAATGAGTACCACGCATTCTCGTTTGCTGGTGCAATTGGTATTGCAATTGAGAGAAATCCAAACACCAAAGCTAGGATTGTGGTTATAAGGAACGTTTTCCCGATATCTGTGTTAAAATATTTGTCAAATGAACTGGACATAAAGCTTCTAACCATCTTTTTACAACGCATGTTTTTAACTTTATCAAGATGACACAACCATTCTCTTGATACGAGGTTGGCTGTACGCCAATCACTCAATTCTTAGTATTGAAATGGTGATTTATCTCAGAAGAGAAGATATATACAGGTTTTATCAAGAAATTTTTTAAATCTCAACTGGTCTCATAAGGTATGAAACCTCGACCAGTAGATTCCGTAAATCGACCCGATCACTACAAATGCATTGATTGTGGTCACAAATTCAATGATGCCAAATTTGAAAAGGTGGAATCTCAGGGTATACATTCAGCACAAGCAACCTGCCCCAACTGTGGTTCTTCTAAAATTAAAATATCTTGGTGGAAGCGAAAAGAAAATCGTTAGGGTTTTTGTCTAGTCTCCTTCAATTCCAATTCGATTTCACCATAACTTCCTAGATCTACTTTTTCTGTCACTTCTGAGGTGTACAACATCTGACAGTGAAGAGTGGTGGAGAATACTAACTCATCAGGTTCTACATATAATTCGATGTAAAATGGTACCTCTGTATATCCCTTCAATCCTGAGGTAATCAAATTCTCAAACAGGATACAGGGTTCTTCGAGAGGAACTGAAACCCTTTTCTCTATCCTATTCTGACCTGCAGTGACAATCAGATGGCCTGCAACCCCAATTTGTCCACTGATGGTAATTTCTACCATGATTGTGCCTGGTCGTATCGGTCGATTCCTTCGCCGATTACTAGAAGAATGAACTAGTGATTTGGTAAATTGAATAGATGCATCTTGGTGTTCCTTGAAATCCTTCAAAAGTATCGGCTCAAATGATGCATATTCCATATCTAGGAAGAGTGATGGTCTACTCCTAGCATAATACCGGGGGTAGAGGAAGATGACCAGCGTCCAGGTGATATAACCTAGAATGATAAAATATTCCAGTTCCGCCTGGGCTTTGTTCTCAATAAATTCAACTCCAAAATTAATCAAAGAGGGAAACACCAATGGTAGTACTCGGAGGTTTATTGCCCCAATATAATCCCAGATCCCAATAATAATCACGATCACTGAGATGATAATTAGTAAAGTAAATCGTTCCCACTCGATTATTAACCCTCTCGCTCGATCATACCTAATGAGTTTTTTCGAGTTCCCCTGCTGTACGGTAGTTCCTTCCATGCTAGAACCTTTGACAATCCACAATGAATTTCGTATCGATCTTCCAACAAATCCTTCACCGATGAGTAATTTCTCCTCTGATCTGATGACTGTCCGTATTGTATTTACCATCTCAAATGCTGCAAATATTAATACCGATAGTCCTAGCAATCCGATTGCTATATAGAAGATGGCATCAAACGCATCAACCTTAGATATGATTACGTATCGGATTAAAGCAATGATGATGATGAGATTGGTAATTGTCGATATGATTGCTCCTAGGATATTTGCCTGTCGGTAGGCAGTCTCACTGTAGGTTTGCAGACCAGTGTTGAAGATACTAGCTACTTCTCTAGGGACTAAATTCTCAGGAAATTGCTGTTTTAGTTGATTATGCTGAGTCTTCCATCCAAAAGTGATTGCAGTAGTTCTTGTCAGATTTGCAGTCTGATTTGATTTAATTGCAATATTACTCTCCAGTACCCTATTGCTCGGACCGGTTAACGAGAGGAAGATTATTCCGTCTCGTGGCACAAACTGGTAGAGGGCGATTGCAAGCAGGACAAAAAGCAACGAGAATCTGGTGAGCAGAAAATGCTGAGTGAGGATGATGGTGGCTAGCAATAGAAGAATCCCTCGTAGTGAATTGATGGATTTGATCTTCAATAATTGTTCACTGACATGGTTTTGATTTATTTCTGTTAAATCGTAGGTGATCAAACCAAGTTGATAGGCTATCCACAATGAGATGAGGATAGTTGATATTGTGTCATAGAACTGCAAGACATCGTATGTTCCCCGAATAAATCGTTGATAAAGAAAGAATCTATTGTCATAGAGATGCAAATACCCAAAGATCTCACCCATACGACTCAACCTAAAATCAACTGCTGTAGGAATTATTGGAAAGATCATCTCGATTATCTCAAATACGGAAACTACAACTAGAAGTGAAGCAAAAATTCGAGCTAGCTTTTGATGCTCATATTCGGTCTCAATAAGGATCCGGTGTTCGGTATAATGTAATTGGATGACTCGCAGGGTGTAGAAATACATCACTAAGTAAAGAGGAAGGACAACAATGATTCCAATAATATTCGCTGTCAAGAATTTAACAATGGTCAGTATAATCAATCCAATAAGTACAGCTTGATTGCGTTTGTAACCTGAAACACTGTCTACCCGATTTTCCTGCAAATCATCAATGAAGATTGCCGATCCAAATCGGTCTGTTCCCTTCTCGGTATATCGCTTGGATGTAATCTGCATTACTGAGCACCATAGGAAAGAAAAGTCCGACAATTGAGGATCAGTTCATCGACAAAATCCTGTGGAGTCTCTCGTTCAGGAAAATTCATGACTTCACCCGATATACTTTGTACACGCATCCGAACCCCAGTAAGTGGCAGACTGAAAGCAATATTGATCATACTCGCCACGATAATCAAGACTGCTAGTAATTCAGTAAAGGTTGAATTGAATCCAAATGAAGCTTGTGTCAAGGCTAACCAGCCAATTGACACTCCAATCAAGGAAACGTAAAATCTTGGCATATTAACTTTGGCAGTTCCCACATTAATACTCTCCACATGTTCATAATGGAGATCCGTAAATCCAATCAACCGGGAGGACTGGAAGAAAAATCTAGTAATAAAATCATTTTCAAGTCGAATAATTCTGAATTTTGTGATCGCATAAGTTATCTCACGTTGAAATAAGGCTAGGAAATAAAATGAGCCTAGTAAGAACCCAAAGGTGAGAAACCACCAGTAGGTTCCTAATCTGAGAGCTTGAAAGAAGGTAAAGAATGAGCTACTCAGTAGGACGGTGAAGGTGATAATATTGACCAATTGTAATTCTTTGTAGGTATAGATTCCATCAAGGGTCTCTCCGACAATAAGAAAACTCTTGATCCGCTCCTTCACGATCTTATCAGTTTGATTTGAAATCGAATTCACCTCTGGCTTACTTGATCTTATCTTCACAGGTTTATATAGAGTTATGAATTCTCTTCATGAATTTGAGTGATTTATATTTTTTCAACATAGATATTTACGTCATGACCATCAATCTCATTCTCACTGGCATCAACATGTCCATTGAGATTGATCTCCTTGGCTTGGGTTTCTTTGGCAATGTAATCCTGATATTTCTCAACAGCCTCTGCCACCTCATCACTTTCAAAACCGAGATAGACATTGATCTGATCCATATAATCAAAATCAGCAGTTTTTCTTGCTTCCTGAATATACCGGATTATTCCTCTAGCCAGCCCCTCAATCTTCAGTTCATCAGTGATCTCAATTTTGAGGAAGACCTCGATATTATCATTTTCTCCCATTGCGAAACCTTCTGCTGCATCAGCATGTACCAACAATTCTTCTGAGTCAAATTCCCATTCCTGGTCCTCGATCTTCATCTTGATACTTCCGTTCCGATTTACCGTTTTCACGACATGTTTGGATTCTTTTCGGTCAAGCCCTTCAAGATGCTTCTTGATGCCAGAAATAGCTCCTTTAACCCTAGGTGCCAATACCTTTAGCATGGGCTGAATGGTATACTCGATATAACCCTCATCATTCTCAATGATCTTCACCTCTTTGACATTGATCTCTTCTTTGATGACTTCAATCAATTCTGGTGGCAGATCAGTATCTACCTCATCAAGATTAATGGCTAGCAGGGGAAGTGGTTGTCTGGCTTTGATTCCAGATTCAGCTCTAGCCGTACGGGCTGCATTCGTGACAGACAGTGCCAAAGCCATTCGCTTCTCCAATTGTTCGTCAATGATGCTTTCATCTGCTTGGGGGAAGAGTTCCATATGAATTGATCGTGGTAAGCTATTATCCTGTCGATATTCTAGATTCTGATATAATTCTTCAGCAAAGAATGGAGTCAACGGGGCAAGTAACCGTGCAACAGTGGTCAGAATGTCATGCAGTGTATCGAATCCTGCCTTCTTGTCATCTGTCATCTTATTGCCGTAAAATCTACGTCGAGATCGTCGTACATACCAATTTGATAATTCCTCTACAATGAAATAGTCCAGTTCTTTCGTTGCCTGATGAAACATGATATCATTGAATGATTGATCTACGGATTTGATTACCTCTTGGAGACGGGACATGATCCACTGATCCAATTCTGATCGTTCCTCTACCGGAGTTTTATCGGATGAGGAATAATTATCGACATTTGCATTGGTGACAAAGAAGGAATACACATTCCACAATGTGTTGAATACTCTTCGCTGTGCTTCAGCGACTAATTTAGGCCCGAAGCGCATGGGGTTCCAGGCAGGTGTAGCACATAAATACCAACGTGTGGCATCTGCTCCAACCGTATTGAACATCTCATCTGGCGATATTGCATTCCCTCTGGATTTGGACATCTTGGAACCATCCTCAGCAAGGACATGGTTCATACATAATACCGATTCGTATGCGGGAGCATCAAATAATGCAGTTGCTACCGCATGAAGGGAATAGAACCATCCTCGCGTCTGATCAATAGCTTCTGTAATAAAATTGTAACTGGGATCTTTTTCATCAAATTTATCCTTATTTTCAAAGGGGTAGTGATACTGGGCAAAGGTAGCTGAGCCGGATTCATACCAGACATCAATGGTGTAGACCTCTCGATTGAATGTACCACCACAATCACAGTCCCAGCTGATTTCATCAACCCATGGACGGTGTAACTCAAAATCTTCAGGTAAATCGCCAGACAAGGTTCTCAATTCTTCTTTGCTTCCAATAAAAGTAGTCTTCCCACAGCTATCACAGGTCCACCCGGGTAGGGGACAGCCCCAATATCTTGATCTTGACAGGTTCCAATCTACCACATTCTCCAGGAAATTCCCAAATCTTCCTGATTTAATATAATCGGGTTGCCAGAATATTTTCTCATTGTTAGAGGTAAGCTGATCTCTCAGTTCAGACATCCTGATGAACCAAGATTCCGTTCCATAGTACAGTAATGGAGTATCACATCGCCAGCAGTGTGGATAGTTGTGTATGTATTGCTCTCGTCGGAATAATTTTCCCTCTGATTTGAGCATCTTGATAATTTTTTTATCGGCATCTTTTACCCAGATCCCTTCCAAGGGTTCAATCCGCTCATCAAATTTCCCTTCTTCATCGACGGGATTAACGACCGGTGCCCCGTATTTATTCCCCGTCTCAGCATCATCTTGTCCAAATGCAGGTGCAGAATGGACAATTCCAGTACCTGACTCTAGTTCAACATAATCTGCAAGCGTGACTTTGAAGGCAAATACATCACTTTGTTCTTTGTAATGTTTGAAGTAGGGAAAAATGGGTTCGTATTCTCGTCCCTCAAGTTCTTTGCCGGTAAATCTCTCAAGAACCTCGGGTTCATCTTCATCCTCATCCAGTTGGAGTACTTTCCGGAGGAGTTTCTCTGCTAACAGCAGTTTTTCTCCCTCATGCTCGATCACCACATACTCAAAATCAGGATTGACTGATAACATGACATTGGAGATCAGAGTCCAAGGTGTCGTAGTCCAGGCTAGATATTTGAAATCTGCATCACTTGCCTGGAATTTGATGAATATTGCCGGATCTGTAACTTCATCATATCCCTGAGCTAATTCATGGGATGATAGTGTGGTTCCACATCTTGTACAGTATGGTGCTACTCTGGTCCCTTTATAGATCAGACCCTTATCGAAGAGGGTTTTCAATGACCACCAAACGGATTCAATATAATTATCCTCCATGGTGACATAAGAATTCTCCATATCTAACCAAAAACCGATACGTTTGGACATATCGATCCATTCTTGAGTGTATCGTAGGACACTCTCCCGGCATTTGGCATTGAAAGCAGCGATTCCGTAGTCCTCGATTTCCTGCTTGGAATTTAATCCCAATTCTTTTTCAATTTCTAGCTCTACAGGGAGTCCATGACAGTCCCAACCTCCAATTCTTGGAACAACATGCTTCCCTTTCATTGTCTGATATCGCAACATGACATCCTTTAAGGTTCGAGTAAGTGCATGACCTGCGTGAGGCATACCATTTGCCGTTGGAGGCCCCTCTAACCAAGTATACTCGTTATTATCCTTAGCTCTGAGTTCTTGAGTTTGTTCATAGATCTTATTTGACTCCCACATCTCTAGGAGGGTTTCCTCCATCTGTGGAAAATCATTTTGTGGGGTAATAGGTTTAAATTTCAATCCTGATTGTTCTGTTTCGCTCATAGAAAATCACCAAAATTATGTATATAAACTAAGTTGTTCGCGTGTTTCTTTGACTTAGTAAGTGTTACCGAAGATAGGAATAAAACAACACATCCTATATGTCCTCTAAATTTTTGTTTATCGTATTATATTAAACTTATTCGATAGCTAATCTCATCTCTGACTTTCTTTAGAGATCATCATAACTTATGCCTAATGATGTAGCCAAGTGTTTGACCTCCTCTACCTCTCGCATACGATTATTTTGTATTGCAATGGACTTAGCTTCTTTCAGTAATTCCAATATCTCATCTCTTTTCTCATCATGAATATATCTGACTAGATAAAGATCGCTATGAACTAGTGATGGGGCATAATTTGATTTCTTCGCCTTTGACCGGGCTATTCTTGCCAGATTCTCAGGTTCCATAACAAGACTAAGTTTTGTTGCAAATTCTGATCTTAGCAGGTCAAAATTATCGGGTTGATGTGCTACCCAGTCACTCAGTGTTAGAATATACCAAGTATTGGAAAATGGGTCAGTATTTTTCAGTTTGAGATCAATAACCGAATATAATTCATCTCCAACCCGCTCGTACTCATTATTTTTCGCTAGAGCCATACTCAGTTGGACTTTATGAAATAAGGTACTGATTGTCTGTTTCTGTGATTGTAAGATCTGCCATGCTCGATCATGATATTGGATCGCAGCTTCAATATCATCTTTCCAATAAGAAGCCATCCCAAGATGATCCAGATAAAATGCCTGTTTTTCATGATTATCCGCATTTTCAGCAAGTTTAAGCGCGAGCATATAGTAGTGAAAAGCCTGGTCATAATCTGCTAGATAATGTTGGTAGAGATTAGCAAGAGAATAGAGTACTTGATTATGTAGGTCATAGGTTATGTTTGGATTTACCTCTTTCAAACTCCGTTTGTACCACTGCTCCGCAAATTCAAGCTGCCCCGAAAGATGATAAATGACTCCTTTGGTATGATATGCTTTGACTTTGAGTTCTTCCTGTTTTTCCTTCTCTGCCAATTCAATCTGTTGATTTGTGTATTGTAGTGCCTGATCTATCGTATTATTTTCAAAGGCATTATTTATCAAAATCGTGAGAATCTCAAAATATTGTATTGGATTAGTGACAAAATTAGATAGTAATTGTTCTAATTGTTGTTGTTGGGTATCAAAATCAAATTCCTTGATCAAATTAGCACTGGTCAATTTCAATAATTCCGTCCAAGCATCATGAATTTCGGTATTCCAAGGAATAAATTTGAGTGTATGCATGAGATAAGATATTTTTTCAGTGTCTTGAATTCCATCATTAGCCTCAATCACTGAGGTTAATGCTTCTATAAGTTTTAGAGACTGGTAATTGTCGTATTTCTTTTCTTTCATTATTAATGAGATAGCTTCCAATCTTCTTAAGGTTATTCTAATTCCTGATTATTTGTTAATTACATTAATTTCAGAGAAGAATCTGTCTCTTCATGTTCTTCTTCAACATCATCTGGCATATCCTCATAGGTGACTTGATCCAAATCGGTAAAATCCACGGGTACGGTAATCTTGATCCCTGAATAATGTGGATAGGGAGTAATACGATCCCGATATTGATTAATCAAATTCGAGAAATGCTCAAGAGATATAGGTAGATCAGTTTGAGCAAATTTGTTGATCGAATCAAAGAATCCAGTTGCTTCATTTCTATCAACTCGATACTTACCATCTGTATATTCTCGTAATTGTGGTAATACCAACTTTCCTAATTGCTGTGTACGTGGTAATACCGTTGTAGGTTCCCAATTTGTTGCTTTTTCTAGGAGTTTCGTAAATAGTGGTCGTAATTCAACTCGTTCCCAATTAGTCATACTCTTTTATTCTCAATACTCTATTAATTAAATCGGTTATATCAAATTATCATTTTGTTCAAGTTACGAAGGTCTCTTCCTAAATGAGTACCTCAAGTCTTTCTTGGAAGATATTACTTTTTACTATCGAATACTGGTCAATCATTCCGTATCATGTATTGTGTCTTCTCAAACAGGCAAAGTTGTAAATACTATATCATAAACCGTAAGCTATGAGTTTGGAAGACTTAAATTCTAAATTTAAGAAGGAAGTAAATGGACTGCAAAATACATGGGAAACAGCAATCAATCAACTCAAAGCCAACGAAGAAGACATGAATAAGGAACTTGACCAGATACGGAAGGAAAAAGCCGAACTACAGGAAAAATACGACTCCGCTCAATCAAAAATAGATAAGATAGAAGGTCAACTCGCTAATACTATTGATCAAATGAAATCAATGAGTAAAGCCACAGATAAAGGAATCGATGCAATGCAGTTGCTCGATGTCTATTTAGTGCTAATGGAGAATGTGTTTGAGAGTCAGGTTCATACCCGACTTCTGATTATGCTCCATGGAGCCAAAGAGACGTACACCCTCAAAGAATTAACGAAGGCAGCTGGGATTTCTGGAATTCAGGTAAGACAGGCTGTATTTGATCTTCGTAATGCAGGTATCCTGGATTTCAACGAAGAAACCGAAGAAATCACCTTGAAGATGCGATTTTTGGAATAAATAACATTTTCAATAACTAATATAAGGAAAATACCCAGATCAGATTTTCTCTTGTAATCATTGTTTTCACTCATGGCAAATGCCAATCTTCATCTCTGGACAGAATATGCATGGAAGTACCTCTTATCAATGTTATGTCTTATTTTGAGATTGCAGGATTATACTCTGGATCATCTTTTCGTTCTTCATAGAGATTACAACTAGGACATTCGTATTTTGCACCGGGAACACAATTATAGGTTGGATTCTCATTATTCATGGAAAAACTTGGAATCTCGGGATCATAATCAATTTTCATTCCTTTGATATATTCCATAAATGACTTGTGAGCTACAATTGGAATACCATCTACTACAATTTTATGATCATTCTCATTAGGAGTATCAAATTCCAAATCAAAGATATAACCACTATAACGATCTATCACAACAACAATCCTAACAGAAGCATTTGGTTCGGTATGAAGCTCGAGTTGACGTCTGATTTCTTGTTTCGCCGCAGGTGTAATGTCTACAAATTTATCTACAGTTCCAAGAGGAATGGACATATAATATAAGTAGTCCATTTTTCTTTTAAAGGACTTCGATAACTGAAATCAACTTCTTGTATCCTTAATCTCTCCTGCAATCATCAATCTCTTTTATACAAGATCGAAATCTCCTCTATGACTAAGACAATTGCTCTGATTGCTCATGATAACAAAAAACCAGATCTTTTAGAATGGGCAACTCATAATCAAGTATTTCTCCAGAAGTTCAATCTTTGTGCAACTGGAACCACAGGTAAATTGCTTCAGGAAGAAATTGGATTGGATATTACTAGATATCAATCAGGTCCCCTAGGCGGAGATGCAAAGATCGGCTCCTTGTTAGCGGAAGGGGAGATAGATCTTATGATCTTCTTTTTTGATCCACTAGAATCCCAACCACATGACCCGGATGTCAAGGCTTTATTGCGATTGGCAGCAGTGTGGAATATTCCCAGCGCGACGAATCGATCAACAGCTGATCTAGTAATTACCTCTCCATTATTTGAGGATTATATTCCGATTAAACCTGATTTTTCAGATTATACTGAACGGTTGCATAAATCACTATGACGCATTCAGAGAAATAGAAAATAATACATCAATACCACACTGATGGCCGCGATTGTCACTCCTTGAGACCAAGCCCCAAAATTTGCCAGATTACGGAAATCATCAAAAGCTTTATCATTACGTTGAGATGTAGTCCATGCCCGACGGGTCATTTCTGCGGTAAAATTTCCTGCTCCAGCGGAAATCGACAGGTAAATCCAGATAATACCAATGATCGCAACTCCTATGGCAACCCCATTTGCTACTGCAAAGAACTGATTAGAATTAAATAAGGATATAATTCCTGCAAGCCCAAAAATAAGAACATATCCTATCATTAATGATATTAGTAACCCGAGGATAGTATCTTTCAATTCTTGTACCCATGAACGTTGGTCCTCATCCTCCTCTAACCCTTGACGTCTCCGTATCTGTTTCTGTATGTCATTTAATTCATCACTCATAGTTGCAATATTCTTCACAATTATTTTAATATTTGTAGATTACAATAATCTGGTAGGTAATTCTCTGTTATCTGCAAATTCTTCCTAACGAGTTCAATGCTTTATCTAAAACGACAAGAAGACCCCCGTCCTTCAAGGCGGGGTAGTTCACTTTGATTAAATCCAATTTTAGAGTACTAAAGATGGATATAGGTACTTGATAAAATTTAAGACCTGACGGTAGGTTTCATTAGATATGGTTGTCCAAATCAACGAGGAAAAAACAAAAAATAAAGTGGCATGGGCATTGTCAGTTCTGGATCGTTATCCTGATCGATTTGAAGCAGCCAGGATCATTTCAACGTATTTGGGTGGTCATGTTGATAATGGGACAACAGTACTCGGATTTTGGACTCCCGAATTGTTAAGTGATAATGTTGATCGTTCTTCCATAGGTATTGAGATCTTCACAGCATTAGATAAAATAAATCTCAAGCAGCATGAACAAGAAATCAGATTTGAAAGAACAATCTTGACTCCTCAATTTGCAGGAGAATTCTTATGGATTGCTGTTGATGGGATGATTGCAGGGACAAGAGAAAACATTGGATCATTATACCGTGGAGTGTACCTGAAGAAAGACGGCTCTCTTCATCATTTTCATGATGTAGTGGCTTATTCTATGCCCTTCGGGATGTTTGCACCGGTTGAACTCTATGACATTGAGCATTTTCACCAACACCGATCAGACCGTGATGCATTTCTCAACCTTAGAGAGGGAACTACCAAGAATGGGAGGTATAAATTCACGGAACCAAGTAATATTCTTGAGATTCATATCGGTACTGCATCTAAAGAAGGAACCATTGCAGGATTAAATCGGATATTCACAACAATCTCCAAGAAAATATCACGAGATGAAGAACTGGAAGCATTTGAGAAGAATTTTGTCGGGTATGATGCCATTCAATTTATGCCAATAGAACCGGTAATGGAACCAAAACATACTCAACCATATTTTGAAGCTGAATCAACTCTAATTGATGGGGAGATTGACGTTCATCTCCGAAGACCTGAAATTACCAATTGGGGGTATGACATTAATATTCATGGTTCCTCGGCAATCAATCCTGTCCTTCTTGAATCAGGACGACCTGATGAGCTGACAGATCTGCTCCAGACCTTGGATCAATTTGCTGGAGGAAGAATCATGGCTATCTGGGATCTGGTATTTGGTCATGCTACTAATCAGGGTTTAGAACTTCTGAATGATCAATATTTCTCCGGTCCAAATATGTATGGACAGGACATGAATTTCCGTCATCCCATTGTTAGAGCGATTCTATTGGAAATGCAGAGAAGAAAAACAAACTGGGGGGCAACCGGACTTCGGATTGATGGTGCTCAAGATTTCAAATACTGGGATAAGGTTGATGAAGTCCTCTATCATGATGATGAGTATCTTCAGGAAATGAGTGATGTCGTGGCAAGGGCAGGAGAAGTTGAGTACTATCCTTGGATGATCTTTGAAGATGGAAGACCTTGGCCCCGAGATGATTGGGAATTAGCTTCTTCATACCGTTCAGTTATTCAGGACCAACCTGAGGTTTGGCAATGGGGTCCGTTAACCTTTGCACATAATACTCCCTTTATTTTCACCTTCTGGCTCAATAAATTTTGGCGAGTCCGGGAAATCATGGAAATTGGTTCTCACTGGCTCAGTGGTTGTTCAAATCATGATACTCTTCGTCGAGGTGCTCAGGTAAATCCCGAGAATAAGGTCAATGTCAAGCTGGGAAGTAATTTACGAGAGATTATCCAACATGCCTATAACAATGAAGCACAGCAATTATTCTTTTACATTATGGCTCCAGGGATACCCTTGGATTTTCTCAATGCCAATATGGAAGCACCCTGGTTGTATTTCAGGAATAATGATGATCATTATGGAGTAAAAGTTGTCTCCGAGGAATATCGGTTTCTCGATTGGTGGGTGACTCCTGATATTTATACTGAGCCTGATAAATTCGTGCGATTAAAGAAGTTGGGATTTGACCGTTATGCAAAGCTTTACTCCTTTATGAATGACTTAGTCAGGGTGATAGCTATAAGTGATTATCATTTGACGAGGATGGCAAAAATGTTAAAGGAAATTTATCCCTATCTTGTTGATCGTATTTTCACCAAAGAAGGATTGAAGGCATTTGGATGGGATTTTATGGATGATATGTATGAATTAGTAAATACCAGCCAGTACCATCCCAAACAAGATGAAGATAAAGTTACATTGAATCTTCAAATTCGTGAGTTTAGACGAGCTCATCCGTGGTTAATTGAAGATTTGGATTACGACCGTGGTGAATATTTTGATTATATTCACCCCAGCAATAGTCGAGCCATATACTATGGTCGAAGGGTTAGTCCAGTAAATCATACATCATCAGTTGAACTGGTATTTGTTGGTAATATGGAAGGTACTCCCTATCATTTTATCCCTGCAGATCTACCTCTTCCAGATCTGGAACCAGATGACTGGGAGGTCATCTTCAAGGCTCCATCTGTAGAGTATATCGCATTCAATCAGCAGCTAACCTTAAAGAATAATGAAGCTATCGTATTTACCCGTAAAATGAAGTAATTCTCAACTTTGTCGAAGTAGCAGTTATATTAGATTAAAATTGCCAAAAATATTATGCATACAATATCTCAAGGTAGGTTTTTTTCCAAGCTCCGAAATTTTGAAATCTATGATAATCAGAATGAGTTTATTGGCCGTGTCGGTGACCTTTTACTCCGAAAAGAGGATCTATCAGTTTATGCCTTGATTTCATTTGATGATATTGTCCGTGAACGATTAGAATCTTTACATATTATAGATAATCGTGATGAGATTATCCCACTTCATCATATTAATCGGGAATACCGTCATACCAATCAGATTCAGACTACAATCCCCCCGCAAAAAATTATGAACAACACATACTAATTGGGAGATCCCTGATAATTACTACCTCTTCGGTCAATTATGTAGTTATATCGTGAATGATAGAGATGGAGATTCGATTGGGCATATTACTGATATTATTTATCATAATGAAGATCAATACTCAATTGTAGTCAACCCTTCATCTTCTGTTGAACGAGTGCTTGAGAAACTCAACATCAGATATCTTCATGAAATTGTAATTCCTGGAAATTATATCAATATCATTGCTAATGATATCTTCCAATTGAGTATTGATCGAATAGAGATAGAGAAAATTGATGCTCTGCCTATACATCAGATCTTAGATAAAAGCCGTGATGTCTATACAAACCGAAAAAATGAATTACAGCGAAGATATCATTACAAGGTCTTACAAGCTCCCTTATATGAGATTCAAGAAAACCTTTCCAGTAAAGGTCAGAAACTAACTTCTGCTAGATCAATGCTGACTATCAAACCATTTGATATTGAAAATGATGGGATGCTTCAGGAGTTTGTGACCTTATACAATGAAGTAGCAATTACCTCAGTTGACCCATACGAGCAACTCACTCCTGACAAGGTGAGTCGTCATTTTGCCCAAGGATCATATCTAGCCTACTTTCTTGGTCATCCTGTATGTTATTGTATCACCACCGTCAATGAGCAGGAGAAAATGGCTGCAATTGCAGGTATCGGGATTCATCACAAACAACGTGGTAAGAAATTTTCCTCTGCCTTGATGGCTGATATGCTTGCTGAATTTGATGATCGTGGGATAGAATCAGTTCAGTGTGATGTATTGTCCACAAATGAAGCATCTTTGGGATTATTTGGTGGATTAGGATTTACTGAGATTGATGACTTCTATTTATCGTGACCAATTAAATTCTGTCAAGCCATTCATAACCATACGGCTGTAGTTCAAGGTAATTGTTTGTCAAATCGATTTCTTCATCAGCAAAGACTGCAAAATAATGTGAATTCTTATCATCATTGATTTTCAGACGAATGGTATCCCCTGAGAAATTAAATGCAGCAAATAACTCCTTCTTATTATATCTGTGTCTGAATACTATTCCCCTTCTCTCATTATTTTCCATGATCGCAAAATTTCCGTATCCCATGAATTCTCTTGACTTACGGTACCTGATGAGTGATCTCATCCAATTGAGAAGTGAATTCGGATCGTTCAATTGACTCGCAACATTGATCTTCTGATAACCATAAATTGGATCATCATTTATTGGGAAAACAAGATCTTCTGTACTGGCAGTAGAAAATCCTGCGTTCTGACTATTGTCCCATTGCATGGGCGTACGAACTCCATTACGGTCCTCAAGATCAAGATTATCTCCCATCCCAATTTCATCACCATAGTAAATAATAGGAGAGCCTGGAAGTGCGAAGAGAAATGCATTGAGTAATTCTATTTTCTGGCGATCATTTTCCAACAAAGGTGCCAATCGTCGTCTGATTCCTAAATTGATTTTTGCTCGTGGATCTGAGGCAGTGAAATGATTCCACATGAATTCTCGTACTGGCTCTGTCACCTTTTCTAGTGTTAATTCATCATGATTCCTCAGAAAAGTCGCCCATTGACAGATTCCTCCTAATTCATGATATTGTGATAATATTGGTAGAAGTGGATCGACACGTTGTCTTGCCAGTGCTTCATATATTCGTGGCATTACAGGGAAATCAAATCCCATCTGAAATTCGTCGCCTTCATTACCAAAATATGGGATAAGTTCCTCCTGCCACATATTTGATTCACAGAGCAGGATCTTCTCATTGGGTCCATACCGTCCATCAATATGTTTTCGCATTTTCTTGAGAAATTGGTGTGTCTCCTCTAGATTTTCACAACTAGTTCCTTCCCGTTCATATAAATAGGGAATTGCATCTACTCGAAAACCTGCAATACCTTTATCTAACCAAAATTCCATCGCTTTGAATATCTCCTCATGGACCTTGGGATTATCATAATTCAAATCAGGTTGGTGGTAGAAAAACCGATGCCAATAGTACTCACCTGTGGTATCATCATACTCCCAATTGGAATCCTCGAAATCATTGAATATTACCCTGACATCACGATATTTCGCATCAGTTTTTGACCAGACATAATAATCTCTGTAGGGATTATCTGTGCTTTTCCTTGCCTCTTTGAACCAGGGATGTTGATCACTGGTATGGTTAGAGACAAAATCAATGATAATACGGATATCTCTCTTCTGAGCTTCTATTAGTAACTCATTGAAGTCCTCCATCGTACCAAGCATGTCTGCAATATTATAATAATCGGCTACATCATAGCCATCATCCTTCCATGGTGAGGGATAAAATGGCAATAACCACAGACAGGTAACACCAAGGTCTCGGAGATAATCTAATTTGGCAGTGATCCCCTTGATATCACCTATTCCATTTCCTGATGTATCCATGAATGATTTAACTGATACCTCATAGAAAATTGCAGTCTTATACCAGAGCTTTTCAGGTGCGTTGCTCATCACCAATCTAGATTCCATCAAAATCTTCAATTATATGTATGAACCGTTCTGTGGTTGAATTATAGGTATTAGTAAGTGTAATTGGGGAGACCACAGTAATTGGTCATTCAACCACGAATCATAAATTAATGGATTGACTATAGGAAGTATGGGCACCGTATCGTATTTGGAGCAATATGATGTTGATGCTGATTTCAGTCAACGGTTTCGAGGACGTATCACTCAGATCAAGCAGTACTATTATGAATTATATCGTGGAAGGGAAGATGCTGATGAGTATTTTGAAAAACTCATCGAGCTTATGGTTGAAGCTTATCAGGGGAGAAAAGATGAACTTCGAGAACTTGATATTATCCGAGCCACTGATCCTGACTGGTTTCTCTCAGAGGACCAGATAGCCATGATGTTATATATTGACCTATTTGCTGATGATTTGCAGGATATTACCAAACATGTCGATTACCTGAAGGAATTAGGGATCACCTATTTACATATCATGCCCATGTTTAAAATGCCTAAAGATGATAATGATGGTGGTTATGCAGTATCCAGCTATCTAGAATTGGATGAACGATTTGGCACAATGTCCGAGCTTGAAACGGTTGCTGATCTGTTTCGAGAGAATGGTATCAGCATCTGTCTTGATTTTATCCTGAATCATACCTCTAATGAACATCGATGGGCTGACCGTGCACTTGAAGGAGAAACCAAGTATCAAGAAATGTACTATATGTTTGATCGCCAAGATTCCTATCAATCAGAATACAATAAACAAGCTCCCGAAGTATTTCCAAGAATCGCTCCGGGTCATTTCACCTATATCGAGGATATAGATAAGGATGTGATGACAACATTTTTCCCATTTCAATGGGATATTGATTATCACAATCCAAGAGTCATGACACATATCTTGATCTCATTGCTTTTCTTGGCAAATAGAGGTATTGATATCTTTCGTTTGGATGCCATCCCCTATATTTGGAAGGAATTAGGGACCAGTTCACGAAATCTTCCTCAAGTCCATACTATTGTGCGATTGATGCGGTTAATTACTGAAATTGTCGCCCCTGCGGTAGTTTTGAAAGGTGAGGCAATAGTTGCTCCAAAAGATATTCTCCCCTATTTTGGGTATGGTGATCAAAGAGAATGTCATCTGATGTATAACGCATCTATGATGGTTCTTATCTGGAACTCTCTTGCAACCAAGGATGTACGATTGCTGAGAATGTCCTTGGAAAAATATCCTGAGCTTCCCCAACAAACTGCCTGGTTAAATTACGCTCGATCTCATGATGATATTGGCTGGGGGTTCGATGCAGAACTCTTAGAAGAACTGGGTCTCGATCCCTTTCTCCACAAACAATTTATCATAAACTTCTACAAAGGTAATTATAATTATTCATTCGCTCGCGGTGAATTATATGAATATGATAATATCACCCTTGATGCGAGGACATCGGGCACCTTGGCTTCATTGGCTGGTGTTGAGAAAGCGCTTGATGAGAAAGATGAATATCAGCTAGAATTAGCAATCAAACGGGTAGTCTTAATTCATTCGCTTATCCTGAGTTTTCCTGGTATTCCCTTACTGTACTCTGGAGATGAACTAGGTCAACTCAACAATTATGATTATGTTAATGATCCCAAGAAAGCATCAGACTCCCGTTGGCTTCATCGAATGAGATTTGATTGGGACCGAGCTGCAAATAGGGATGATTTATCGACAGTGGAAGGTAGAATATTCACAAAAATAAAACGATTAATTAATACCCGAAAATCAAACGAAATATTTCGTGCAGATATACCATTCAGAGTATTTTCTACTGGTAATTCTTCGGTATTTGGTTTCTACAAACGAACGAGTAGCACCTACCTTTTAATTATTCATAATTTCTCCGAAGAACGACAATTAGTATCCACTGATTATCTTAAACAGGGATATTTTGGTGGATTCATGACGGATCTGATTCAGGGTAAAACAGTTGATCTCAGTGCTGATAATCTCCTACTTGGTCCTTATGAATTTCTATGGCTTTACAAATTAAATTAATATTGTAAAAATACCCCAAAAGACTGAGCGAGTCCATAGCATTCTCACTGACTGTAGCGCCTTTAGTAATGAATCTCTGTAATATCTGCTTTAGGATATCCCACTGGTAAGTTGTCAAGGTAAAAAATTGAGATCTCAATCCATTACGCTTTGATGGAATTTGGCGGGTTCCTGGCGCCATTTTTCCGCTCTTCTCCTTGATATTTTCTCAATAATCGTCAATATTGGGGGATATGGATAATTTGGTGGTCGACAATGTAATGCTTTAACCGATTGAGTTCAACCTGCTCCGATTTTGTAATGAAAAATCGAATATTTTCAATGTATATCAATCCAAGCACAAAATAATACATTATTCATTTCCTCTTGATGAAGATGTTCAATATGACATTCTCTTACCACTACCTAGCCTGTGTTGAGAATAGCGCCATTTATCCGGTAATTATATATATGATAGTTTTTTCCAGAAATCTGTGATATCTCCTATTTTGCTGGATTATTATTGGCTGAAAACTCAATTTATTGCTATTTTGTAGCGTTTTAATGGATTCTTACTATACCTCAAATTTGTATTCGTTAGTGATCATTAATTCGAAATTATCCAAAGATAATGCGGACTCAAATAAACCTTATATTCGTACTCTGTTCATTCAAACTACGTAGCCCTCTATTGTTGAATTCAAAGAGGCGCTATCGCCTTTCGAGGTAAAATAAAAGATGAAGAAATTCAAATCATATATGTTAATCATATTGATGGTTGCCGCCGCATCGGCTTTTGCAATGCGTAATGGAACTACCGTTGCGCAGAGCAGCACAATTCAGCTCGAAATGTTTATCGGAGCACAAACGACTGATACCCTCCAAAAATTAGTGAATGATTACAATTCACAGACTCCTGGGGTTAATGTCACGGTAAACGAGGGTAGCTGGGAAACCAACTCTCAATTTGACACATACAGTACAAGATTTCAGGCAGAGGATAGCTCCTTTGATATAATCTCAATGGATGTTATTTGGCCTCCAGCCTTTATCGAAAATGGCTGGTTAGCCCCTCTAAACGACGTATTTCCAGCATCTGAGCAGGCAAAGTTCTTGCAGGCTCCAATTAAAGCTGGTACAGTAAATGGTACAATCTATGGTATGCCATGGTTCCATGACTCCGGATTGCTTTATTACAGAACTGATGTTCTGCAGTACGCTAAAGATCAGGGTCTAATCCAAGAAGCTCGTCCACCAAAAGATTGGACTGAACTCCGTGAGATGGCCGCAAATCTCTCATCCAGCTCGGTTATTACTAACCAATTTGGTGAGATGGATGGATTTGTATGGCAAGCTAAGGCTTATGAAGGTCTGATGTGTGATTTCATGGAATTCCTTGGTGGTACTGGTCAAACTTCCTGGCTAACTACCTATGATAACGGAACTGTTGCACCTAATCTGGATACTCAGAATGTCAAGGATGCACTTGAATTCATGCACAGTCTGATTTCCTCCGGTGCTTCACCCGAGGCAGTAACCACCTTCGATGAAGAAGGATCACGTGCGATTTGGGACAGTGGAGATGCAATCTTCCACCGTAATTGGCCTTATGCCTATGCCCTATCCCTTCAATCTCAAGCACTGAATGGTAGTGATGCAGGTACCGGTGAACAGGTCTTTGATGTTGCTCCTATGCCACCACAGACTGCTGGTGATGAAAATGCACTCACCTCCGCCCTTGGTGGATGGCAACTTGGTCTGAACGCCTTCTCCAAACACAAAGCTGAAGCGAAAGATTTCATGCTCTGGCTTACCTCTGAACAACAGCAATTGCGATATTTCGCTGGGAATGGTAACTTACCCACCCGTGAATCTGCATATAATGTTACAAAAATGCAGGAAGCTGGTGCTGGTGATCAGACCTATGTTGTTGATTTCTTACCTGCTTTCAAGAAGGCAATTCCACGGCCCTCCCATCCCGATTATCCTGCAATGAGTCAGGAGCTTTGGGATCCTATGAACTCTGCTGTTGCCGGTGATACCGCACCAGCTGCTGCTGCAACACAAATGCAAGCCGCAGTTAACAAGGTTTTAACCGGAAGTGATGTTCAGAGAGCCCCATTCAATCCATTATGGGCATTCTTTGCCTTAATTGCAATGGGAACTGCTGTTAGGTTCCGTCGCCGTCGCAAGTAAATCAGTACATATTCAATCTAAATAATTTCTTTTGAGGGGGTATATTCCCCTTATCCACTAACATGTTTACAATTTTTTAAAATAAGTATTCTATATATTCCTATAAAAAAGGTATATATAATATTATTCAACAAAATTTTCGTTGCGCTATATCCTTTTATTATAGGAATCTCAGGACTTCCTATGGTATCTGTGGAAGCACCTTCAGACCGAGACTCCCTTATGGGAAAATTTTCGACTTGGTTTGGAGGAGAAGATTCAACAGGCTTCATACTGAAAATGCTGTCTCCAGTATTATTCATTTTTGTCGTGGGAATTCTCTTTCCTCTCGTATATGGAGTCTATATCTCGTTTTTTACCTTTCCAAAACGTAGTGTGCAAGTCTATGTTGCCTTTGGTAACTATGTGGCTTTGTTCAATGATCCCGAATTTTGGGATTCCTACGTCAATACTATTCTCTTTACTGTCATCACAGTCTCGTTAGAATTGGTTTTTGGATTGGCAATAGCATTATTACTAAACAAAGAGTTCAAGGGTCGTGGTATCGTTCGTGCTGCAATCCTCGTACCTTGGGCAATTCCTACTATCGTTAATGCGCGTATATGGGAATATGTCTTTGGTGCTACACTCCGAAGCCCTGTCAATGATATGATGTATCGATTGGGTATGATTAAAGATCCCCTAGTCTTTACTTCGGGTAGAGATGTGCCGGTGAATGTCCTTGAGGTTCTATTCACAGTTGCATTTATTGCAACATTTTTGGCATCTGCATACATCGTCTACATAAATATCTCAAATAATGGTATTCATGATCTGGACTTTACCCGAAAAGAATTGATTATTCTGGGTACATTTGTTCTGAGTTTTATCATGACAATAATTGTACCAAATAAAGCGTACGCAGCATCAGGATTGTTTGGATTTACCTCAATGTCGATGGAACGAGATTGGATTGTGATCATTACAGTCGATGTTTGGAAAACTACTCCCTTCATGGCACTATTAATTCTTGCAGGTCTTCAGGTCATTCCTCAGGATCTGCTTAAAGCGGCTGAAGTTGATGGTGCTAATGCCTGGCAGAAATTCAGAAATGTGACGTATCCTCTTCTGCTACCATCGATGGGTGTTGCTCTATTATTCCGTCTTATTGATGCTTTCCGGGTATATGATATTTTCGCAATTTTCGAGACGGATGGTATTCAGAGTATTACTAAATTTGCAATGGATAATCATACTCGAGGAAGATACGGTCTAAGTTCATCTATTGCGATATTTGAATTTATGAATATTATTGTAATGACTGTGGTGGTTATGACACTCACCCGAAGGAGGACCGACCAATGACAACTGTAGATCGATCCTCTGCCAAGGTCAATGATCCCGTCTATGGTGAGGGATATCAAGAGCGAAAAATGAAAGAACTCATTAGCAATATTATCTTTTATTTCTTCGTCTTTATCGTGGTCATGTTTTGTTCATTACCTTTTATTTGGGCTATTGGACAATCATTTATCGATTCCAATGCACTTGGTACACGTCATATTTATTTCCCTATTAAATCAGATCAATTTACCACTTTCAACTATGAATTTGTGTTAAATCCTGCACGTGGTATTACCGTAGCCATGTTAAATTCCTTTATTGTGGCTTCAATTACCACCGTATTGTGTGTCTCAATTGGTGCATCTTCTTCCTATGTATTGGCTCAATTTGATTTCAAACTAAGAACAGGACTCTTAGGACTCATCCTGAGTATGACCATGTTTCCAGTTGTCGTAATTATTGTACCACTTTATGTTGAGTATCTATTCCTCAAACGTCAAGCAGGTATCGAACTGATTAATTCATTTCCAGGAGTAATCTTGCCATATATCGTATTCAATCTACCGTTAACGGTGTATTTACTTTTTAATTTCTTTCAGGAAATTCCAGCGGAACTAGTCTCTGCTGCTCGGGTTGATGGAGCCTCGGACTTTCAGATCTTCCGAAAAGTGATATTACCACTTGCAATCCCTGGTGTATTCACCACTGCAATTTTGGTGTTCATTGCTGCTTGGAACGAATTTCTTATCGCTAATCTCATGCTCCAGGATGTAGATAAACGTACGGTGCCTGTGGCATTGAGTTATTTCCAAGGAATTCCACCGATTGGTGTGATTATGAGTCAAAATTTGGCACGAATGGCTGCTACTGTCGTGGTTACCATTCCGTTGATTATTATGGTGCTGCTATTTCAACGACAGATCGTTGCGGGACTGACGCAAGGTGCAGTGAAAGGTTGATGTCCTTGTGGACTCAATCATCAGTTATTAGGTGAATAAAAATGGTTTCAATAGAATTACAAAATGTAGTCAAAAAATTCGGTGAGGAGACTGTAATTCCGGATATGAATTTAACAATACAGGACAAGGAATTTCTTGTGCTTGTAGGTCCCTCAGGGTGTGGCAAATCTACTACTTTGAACCTCATTGCAGGTCTCGAGTACGTTTCAGCAGGTAAAATTTTCTTTGGTGAACAAGATGTGACCTACAGCAATCCACGTCAACGTGAGATCGCAATGGTATTCCAAAGTTATGCTCTGTATCCTCATCTCAATACCTATGAGAATATGGCATTTGGTCTCAGATTGGCCAAAATGGACAATGATGAGATTGATAAACGTGTCAAAGAAGCAGCAGATATTCTTCAGATTTCAGAACTTCTTGACAAAAAACCAAAACAAATGTCTGGTGGTCAACGTCAGCGTGTTGCACTTGGTCGTGCCATTGTACGTGATCCCTCAGTCTTCCTCTTGGATGAACCTCTTTCGAACCTGGATGCAAAACTTCGTGTCGAAATGCGTGCAGAGATTATACGGTTGCAAAAACAACTAGCTACTACACTGTGTTATGTGACACATGATCAGGTAGAGGCTATGAGTATGGCAGATCGTATTGTGATCTTAAATAAAGGATCAATCATGCAAGTGGGATCCCCATTCGAGGTTTACTACTTCCCCGAAAATGAATTTGTTGCGAGCTTTATTGGTTCTCCACAGATGAATTTCCTCAAGGGTGAAGTATCTGGGAATAAAGTTAAATTCTTGGGAACAGAACTCGAACTCTCAGGTATCAAAGGAAAGAAAGTCAAAGAATATGATGGTAAATCTGTCACCTTTGGAATTCGTCCTGAACACCTCTATTTAGGTAAAACGGAATCAGATACCCTCTCAGAGCCTTCTGAAGAACAAAAAGAAGTGCTGGCCGGATCAATGTCTGATATAAATACGGTGGTAAAAGCCCAAGTCCTTGTTGTCGAGCATCTTGGTGCTTCTACCCATGTGATGTTCGAGAGTGGAGGTGAAAAATTCAGTGTGCTCATGGATGGATATGTGAAAGCTGAAATTGATGATACACTCTTCGTACGGTTTTATGAACGGAGTGTCCATCTTTTTGACTCAGATACCGGTAAAGCACTTGTCGTCCGTGATGATGTAGATACAGATATCGAATAATCACCTTGAATCACCGTTTTCCTAACACTTAATTTCCATTTCTTTTCGACTCTATTCATAGCAGCCGCTTGTATCTCTTTAGGATTGAATTGATCATAATTACCTTTTACCTTGACTCGCAAATATATCTGAATAACAGTTTTAATATCATCTAATTAATCAGCTTGCCTATGAATGAGACTCCATGGTGGCAACACGGTATTATCTATCAGATTTATCCTAGATCATATCAGGACTCTACGGGTAATGGTATTGGTGATTTGCAGGGAATAATCTCTCGACTTGATTATCTTCAAGATCTTGGTATCAACTGTATTTGGTTATCCCCCATCTATCCCTCTCCGATGCATGATTTTGGCTATGATGTCGCTAATTATATTGATATTCATCCCATGTTTGGTAGTCTCGAAGATCTTGATGAGTTAATCGAAGAACTCCATCAACGCGGTATGAAATTGATGCTCGATTTTGTTCCAAACCACACCTCATCTGAGCATGAATGGTTTCAAGAAGCATTGAAGGGTAAGAATAACCCTTATCGTGATTATTATATCTGGCGAGATCCCAAAGAAGACGGAGCATTACCTACTAATTGGACATCTCATTTCGGAGGTCCTGCTTGGACGTTTGACGATGTTAGTGGTCAGTATTACCTGCATCAATTCGTCCCTGAACAACCAGAATTGAATTATGACAATCCAAAGGTGATTGAGGGGATGACATCTTTTATGAAATTCTGGCTCGACCGTGGGGTGGATGGTTTCAGGCTTGATGTCATTTTCCTAATCAAAAAAGATCAACGGTTCTTAGATGAGCCATTAAATACAGAATGGGATGGGGTACGCCCATGGGAGAAAACTCATCGGATTTATACTACTGATGTTCTTGGGGTACATGAATTGATCCAGCAGTATCGTGATTTATTGGATAAATACGAGGATCGAGTATTTTTGGGAGAAATCTATCTTCCCTTTAACAAGCTGGCGACTTATAATAATGAAATTCAACTCCCATCCAATACCCTACTTCTAACCACGCCATGGGAGCCTCACCTTCTCAAAAAGCAGATTCGACGATATTTTGCAAGTCTCCCTGATAATGCTTGGCCAAATTGGCAACTAGGTAATCATGATAATCACCGTGCCGTATCGAGAATTGGTAGGAAACAGGCACGAGTCGCAAATATGTTATTACTAACCATCAAAGGAACACCAATTACTTATTATGGTGAAGAAATAGGAATGGAGAATGGTATCATCCCGTTGGATAAAATTCAGGACCCGCCAGCGGTAAATGAACCTGAACATGCGGACGAGATTGGAAGAGATCCAGAACGTACTCCTATGCAATGGGACAATACCTCCTCTGCTGGATTTACTGATTCAGAAGTAGAGCCATGGTTACCAGTTGGTTCAAATTTAGATGAGATCTCCGTTCAGCGCCAAGAAGATGATCCAACCTCGATGCTCAATCTCTATCGACAATTGGTGGAACTTCGCTCAAATAATCCTGCATTGTCTGTTGGTGATTACTCCGAAGTTGATCTTGGGGTCGAAGATATCTTTGCTTATCTTCGTTATGATGAGTCTACTACCTTTCTGATTATCCTCAATTTAGGTGAAATTCATCATCATTTGGATTTCAGCTCATCATTGAACCAACACACAGGACAAATCATGCTCAACACAACATTAGATCGTAATGATGAGGTTCTCCTGAATGATATGGCAGTAGGATCCAATGAGGGAATCATTCTTCAACTCCAGGTATAATCTAGTGCTTTCCATCGTACCATAGGATAATATAGATAACTCCGATCAACTGAAGATAATCGTGGTCAGTCTAAACCGACTTCATGAACTGGATTATACTTACAGTAAGAAATTAGCAGCAATTCTTGATTATGATGGAATTATGAGAAAATTCCTTCAGGTCATTACTCTGACAGGTACTGCGGTTGCCTGGTTGCTTATCCTTCCATTTTTTTTTTATTTTGACATGAGTTTTCGTCAGCAAGCATACTCCATGTTCATCATTAATGCGATCATGACCTTGGTTGTGTATATCATTAAATTGATAGTTAGAAGACCAAGACCAGAATTCAAAGATGATCGATTTCTGTCGGTATCATTTGATATCTACTCCTTTCCTTCAGGACATGCTACCCGGGCAGCTTATGTCTCAATACTTATGCCGATCTATACTCCTTGGTTGGCTTGGTTTTGGTATGGTTGGGCGATACTGATGATCATGTCTCGGCTCCTCCTCGGTGTACACTATATCTCAGACATTCTATTCGGGTTGGTCCTTGGTTCTCTATCCATGTATGTCTTGTTTCAAGTAGGATTACTACCATATTTCCCGATGTTCTGATCTCATACTATTCGTGATGTCTCTATTCAAATTTAAGTTGATCTTGAAAGCAATTTCATTGATTTCATAAATGAAACTTTACTATTGTCATCTGATGGATAATCATCATTAATTCTGCTCTCTAATTGATTAATTGCCTTGGCAATCTCACGTTTAACAGTGATGTTTCCCTCATCTTCTAGAGCTTTGAATAGGTAATCAAATGAGTTAGAAGTACCTGCCTGTGCGATGATATCCGCAGCAGCAGCTCTTACAAACGGATTAGCATCTTTCAGAGCATCGTAAGTACTTTTGTAGATCCGGTTATTAGATCGTGATAAACTGTACATGTCAACAATTCTACGAATGCTTTCCTGTTTTAGATTGTGTTTACTATTATTGTAATTTTCGGGGAGAATCAAATCTTTCGGTACTCCAACAATTGCTTCTTGGAGGTCCTTCAGATTTATTTCATTTTGAGACATCAACTCAATCTTATTGTTCTCAAGATAAATAAGTCAATATCACTGAGGTAATATCTGGGTATATGTCTTGAATAATGAGATAGGTAGTGAACTGTCGTTATAAGTGGAACTCGATACATAGATACTAATAACTCCAATCGTGTACTTAACAAGGTTGGATTGAATTGACTGATTCTGATTCGTACGAGCTGGAAGCTCTTAAAAAACGTCCATTCGAGATAATGGAATATGCAGAATCTATACTAAAATTAGTCAGAGAGGTAGATCAACGTCCAATTCATGTAGAGGTTGAACGAATCAAATCGCAGTACCATATTGATCATTATTATATTAATAAGAATGGCAAACATATCGGTTTGGTCAAAATATTTCAAGGTAACTACTTCTATCTTGGTTTGGAAGATTATATTGATGAAAATGAATATATCCCAATATTACAATTGATTGAGAATAATGTAGGTGGTTGGCGAATCGATCGAATTGAGGCTACACTTCATGAGCAGTACCGAGAAGCCGCAGAAGAGATGGGTTATTTCGTAGATTTCAGTCGGATCAAAATGGTTCTTGATCTGAAGGATGCAAAAGCTCTAGATACTGATTTTTCATCGATAGAACGAACCTATGCACGGGGAGATCTAACTCATCTGATTGATATGGCTTCAGATGCCTACCGTGATAGTGTAGACGAACAAATTGGTGTATTCTCGGGTGGAATGGCCACTTCTGCAATTTCCTCGATTTTAAAGGGTAGTTATGGTGAATTCAGAGCTGATATGACCCCGATTATAGTAGAAGAGGGAACGCAATATATCGAGGGTGCATCAATGACCACTATCTCGGAAGGTGAACCATTTGTAGTGTTGATTGGAGTTCGCAGAGCTGAACAGGGGAAGGGGTTAGGTAGGAAATTATTATCATGGGTAATTCAGAAATCAATAGAGAATAATTATGAGAAATTACGATTATGGGTAACCGTAGGGAATGAGAAAGCATTTGATCTCTATTCTTCGGTTGGATTCAAAGAAGTCACCCGCATTCATTCTTTATACCGACCGTTATGAAATCTACAAATGCCATCTACCCATACCTCATATAATGGCTCCTCACGGAGTATTTCTGGTTGATCCAGTATCTCAGGGTTTACTATAGTAAAATCTGCCAAGTAACCTGGTTTCAACTGTCCCAATTCATCTTCCATACCTACTGCATACGCTCCATTTTTGGTATAAATCTCAATAGCTTCATCTACTGTGAGGCATTCATGTGTCAACCAGCTTTTTCCTTCAGGATCTGGTCTGATCATCGCGCAATATATTCCCCAAAACGGGTCTGCATCCTCAATTGGTGCATCTGATCCGCCAGCTACCACCACATCATGGTCCATCAAAGTCTTCCACGCATAGGCATAATCCAACCGGGTAGCTCCCAGTCGTTTCTCTGCCCATCTAGCATCTGTTGGCACAAATGGAGGTTGTACATTGGCGATATATCCTGAATTTGCCATTCTTGAAACTAAATCTTTTGCAAGTACCTGACAGTGGGTAATAATGGCCCTATCTTCTTGTTGTATCCCCGCTGCATCATAGCCATCCATCACCACCTCTGCGGCATAATCACCTATGGCATGTATCTCTAATTGATATCCTCGGTCATGAATATCCTGAATTTTCTTTGCTAAAATCTCGGGTTGATCAATCAAGATCCCTCGATGATCCAATCCTCGATAATTCTCTCGTAATGCGGCAGTTTCTGCTCCGAGAGAGCCATCCGCGAATAATTTTACTCGTCGGCAAGTTAATAGATCTCTCTGTTCGTTGAATTCAGGAAGATATTGTTCTTTCTCAAAATCACTATATTTCAGAGTAAGAAACACCCGGATGGGAAGCTGTTCTGTCTCTGCAAGTTCAGCATAATATTTCCAGGCCTGAGCATCATTGGTATGGATCGCTGTAAGTCCTTTTTCAAGACAGGTCTCTAACCCGGTCTTGTAATAACGCATCCGTTGTTCATTATCTAAGTGTTCAATATATGGTGCAACTAATGACAATGCTTCCTCTCGAAGTATCCCAGTAGGTTTACCTGATGTTTCACGGTCAATTTGCCCACCTTCAGGGTCTTCAGTATTCCTATTTATCTGCATTAGTGCTAATGCTTTGCTATTGACAACTCCTATATGGTTGCATGCTCGATAGAGTAATACCGGTTTATCTGCAACTACTTGATCGAGATCGCTGGTCGTAGGATATCTTCCTTCTTTCATTTCATCTTGATCCCACCCATGTCCGATAATCCATTCAGAATCCGTATTGTATTGACGAAGTCGCTCTTGTAATTCTTCAATACTGGATGTATCGTGAAGATTCAATCTTGACTTAGATCTTCCATACGAATAGCTATGAATATGACTATCATGGAGTCCGGGTAGTACCAACTTTCCCTGGAGATCTATTTTCTGTCCATCAAAATCACACTCACCTGAACCTACCTCTTCGATACGATTCCCGTTCAGGATCATCCAGGTGTACTTGATGTCTCGATTGTATATCTTTCCATTATAAAATAATATCTTCTCGCTCACAAGTAGCTATGAACTGTATCTCATTTAGTAATTGTTATGAATTTTCGATTGCTAAACACAAGTAAATATTTTAATCCCTATTGCAGAGTGATCATATCTCGAAGGGTGACTTCCATGAATATACTTGATCTTCTCTCACTTGATCAGATTGTAATTTTCTTTATCTCAATCATTTCGCTGCTTCTTGGAAGATTGTTCCAGAAAATAATTATCCCAAGACTTCGAAAAAGATCTGCAAGAAATCGCTCGGTAAATCTTCGTATATTTTTGAACAATATCCAAGGTCCATTTTTAATTTGGGTGGTGTTAGGTACATTTTATGGATTAGGCAGTTATTTTGTTGAGGATTCGAAGACACTCTTGGGAAAAGCAGTGACAACATCCCTAATCCTGATTATCATTACTTTTACCTATGTTATTGGTCAAGTAATCAAATCGCTGCTGACCTATTACATTCGGAAGGGTATCTTACCTAATACGACAATATTCAATTCCCTCTCTACTATCCTGATCCTATTTATCGGAATTGGTGCCGTATTATCTGTACTTGGTATTTCAATTACCCCGATTTTCGCTGCCTTGGGTATTGGTGGTTTGGCTGTTGCTCTTGCGCTCCAACCTACCTTGGCTAATTTATTTGCAGGTATGTCAATAATTGCAAGTAAACAATTGAACCCAGGGGATTTTGTGGAACTGTCTCCGACACAGAGTGGTTATATTGATGATATTCAATGGCGGACCACCACTATTCGGACTATCCAGAATAACTTAGTTATCGTCCCAAATTCTATGATGTCAAATATGGTGGTGACGAATTATTCACTACCAGCAAAAGAATTGTCACTTCCAATCCCTGTTGGAGTGCACTATGATTCGGATTTGGATCATGTCAGAGATGTCTGTATTGAGGTCGCAAAATTGGTTTTAACAACTGAGGAAGGTGGCGTAAAGGATTTCCAACCGGTGGTTCGCTTCAAACAATTTGGTCCATCCAGTATTGATCTGAATGTGGTACTACGTATTAATGAATTCAATCAACAGCATCACATTCGGTCAGAATTTATCCGTATTCTCAGAAAACGATTCAAGGAAGAAGGTATCATTATCCCCTATCCCATTACTACTGTCGAATTTGGTGATCGAGATAACCCTACTGGAATCGATTGACCTGATCATGAGGATTGCTTGATATCCTTCCAAGAGTTGTACCTATTCGTGTCAATATTACTTTCCCGATCTAAAGCTTCATCTTGGATAAAGGTTTACTATTCGTGAAATGACGATTTATTCTACAAATCAGAGACATCATTCTACGAAATATTAATATCTCTGCAGATTAATTCTGATCTATGAATTCGATGGCTAAAAAGAAATCTCTCTCTCCCAAATTAACCATTGGGACGATTTACCTGATGATATTTGTGCTCTTTTCTGTTTTGAAAGTACGAGCAGCAAATAACATCTTCGGTGTGGAAGCGAGAGGTGTGATTAATCTCTATGCAGAAGGCTCCATACTTGGTATGTTTGTTCTTATACTTTTCTTGAATCTATTAGTCTCAAGAAAGTTAGGAAATTCCATTGTTTCCCTACCCTTTATCTATATTCTGGGAGGAATAGTGATCGAAGAAGCTGCGAGGATATTGATTATCTTATATGAATTTGAAGTGTATCATATTGCGGAAATCACCCTGCAAATTGGTTGGCATTACCTATTTTTCTTAGGAATGATACTTTTCTATGTTTCTCTTAATCGTTTCGCACAAAGATTAAATGAGAATGACCTGCACGGATTTTCAAAAATAGATGGGGGGATATTCTCAGTAGTTTTCCTTCTATCAATTATCGGCTTTCTCTTTATAGGTAGTGTCAATCAGGTAATCATTGATAATTTTCAAGGATCAATCTATGATAGTATTGGATTAATCCATTTTCTCGCATTTTTAGTTGCGGGAATTCTGACCTTTCGATTGCTACGTATACGAAGAAAAGCCCAAGATTCTCGTATGGGTAAATATATTGAATCAATCGTTCCAACTTTTATCTTATTTCTTACCTTGATGAGCTTAAATCATTTTTGGGAACTGATCACCGAAAGTTGGGCACTAGTTGACTTGGATGAAGCAATAATCGAAACAGGGGAACAACTATTCTGGGTACTAAGTTTCTTCACTATGTTTGTTGGGTTTATTCTATTGAATAGAACAGTAAATCAGATTCTGAGGTCATCAGAGAAGGAGGTTGCTGAGGTTGATATTAAGTTGAATGATCCAGTGGTTACTCTGATTATAGACATTCTAAGTGAGCATATTGGATCATTGGCAGTAAATATTGCAATAACAAGCAGTAAACAGAGTGGAATAGAACTAAACAAAATTGATGAAACTAACGTCTCTGCTTTTGGTGATGCCGTTGCAAGTAATACTAAGGATTTGATTGGTGAATTTCCCAGTAAATTCCTCAACCACTCTCTTCAAAAGGCAATAAAAGGACAGAAACCAGCTAATGCCCCTATTTCAGGATAATTATCCGGTTTATAATAATAAGTAACTGTAGAAAATACTATACTTAGTATATTAGGTACTCAAAGGTTTTCTCATACAATTTCGGATTTCTATTTATTCTTCAAAAAAGGTTTATATTTTAGTAAGTTCCAATTGACTTGAATTTGAACTCAATTACCTATCATTGTGATGCCTGTAAATCATTGCGAAGGCTCAACCTTCCAGATAGCCAATCAAGTCTGTTTATGACATCACATAATGGATTACAAGTTTTCTCTGACTTCCACAAATGTGAATTCGGTCTCTTAGGAGTGAATAATATTTACGTAGATGAGCACTTAAACGTGAGAACGGTTGAAAAACTTCGGTTGCCAGTTGAAAAGAAATTAAACAAAAGCCAGCTACTGATACCTACTCCAGAAGCTAAAAAGAAGTATACCACGTTGGAAATCGCTTCAATTAGTAATGTTACAAATTTCCGATTTGTTATGGTTGATCTAGCATTACGAATTTCTCTTAATGTAGGTAAAGTAGATACTCAAAGAGAGCAACCAATATTTAACATTGAATCTAATCAGCAAACTGTTCAACTAAAAGGTTATGAATCTGAATATGCTAAAAATAATCACATTAAAGCCTGGATGAAAGTATTTATCGATCTATTAGAGAAATTGCCTCCCACTAATTTTGGATTGTTAATTGAATCACTCCGTCATATCCAATCTCTGGTCAAAATAGAACCAACCTCTTTTCATATTAACTTGATAAAAACCATCTTGGTATCCCATGAGATCTTCTTTGAAGCAGGGTCTGCTATTGATCATAAAGGGGAATTACTGGAAAAAACTACCGATATGTACGGTAGTGATGTCAGCTATGAGATTGCCATCCTATTAAATCAGATTGAAAAATCTCCTGAATTACCCCTAATTGAGTTCACCAAATCTAGTGATGTAAATTTGATTGACCTGATATATATGATCTTAATCTTGGAACAAGAAGATGTTATTATTGTCAGAAGACCAAAATTCATAGAATTTGAATAATTACTTACCAATATCCATTAAGTCAGGAAGTCGTTAAAGTTGCTATACTCTGAAAATACAGATAGTTTTATTACTAAATATCAAGTACCTTTATACTATATATCTAAAATACAATAATTGGTGTGGTATTATGGTTTCTTCTATTCTTGATATTCTTCCCTTGGAAATAATTCTGCTAGGACTTTTTCTGGCAATAGGATTAATTATTGGTCTTCTTCTGGAACGGGTAATTTATCCCTATCTCAACAAAGGTGCCAAATCAAAACGTTTGATTAATTTCAGAATCATTCTCAGAGCCCTACAAGGAGAGACCATACTTTGGACAATCATAGTATCTATTTATGCGCTTGTGGCTTATACTCCAACTGATATTGTTCAGGATCAGATAAAGGACCGTGTTTATCAGGTTCTGCTCGTAATCTTGGTTCTCTCCTTTGCATGGTTTTTAGGATCAAGTAGTCTGCAGCTAATCGAATATTATATCCGAAAAGGAAGTCTCCCCAAAACCACTATTTTTGATAATCTTACCAGGTTAATAATTGCGATGTTGGCAATATTGGCAATACTTCGAATTTTCGATATTTCTGTATCGCCTATACTGGCGGCATTAGGTGTGGGTGGTTTGGCTATTGCATTGGCTCTGCAACCAACTCTGGCCAATCTCTTTTCGGGGATCGCGATTCTCTCGGCTAGACAGATTTCACCTGGGGATTACGTATCACTGGCATCAGGTGAGGAAGGTTTCGTTTCTGATGTTAACTGGCGAAATACAACGATCAAAGCTCTTAATGATTCCATGGTTATTATTCCCAATTCTACACTTGATACCTTAATTGTGACCAATTATTCCTTACCCATTACTGAGATGAATCTCCGTATCCCCGTCGGAGTAGCTTATGACAGTGATCTCAATCAAGTTGAGCAGATCGCAATTGAGGTGGCACGTAACGTCTTACATGAGGTTGAAGGTGGCGTTGCTAATTTTGATCCATTTATTCGATTCGAAGAATTTGGAGAATCTTCCATTAATTTCATGGTAACCTTGAGAATCAAATCATTTGCTGACATCCGATTGGTTCGTCATGAATTTATCAAACGCTTACATACAAGATTCAACATGAAATCCATTAATATTCCATTTCCTATACGTACGGTCTACATCAAAGAGGATGGTTCTACAAAACAAATCCCCGTTACAGCAAAAGATGAATTTATCTAAAACGACAAGAAGACCCCGTCCTTCAAGGTGGGGTAGTTCACTTAATCCACATGATAATCCTACTGTTTTTGAGATTCTTCGTGTACCATGATTCATGAACAACCGTGGCTATGGATTTGCCACTCTTCATACTGTAGCCGAGGCGAGATCACTTTTAGATCCGCATATTTCCAAAATATCGCATACTACACAGATCTCAGTGGATCAAGCTTTACATCGCCACTTAGCTGAAGATATACTGGCACCAGTAGATCGACCTTCGTCTAGACGTGCTGCAATGGATGGTTATGCAATTCTTGCAGAAGATACCTATGGTGCATCAGAAAGCCATCCAGTGCAGTTGGATGTACTGGGTGAACTTGGACTTGATCAGTCCTCTGATCTCGTTCTCAGGTCTGGTAAAGCTGTTCGAGTTTCAACTGGGGTGAGATTACCTGATTCTGTCACTGGAGTCATCCGATTTGAAGACACTGAGGATTTAGGTGATCGTGTGGAAATCTATACCTCTGTTGTTGTAGGAAAAAATATTGCTGAAGTTGGTGAGGATGTTCAAAAAGGCACTTTGGTTTTCCATAAGGATACGTTAATTCAACCTTGGGATATTGCGTTACTCTCAAGTCTTAATATCACTAAGATCCAGGTTTATAACAAACCTCAGGTGGGTATCCTCTCCACAGGTGATGAACTTATCAGTTTTCATAGTGACCCAGTAAATGGTCAGATAAATGATGCCAATCTTCCTGCAATAACATCATGGTTACATTATCAGGGATGTGACGTCGTCTATTCCAAGCAGGTTGGAGATGACCCTGAAGTAATAAAAACTAACATCAAAGCAATGCTAACAAAAGTTGATCTTGTTATCACCACTGGAGGAACCGCTATGGGAAGTAGGGACTTTCTTGCTGGGGTAATTGGGGAAATAGGTACACTTCTTGTTCATGGAATCGCTATTCGCCCAGGCAAACCCGTGGCATTAGGCGTCCTTGAACAGCGTGTGCCGATTATCTCTCTGCCTGGCTATCCACTTGCTGCACTACTCAACTATCATCTTTTTGTATCCTATATACTTGAAAAATGGACTCAAAGACGTGGGCTACTAAGCGTCAAAACCACGGTTACGCTGAAAGATAAAATTGCATCTAAGGTAGGTAGTCGTGATTTTGTTCGGCTAAAGGCAGACGAAGATGGAGCTGCACTCATCCGCATTTCAGGAGCAGGTATTCTTTCGTCACTAACGAATGCTGATTATTTGCTGGAGATCCCTGAAGATGTAGAGGGGTATAATGCTGGTGCTAAGGTAGAGGTATTTACACTACGATTTCTCTAAAGCAACGAATTATTAATTGTCGTGACACGGATAGATATAGCGACCATTATGACAAGAAAAGTATTCAGAGAGCTAGTAGATCAACAGACAGCTAAATCAATATTCTATGCTCATCTAAACCTGACTCCAAACCAGACCGAGATCGTCCCATTACATGATGCCTTAGGACGGGTAAATAGCATGGATATATATTCACCAACTGATGTTCCGCCCTTTAATCGGGCAAGTATGGATGGATTTGCGGTCATCGCCAAAGATACTATTGATGCTGAGGAAGCGCATCCTATCAGTTTGGAGGTTGTAGGTGAGATCACAGCTGGGTATGTCTATGATGGTCGCATTCAATCAGGGCAATGTGTCGAGATTTCGACTGGTGCCCCCATGCCAGATGGTGCTGATGCTGTTGTTATGGTCGAATATACCAATCGTCAAAAAGATCAGACAAAAATAAGCCGAGCCGTCACTCCATCAGAAAATACTATGGCTGCCGGTACTGATATTCAATCAGGAGAAAGAATTGTCCCGGTTAATCGTGTTTTAACCAGTCGAGAATTAGGTGTCATTGCAGCGACGGGTATTCATCAGGTGGAAGTACTCAAAAAACCGAAAATTGCACTGTTCAGTTCAGGTGATGAAATAATTCCGCCAGGTAGTGAGCTCAAACCTGGAAAAATTTATGATATCAACTCAACCTCAATTCTGACCTCATTACTCGAAAATGGAGCTGATCCCGATTTTCGGGGAATTATCAAAGATATTCGAGAAGATATTGCCACGCAATTACACCGTGCAATGACAGACAGTGATCTGGTCATTATATCTGGTGGAACCTCTGCTGGAATGGGTGACATGTTGTATGAGGTAATCGATGAACTGGGTGATCCGGGTCTTTTAGTTCATGGAGTCAAGGTAAAACCTGGAAAGCCAACAATTCTTGCAGTTTGTGATGGTACGCCGATTATAGGATTGCCTGGATATCCTGCCTCTGCGCTATCTATTTTACAACTATTTGTCATCCCACTGGTAAGACAATTTGCAGGGTTGTCTCCCCAACCTACAGGGTCTATTGTGAAGGCAATTACCAACCAACGTATACGTAGTGCAGAAGGTCGATATGAATTCAAACCGATGTACCTATTACAGGGTTCTGATGGATGGATTGCATTTCCAGTACCTGGTGGATCTGGGGCAATTACCTCTATCGCCCTTGCAGATGGATTTGTTCAAATTCCAGAAAATACCCATTTCATTGCTGCGGGATCAGAGATTGATATTCATCTGATTTCTGATGAAATCAAACTTCCAGCCATTCAGTTTATTGGTGATCATGATATCGCCCTGTCATTGTTACAGAAAGAATTTGAACAGACCTATCCCCAATATTCTATCCGTGTTGTAGGCGAGGGATCACGGGGTGGATTGGAACCACTTCGGCGAGGCGAGGCGCACATGGTTGGAGTTCATCTATTGGATCCTAAACGTGGATACAATTCCTGGATTGTGGAGGAGTTGGATGCTACGCTTATTCCTGGTTTCTACCGGATGCTTGGTTTTGTAGTTCCCAAAGGTAATCCCAAGGAAATATACGTGCTCAAGGATCTCCTTCGAGAGGATGTTACCTTCTTAAATCATACTTCCGGTTCAGGGATACGTGTCTTGCTTGATATTCTCCTGGATAAAATGGGTGTGGATACATCAGAGATTAACGGATATGAGACCTCAGTTCGTTCACAATCATCTGCAGTACAGGCAGTACAAAAAGGAACTGTTGATGTAACCATCGCGACCAAAGCAGGTGCAGAGAATGCCTTTCTTGATTTTGTCGAACTTCGAGAAGAAGAATATGATATTCTGGTATCAAATAAATTTATGGAACTCGATCAAGTTAAGCATTTTATATCCTTGATCCGATCGGATCAATTTCGTGAACTGCTATTAGATCTTCCAGGCTATCGACCTAAAAACAAGTAAGGTGTTATCAGATTAGCAGATAATTATTTAGCTGGGACAAGATGAATACCCAATCCCCATCTCGTTGCCATCTCATGTTCTACCCGGTCATAATCTCTGGTAACAATCCCCTGTCGTAATTCGGATTCTTCTATGAAAAAATTGGTAATTATGGCAACTGTTTTGCTATGTGTTGTGATGGTATGATAGGAACCCACATAGCTATTTCCATTCATTACTGGTATATCGACAATCCACTTATCCTCTTCTTCTCGGATAAATTGCAGAACTGCATCCTGATGTTCTGGTGCTGTGAATCCCAAAAAATTTTCCTTGTCCTGACGGTAGGTATCTTGATGCTCTACGAGAAACATAGCTTCCTCGAAACTTACCGGTTGGTTATCCATGGTTTTGCCATTGGAGTAAACGTGGACTAACATCATCTCAGCTCAAAGTTTTCATCCGATAGATAGATTTAACCGGCATATGCCACCACGGCATCATTGATCTCGGTACTGATCTCCTGATGATTTTCAAAGACCTGTAGGGAGTTAAAAATGGTTGGTGCATCAATTATACTCTCAATTGACTGTGATACATGATTGATCAGTATTTGGAGTTCTGTTTGGGATTCATCATAAATTGAAGCAGATATTGACAATCGTAAATTATTGTCAGGTCCCATGATAAGTGTAGCCGAGATAGAACCATTGGTTGTAATCCATCCCAGTTCGATTGCATCCTCATATTCGATTTTTGAAGTAAATCGAAATCTACCGAACCATTTCCCAACCAAACTATCTGCAATTTTTTCATAATCCTCATAAGTCAGATTCAGACCCTGAACCTGGCCATTGGCAACATGAGTGTAGAGTTTTTTAGGTAAAATTTGGTTTCTCAAATTAAATGTCTGATAAAGCCTGGAGAAGACTTCAATTCCCGGCTTAGTCAGTTTATACCCGGCATCTGCTTTAATGAGTAATCCTTTCTCCACTAGACGATTAATTGCTTTGGTTAATTTCGCCTGATGTAAGCTGGTCAATCTCTTTAATCCCTGAAAACTCATCTGAATCGTACCTTCCTTAATTATTCGGCTGACACCGTAAAACTCCAGAATGACAAATTCGTCTTGGGTCAAGCTCTCAGTGGCGTAGAGTTCTCGGATCTGCTGACTGGAGAACTGTTGTCCGTCTATTGGTGAGATCAGTTGACTATCTCGCATGGGATTATTTACAAATTGCTCCATCAGTAATTCTAATCTGAATTCACCTTCTACCAATATTAAAGTAATCATTAGCGGGAATGGCTTTATCATGTAATAGAAGAATTGCTTAGCGTAGAGACGAGCAGGTATAGTACCTTATGTTCAATACCTTCTCCGGTTGTCCTAATGTCTCATGTCACTATTTCTCTAATCATCTTTCTGCCTATGATTCTTCTCTTGTAGATGTTCAGACTAACTATATTCTCTAAATCTCTCAATTTGATTGAATAACTCCTCAAGATCTGCAGGAATTTCGGTAACATGAATTGCCGAATCCAAATAAGGTCGGAGAACTGCAGATGGTTCAACCCCCAGAACAGAATATTTGGAAACTATGGATTTGAATTTGAATGGATCAGCAGTGGCAATAAGTATCGCATCCTCAATCTTATACTTCTGTTGGACATAGACTGCGGTAGCTGTATGGGGACAGACATTGACACCACTCTTGCTCATTTCGGTGATACTCTCTGCAATATGTTCATCCGATACAGAAACCGCAAATATCTCTTTCTCAATTTCTTGGTTTTTCTCTACTAGGTGAAGATATCGTTCCATGTTGCTCGGGTCTCCAACATCCATAGCATTTGCTAGGGTCGCGATAGAAGGCTGAGGATGGTACTCTCCACTAGCAAAATATTCCGGAATTGATGTATTCTCATTGGTGGCCATCCAAATATGTGAAATTGGTAGTCCCATCTGTTTGACCCAAATTGCTGCCAGAGCATTCCCCATATTGCCAGTGGGGATGATCAGATTGGGTGCTTTCCCGTATTGACGGTAATATTGTAGACTGGCTTGAACATAGTAAACACATTGTGGCAGTAGTCTACCAATATTAATTGAATTGGCAGAGGTCAATCCATATTTTTGCTTCCTACGTTGGTCATGAAATGCTAATTTAACCAGTTGTTGACATTTATCAAAATCCCCACGGATACGCAGTGTCAATACATTTTCATCCCAAAACGTAAGCTGCTTCTCTTGGAATTCAGAAATCTTATCTTTGGGATACAGTATGATAACCTGCACTCCTGATTGTCTGTAGAATGATGCAGCAACTGCACTACCCGTATCACCCGAGGTCGCCACCAATACCAACAAATTATCTTCAATTTTTGACAAACATTGTGCTAGGAATCTAGCACCAACATCTTTGAAAGCACCAGTTGGTCCATGAAATAATTCCAAGATATGACTACCCGTTGGAAGTTCTCTTAAGGGAATGGGAAATGAAAAGGTTTCCTCACAGATCTGATCAAGCATCTTTTCCAAATTATCATCTGAGAAGAATGGTGCAAGAAATGATTTAGCTATTTGATTGAGATCATCTATAGAGGTAAAATCATCCACAGTGTACGTGGGTAATTCAGTTGGGACGTATAACCCACCATCTGGTGCAATACCCTGTTTTAATGCAGTACTGAGTGTAACTGTGATATCTGATCGGGTACTGGTGAATTTCATGATGCTTCCTCCACCACTGCACCTTTAGTCCGTATCTTTGTTTGACTGACCATATAGTGGTAGGATACCTCAGCCTTTAGATTATTCAAATCTTCGCGGACTTGATCCGCGGTTGAGCTGCTATCTACCATAGCGAACATGGTTGGACCGGCTCCAGATATCGAATATCCCATGGCACCGGCATCCAGTGCTGTTTGTCGCAGGAGATCAAATTGTGGAATAAGGGATTTGCGTTGTGGTTCGATAATATAATCGACGAGGGAATTTGCAATCCGTGGTAAATCATTTTCATAACATCCGGTGATAAACTCCATGAGTGCCATCTGCTGCCTAGTAACCGATTTCAATCCAATTCTCTCACTGATAACTTTCCTGGCATCTTTGGTGTTGATCTGTAATCGTGGTTGGATGATTATGATCTCCAGGTCATTTGGTACAGGTAATGGTATGATCTGAGCCGTTCCTCGATGATTCATAAATGCGGTTAATCCCCCATGTAATGCTGCTGCAACATTATCTCCATGTTTACTCCCACTTGCTACAGCCTCACCTACCAGTGCATAGTCTAGTAATTCCCTCTCGGTAAGATTTATTGTCAATAATTGATCAAGTGCTACTACGGCCGCCACACTCGATGCTGCTGAACCACCTAATCCTGAAGCTAATGGGATTCCTTTCTCAATTTCAATCGCCACCTGTTGTTGTAGATCTAGTGTTTCAATCATACTGATGACTGCTTTTCCAGCGGTATTCTGATGAATCTCCTTAGGTATTGTATCATTACCTCTTATCTCTGTGATCCTAGTTTGTTCTTCAGACAGTGAGATACTAACTCGATCACCTATTCCCTCAACCGCAAACCCAAGTATATCAAAGCCCATGAATACATTGGCCACCGTTGCAGGGGCAAATGCTGTCACTTTTTTCATCTCAAGCCGCTCCAAGTAATTCTGCTAATCGTATGAGATCGGCAAAAATTCCAGCTGAGGTCACTTCAGCACCCGCACCAGGTCCTCGAACAATAAGTGGGTAGGTATTATATCTGTTGGTGGTGTAGGAGATGATATTTTCACTACCATTGAGATTGGCAAAAGGGTGGTTCCGATCAAATTCCTCTATTCCCACCTTGCAGTTTCCCTTCTCATCAATTATTCCCACGTACCTTAACACTTTACCTCGATCGGTTGCTTCCTGAATCCTTGTCTTAATAGCACCATCATACTGATCTAGTTCCGCAAGAAAATCATCGACAGATAGCGAGGCTGGCAATTCTTTTGGAATAAGTGATTCAATATTGAGTTGTTCAATTGATACTTGATACCCCAATTCTCGAGCCAAAATGATCACTTTTCTGGCAACATCTCTTCCTGAGAGGTCATCTCTTGGATCGGGTTCGGTATAACCTAAATCTCTTGCTCTCTTCACTATGGAGGAGAAAGAATTCTCTTCGGAAAGCGAATTAAAAATATAGGAAAGTGTGCCAGAAAATACTCCTTCTATTCGTTTTATTTGATCCCCGGTTTTGATAAGGTCTCTAAGTGTTGAGATAATCGGTAGTCCTGCTCCAACAGTGGTTTCGTAGAAATAATGTGTTGCCTTATCAAGTGGATTCGTTGTAGGTCCCTTATCAATGTAAGTTTGGAGTTGTTGATACAGATCAAAATCGCCTGAATTTGCTTTCTTATTAGGAGTGATGACATGGATCCCTCGATCAAGCCAACTAGGATAGCAGGTGGCAATCTTTAGGGAAGAAGTGCAATCAATAATGACGGTATGCGGAATAGCATCATCATCAACACACTCTGTAAATTCATCAAGATCCATTTTCTTACTATTTTTCGATAATTCTTCTCGCCAACTCCCAAGCTCAATTTCTGGTTTCGTTAGCATCTTTTTTGAATTTGCCAAGGCATTAACTTGTAAATCAATATTATAATGATCTCGAAGATTAGCTGTGGCTTCTGCCAGTTGATCGATGAGAGATGATCCAATCAAACCAATACCGATGATCCCAATCGAAATCGTAAGGTGCGAGAGGTAGAAGGCAGAATGTGCTGCAACCAATGCCTTTGTAATATCCTGACGATCCACCACAACTGAAATGTTTCGTTCTGAACTTCCCTGTGAAATCATCCGGACATTAATTCGGGATCTACTCAATGCGGTGAACAGTCGTGAGGCAATTCCTGGTTGTCTGACCATGTTATCACCAACAACGGCAAGTACTGAACAATTTTCCTCTAGGACTACGGCATTGACCTTACCTTGTTGGATCTGATATGCAAATTCTTCTGCAATTACTGATCTCCCTAACTCACCATCGTCCGCCTCGATGACGACACTAATTGAATATTCAGAACTTGCTTGTGAAATCATGATGACTGAGATATCTGCAGAATGAAGTGCTTGGAATAATTTTTCTGAAATTCCTGGGACTCCTATCATCCCTGCTCCTTGCAGAGTGATTAATGCAACATCATCTATCGTTGCAAATCCTTTGACCAGTTCCTCACTATCTCGGGGTTGACCCACCCAAGTTCCCTGTCGCTTCGGATTGTAACTATTGCGAACTCGAATTGGTATGTTTTGTTCTATGGCAGGATATAGACTTGAGGGATGAAGAACTCTAGCTCCAAAATATGCCATTTCCATTGCTTCAAGGTAGGACAGGTGATCAAGTATCTTTGCATTCTTCACCCTTCGGGGATCACTACTGTAGATCCCATCAACATCTGTCCAGATCTGAAGCTCATCTGCTTGCATCAATACTGCCAGTATCGCAGCTGATAAATCACTTCCATTCCGTCCTAGGGTACTGACAGTACCATGTGAATCTCGGCAAACATATCCTGGGATGATGATATTTGTGGTACTATCAATCTGATCAAATGCTATTCGGGTTGATTGCCAATCAATATTGATATGGTCTCCCAAATTCTCTATTCTGATCAGATCCCTGGCATCATACCACTGGACTGCTATTCCTAATTCTATCAGATAGTTAGCAATCAGGTAGCTTGACCATAATTCCCCATAGCCATTGATCAGGTCAGTTATTGCAGTATTTACCGTTCCACTTTTGAATAAGGTATGAAGGTAATGGTTAAGTTCAGCAGTTGATTGGTCTAGAAAATGAGTATAGTTACGTGGTTCATTAAGTAAATCCTCTGCAATATTTTGATGTAATTGTATCAATTTCTCAACTTTCGATTCAAAAATCTCTGGAGAGAAAATACCAGTGGCAAGATCATTAAGTTGATCTGTGGTATTGCCCATGGCCGAGATGGTAATACCTACCTGATCTGCTCCTTGTGCTAGTTGCTCCATTATTAGTTCTGATACCGCTCTAAATCGATCGGTATCTCTCAAACTAGAGCCTCCGAATTTATGAACTTCTACCTTCATATTGCCTAGCTAGTAATTTTCTTGAGGATTATTAATTATATCTGCTCTTCAGTCTAACTTGTCTTGAATTTATCCCTAAAGCTGACTAGAAACTGACATCCAATTGCTCATTACGCATTGATCTCCAACTATCCAACTCCATTCGACTTTCAGGATAACTTGCATAGATCTGATTGACCTTATCCTGATAACTCAGGAGTTTTCGCAATGCCAGTAGTAATTTGGGTCGTGGCAATAATTTGATGACACGTTTGATCTTCTCAAATGTCGTAATTGCTTGTTCAATATCATTACCTGCAAAAATCAGGTTCAGTTCCTCTTCCTTGAATATCTCCTTCTCTATGAGATATTTCAACCCCTCTGCCCCTACTTGTCTGAGCATCTGTTTCATGAGATGAGCTTCCATATGCTTCTTCCCATAATGATGTGCGACTTTGATATTATACTGCCACAACGCATCTTTGTCCCGCCTTCCCTGTTTCAAAGCTTGGATTATTGTTTCACCAAGGTGTGAGGCAGTATCGAGTGCTGGCCCATGTCCTTCAGCAGTCACCGGATGAACCATACAAGCAGCATCTCCTGCAAGTGCCCCACCATTAAATACCAGTGAGTCGAATGGTGGTCTAAATGGTATTTGTCCCCCACCACGTTTGATGACCTCATACTGATCTTCACGATAGTACTGGTGCATTTCTGCCTTCAGTCGATCTTTCAACTTTCCCAGTTCCTGAGTTTTTTCCCAACCAATACCAAAATTAAGAACTCCCTCTCCCTCGGTGAAAACCCAAAAATATCCGGGTGGAGGATAATCATCATCAAACATCAATACGATTTCCTCACGCCAGGGATGTTGTGCTACGGCAGGATCGAGTTTGATGATCTCCCGATAAGTTGGCCAGAGTTCGTCATCTTGAAGTTCTGCAACAATTCCATCAGTCAGTATTTCTGGTGGTAATTCCTTTCGTACTGATGCGTAAGCTCCAGAGGCATCAATTGTGAATTTAGCATGGATTTCTTTCTTCTGTCCATCGTGAAAATAACTTACTCCTGATATGTAGGTCTGTCCGTCAATCTGCTCAGTTAGAACACCTCTGACGGGTGCTTTAGATATGATTTTCACTCCCAATTTCTCCGCATCTGCCAGTAATCGCTGACCAAAGATCAAGCGGTCAACCTGAAAACCTGGTGCATCAAGTGTTAATTTCAGATCAATTTCATCAGCAGCTATGCTCATCTTCGATATTGGATCAGATACTTCATCACCATGTGGAAATTCCAAACCAATCCGATCATTCAATCGTTGGAGTGCTGCTTTGTCTATGGCATCTCCACAGGTTTTGTCTCCAATTCTCTCCCGGGATTTTTTATCGAGTATAATCACATCGTATCCCTGTTGTGCTACGGTGATTGCACAGGATACTCCTGCAGGACCGCCACCGACGATTACCACATCACAATCAAATTCTGCTGATGAGCTCATCATACCATTACATTATCTGTCATTATTGAATATTTCAGTGCGTGTGGATGTTACTGTAGAATTCTCTATGTGAGGAGTTAGGGTTTAGCTAAATCGGGTTCTTGATGGCTCAGAGACGTTATTATAATATAATTATTGGAATTTCTGATAATTTCTAATAATTATTATTTATTCCTTGTTGTTTATTGACTTTACCCGTGATATAATCGAGATTGATGTCATTAGTTTCTTCTACCTGAATGGTAGTGGTAATCCCTCGAATATTATTGGTAATTTGGGCTTTCGTGGAAGAATACATCATTCGCATCCGAACTGGGCTGGTCATAGGCATATACAAGATAAATACGGTCTTAAGATCGGTCAGGTTGGCTCGATTTTGAATAGGGACGTCATAGATAATATACCGGGGTTCAGCCTCTGGCAGTTTACCAGCTAGAGATTCTAATGGTATTCCATCATGTTCTAATACCATATTATCATCGGTTAATTTCAGCACCATCCGGGCGCCGTCATCACCCATACGATCCGTCTCGAACTTGTCTATTACTTCTGGCGGGATTCTTATTCCTGATAAAGACATATTGAATTACTCCTCATTTACGAGTCTGCAATAGAATTGCAAAGCTTCTGCTTTAATCTAATCTAATTATCTTACATAAATATTTCTTCGTTACTTTGTCTTATGCTAGTTAATCGACCTAGTTCGATCTTTTATCCACGTTCACTTGGAATGCTCTCTGTGTCTTAAGTTATATAGGTGAAGGACTTCATACTAGTTGAGGATTAATCAGTATGAACAAACTTGATCTGATCGGTGAATCATTACCTGTCTCCCCCAAACCCCTCAAACGATATGGTATCCTTGTTGACACCAATCGCCAATCTATCGTGGTGATTTGCTTTGATCATCATCAAGATCTACTTGATTTAATCCTCTCTAATTCTACTTCCCATCTTATCCTCTACCGGACACAATATCATCTCCCATCAGATGATGACCTTTTGGAATTGTCAGAGAGTCTCTGGTCTGAATAAAGCCAAATCTTAAAGTAAACGTAACATGTACCTTAGTTGTGCCTGAACTTGAAGAAACCTGTCTAGTGTTTCCCTTCTCCCGGACGAATGCCAATGCAATATCTGCACTTCTTGCCTCATTGGATATTCATGAAACCTTGCAGGATCTGAATGTCTTATTGCCAAAATTGAAAAAAATTCCTCAAGACATCGAAAAACAGGTCCAATCCTATAAGCATATTATTCTCGCATTTTCTGTTTATACCACCCAGTTATCCCTTGTCTCAAGACTGATCGAAGAATACCGATCCCGGCTGAGTGACAAACAACTGCTAGTTGTATGCGGTGGACCACATGCTATCGGTGATCCCTTCTCCATGCTCTACAATGGTGCAGATTTAGTCTGTACTGGAGAGGGTGAGATCGTATTTCGAGATATCATTCAGGCATTTCTCAACAATTTGAATTTCTCCACTATCAAAGGGGTAGCCTTTTTTGATGGTGACAAGAATATGATCAAAACCCCTAAACCTGAACCTCTCGATCTGAGAAAGTTCCCTCCATTCTCAACCAAACGGGATCTCATCCGTCCACTGGAGATCACTCGGGGCTGTGCCTGGAAATGTCGATTCTGTCAGATTCGATCTCGTGGAGGTACACCAGTCAGACATCGACCGGTGGAGCAAATCCTGAAATATGTACGTTACACAGTTAACTATTTCTCCGATCGTCGTCCTGATATTCGTTTTGTAAGTCCAAATGCTCTGTCTTATGGATCTACTGATGGTCGCTCACTCCGCCTTGATAAAGTAGAGGAGTTACTAAGAGGAATCCGAGAGATCATTGGAGAGGAAGG
>Ga0102944_1000123_pt1 | contig 62306 bp, 50 predicted proteins | sample SalPonD_shore_MG_FD_78172 | JGI IMG/M metagenome (GOLD analysis project Ga0102944, IMG submission 78172) | Salt pond soil microbial communities from South San Francisco under conditions of wetland restoration - Salt Pond MetaG... | ecosystem: Environmental > Aquatic > Marine > Intertidal zone >... | reverse complement strand
GGTCCTTGGACTTCGCCGCCGGCGGCAGGCCCCCGTCCTTGGCCGGCATGTTATACAGAACCCAGTGCACCCAGGTGATCTTCGGCGCCTTCGGGTCCGGCGCGTCCGGGTCGTCGACGATCAGCACCAGGCTCTTCGCGTTGCTCGGCACGCCGCTCCAGTGCAGCGGCGGCGAGATGTTACCGCCCTGGCAGGTATACATTTGCGGAACCGCGCCCCCGCGCGGAAAGGCTGGCGACTTCAGGCTCATCCCCGCCGCTCCGGCCGTCTCCCACGGCAGCCCGGCCAGCAGCAGTGCCAACAGCGCGGGCACCAGCCGGCGCAGCCACTTGCTATGCCCCGTATTCAGACTCCAAGCGACTCCCATCGTCCGGTCTCCTGTCGTTGCACTTTCGACCAAGGATAGAACATACACACCGGCCGGCAACCGATGCGGGCAATTCGTCCTAGCGGATGTTGTTGATGGCGTTCTTGGCGGCCTCGTGCTTCGTCTTCATAATATTCGACACAAGGTTAAATTCGCGGCTTTCCTGCTGAATTTTCTGTTGCAAGGCCAGGTACTGCATACTGAAGCTGCGGTTTGTTTCCTGAATACGGCGCATCGTCGCTTCGCTCTGCGAGCCCGACTGCATGCGAAGCAGCGACTCACCGCGCCGTGCCAGCGCGTCCATACGCTTCGCCGAATTCTTGAGCCAAGCCCGATAACGCTTCGCCTCCGCCCGCTCCCCGCGCGGCAAATTGTCGGGCAGCGGCGCGGCCGCCTGCCGCCGCAGTATGTCTCGCGCGCGGCGGAGCTTTGCCACACGCTCGGCCACCAACCGTGTGTTCACTACCGGGTGGGTGCCTTGGCGAAGCCCCGGCTTCTGGAGCCGAGGCGGCACCGACGTTGTCGGTCCGAAATGCCGTTCCGCGGCCCCGGCGCCCGAGATTGCCCCCGCTAAGGCAAAAGCCACTGTCCAGTACGTCAGCCACTTCATATACCCACCCCACTTTGTCCACACCGCGTCAGCGTGAGATTGCAGGCTATTCAGGTCAATTATAGAAGCTCACGCCGACGATGCTCCGCTCCTGTTCGCTTCGCCGATAGATCTCGAAGGCCGCGAAATCCGGGTAGCGCACCATGTAGTAGGGCCCGTTCCGATCGGACAAATCGGTAAACCGTCCCGCCGCCAGCAATTTCCCCAGGCGTTCGGCATCGGCCATGCCTTGCCCGTAGGTGCGGACCAGACCGACAATGGTCTTGAACAACGCCTCGCGAGATTCAGCCTTGGTCGGGGTGCTCCGCCAGCGTTCGATCATGACGCCGTAATGCACGCAGCCTCCGATGCGCAGATGGACCTCGCCGTCCGCCGTCGGGATTACCAGCATCTGCTCGGCCTCGACAAACCGACCGCCCGGATACCTCGCTTCGAGCCCCTGGTACTCGTGGCGCTGCTGCGCCTGGTCGTACAGGCACTCCTCGTCCCCGGCCGAGGCGGAAACGGAAGCCGCCAACATCGATATCGTCAAGACCACCAGCGCCGCCGAAAGACCAGTGATACGCACCGAACACCCCTCTTTGCCAGCGAGCTATAGACCCTTTTGCCGGGCCTTCCACAGCGCCAGAATGAGGACAATGATATTCGCCCAGATAAAGCTGGTCAGCAGTTGCAGCAGACTCAAGAGCCAGCCGTTCGGCGACGTCGCGTGCAGAATATAGGGCCCGGCCGGGGCATCGAGCACCTGCCAAATCATCACCAGCAGCCCATATCCACCGCGCACGGCCGACGAATCCGAAAAGCCGGTGCCGAGCACTCCCAGCCCGAGCATCAGCCCGGTCATCGTGGCCAGCATCAGATGAACGATGGTAATCAATACAATTTTCGGCATGACAGCACCCGTAATTCGTTATAAAAAGCGGACGCCTCGGAAACTCACTAGGGCTGGCGCCACTTCAGCACGCGCTGGCGTCCCGCACGGACAATCGTCTTCGCGAATCGGTCCTTAGCCCGGTCGACCACGTACAGACGAAGATACAGCGCCTCGCTCGGATCATGCGGATCTTTGACAACATTGAACAGCAGTCGCTTGCCTCCCTCATACCGGAAAGGCTGCTCGATCTTGACCGCACGGCCTACGGGCGAACACAGAACATAGACAAATTCCTTGGCATAGTCCCGAACCGACAGCACCCGTGCGAGCATGTTGAATTGGGTACGGTTGCGCCGAGACCGCTCGATCCGGTCGAAAACGTTGTGCAACAGCCGCTTGGCGGCGGCTTCTGAGCCCACGCGGTAAAGTACGAAATCGTCCCCTGGCTGACTCGCCGCCCCGGGAAAGAACGGCAAGCCGATGGTCGACACGTATATCTTCGCGCTCCCGGCACAATGACCCGGAACGGCGTGGAACGACAGCCCCATGAGGACCGCTGCCATCACAATCCTTGCCGAAACGTTGTTTAAAAACCCGAGCAGCCCGGTTGGCCGATTCATACGCTCCCCTCGCGCGGAACCCGACTTATATGCGTCGCGCGACGATTCCAACGACCAGCGAAATTGAAACATACCCCAATATAAGCAAATGTGACTTTCTTTAGTATTCCCACGGCAATTAAACGGTTCGATAACAGCCGCAGATACTCGTAATTATCGTTTATCGCCGACCTCTTCCTATAGTTCGGACACGAAAGACCCGATCAGCGAGCGCGCCGCGGCTGCGCCTTCCGGCGTCAGAAGCCACGCCAATCCTGCGCAATTCACTATGACCGTTACCCAGAATACGGCACGAAAGGACCGCTTCTTGGATTTGTGACGTAACAGTTGTTGCGCAACAAGCGCACCCGGCCAACCGCCCGCCACCGATAACAAGTGGAGCGTGTTCTCTTGCGTTCGCCAGGCTCCTCTTTTTGCTGCCGACTTATCCGCCGCATACACAATAAACGCGATCAGGCTCACCACCAAATAGACCGCCAAAATCACGGTCGGTATTCTTGTTTCAGCCGCCAAGACGGCGACGACGGCCAGAAAAACAATCGCGCCGATAATCGACAGGAGGCCAGTCATCGTCCTTCCCAATTGCGAGCGACGCTGACCGGATAATCTTGCTGTTCCGGCACACTGCCTGCCCCGCCTATCCGCAGATACAGAAAACGCCACCTTTTGATTGAGCGCGGGGCGCCGACCCGCATTACCGAAAGCGGTTATGTGAACATATATCCGGTCGCTTCCATCGTCTGGCGCGATGAACCCGTAACCCTTCTCGTCGTTCCACGATATAATTCTTCCTTTTCTACGCATACAACCCTTCGTTTCCTCTGCGCCAGCATTTAACGGTGCCGGCGGCAATTGCATATAATTATCATTTGTCACCGGCCCTTTTTATCCAGACGGCTCAGGCTCAGCCTTTTTCCAATACCTCACCTCTTCATCAAAGTCGCTCCGGTCAACGATGGACGAAATCACGTTATAACCTCAGCCACGGGCCGGCGCAACGACCGCGGCATACTCGGACCACGACCAATGCGGACCACGAGATCGGGTCGACGACTACCGATGCCGAGGAAACTCGCGAACTGCGGGCGCAATGCGGATACCTCTACCGGCTGATTGATAAACGCGGTACTCAAACCCAGAGCCGCCGCCTGCAGCGCGAGGCGCTCATAACAGCGACCCGCTTCGATCCAATGCGGTTTGTCATTGGTCTCGGAATATAACACCGCAACGGCCGCCGAACTCCGGATATGCCGGACGTCTTTCCGATTCTGGTTTTTCGCGGAAAATGCCAGGCGCATATACAACAATCCAAGCCACGCGGGCACATCGGGGTTGCCCATTACCGGACCGTACAGGCCGTCACAACGATGTATTGCGTCTTTTGCGTTGAAACGGATCCAGGCCTTCAGCTCATCAGACCATGCTGAGTCGGCGAACTGGGCCGTGTTCCCGGCAACGACGTAGTCCGCGACCTGCGCTTTGCATTTACTGTCGGTAAGGAGTATGACGGAGACGCCATCGCCACGGCCGGCATCCTCCAGTAGGCGAAGTTGTTCAGCGGAAAGCGAAGTTCCATCGTATTCAGCCCGGCAGCACTGGCGCAACGGAATCGCATCGAACAACGGCGACGCCCGGAGGGAAGCGGTTTCCAGGTCCACTTGCAAACTTGAGGTGGACGCATCGTAGGAATATTGGCCTTCCATTCCGGCGGCCTGCGCGGCCAACAGCAGATTCTCTGCTGCACATCCCAAACTGGCATACAAGTGATGATCGTCCGGGTCGACGGCCGGACAGCGCCGCGACAGGTCCGGCAAAATCACGATCCTGTCGGGCTCCAACTTGAACCGCCATGGCTGCGTATTGTGGCTGGATGCGGCGAGCGTTGCATACTGGACTAACGTCTTGTAGTCAGGACCATCCCTATTAAGATCGTAATGATGCCATGTACTTCGGACTGCGGCTGAGTAGTTCATCCCGTCCTCCTCTCGGTACCGGCATCGTCTGGCGGCACCTGACGTTTGAAGCGTGGGGCGCGACGTAAGAAGCGCCCCCACGAGCGCATGTTATGCGCGAATTATTCACAAAATTCGAGCAGCCCCTCTGTGGCTTCTCTATGCCTAAAATTGTCGGGCGCCAGCAGGTCTTCTTATGCTTTTCTACATGCCTCCGGCTCAGCCCCGGCCATTTCCTTAACACAAATGGTTGAGCCGATCATTGTCATGACCTTCATCATAGTTCTTTTGTAATGCATCAAACAGCTCTGGTAAGCATTTAGAACCGGCCAAATCAGAGACAGGCTCCGAAAGTAACCCCCTAATCCAGAAGTCGTTCCTATTTGATGTAAGCGCATCTGGAAGCTGCGGATTATCTCCTTTTTGACGCCGCCACTTTAAGTCTTTCAAAAGCCGATAATTTGTCGTCACCCTCATCTTCATCGAAATCCGGCCATAAAATTTCCAATTCTTTGCCAATTGCTTTACTCATTTCTTATTGCGCATACCGTTAGCTTTCAGGGGCGCGCCGTTTTCGGCGCGCGCCCTGGAACGTGCGGCTGGACATGGCGCGCTGTTAGCCACGACATGACCAATGACACAACCAACACAATGGACGGTATAAGAAAAACAAAAAGATCTAGCTCAGGACCAGACTCGCGAAATGAATAATAAACGGTGATTAGAAATGGACCAGGAATATAGGCGCCGTGACCAATATGAATTAAGGAAGGCGCATAAAATGCCGCCCTCGATGTCGCCAACGTGACAGCAAGTAACCTTTGTCCACGGATACGTTTCTTTAGCACGAACCGATTCACCGCAAAACCAATTCCCGCACTGAAAAAACAGGAGATGACAAGCTCAATCATTTTGCGATCCCCGATACAGAAGTGAGCGGCTTAGGGTGCTTTTCGCGCAGGCCCGTTCGACCGCCGGGTTATACGCCGTGAATACGCTACCTGTCCCGTAAGTCTTTCTTTGCAGATTTGATATATCGACCAAAGCCCCGATCCTTTTTTCTTTTTTCGGCATACGACAGGTCGTTGAATGCCGATTCTTCTTTGAGTTTGAGAAAACTGTCGAGGGCCGCCTGGCTGATCTCCCCGGCCTGTACGGCCGCGATCACGGCACAGCCGGGCTCGTCAGTATGGCTGCAGTCGTGAAAGCGGCAGCGGGACGCAAGGGCGATGATGTCCGCGTAGCTGGCTTCTATGCCGCTTTCCGCGCCGAGGATTCCGAATTCGCGCATCCCGGGGTTGTCGATAACCAACGCGCCACCATCGAGACGTATCAGCTCACGACGAACAGTCGTGTGCCGCCCTTCTCCTGTCCCGCTGACAGAACTCGTTTGCATCCTTTCACGGCCGGCTAACTGATTGATCAGGCTGCTTTTCCCAACTCCTGACGATCCGACGAAGCAATAGGTCTTTCCAGGTAGCAGCAGCCGTTTAACGTCCTCCAGGCCGTCTCGTGTCACGTTACTCAGAGGCACTATCGGCGCGGCGATACCGAGAGACTGGATCGCCGCCAACTGCGAGGCCAGCACTTCGGGAGTCACCAAGTCAGTCTTGGTCAGCAGAATGTATGGCTCGGCACCACTTTCCATCACCATTACGAGATAACGTTCCAAACGCTTCGCGTTGAAATCGAAGTGGCAAGACTGCACGATGAACACGTAGTCCACGTTCGCTGCAATCATCTGGTATTCCGTCGCGTTCCCAGCGGACTTCCTGCGAAGAGAAGTCCTGCGCCCCAGTCGCGCGTGGATGACCCCAAAGTCGTCGCCAGGCTGCTTTTCCACACAAACCCAGTCGCCTACGCACGGCAGCTCCTCGTTCAGGTGGTGATAATGCAAATAACGGCCAGCCAACTTTGCGCGAAAACTTCCGTCCTGATCCACGAGCAACAATTGGTCGCGGTCGACTGCCGCTACGCGGGCGACGGTATCCGGCTGTTTGCAGTCTGCGCGCTGTGCAAACCAGTCGCCCCAGCCGAGCTCACTCAATTCACAACGCTGATTCATCATCTATGGTCGTTGCTCAAATGGCCGCGATACTGCGGCGCATAACGATAATTGAACGTCTCAAGTAATGATAATTCCCGATTGCCAGTGCTCCCTTGCGCGCCCCCTTAAATCAGCCAGATAGGACGTCGCTGTTGTCGTTCTTCCATAAATATACTGCGAATTGCCACATGATCATATGAGACCGTAGGATTGCGGTAGAACCAGGGGACAGCCCTCGTCACTCACTGGAATTATTCCGGCCATTCAGCCGTTTTTGGTTCCGTCGGGGCAGAACGGCGGCAAAGTGCTGCGCGGTATCACATCGCGGCACCAATTTCCGGTTATCACTCGACCTCCTGGGTGCAGTGGCGATAGTTACGAGGGTGCAACACGGGCGGTGACGGCTCATGCGACTTTGCGACATATCACCTGCACGGGATGCGTACGGCCTTCCTCGATGTTACGGGCCGAGTTGCGCGTCTTCTCCGCGGCGTTGTCTCCCATCAGGACGTGGATGCCCAATGGCGGAACGGCCCGTTGTTCGATCAACTCGATGACCTTGCGATAGGCTGCCAGATACTTGGGTCCGGTGTCCTCGAGCGCGATCTCGGTAAACCCGGCCGCCTCCAGGAGCGCGCAGGTCTGCTCAGGGGACATGAGATACGAGCCGCTGCCGTCCTCGGACCACGGCAGGGGATAGCAGGGCTCGCCCGCTGCTCCCAGGCCGTGCTCCGTGAGCGCGAAGAATCCGCCGGGCTTCAAAACCCGATAGGCCTCGGCGAAGAATTGGAGTCGATCGGCCACGTTCATGGTGACATGTTGGCTGTACGCCCCATCAAAGAGGGCGTCGTCGAAAGGCAGTCGCTGACCGTTGCCGTGCTCGACGGTCACTGTGTCGCTCATCCCGAGCAGCTTGTTGAGGCGCTTGGCAGTCTCGACGAACGGGTCGGTGATATCCACGCCGCTGACCCGGCACTGAAAGCGCTGCGCGAAATAACGCGCCGGCCCGCCCAGGCCGCAGCCAATATCCAGTATGTGATGATGGGACTCGATCGGCAGGACATCGCCCAGGTCCTCGGTCGCGGGCAGGCCCCGGGCGTGGAAGTGGTCGACCGGCGCCAGGTCCTCGACCGTCAACGTATCGAGGGATTTTCCGGCCTTTTTCAGGGCGGCCAGGATACGCGCGTAGATGTCGCCCCGCGCCCAGTGGTCCGCCATCGTCTGCTCGTTGGACATGGTTTTTCCCTCCATGGTGCGCTCGACCGTCCGCGGATCCGGCAACCTGGGAGAAACCGGCTCGGCGGGAACGCCTTCGAACGGCCGACGCGCGTCGAATTGCACACCACATCAGGAATACGCTCCCGAGGGAGCCTGCGGGCGGCGTGCACACGGCGAAGGACGGGTCGGCCACGGCGAACCGGCCGCAGCCGCGGCCTGCAATACAGCGGTCTTCCCCGCTCGGTTGGCAAAACGCGGTTGGTCGAAGCCTTTCGATAACTATATGTCGGATTTCGACCCGGTCAAATGCCGACACAAGCGGCAGTATTGAGACTTTCCCTACAATCAACCGGTTGCACCGGGATCGAGACTGTCGAATGCGGCCAATGGCGCATCGCCGCCAGATACTGTATAAATATACAGTTATCGCGTTTTTTCGTACCGGTATCGCGCCATGACCCTCCCCGACTACGCCGAGCTGCACTGCATCTCGAACTTCACCTTCCTGCGCGGGGCCTCGCACCCGGAGGAGCTGGTGACGCGGGCCGCGAAGCTGGGCTACCGGGCCCTGGCCGTCACCGACGAGTGCTCGCTGGCCGGGGTGGTGCGGGCGCATCAGGCGGCGAAGGAGCACGGCCTGCACCTGATTGTCGGCAGCGAGCTGCGCCTGGCCGACGGGCCGGCCGTGGTGCCGCTGGCGATGGACCGCGACGGCTACGCCAACCTCTCCGAGCTCATCACCCGGGCGCGGCGCCGGGCGCCCAAGGGACAATACGAGCTGCGGCGGAACGATCTGGATAGCGGGCTCCCGGGTTGTCTGGCCCTGCTGCTGCCCTCGCCCGCCGATGACGACGAGACGATGGCCGAACAAGCGGCCTGGCTCGGCGCGCGTTTTGCCGAACGGTCATGGATCGCGGCGGAGCTGCTGCGCGGGCCGGACGATGCCGCCTGGCTGGAGCGCCTGGAGACATTGTCCGGGCGCACCGGTTTACCCCTGGCTGCCGCGGGCGGTGTGCACATGCACACGCGCGGGCGCCGCACGCTGCAGGACGTGCTCACGGCGATCCGGCTCGGCACGCCGGTACACTCGCTGGGCAAGGCACTGTGTCCCAACGGTGAGCGGCACCTGCGCACGCGCAAACGGCTGGCGCACGTATATCCCGCCGCCCTGCTCACAGAGACCGTGCGCATTGCCGAACGCTGCACCTTCTCGCTCGATGAGCTGCGCTACGAATACCCAACTGATGATGTCCCGCCGGGCGAGACGGCCACGGCCTATCTGCGGCGCCTGACCGAGGCGGGCCTGGCCGAACGCTGGCCGGCAGGCGCCCCGGAGAATGTGCGCGCACTGGTCGAACACGAGCTCGCCGTCATCGCCGAGCTCGGCTACGAACCCTATTTTCTGACCGTGTACGACATCGTACGCTTCGCGCGCTCGCGCGGCATTTTGTGTCAAGGCCGCGGTTCGGCGGCGAACTCCGTGGTGTGCTACTGCCTGGGGATCACGGCCGTCGATCCGAGCCGCATGGAGATGTTGTTCGAGCGCTTCGTTTCCAAGGAGCGCAACGAGCCGCCGGACATCGACGTCGACTTCGAGCACGAGCGCCGCGAGGAGGTCATCCAGTACATTTACTCGCGCTACGGGCGCGAGCGCGCCGCACTGACCGCCACCGTCATTACCTATCGGCCCAAGAGCGCGCTGCGCGACGTGGGCAAGGCGCTGGGATTCGACGCCGAGCAGGTCGAGCGCCTGGCCGACAGCTACGCCTGGTGGGACGGGCGCGAGCAGCTCGCCGAGCGCGTGCGCGAGGCCGGGCTCGATCCCGCCAGTCCCCTCGTCCAGCGCCTGATCGAACTGGTGCTCACGATCCTCGGCTTTCCGCGCCATTTGTCGCAGCACGTCGGGGGCTTCGTCATCGCGCGCAGGGCGGTCTCGCGCCTGGTGCCGATCGAAAACGCGGCCATGGCCGAACGCTCGGTGATCGAATGGGACAAGGACGACCTGGACACCATGGGCCTGCTCAAGGTGGACGTACTGGGACTGGGCATGCTCAGTGCCATTCGCCGCGCCTTCGATCTGATCGCACGCCACCGCGGACGGCGTCTGAGCCTGGCCAACATCCCGCCGGAAGACGCGGCGGTCTATGCCATGCTCTCGCACGCCGATACCGTGGGTGTGTTCCAGATCGAATCGCGCGCGCAGATGGCCATGCTGCCGCGACTCAGGCCGCGCACCTTCTACGACCTGGTCATCGAGGTGGCCATCGTGCGCCCCGGTCCCATTCAGGGCGAGATGGTGCATCCCTATCTGCGCCGGCGCGACGGCCTGGAGCCGGTGAGCTATCCCAGCGAGGCCGTGCGCCGGGTGCTGGAACGCACCCTGGGCGTGCCAATCTTCCAGGAACAGGTAATCAAGCTGGCGGTGGTCGCCGCCGGCTTCTCGCCCGGCGAGGCCGACGCGCTGCGCCGGGCGATCGGCTCCTGGCGCCGGCGCGACAAGCTGGAGCGCTTTCGCCAGAAGCTCGTCGACGGCATGCGCGAGCGCGGTTACAGCGAGGACTTCGCCCAGCAGATCTACAACCAGATCCAGGGCTTCGGCGAATACGGCTTCCCCGAATCGCACGCCGCCAGCTTCGCGCTGCTGGTCTATGTCTCGGCCTGGCTCAAGCGCTACGAGCCGGCTGCCTTCGCCTGCGCCCTGCTCAACAGCCAGCCGATGGGTTTTTATGCGCCCTCGCAGCTCGTGCAGGACGCGCGCGGCCACGGTGTGGAGGTACGGCCCGTGGACGTCGCGCACAGCGGTTGGGATTACACCCTGGAGCCCACTGACGACAAAGACCTCGCTCTGCGACTGGGGCTGCGCCAGGTGAAGGGCGTCAGTAAGGCCGGCGTCGAACGCCTGGTCGAGGCGCGGGCGGTGCAGGCCTTCCACAGCGTGACCGACCTGACCCGGCGGGCGCGGCTCGGCCGCGCGGACATCAACGCCCTGGCGGGCGCCGGCGCATTGGCCTCACTGGCCGGCCACCGTCATCATGCGCATTGGCAGGCGCTCGGCACCGAGACCACGCTGCCCCTGTTCGGCGACACCGTGGACAGCGACGATACCGCCCTACTGCGCGCGCCGACCGAGGGCGAGGACCTCGTCGCCGACTACAGCAGTCTGGGTTTAACCCTGGGCCGCCACCCGCTGGCGCTGCTGCGCGCCGAGTTGGTGCGCCGGCGCTGCGCCTCGAGTGCTACCTTGCGCGAACGCGCTCACGACACGTCGATCCGCATTGCGGGCCTGGTGGTCACGCGCCAGCATCCCTCCAGTGCCAAGGGAGTGATCTTCCTGACCGTGGAGGACGAGACCGGCAGCGCCAATGTGATCGTCTGGCCGAAACTGAGTGAACGTTATCGCCGGGAGGTGTTGAACGGAAGATTATTGATCATCGATGGGCAGGTACAGCGCGAGGGCGAGGTCATTCACGTGATCGCCCGGCGCCTGGAGGACCATAGTGACTTGCTCGGGGCACTGCCCACGCAGTCGCGGGATTTTTGCTGAGTTGCATTAAAGCGGGAGTCAGCGCGATGCCGTCAATGCCCTCCACAGCAGATTCAAACGTTTCGCTAGCGAGGTCCCTGCATCATCTGCCCTATGTGCCAGACGACCGTCAACAGGATCGCCCCGCCGACGGCCCCGGACAGGATATCCAGCGCGCCGCTGCCCCGGTAGGCGCCCACGACCGCGCCCAGCAGCGCACCGCCGGCGCCGACCAGCCAGATCTCTTTGTCTTTGAAACGCGGACCACCCTTGTTCGTATCATCGGCCATCGTAAAGTCTCCTGAATGCACGCGCTCGGGAGCACATGCTCGACACGCCATACCTATTATATAGGGCCAATATCTAGAAGGAGCGCCAGTGTGCCGCAAGCAACTGCCACCGGCAAGCCTGTTGCGGTCGTCGGCACCACAAATCAAGAATGTGTAAAGAAAAACCCCGCGCCGCGGTGCTCACGGCGCGGGTCGAGCGGGAAGGCAAATCAGAATGGTGCCGTTTCGGATCCCTCGACACCGCTGACCGTGATCCGGGTCGGCTGCGTCCCGACGCCCGAGACATCCAACTGCCAAACACCCTTGCGCCGGTTCCAGCTCATCGCCCCGAATCCGTCAACCGAGAGATTGGCCGAGCCATTGAGCGCGCTGGTGGCCTCCACGGTCAGCTTGCCCTTCTTGGCGTTGTAGCGCAGTGCGCTGATGTCGATGGTCAAATCGTAGCCGTTGCAATCCTGATCGACACCGTCGTGCTTGATCTCAGGCGCACCGGGATAAACGGACGCATCGTTGTCATTGCAATCCGAACCGGCGGCATACCCGTCCTGATCGACATCGACAACCTGCGGATCGTTGTCGACGATAGTCAACAGCGTCGAAATGGGCGAGCCGAGGGTTGCACCGCCGGTCGGATTGGCGAGCGCCACCGACAATGTCTCGTTTCCCTCGTAAACCGTGTCGTCGACAATGGTAATCGTAATCGTCCGGCTGGTAATGCCGTCGGCAAAGTTGAGCGTACCGGCGGCCGCAACGTAGTCCTGACCGGAGGCGGCCGATCCGTCCGAGGTGGCAAAGTCGACCGACACCGCGCCGCTGCTGCCGCCCTGTCGGCTCACCGTCAGCGTCACGCTGCCTCCGTCTTCGCTGACGCTGTATCCGGCCACGGCGAACTGCAGGCTGCCCGGCTGCGCCGTGGTGCCACCGGCCAGGGTGTTGTACGCATCGGCGGCGTTGACGAGCCCCATGCCGTAATCGTAATCGGGACCCAACGCGCCCTTGTCCACGGCCGTATCCAACACGGCTGTTTCCAACTCGTTCACGCTCGCCGTCGGAACAGCGCTTATCAGCAGCGCCAGGGTGCCGCTTGCCTGTGCCGCAGCGAACGACGTGCCGGACACCTCGACGTACGACTGCGGGAACAGACCGCTGAACGTCAGGTCTGCCGTGAGGACGTTCACTCCCGGCGCCACGACCTGCGGATAGAGCCCGCCATCGCAGGACGAGGGTCCGCGGCTGCTGGAGGGCGCGATCGTCAGGGTCTCGTCGACGGCACCGGTCACCAGGTTCGGCGAGCTGTTGCCCGGGCTGAGATCGCTGGAGGCATTGGGGCCGGAGTTGCCCGCCGCGAACACGACAGCGATGTCCGAGGCCCGCAGTGCCGCTATGTCCTCCGCGAATTCCGGGTTACACGTCCCCGCCGCATCCGGCAAGCCCCAGGAGTTGTTAACCACGTCCGGCGCATCGTCGACGTCCGGATTGCCGTCCGGATCGAGCGCCCACTGCAGCGCGAGATGAATCGCGCTGAAGGTCGCGCTTCCGGCGTCATCGTAAATCTTTGCTGCAATCCACTGCGCGTCGGGCGCGACCCCCAATACCTGCCCGCTGGCATCGCCCCCGAGGATGAGGCCCGCCACGTGTGTACCGTGACCGTTCATGTCCACCGGTGTCGCATGCTGGCCGTAAGGATCGAACCAGCTGTTGGAACCGCCGCGCCAGCGGCTGCCGACATCGGGATGGAAGGTATCGACGCCGCTGTCCAACGTAGCCACGACCACACCCTGGCCCGTGAAACCCTGTTGCCACAGATCGGGCGCCGCCATCGCGGCGAGATTCCAGCCGGGCGTCGACGTCACGCCATAGGTCACCGTCGGCGCGGCCAAGGTCATGTCCAGGGAGATGTTGCCCACCCAGGGCTTGTTCGCCAGCGCACCGACACGGTGGGCCGGCACCGTCGCCGCAACGCCGTTGATCAGCCACAGGTCGCGCATCCTGCGCACCTCGCCCTGATTGAGTACCACCCGCAGCGGCTCCAAAGACTGGGCCGCCTTGTCGCGTAGGGCCTTGATGATCTTCGCCCGCCGTGCGTGCCGATCCAGGTCCTTGAACGAGCGCACATCCGCCTTGTCCTTGAGACGGATGATGACCGCCACCTCATCGTCAGGACCGAGCTGCTCGAGCCGCTCCTTCAGGCTCGACCCGATACTGCCTGCGCTCGCAAGCCCGGCCGTGCACAGTACCGCCAGGCCCAGGACCGGGGCGACTGCCCATTTGATGCTGCGGTGTGTCATATGCGTCGAACCCATCTATTGCACAACGAGGTGCTGGACTTTGAAGTCGCCAATCACGACACTGACTCGATCCCCTGCCTTGACGTAGTGGCCGGGGTTGCCGAAGAAGATGAAATAGTTCCGATCCTTCTTGGGAAACTTGGCCGAAGCGCGCAGCCGACCGGTGGTCGGTGGGTTGGGCACTCCGAGCCGGGCCCCGCTCTTCTCCACCACGATGTAGGCGGGAATCGTGCGATCGAGCAGCGGAGCGGCCTTGTCGACGTCCTTGACGCGAAAGCGGTAGTCCAGCATATAGCCGGCCGCTGAGGTGCGGATACCGAGGATTTCAATACCCCAGGTATTGCGCAGCTCCGACGCCGACGGCGACATAGCCCCCGCGTTGAACCAGGAGAAGATCCAGGCCAGCGCCAGTGCGCCAATCACGAATGCCCCACCCAACAGCGGCAGAGCTCGGGAGCGGCGGCGAACCGCCGCCCCCTCGCCTGCCAGAGCCGACACTGCGTTACCGTATTGCATGATCTCGGCCCTCTCGGATTACCGCACGACGTTGACGTTCACGCTCGCCGCGTTGGACGTCGCACCGGCGTCGTCCTGCACCGTGTACTTGAACACGTCGGTGCCGCGGAAGTTGACCGGCGGTGTATAGGTGATGGCACCGGTCGACGGGTTTACCGACACCGTACCGGCGTGTGCCGGGGGCACCGTCACCTGGACAGTGGACGGGACCAGGCTACCGTCGGCATCGCTGTCATTGGCCAGCACGTCGATGGTCACCGAGTTCGGCGGCGAAGTGTTGCGCTTGTTGCGCGTCACAGTACCCGCATCGTCAGAAGCCACCGGGGGCTGATTAACCGCCGCCTCCACGGTCACCGTGACCGTACCCACCGCCGTTCCGCCGTTACCATCGTCCACCGTATAGGTGAAGCTGTCGGTGTACGGACCCGGCGCGGTCGGCGTATAGGTCACCGTACCGCTGACCAGGCTGACCGTGCCGCTGGTGCCCTGCGTCACGGCCGTGACACTGAGCGGGTCGCCGTCGGCATCCGTGTCGTTGGACAGGACCGGCACGACCACTGCCGTACCGTCCGCCGTAGTCACGGCGTCCGCCACCGCCACCGGCGTGTCGTTTACCGGGTTCACGGTAACCGTCACGGTCGCGGGACTGCTGCTCGCCAACGTCGTGGAGGTTCCGGTGTCGATGGCATCGACCCGATAGGTGAAGCTGTCGACGGTCGTCTCGCTCCCGTTGTGCGTGTAGCTGAAGCTGCCGTCGGCGTTGAGCGTCACCGTACCATTGCTGGGCGGTGTGACCAGCACGGCCGCGAGGGCTTCGCCGCTACCGAAGTAGCCGCCCTTGCTGTCGTTGGCCAGCACGCCGGCCGCCGGGACGTTCACGCTCGCACCCTCGTCGACACTCGCAGCATCGGCACTCGCCACGGGCGGCGCCGTGTACGGCACAGCCTTGCTGTCACTGCCGCCCAGGCTGCTGTTGACCGTGGCGCTGCCCGGGTTGGTGACGACACCGGCCGCTGCGATGCTGTAACCGAAGTCGGGATCGGCCGCGTAAGTCATGTCACCATAGCCCTGCAGAGACAGAACCGTGCCCGCACCGGCGGCCGAGCTGTCGGCCCACACACTGAACGACGACGTGCCGCTGTCGTGACGCGTGCGCAGGATGGTAACGGTGTCGGCGGCCGACGGCGAACCGAGGGCCACGAACCTGAGCATGCCGCCCGGACCGGCACCCGTGCCATTGGTCAAGGCCATCGCGCGGTCGTAGATTGGGTAGCGGCTGTCGCTGACGACGACCGCGTCCTTGGTCTTCATGGCCGGCAGCTGCAAGGAGAACTGCTCTCTTGGGTACGGATACGCCTTGCCATCCTCGGCCTTGATGCTCATGTAGCGTCCCAGGATCTCCGGCACGTGGGTCTTCAAGCCCGCGTTCAGGAAGCGGATCAGCGTACGCTGGCCTGAAGGCGCTCCCGCCAGATCCGGCGTAACACCGTCGACATAGGGCGCCCCGTTGATCAGAAAATACTGCGGATGATAGTAGAGCGTGCTGGTCGTCCCCTTACCCGGACCGTAATCGTCGCTCGCCACGGCCGCGTGCAGGTCCGGGTCCAGCTCGCTGTAGAACATCACGACCTCGGCGTCATAACCAACGCCCGGATACGCGACGCCCGGTCCGCTGTCCCTCTTGACACCGCCGTACAGTCCCATCTGGACCTGTACCGCCGGATGGCTGCCGCTGTGGTAGATGTAGGTGCCCGGCGTGAAGTTCGACCAGGTGTACACCCCCGGTGTACCCGGCAGCGTCTCATGCGTGAAGGAACGCACTCGCCCGTCGGGGTTACGCTGCGGTTCCATGGCGGTGATCTGCCCCGGGACAACGACCGACACGGGCGTTGGCGCCCCGTTGGTATTCGGCAGCGTGTTGACAAGGTTGATAGTCAAGACGTTGTCCCCGTCGGGCACCGTAAGCATGGGCCCCGGCGCCGTCGGCGGCGCGTCACAGACCCCGCCGGTCGCGCCGCCCGGTGCGAAACCCCACATGGGGACCACCGTACCGTCGGGCATAGTCTGGTTAAATGGACCCGCGCAGAGGTCATAGGTGACCGCGGCCGCCGGGCCCGCCGCCAACGTCAGAAGACCGACTAGCGCGATTGATGTTTTTGACTTGAGCATGACAGCACTCCTGTCCTCAGTTCATTGCCTAGTCGGCTCAGGGAATCGGAACCCCTGGCGGCTCGACGATCAGCATCGTCGTCATACCGCCCGGGAAGATGTCGTTGTTGACCTGTTCCACGGCGTTATGGCTGTGCCACATGAAGAACATGCCACCGTAGAGATTGAGCCCGCCCTCACCCGGCGGCAGATCGGCGAGCCCGCCGAGGAACGGACTGCCACTGTAGAAACCGCCAAAGGTCAGGTCCTGGGTCTCGGGAAGAACCACCGGCAGGGGTTTGCCGTGATCCGGGCAGTACTCATGCGTTACAGGGTCGAAGCCCGCCGAGGCCGTATCGAGCCCATTGCAGGTGTGGGCTGCACCGCCCTGTGCCGGGGTGCCATAGATATCCCAGCCGAGCTCGCGGCCCGTCCACTGGAAAATCGCCTCGTAAGTCGCGCCGGGCACCGTCTGCATGGTGTAGTCGCCCCGCTGCAAATCCGGCCCGGCGCCCGGCGCGCTCTGGAGCATCCGCCCGTCACGCCCGATTTGCTCGAAGTCGTTGCCGTGGGTGTGGAACGGATGGGTGTCGCGCCCCCCTCCGATGACACGCAGCAGCAGCTTCTCTCCCGGGTGAATTCTCGCCAGGGCGCTGTAGGGCTGATGCGGCAGCCAGGGCTGGCCGGCCGGGGACATCGTATCGGGGCCATTGCGCCCGTTGATGAACCACAGCGTCGGGTGATAGCTCGTGTTGTCCACGTCCTGCGGGCGCCCCTGATCGATGGCGTCGTGCATCGCCACATCCATCTCCGTCAGGAAGAACAGATATTCGTGATCGTATTTCGTGTCCGGATGTCCGTAGGCAATCTTGTTGGTCGACGCGTCATAGCCGGTCGGGCGCACGATCAGGGCTCCCACCAGGCCCATGTCCATCTGCAGTTGCGGATTGGTGCCGCTGTGGTACATGTAGGTCCCGGCGTTCGTTGCCGTGAAGGAATACTGAACCGTGCCGCCGGCCGGTGCCGCCTCGTTGGTCAACAACCCGGCGGCGCCGCCGCTGGCCGTGACCCCGGCCTGTCCCGGAAACACGATGGAGACCGGCACCGACAGGTTATTGGTGAGATTGACAGTGACCGTATCGCCCTGTTTGACGATAAGCGTGGGGCCCGGATACTGCATGGGCGTGCCCCCGTTCTGGTCGGCAAAGCCCCAGATGAGCGTGCTGCCGCCGTCCGGCGTTGCGATGTAATTCGCTTCAGCCGATAGGTTGAACGTGGACGTGGGGTCGGTGATCCCGTCGATCTCCGCCCGCGCCAGGTTCGCACAGGCCAGTGACAACAACATCGTCGCCATGGCCAACAGCCGGGCTGGCTGTGTGAATTTCACATTCATGTTCCGTCTCCTGAACGCTCGCGGTTCGCCGTTAGTTGATGCGTATCTCGGTCATCATGCCGCCGAAATCCTGATCGCCGTTGCTGAGGTAGTTCATGTTCGTCGTATAAAGAAAATACGTACCTGCCGGGACGTCTTTCGTATCGAGAATCACTTCGACCGCTTCGCCGCCGCCCAACGTCACGGAGGTCGTCTCATACGAGATGTCCTTGCCCGTCGGCCCGCGCAGCTGACGCGCGCCGCCGCCAACCACCTTCATTGGAATACCGAGCGCTGTCACGGTGAAGTAATTCGTGACGTTGAGATTGGAGATACGAAGGAGAATCTTCTGACCTTGCGCGGCCTCGACCAGTGCATTGATGCGCTGAGAGTTTACGCCGCCGTTCTCCTGCTGCGCCGCGCCGGGGTTCAATTCAAAGTAGTTCGAGGGGCGCACCGTGTCCGGGTAGCCGCGCCCGTTCAACATGGCGTAACGCGCCTTCATGTTTTGAAACGGCAAGGGCTGGACATTCATGCTCGCATCGTGGAATTCGGAGTCGAAGGAGCCGAGCTGAATCGGAACTTCCACGTCGTAACCCGTCACCCCGTCGCCATCGTTGTACACGAACTTGTCGTGGACCCGACCGCTGCCGTCAGGGTCTGCGATGGGAGTGCCGTTCTGCGCGGGGCGAACGTAGAGGTTACCGAGCATGCCCATCTGCATATGCTCGGTCGCCTCGACATGGCAGTGGTACATATAGGTGCCGGGCTCGACAATCTTGTAGTAGTACGTCAGCGTCGCACCCATATTGATGGAGATCGTTGCATCGGGAACGCCGTCGAAAATCGAGGATGCATTGGGAAAGCCGTGAAAGTGGACCGTATGCGGGTCGAACAGATCCGGGCGGTGCGCCATGCCGACGTTCGTTAGCGACAGGTAGAATTCCTGGCCTTCATCCAGCGCAATAGTCGGGGCCGGGAAGTTAGCGGCCAGGATCCCGGCATCTATTGAGTCGGCCTCCGGTATACCAGTCAAATCCGAGAAGCTGAAAATGTACTGCAGCTTGCCGTCGGCCATGTTGACGAACCCGTCACCGCTACTCAAGTGCATGCACTTGATGTTCCTTGGGTTGCCCTGCTCATCGAGCACCGGTACGTCCGGAACTGCATCGGCGTTGGTGTCACCGGGACACTGTATGAAGGCCGCGGCGCTGGCCAATCCCGTGCTGCCTAGCAGGACGAGAAACAAAGCCGCCTTTGCTGCGTGTGCGTAGAAGCTGTTCATTATTCCACTCCTCTTGAGTCGGCTGCCGGCCGATCGATGCCCCTCGGGAGCACCGACCGGCCGAACCCATTACTGAGCCTCGTCGGCACCGATGTCAGCGCCCGCACCCAGCGGCCGCGTCTGACCGTCCATATCCAGCAGCAGCTCGGAGAGCGCACCGTTGTACACGATGGTCGTGTCTCCGGAGTCGATAGCCGGCGAACCGCTCTGCAGGTGGTAGTCCCCGTAGGCTGCACCCGTCGCCGGGTCGTTCAGTGTCAACGGACCGAAACGGATATCGATGAAGTTACCGCCCTCATCGAACGCCACCGCCGGCGCCAGACTCGTGGTGGCCTCCGGCATCTGGACCGTGGAGTTCGGGTCGCCGTTGACGTAGCTCGCGACGAACTGCGGGTCGGCGCTCATATTGCTCGCGTCGTAGCCAGTGGTATCGGTGAGCACCGAGAACCGGGGATCCAGCGAGCCGGTGGTACCGAGGACCGCCAGGTCGGCGTAGACCGGAGCATCACCCGCGCCGATATCAGGCAGCAGTCGATAGGCCTGGTTGGTCGGGCCCGCCGGCAGATCCGGATCGTAGGCGTCATTGACCGCGAAGTAGAACGAGCGGTTGTGCCAGATGACGTTATTGACGAGGCGCGGGTTGGAGAAGCCAGCCGCGAACTGCGGACCGACCGCTCCGATTGCCCCGGCCAGGGCGGTCGTGTGCGCGCGGGATACGACGCCGGCCGGCTGGGCGTTGGACATATTGGGCACACCCGGCGAGAACGCCGCCCCCACCGTCGCCGTACTGTCGTTGTTGGCGATCGTGTTGTTGACGATATCGGCCCGGGCGGTATCCCGCAGCGAGATGCCGCCGCCCGCGTAGCCCGCGACGTTGTCGACCACCTGGTTGTTGACGATCTTCACGCGGTACCAGTTGGACTCGTTGTCGGGGCTGGCGGCCACGTCCTCGCCGTTGACCGACTCGGTCGCGATGCCGCCGCCGTCGCCGGCACCCGATTGGTTGCCGAGAATCAGGTTGTCGTCGATGGTCACGTCACCTGCGCCGGGACTCAGACCCGTCGCGGCCAGCGCCGCGGCGCCGGCCACATAGACACCGCCACCTGAAATCACCCCGTCCTGCGAGAAGGACTGATTGAAGATGATCTGGTTGTGAGCGATGCGACCATTGGGGCTCAAGCCCAGGTGACCCACACCCGCACCGGGCGCCTGGGAAAAGTTGCCGCAGATAAAGTTATCGGTCACCGCGTAGCCGTTAGCTCCGGTATACAGCGCGACACCGCCTCCGGTCCCCCCCTGCGTACCGTTCTGCGCAATGTGGTTATGATGAATGCGCAGACTGTCGTTGCTGGCATCGGTGTATAAGAGGCCGTCGGGGGTCTCTTGGGTCAGGGTCGCGTGACCGACCCGGATGCCACCGCCGAACGTACCGGAGTTGCCCATAATGCGGTTGTTGCTGATCTCCAGGTGGTCAGCGTTGCCGTTGACGAAGATGCCGCCGCCGAAGTCGGCGCCTGTGATGGTGAGACCGTCGATCCGGGCGTTGACGGGCTTCGGACGGAAGCGGTTCGGTCCGGTCTGTTTGGCGACGACCGTGATACCCGCACCCTCCTCGGCCGCGAACAGGGCCGGTTCGTTGTTGGCCGCGTCAAGGGCCGGCACGGGCTGGCCCGGCAGCAGGTCGAACTGGCCGTTGGCGTACAATGTATTGATCTTGTTACGCCAGGCCTGCAGCTTCTCGCCGGGTACCTTGCGCGAGTTCAAGGTGACGGACCACGCACCCCAGCCCTGAAGCTGCAGCGGCTTGTACATGATCGGCAGCTCGTCGTAGGTACCCGGGGCGATCAGAATCAGGTCGCCGGCGCTGGCGGCATCGATGGCATCCTGAATAGGGGTGGCACCGGGGACCGAGCTCGGCGAGACATGGAACACGCTCCCGCCAGGTACGCGCCCCACCGTGACCGTAACTCCCACCGGGGACGAGAGACCCGAGGCACTGGTAACGACCAGCTCACCGGTATCCGTGCCGCGCGGAATCGTGGCGGTGATGGTGTTGGAATCCCAGGACACGATATTCAGCGGAGTACCGGCAATCGTCACTGTTCCCGAGGTCGTTCCGAAGCGGTAGTCGCGCTGAATCAACCGAGGCTCGGTGCCGCCCGGACCGGTGAACGCGGGATTCGACACCTGGAGTTGGCCCGCCGACTGGATCACGATGGTGTCGCCAACGGCCGCCCACGGACCACCTTCCGGATTCAGTGTGCTGCCCTGCGCGCTGACCCAGGCCACAATGGGCGTGTTGGTCGGCTGCTGGCAGTCCACCGGATTGCCCGGTCCAGCGAAGGCCGCAATCGGAAGCACCGGGGTATCCAGATAGGTCGTCGCACCCGGCATGTACTGCAACGTGTAGCAGAACTGGCTGTACTGCGGGTTGTAGTACGGGTCGATTATGGTCGGCTGCGATCCTGGAACGCTCGGGTCGTAGTTCGGGTTCGGAATCGGACCCGCGTCGTTCATGCAGGCAGTCAGCATGTTCGGCGAGACACCCGAGGGGCTCGGTATGTTCACTGTGTAGTTCGACGGCAGCAGGGCGTTGAACTTGCCCGCCTCGTCGGCATAGACGCGGTTAACCTCCTGGCCGCGCCAATCGCGGAACGAAACCGGCAGCCACGGCGGAGCGTACTTCTCGCCGAAGTTCGGCTTGGTCGGGTCGAACTCGTTGGCCAGATCGTTCAGGATACCGCCAACCACATGGGCCGACTTGGGCACCTGTGTGAACAGGTAGAAATCCGCAGCCGCATTCTGGCCGTTGGCCAAAGTCACACGCTTGCGGTTACACAGGGGCCGGGACGTGCCGGCGAACGGTGCATCAATCAGGTCTGCGGCCGCGACACCAGGCAGCGGCACGCCCGTCTCGTCCGTCTGCATGCTCAGATACTGCGGGACGACGTGCGGCGCGCCGACACACTCGGGCGGCAGCAGCAGAGGGCTCGGCACATAGCTCTCGCCGAAGTCGACGTTCTTGTCCTCTTCCTTCAGCAGTTCATAGCCCGGCGGAACCGCCATCTCGACGATGTAGGTTCCAGCGGGGATTTCCGCGGAACCGTCTCCGGTCACGTTCGGGCCGAACGCATAGCCACCGTCGAACACGCCGGGCCGTATCTGGTTGAAGTTGCGCAGCCCGTCGAAACAGTCGGTGGGTTGGTTCGGATCACCGTTGACGTAATACACGTCTCCCTGGCAGCCGGTCGGCACGCTGTCGTCCCAACTGTCGGTTGTCGTCACGCGGATGGCGTCACCCACGTCGAACGTGCCATTGGCGTTGTGATCGACGTCCTCAGGACCGGGGAAGTTGCCGAACGGATAGTTGTCGACGTCGGCGGGTGTTTCCGCACCGTCGCCATCCATGTCGGCAATATGTCCGTAGCCCAGAACCGGGTCCTCCTGGTACAGGTTGATCTGAACGCGAGGAACGCCCGGTTCCCACGGCTCTCCCGCGGCATAACGGGGATCGTTTTCAGCGCGGGTCGTGGCATAGAACACGATACCGGACAATCCGCCGTTCTCACCCGGGCCATAAAGCCCCTTGCCGAACTCCAGCTTGAGCGTCTGGCCGAGGAAGGCCTGGAATCCTGTGGTCAGAACCGGACCGGTTTCGGTGCGCGACAGGTTATCGCCCGTGTTCGGGTTGATGCGTGGATCCCCCACGTTCGTACACCCGTCTGTGTTGGCCGCCACGTCATCGGCCGTACAGGTCTGTGGCTGGGGATTAAGATCCTCGCCGGGGGCCACCGGACCGCCCGCGTCCACGGTGAACGTGGCGCCCGTCGCCTTCATGCGGGCAAAATCGACCTCGGCAACCAACCAGTGGAAGAACGGAAAGACTTCGTCGAACGGTGCCGCGCCCGTCGAGTCGACCGGGAAGGACTCATAGATGCGACCGTCACGGAAACGTAAATTGACCGCGCTTTGATCGGCACCCAGACCGACATCATCCTGTGAGAAATCGTCACAGGCCTCGCGCCCACTCGGGCAGTCGCGAAAGCCGTTACCATTGCGGTCGAAGAACACGCTGGTTTCCAGGCGCGCATTCCAGTTGAACACGGGAATTTCACCAAAGTCGCAGGCGCCGCCGGGCGCAGAGCAGGTCCCGTCGGCGTTGACGGTGACGCCCAATGTCGCGATCACGATGTCCAGATTGGCGTCCCAGACCACCAGGTCGTAGGCGCCGGCAGGCACATTGGCGATGCTGAAGGTGCTGTCAGAGTTACACGCCTGCGCGTAGACCATGCGTCCGGACCCGGCCGGTCCGTTGTTCACGCCGATCCAGCAGTCCGGGAAGGCGTTCCCGTTGTAGAACGTATAGTCCGGCGGACGCGATGCATGGTTGTTGACGATCTTGCCGGAAATCGTGCTGCCGCCGGCGTTGCCCGCGAACTCGTTAGTCGCCTTCACGAAACCGATGAACACGTGGTGGCCCGGAGGGCCGAATTCGACGAAATAGCTCGGCTCGTTGGGCTTCACCCAGGCGTCGATGGTATGCGTCCCCTCGATCGTCGAGGTCTGGATCCAGCCTTGACCCGCGGGCGGCACGACCTGGATGCCGTACTTCGCAGGGGGCAGGTTCTTGATCACCAACACACCGTTGGCGTCCGGGGTAAGGGTACCGTCGCCCAGCTTCACAATCGTGTTCGGATCGCCAGGTGCATATTCAGTGCCCAGCGGATTGCCAAAGGCATCCTGGGTAACCTGGCCGCCGGCCGCACCGTACTGACCCGCCGCTTCGGCCAACAGGACCTTCCAGCCCGAACCCGCGCCTCCCAGGCCATGCTCTTCGGGCAGGTCTGGCGCGCCATTGACCACCTGGTTGTCTTCAAAGACGAAAATCGAGATCTGCGCGGTCGGCAGCGGATTCTGGTTCGCCACCACCGTGACGGTGGCAGCCGTTGCCGCCGCGTCGAAGTGCAGAGGCGCACTGCCTCGCGAGTGCCCACCGTAAGGGAGCACGGACACGTAGTAGCGTTTGCCCGGGTCAATCGAGCCAACGGTCACTGAGCTGCCATCGGTGCGGCCTTCGAGGGCATTGCCGGCCGTGTCGAGCGCAACCGGTGTATGGCTCTTATGAAAATTGAACGACAGGCTGGTCGGGTCGGGCGTCCCGGGCGTCACGGGATATGTGACGTCCTCCTCGACCATCCAGCGAAAGCCACTTACCGGCGCTCCGTTGTCATCGACCACGTTCAGCGTGAACTGAGCGGCGTATACCGGCCCGGCCGCGAACCCGACCGCGCCAAGCAGTAGGGCCGCTATCCAGTGCCTGGTTGCACGAATAGTTCTTGTGTTGCCAAACATAATCCGTCTCTCCCGTTGACTTTCGCCGCCTTGGGCTTTCGCTCCGGCCCAGCACCAAAAGAATTGGTCCTCGGGCAACGGCCTTCGGCGCAACCGACCGATCGTCAGCGATCGGCCCTCGTTCATGGCAACTGTAGATAAGACGGACGAATAAAGCGGTAGGGAAAGACAGTAAGTCCCGGTGCGGGTATGCCGTAACTATGCGCGGCAAAAATCGACAGATATGTGGTGGTGGGGAGCGGGACGAAACAGTTAGGGTATTGCCCTTCGGACGCCCCGACTGCGCTAGGAGGTCGCGCCGACCAGGCCCAACAGGACGCGCGACGGCTCGCCTTTCCAGACGTAACCGCTGGCACCGGCGGTCTCCGCCGCACAGCGGTACTCGGGCGAGTTGTGCCCCGTCAGGATAATAACGCGAGCGTCGGGATCGAGCTCGCGAATCTTGCGCGTCAGATCGAGCCCATCCGTGTCGGGCAGGCCGATATCCATGAACACCAGATCCGGGGACGTGGCTTTGAAAACGTCAAGCGCCTCGCGGCCGCAGCCGGCCTCAAGGATAGACACATGGGGATACGCGGCGAGCAGAACGTCCACCAGGCTCGAGCGAAACTCAATATCATCTTCGACCAACAATATACGGTACATGAGGACGTCGCTCCGGCCTGTGCCCTGTTTTGGACAATGCACCCAATTCCCGGTTTACCGTACGCCGCCCTGCGTGGGAACCATCCGGCCCCACGACGGCGAGCCGGCCTGCCGGGCCCTTCCCCCGTCCCCGTGTTCGGCTGTCACAATGTGTTCAAATTATATTCCCCCCTGCCCGGGAAAAATACAGCAAACACACCAAATGGAGTTAGTATTGTCACTGTTCACCCGCGGGTTATGACCCGAACGTGCTATACGACCTGCCGAACCGTTGTGCCATACTAAATCTCCAATTTGGAGTACGGTTTAACCTGCGAAGATGGGGGGCATCCTGCAGATGAACACGCAACGCATCCTTATTGCCGAAGACCATACTATTTTGCGCCAAGGGCTTCGTGCCCTGCTCGAGGCGACCGACAGCTTCCAGGTCGTCGGGGACGTCAGCACCGGCAAAGACGCGATCCGAGCGGTCGCCGAGCTGGCACCTAGCCTGGTGATCATCGACCTCTCGATGCCCGGCATGAACGGCACCGAGGCGATTCGCGAGATTCGCATGCGCCATCCCGACGTGCGCATTATCGCCCTCACCGTTCACAAAGCGGACGAATATGTGCGTACCGCCTTGAAGGCCGGCGCGGACGGCTACGTGCTCAAAGATGACAGCCACGCAGACCTGCTGTCCGCGGTGCGCAACATCTCGAATGGCCGCACCTACCTCAGTCCCGGCATTTGCACCGGCGTGGTCTCGGGTTATGTCGGAACGACCGCGAGGCCAAGCGCAGCGGCAAGCTGGGAAATTCTTACGCACCGCGAGCGGGAAGTGATGAAACTTATCGCCGAAGGGTACAAAAACAAGCAGATCGCACATTATCTTTCCCTGAGCACCAAGACCATCGAGAAGCATCGCTCAAACCTGATGAAAAAACTCAACCTGCACAATGCGGCGGGCATCACGGCCTATGCAATTGAAAACGGTTTACGGGCGTCCTGAGAGAACGTTTAGCTCACCCATCTGATATGGATCCCGGTACCGCAGCCAGCAGCGGATTCTATACAGAATTGACCGCTTGTCAGCTCCACCCGCTCGCGCATGCTCTTCAGGCCCAAACCGGCACGGCTCTTCCCCGCTGGCCGACCACGTTGCACATCGAACCCCTTGCCATCATCGAAAATACAAAGCTGGAGTCCCTTCCTGTTGGCACCCAGCGCAAGTGAGAGATAAGTGCACTCCGAGTGCTTGACAACATTGTTGAACGCCTCCTGGATGACGCGGTAGATCACCAGCTTCAGACGGTCCGGAATATCTTCCTCGTCGGCATGGACGGCAATGTGGACATCGATATGAGGATAGGTGGCGCGAAACTCACGACTAAACCAATCGATCGTCGAAATCAGACCCAGGTCGTCCAGGATCGACGGGTGCAAATCCATTGCTATCTTCCGGACCTCTTCAATCGTCGCCCGGATGCGCGACACCACATGCCCCAAGGAATCCTGCGCACCCTCGGTCTGCGCGTCAGTCTCCATGAAACACTCGACCTTGAACTTGATGGCGCTGAGCGCCTGCCCGATACTATCGTGCAGCTCGCGCGCAATGCGTTTTCTTTCGGTCTCCTGTGCCCCCATCAATTGACGGGAGAGATTGTGCAACTCGTGCTCGGAGGCACTGAGCGCCTTCTTGTCGCGAAGGTGTGCACGGATCTCTTGTCGAAGTTGGGCATTACGCGCGACGAGCTCGCGAGTGCGCCTGGCAACCTGATCCTCAAGATGACGATTTTTCTCCAGAATCTCACGCTCGAGCTGTTTGCGGCGCGTGATGTCTTCGATCACGAGCACGGCATATCCCTCGCCGGCCGCGAAGGATTCTTCGTCGGACCGGGCGATCAGACGCAAGCGGAACCGCAGCGTCTTGGCTATCCAAGCACACTCCTGTTCCCACTCCAGGCTGGTATTCGTAGTGAGTTGCCGGACGAGTTCCGGCCAGGGGCGCCTCAAGGGTGACGGGCCATATTCCCGGGAAGCGGCAAGCAGGGTACCGATCTTGTTCCCGATTATACTGGCAACGTCACCGAACCCCCATTCCTCCAGAGCTCGGTTGGCCCGAATGATATAGCCTTCCGTGTCGAGGAGCACGATCACCTCGGTCAGAGAGTCTACCGTCGACTCCCACTCCCGCTTGGCCCGGCGAACTTGCCGAGCCGCCAACTGGTCCGCCTCCATGACTTGTGAGGCCGGCCCATACACGGCGGCACCCACCACGGCAGCCAAGCTGCGCAGGACCGCGCGTTCGCCGGAGTCGAAGCTGCGGGTGTTGCGCGAACAGGCGCAGATAAATCCCCAAGGTCCATGCTCACTTGGGACGGGCACGCTGATCGCGCTCATGAAGCCCAGACGAATGAGATCGCGTGCGAACGGCTCATTGAAACCAAGACCGCGCTCTACCTGGAGAGTCATCTCTCGGATCAACAACGAGCCGAAGGCATTAGTGGGGTGGTCGAACGGCCCGGTCTGTACATCGTCACGCGATCCGTCGGGGACACGGTGCACCAGGTAACCGGCACCGTCGTCGCGGCGGTGGGCGATGACGACTTGTTCGCAGCGGATGAGTTCGAGCGCGAGGACGGCCGCGGACATAAACACGGCATCCGGGTCATCGGCGGGCAGGACGACCATTCGAGCGCGCAAGGCATCCATGACGTCCCGGCCCACGACATCGTTTTGATACATTTGGTGCAGCGAACCCATTTTTCAGAGCCCTCGCAGTGCGCCCCGGCGCGACGGTAAGAGGACACCGTCCGGCAGGCCTTGCGTATTCGTTATTATTGTTTTGTTCGTGTTCCCAGTCCGTGGGCACGCCGAATTAGGAAATGCAGTCCGTTGCACGCGGAGCCCGGCGCCGAGGCACCATTACATCGGGCCGGGCAAAAAAGCATACGTCGAGTCGACCGGGCCGGCAATGGCATTTTCAAGGCACGGCACCGGCTTCATCAGCCAGTATAGCACGAAAGCACTATTCCCATATTATCTATAAGTAAATATGAGCTCGAACTCGGCCCCGCCTGCGGCTCTATTGCGTGCGGTAATGACTCCGCCGTGCCGATCCATGATGTCCCGGATAATCGCCAGGCCCAGTCCGGGCCTCGCTTTGTTTTGCTCGGAGACGAAGGGCTGGAAGACATTGGGCAGTAGAGCGGGGTCGATACCCGGGCCGACGTCGCGGACGAAGACATGCACGCCGTCGCCCTCAGCCGCCCCCGTGATTTCGACCTCGCCCGGCTCGGTCATGGCCTCGGTACTGTTGCGTACAAGGTTCAGGATAATCTGCGAAAAACGCTCGCCGTCGCAAGTCACTTTGATCCCGGGGGTGACGGCAAGAGTCAGCCGATGACCGTCCGGTTCGAGCGTGGCGATCAGCATGTCTTTGATTTCATCCAGGAGCCCGGCTAGATCGTGCTCGCGAATGTCCAACGGAGGGCGCTTGCCACTGACAAAGGAAAGCAGGTCATTCATCATTCCGAACGACATGCGGACCGGGCCTTCGAGGTCGGCCGCCATCTTGCGCCGCTTTTCGGTACTTACATTTGGCGCGGACATGCACTCGCATGTATAGCGGATGCCGGCGAGAAGGTTGCGCGTATCGTGCACAATCATGCTGACGTACTCGCCCACCTCGGCCAGACGGCGACTCTGTTCCAGATCCGACTGCAGCGACAACATATCCCGCGAGGTCCTACCGAACAGCCTCATGGTCGGGATGACGTAGGCTAAGGCTGCAAGCAACAGAATGCCCCACACCACGCCCAGTTCGGACGCGATGCGGCCGAGGATACGCTGGGGATTCTGATACACCTCCACGACACCGACCACCCTACCGTCGCCCGCGCGAATGGGGATGCAGACCTCGTACAACCAGGGAAAGACGCTGTAGCCCAGATGTTCGCTGAGACGCTCGCCCGCATCGTCGACCTCCTCGTAATGCGCACTGACCTCCCCAGCCAGGGCCTTGTCGAACGCGACGCTGGGCGGCTCGCGTCTACCCATCAATTCGGGGGCGTCGGCCCAAACGATCAGCCCGGAGGGTTCCTTGAGCTTGACCGCGCCGATATCGGCAAACTGGTTCAAGCGGTGGAACACGTTGCGCAGTTGGGCGGGGTCGATCGACGCGGTGGATTCGAAATAGCGCGGGTCAAGCGTTTGTTGAAGGTATTTCGCCACCCAGTGGCCGTAGAGATCGGCATCCCGCGTGACCGTAACGGTCGCCACGTAAACCGTAATGGCGACGCCGGCCATGAGCACCGCGCCGAGCAGCCATGCCGCGCTGAGCCGTATAAATCGTCGGGCCGGGAGCTTCGGGTCCGAGGGAGATGTATGCTGGACCAAGACGTGGCACCCAATAATTCAGAATATATTGGTATAGTGATTAATCACGGGCACGGCACGGGCCGGTGCTAAGGCTTGGCGATGAGGCCCGAGCGCATTCCAATCAAACTGGCCTGGACACGATTGCTCGCCCCCAGCTTTCGGCGAATGCTGCGCATGTGGTTTTTCACCGTGCTTTCACTGATGCCCAGCCGATCGGCAACCTGCTTGTCGACCAGACCGTCCGACACAAGGCCCAGCACCTCGATTTCGCGCTGCGAAAGCCTGCCGGGCGGTGAGGCCCGATCGGCAACGTCGCCAGTGCTCGTCGTGCTCGCGGACGCGTCCACGCTGGGCGCATCCCCCTGGCGCCCCTGGCTGCGCAGCCGGCGGTCCACAAAGGTCCGCGCAAACACCGTCTCGCCGTCCCTCACCAACCGCAGCGCGGCCACCAGATTCTCAGGACGCACGTCCTTGACGAGATAGCCGCTGGCACCGATTTCCATGGCCCGCAGCATCTGCGCCTCGTCCTCCGAGGCGGTCAGGATAATGACGGCGCAATCGGGGTAGGTTCCGGTAATGGTGCCCGCCAATTGCAGGCCGTCGTCGCCGCCCAGGTCGATATCCACCAACGCCATATCCGGCTGGAGCTTTTCCATCAGCTCCAGAGCGCGCTGGGGCGACGCCGCCTCACCAACGACCGTCATTCCGTCCTGGGCCGCCAGGTAATCGGCCAGACAACGCCGGAACAACATGTGATCGTCCACCGCCAGAATTCGCACCCAACGCCCTCCCTCGCCGTGGGCCCCGTAGGCCGTATAGTCATTATGGACTATATCCGCCATGGGATGTCTACTCTTCCACGCTCGCGGGCGCGGCGGAGATCGGCGGCCGATCCCCGGCCGTGCCCGCCTCGCCGGCGGGAAACAACGCCTTCATTTTATTGCGAAGTTCGTCGGTCACTTGCCGGGCCACGTGCTGGTCGGGGACTGCCGTGGGGGTAATCAGGACCAGCAGTTCGGTTCGCTCCGACGACTTGCTGGTGCCTCCGAACAGCCAACCCAGCAGCGGGATGCTGCGAAGCCCCGGAATTCCGCTGCTGGAGTCGGAATTGTTCTCGCGGATCAGACCGCCCAACACGATGGTGTCGCCGCTCTGGACGGCCACCGACGTACTGATCTGGCGTTGATTGATCGTCGGCGAATCGATCGACGAGGACGTCGTCTTGTCGACGTTGCTTACCTCCTGGGAAATGTCCAGAACCACCAGTCCACCTGCGTTCACCCGCGGCGTGACCTCGAGCAGCACGCCCGTATCGCGGAATTGGATGGTGCTGACAATCAGCGGGTTTGTGCCCGAGGTGGCGGTGTTGGTCGTCTCGGAGGTGCGCACCGGCACCTGGTCGCCCACCCGGATACGCGCAGTGCGGTTGTCCAACACCATCAATGAGGGCGAGGACACGACGCGTAGCTCGGTTTCGCTGGCCAGCGTGTTGAGGACCCCGCGAATCGCACCGGCCGAATTGAGCACCTGATAAGAGAAGCCGGGCACCACGGGCGACAGACCGCTGCTTCCCAGGTCCAATGTCCCAACCCCCGAATACCCGTTGGCCTTGCTGCGAAAATACCATTCCACGCCGTAACTGAGCTCCCCGGTGAGCTCGACCTCGACGATCGAGGCCTCCACCAATACCTGCTGCGGAATGATGTCCAGCTTGCGAATCGCCTTTTCAATTTTTTTGTAGTCGCTGGGCGCGGACATCACGAGCAGTGCATTGTTCTCCTCGTCGGCGATGATGCGAACGTCCCCGACCTCGGCCGCCGCATCCGTCGGCGTGTGCAGCGCCGGCCTCCCGGCAACGGCCGGCCGCACAGTGGCACCGCCCGCCGACACCGCCTTGGCGGGGTTGCCGGTCTTTTCCGTATCCAGGGCCTTCGCGGCGATTGGGGGCACACCCGCGCGACCCTCGCTTCGGGCCCCTCCCGAGGAAGCGAAAACCTGCGTGAGCATCTCGGCCAGCCGCCCCGCCTTGCCGTTCTGCACGTAGTAGACGAACAGTCCAATGCCAGCGACGTCTCCGGTACGATCCAGCCGTTTGATCCACTGTCCCGCCTGCTCGAGATATCTGTGCTGCGGGCTGATCACCAGCAAGGCGTTGAGCCGCTCCACCGGGACGATCTTCAACATCCCCGACAACAGACCGTCGGCACCCTCGCCGTATATCTTGCGCATTTCCTCGGACACCACGCGCGCTTCCACCGAACGCAGCGGGAACAGCCCCACCGACATTCCCCGCATCTGGTCCACGTCGAACACCGCGATCGTGTCCAACATATTGCGCAGCTCGGTCTCCGAGCCAGAAATGACCAAAAGGTTTCGGGCCGGGTCTGCGTGAATCACCCCTTTAGCCGGCTTCGCCAGCTCGAGCAATTTCTGCATTTCCTTGGCCGCGATATAGCGAAGCGGCGCGGCAACGACGCGATAGCCCGCACCACGCCCAATCTGTCGCGAGGTCCCTATGGCCCCGTCCAACGCACCTGCCTCCGGTACGACCCGGTAGAGATCGCCCTCTCTCGTGAGAACCGCCCCGTTGGCCCGCAGCAATACCTCCAGCGTGGGAACGAGCCCCTCACGTGCGATCGGCCGGCTGGTCTGCAGCGATATCTGTCCTTTGACCTGCGGGTCGATGGTGTAGTTGACCTTGAGGATGTCGCCTAGAATCGACTTGACGGCTTCCTGGATATCCGCGTCTTTGAAGTTGAGCGTGATACCGCCGTTTGCATCCGTCGACACCGGCGACGGACGGGGCGCCCGGCCCGAAATGAAACGCCCCGTTCCCCTGTATAGCTCGGGCCCGGCCTCGTTCGCGCGAGCGCCGGCCCGCTCAGACGTATAGACGGGTCCGACCGCCGCCGCGCCGCCATTGACGGAGCCATCCCGCTGTCGCATCTCGCCGTTACGCGCCGGGAAAGGCACGGCGGTATGTTTGGCAGGTGTCTGCACACAACCGCCCAAAACCCCCGCGACGAACGTGAAGATTGCCGCTGTGGTCGTGTATTTCATTTTTCTGCTTCTCATGCAATCACCTTCTTCGGTTCCCCGATAACGGCCGGCGCGCCACTGCGTCCCCACCACCTAGCGCGGAGTGTAGACCCCGCTTCGGCGAAATTGATTTTTCGGCGCGTGAGACGCCTCCTCTTTCAGTGGATGAAGCTCCATCTCGAGCGTCCGCGTCCCGCTTGTCAGACGAACCCGATCGGACTCGACGGTGGCCACTGTCCAGCCTTCCAGTGACATTCCCACGGAAAGACTCACGCTGCGCCCCCCTCGTCGCTCGTGCAACACCGCGTGGGTCTGCTCCGGCGACACCACAATGCCGACCAGTTTCCACTGCTGACTCAATCGGACCTCCTCGACCGCCCGCGCCGGGGCCTGTGCATCGCCGGCGGCGGGACGACGAGTGGGCAGGAACGGCGGGCGCTCGGTCAGATCGCGGTAATGTTCCAACGGCGGGAATGCCGGCAGTCGAACCTCCGCGTCAGCCGCCGCGGCCGACCCCCGGCCAGGCGGACGCGGCGCAGCGGACAACCCGGCACGAAACGCCTCACGCCCCGTCTCGAGCCAGTGATATTCCACCGCCAGTGCGATGACCGCGGCCGCGGCTGTCGCCACCAGCCACCCGCCCTTGACGAGGCGCGCCGCAGCACCGCGGGCCATCAGTCTTTCCCCCCGTACGTGTAGCCCACCAGGTCGAATCGGATATCCAGTTCATCGACGTACCGACCGGCCTGGTTAGAGACGAGGCGCCGCGTGCCGTGCGAGGCAATGACCACATTTTCCAGGACCACGACGGGCGTGCCTGTCTCGATCGCATAGAACATGTTCAGCAAAGTGTCGAGCCCGCCCTTCATCTGTACCCGCAGCGTGACGCTCGGCACCTCCCCGCTGCGGCGCTGCGAGAGCACTTGTGTGCTGATGAGCTCCCCGTGGCTGGCGCGCGCCAGGCGCTTGACGTATTCCTGAAGCTTTGCCGAAGCCAACGCCGAGGTGCCACCGGGCAGGTAGTAGGCGCGCTGCTGTCCTTGCTTCCGCATACGCTGCAGTGCCTCACCTGCCCACTGCCCGCGCGCGATGATTTTCTGATAACGCTGCAGTTGTGCGCGTTTGGAATCGATGACTTCACGGTAGCCGAAATAACTCGACAAGAGCGGCTGCGCCACCGCACTATAGACCAGAGCGAGTAACGCCACGAGTATCAAGAGCGCCAGAATCTGACCCGTTCTTGGCTTACTTGCCGAATTCATGGCCTGGCTCTCGGTGTCGAAGGTGCAGCAGCAGCCACACCGGCACGACGCCCTCGGTCGTCACCCCTTTTCAGTACGGGGACGCCACCCGGGCGATGCGAATCAGGTGCGTCGGCCGGAGATTTGATCTCTTCGACCTTGGCCGCGATTACGAACCGGTCGCGATCGGTACTCTGGTTGCGCGTCACCGGCGAAGCGAACTGGGCACTGCGAAACCTGATCGACTCCTCCACGAGTGCAATCAACGACGATGCGCTCGCCGATTCGCCCTGGATACGCACGTCCTCGCCCGTCACTTCAAACCGACTGACCCACGTATCGTCGGGGAATATTCGGGCGAGCTCCGCTAACATCTCCACTATCGTCGGCGCCTGCGATTTGCGCATGACGACAAACTCCGCCCGCTCCCGCAGCTCTTTCATCTCATCCAATGTCCGCAGTACGCGGTCCGCCTGGACCTTGGCCTGAGCGACTCGCAGCTCCAGCTCGGCGGCACGGCTGTGGAGATCGTACAGCGGCAGGGCGATCCCCGTGACCACCGCGAGTGTCAGCACCGCTGCAGCGCCCCACGGCACCAGCCTCGAGACGGTCCATTGACGCTGCCTGATTTCAAGCCCGCAATCGATCTCCTCAATGCGGGCAAGTGCCCTGTCTTCCCCGTCCGCAACACCGGTGCGCAGATCCGGCGCGACCGAGCCGATGACCGTCGGTGTCAGCCCAAGCTGCGCGAGCCGCTTCAGCCACGCATCCACGATGACCCGCGGCACGACGCGCAGCCGGACTTGCAGTCGTTGGCGCTCCCGGTCCCGACCGGCAACATCAAATCCGAAATACACCTGCTCGGCGCGAAACGGTGTGTTGCGATCCATTTCAAAGCCCAAAACCTCGCCCAGGTTCTCCTCCGTCGCGGCGGGCAAATCCAGAACCAATTCCAGAACTTCGGATCGGGGCAGGCGCAGAGCCACCCGCGCCGGCGACATCGGCCATACGCCGGCCAGGCCGGGCGGCACTCCTGCCGGCTCGCCATCCCCAACGAGGAGTTGTATCTCCGCACAGTGGTCGCGGGTGCCTGCACCCAGAAGGCAAAGCGTCGCAGAGGCACGGCTGTGCACATCCACGACGATTTCCTGTTCTTCGCGTCGAAGTACTGTCTGCATGCGGGCCGGCAACATGGTCCACAGCTCTCCGGTCCACCACGTCCACAGTTGCTCCAGGTGCTGACCCGGTGAGGCCGACCGGGTCCGCCCCGCAAGAAACACATCCCGCAGTCGTAAAGACGCTCCGGCGGCCGCGCGCGCGGCATGGCGATCGCTGCGCTTCATGGTATCCGGTCCCATTGCAGAACCTCGAACGGGCGTTTCTGCCCGCCGCGGTTGATCCGAATCGTCACCTCCAGGCCGGCGAGCTCGCGCCCGTTCTCCACTCCACGCGCTCGAATCGTATACGTCGTTCCGCGAACCTGCACCAGCGACGACTGCGCGCCGATCGGCGCCGGCACTTGCCTTGCCCCCGCACCGCGTGCCTCCAGGTAGGCGTCCACCGCAGATGCATCGATGCCCGGAATGGCCAGCAACACCGGACGCGACGCGACGGCTGGATTGACCCACGCATGACGATGATGCACGGTCACGGCATCGCGTACCGCCGCGAAGATCTCGGGCGTCATCCCGAGCACCATGCGCAGCTCATCGACACTTTCAAAGTCCGCGTCCTTGGCACCGTAGTCCAACCCGGCCGCGGCGTAGTCTCCGTCTTCCGCGCCATTGAGCCGCCGCAAGCTGTCAACGTCACGCCAGTCCATAATCGCATCGACAATCGCGTCCGCCTGCTCGTCCGCAACCCCGACGGCACGAAACAGCCCGCCCAGCAGCTCCGGCCCGGCCATATTCAGATCGACCCGCCCCGCCTCGTCGAACACCTGCACTCGCACCTGCGTTTCGCCTACAGTCTGCACAAACGGCGAGCCATCCGTTGGCCACACGGTGTCCAGGTTCGGGAACAGCAGTCTCTGCACGGCGAGATAGATCGCCCCTTCGGCCGCCGCACGCCCCTGCAGCTCAGTGACCCGTTGACCGGCCAGTGCGATTTCCGTTCGCACCGCGCTGGTCAGACTGGCTCCAACGAGCGTCAACAGCGCCACCACCCAGAGCACCGACACCAGTGCCACGCCCTGCTGCGACCTTTCAATGACTGTCCGGGAATGTAATGATCCGTTCATGACGTCTCCGCCGACGGAACCCAGTAGTCCCCTTCACGCACGCGAAAGAGCAACTCAGGCCACGGCCGTTCGTCCGGTGCAGCCGGCTCGATTCGCATCCGCACGAGCGTGGGCAGCGTTCGTTTTCGAACCCAACTCCCAGTCCAATGCCACTGTCCCCGTTCATCGAGCCCGAAATACTCGAACCGCACCGCACCGGCGCGCTCTACGAGCACTTCGTACCGAATGACCGGTGCCGCACGCTCCATCCCGGTATACAATTCAGCCATCGCGTACCGAGCGGCCAGCCGTTTGACCTCTCCGCCGCCCTCCACCCTGATAACGAACGCGTAAAACGCGCCGCTGCCCGTGCGCGCGGGCATGCGGCCGATGAAAGCCATCCCGGACGCATCGCCGTGAAACGATAACGCCCCTTCGTTCAATTGGGCGGCGCCGACCGGCAAATGCACCCTGGCCAGCTGGCCGCGGAGAAACGCCTCCAGTCGGCGAAGCTGTTCGGCTCGGTCCACGCGCCGCGAACCCGCGTCCCAGGTACGCATCCCCAGGTGCAGACCGTCGTACAGCACGAGCATGAGCAAACTCATAACCGCCAACGCCACCACCAGTTCGACGAGAGTGAAGCCCCGAACATCGCGGGAAACGACGTCATTTCGCGCACGGCCCTTCATCGCGGCCGTGCGAGGCGAACCGTCGTGGCAGTGACCTGACGCCGCCGGCTCTCCTCTCCCCAATCCACCGTAATCGATACACGATACGCACCGAGTGGAACCGCGGCGCGGGCGTGCAAGAGCGGGACGGGGCTGACCACTACGCTCACGTGGAAGCGATCATCGACATCCGTTTCGTATGACCGAAGACCGCGCCCCGGGTCGACATCCAACGTTGCCAACTGGGACTCGGCGACCAGCACCGCCTGCGTATAATGTTCGGCGCGCCCAACGTCCGTGAGCGACTGTCCGAAGACTCGGAACAGCACACCGAGCGACACCCCCAGTACGGCCAGTGCCACCAGCACCTCGAGCAGCGAGAATCCGGCGGTCTCGGCTTTCATCGCGGCGCCTCCTCGAGCGCAGCCGTGCGGCGCATACTGACACGCCCCGTCAGTCCGCTCACCTCCAACCGATAGGCGGCCTGACCATCGCTGATCCGAAGTTCGATTCCCGTGGCCGTACCCGAGGGGTAGAACCGCACCAGGAGCCGCTCGTTCACCCGCGCAGCCGCGGCGCGCTGCGATTGGACAGGCTCGATCCGCAGACCGCCGGATAAGGTGTAGGCGCGCGGTTGGCCGCTCAACCAATAGCGGCTGCGCTGCGGGTCGATGTGCATTTCCACCGTCCGGCCCTCCAGCGCGGCCCGTGCATGCGCGCGACGCATAACGCTGGCCAGTTGTTGCGTCGCGGTCGTTACCGCCACGCCGCGCCCCCAGAGGTCGAAGCGCACCGCAACCACGGTCAATATCAGCGCCGCGATCGTGATAACCACCAGCAGTTCGAGCAGCGTGAAACCGCGGGTGTGGCTCATATGTATCGGTTCGTGGCTCACAACCAGCTCACGACGTCCTGGTTTTCGCCCGTTCCACCCTCAGCGTTGTCCGCTCCGAAGGAGAAGACATCGACGGGGCCGTGTTCGCCGGGAGAACGAAACCGATATTCCTGGCCCCAGGGGTCCAACGGCACAAACGCCTTGCGCAGATAGGGCCCGTTCCAGAACGATACACTGGCGGGGCGCTCGACCAGGGAACGCAGTCCCTCCTCCGTCGTCGGGTAACGACCGACGTCCAGCTTGTACGCGTCCAGCGCCGCGCTGAGCTCCTCGACTTGCAGCTTCGCAGTGCGCGTCTTGGAGGCATCCAAGTGTTTCATCACGGCCGGACCGACCAGGCCCGCCAACATTCCCAGGATGACCAATACCACCAGCAGCTCGATCAGGGTAAACCCCGCTCCCCGAGCGGCAAAATGCCGACAACGCTCGATATTGTTTCTAACAGGTCTGCACATACCACTGCCTCCGGACTTACCATGTTCACGGCGACCCGCTGACTACAGCGGAATGTCGTTGACACTGACGATCGCCGCCATCAAAGAGGCGATGATTCCTCCGATGACCACGCCCATACCGACAATAAGCGCCGGCTCCAACACACTGAGCCCGCGCGCGACCCGGGTACCTAACTCTCGGTCGCAGATATCCGCCACGCGTACCAGCATCTTGTCCAGGCGCCCTGTTTCTTCTCCGACCTGAACCAGTTGCACCGCCACCGGCGGAAAGGATTCGATGGCCTCCAAGGGGCGGGACAACCCCTGGCCCTCCCGAATCGCCGTCACCGCGTCATCGAGCGCCCCGTTGAGCCACCGGTTGCCAACGGTCTCTTTGGCGATCGTGAATGCCGACAACAGCGGCAGCCCGTTCTCCAGCAGCATGCCAAGACTGCGGCAAAAGGCCGACGTCTCCCGCAGCGACTGCAGCACCCCGAACAGCGGCACACGCAGAAGGGTGCGGTCGATGACGATCCGTCGTGTCGGGTCCCGCCACAACCTCACCGCGACCACACCCGACGCGATAAGCAGGACGAGCGCCAACCAACCGTAATGGCGTATCGCGCCCGCCATCGCGAAAATGAACGCGGTTGACCATGGTAATTCGACGTTTTTACCCAGAAACAACGGCTCGAACTGCGGCACGACATAACTGACGATGAGCACCAGTGAAAGCCCGGTCACCGCGAGCAGGATCGCCGGATAGGTCAGTGCCGACACCAGTTGTTCGCGCGAAGCCCGGCCCCGTTCGAGGTACTGCTCCAGGCGTTCCAGTCCGACATCGAGCGACCCCGCCGCCTCGGCCGCCTTGACCATATTGATGTAGAAGCGCGAAAACGCGGCCGGTGACTGCTCGAGCGCAGCCGATAGCGGAGCTCCACCACGTACCGTCTCCTGCGTCGTCTCCGCAAGCAGTCGGACACTCTGTTCGCCGGCGCTGGCGGAAATAATCTGCAGTGACCGGTCGAGAGATATGCCGGAACCCAACAGGGAGCTGAGGGCCCGGGTCCACTCGAGCACCGCAGCCGCCGGTATCCGCCGATGCACCGACCGGCGCCCGTCCCACCATCGCGCTCGCTGTGTGCCCCGCACCTCGGCCCGGATGGGTATCCGCCCCATGGCTTGCAGTTCTGCCACGGCCCTGGCACGGTCGTCGGCTTCGAGCTCGCCCTCGACGACCTCGCCCGCCGCAGTCACCGCCTTGTAATGAAATGTCGTCATGGGGATTATGCGTCCTGGGTTACCCGCAAGACTTCCTCGAGCGTCGTGATGCCGTGCCGGACCTTTCGCAAACCGTCCTGGTACATGGGCACCATGCCGCGCCGCACGGCCACCGCCCTGATCTCCGAGGCATCCGCACGGTCAAGAATCAGGCGCCGAATCGCATCGTCGATGGGAAGGACCTCCATCACGACGGTCCGCCCCCGATAACCCGTGCCGTTGCATTGCGAGCAGCCTTGCGGCTCGAACAATTTCAAGCCTCCCCCGTCCCGTTCGCCCTCGGCCAACCCCAATACGTCCAGGAACTCCCGTACGGGTTCGTGTGCGCGCTTGCAGTGATCGCACAGGACACGGACCAATCGTTGACCGACAACCGCGTTGACCGTGGAGGTCAGCAGGTAGTTCTCGACGCCCATTTCCACGAGACGCGTAATACTGCCAGCAGCATCGTTCGTGTGCAGAGTCGACAACACCGTATGCCCGGTCAGCGCCGACTGGACACAGATCTTCGCCGTTTCCAGGTCTCGCATTTCTCCGACCATGATCACATCCGGGTCCTGGCGAACGATGGAACGCAGTGCGGTCGCGAAGCTCAGTCCGATTGCCGGTTTGACCTGTATCTGATTGACGCCGTCGATCTGGTACTCCACAGGGTCTTCGACCGTAATGATCTTGACCTCGTCACTGTTCAAGGCCGTCAGAGCAGCGTAAAGCGTCGTAGTCTTGCCGCTGCCGGTCGGTCCCGTTACCAACAGCATGCCGTGTGGTCGATGTATCGCGTCGCCCAGCACCCGGATGTTCTCGTCCGATACGCCCAACGCGGCGAAATCCAAGGCTACCGCGTCGCGATTGAGAATACGCAGGACCACGCTCTCGCCGTGCATCGCGGGGATAGTCGAGACTCGAAAGTCCAACTCTTGCCCTTCGATGCGCTGACGGATCCTCCCATCCTGCGGCAGGCGCCGCTCGGCGATATTCAGGTTGGCCATAATCTTGATGCGCGAGACCACCGCCGCACCCATCCGGGCAGCGGGCGACTCCGCGTCCTTGAGCACGCCGTCGATACGGAAACGCACGCGCAGGCGTCCATCGGCCGGCTCGATGTGAATATCCGACGCGGCGCGCTCGATAGCCCGTCGAATAATGAGATTCACCATGCGGATGACGGGCGCCTCGCTGGCCAGGTCCTTGAGTTGTTCGACCTCGGAATCGGAGACCTCCTCAGGGGCCTCTTCATGGTCCTGGATCCGCCCGATCTCGGAGCGCCCCTCGCCGTACAGGCGCTCAATCGCCGCGTCTAATTCAGAAGGGGTTCCCACAACACGCAAGACCGCCTTGCCCGTGACCATGCGTATGGATTCGACGACAAACTCGTCAAATGGATCGGCCATGCAAACGGTGACGTCCGTATCCTCGCAGGCCAGCGGTAGCAGACGATACTGCCGCATAAAACGCGGACTGATCGTCTCGTCCATGACCGGAGCTTCCCGGTATTGGGCCGCCGCGGCACGCTCCAGGCCGAGCACCTCAGCGACCGTATTGGCAACCTCCTGCTCCGCGACAATGCCGAGCTTGCTGAGCAGCAGGACAGGCGACTCGCCATTGTGCTGCTCGCGCTGGAGGTGCTCCAGGCGCCCGAGGTCCGCCCGAGTGAGCTTTTCCCTGCGCACGAGCGCCTGGATGAGCGGATGTTCCCCGAGCCCTTGAGTCACTGAATCGGCGGCCGGGCCCTCGACATACTGAGGCTCACTCGTGGCACCGGCCCGGACGGACACCCCCGAGCGCATCGCCGCTGTCATCCCCTCCTCTGCCATGATTGAAGCACCCCCACCACCGTTGGCTGGTTTCTCGCTAGTACTTTCGGGTCACTGCGTATAGCCATTGCGACCGTCCTGTCAGCTAAAAATATACGGTCCGCGTCCTGCCGTCCTATCGAACTGACTAGTTGCAGTAGTAGTCCACATGGCAAGGTAGTAAAACACTGTAGACGGGGCCGCCCACATATTGGCTAGGCTTTGACGACACCGCCCGAGGGCACGCGGCGCATCACGCCTGCCCCCTCGAGCCAACGCCGTACTTGACTTAGGAAGTGCCGATATGCGCCCGACAACTATCGCCACCCGGCAGAGATATGCCGCAGGTCGTCTTCGACTGTGCCTGGGCCTTGCCGCCTGGCTCGTATGCTCGCCCGTTGCCGTCGTACACGCCGGGGAGCCGGCCGCCGGCGGGCACCACATGAGCCACGATCACCATGCGATGGCCGTACCAAAGGATACCGACGACTACCAGCGAACCGAGGTTGCCTACAGCGTGCCGGACCTGACGTTCCGTGACCGCCACGGACGGACGATACGCGTCGCCGAACTCTTGGCCCAGAACCGCCCGGTGATGCTCAACTTCATCTTCACTTCGTGCACCGCGATTTGTCCCGTCATGACCGCCACGTTCGCGCAGGTCCAGGCCGGCCTCGGCGACGAGCGCCACAAGGTGCAGATGGTGTCTGTCTCGATCGATCCGGAACACGACACGCCGGAGCGGCTCACCCGCTACGCTCAGACCTACAAAGCGGAGGCCAACTGGCGTTTCCTGACGGGCACATTGGACGACAGCGTCGCGCTACAGCGTGCATTCAACGTCTATCGAGGGGATAAGATGAACCACAGCCCCACCGCCTTTATCCGGGTATCCCCCCGCTTGCCCTGGATTCGCATTGACGGATTCACGACCGCGCGCGATCTGATTAACGAATACCGCCAGTCACAGGCACGCCTGTCGGCCAAGACGCACTAATGAAGCGGTACAAAGGAGCAGCGGCCACTCGCCGCGCCGGCCTGTCGGCGGCGTTGGCGCTGTTGAGCCTGGCCATGCCTTACCCGGCGGCGGCGGGACCTTCCGGGAAGCCGGCGATCGGCCCCGGCGAACAAATGTATCGTTCCGGCATTTTGCCGTCCGGGCGGCTAATGGCGGCGACGGTCGAACACGATGTGCCCGTGACAGCCAACCAGCTCGCCTGTGCACAATGTCACCGACGCAGCGGCCTGGGCTCCAGCGAAGGCGGAACGGTGTTCCCCCCGATCAACGGTCGCGCCTTGTTCGCACCCAAACAAAGCCGACGCGCCGAACTCGGCGGGGAACGGACACTGGGCCAGGCACAGCGTCCGGCCTATACCCGGGCGAGCCTGATTCGGGCGATCCGTGACGGCATCGACCCCTCGGGGCGCGAACTCAATCGACTGATGCCTCGCTACGCGCTCAGCCCCGCGGACGTGGAAAAGCTCGTCGATTACCTGGCGACACTCTCGACCGAGCCTTCGCCGGGTGTGACGGACAGCGAACTGCATCTGGCCACCATCATCGCCCCACCTGTCGATGCGGCGAAAAAGCAGGCCATGCTGGCGGTGCTGCGCGCATACGTGCGCGACAAAAACGCCCAGACGCGTCTTGAATCGCGGCGAAAGCGCCACAGTCCCTGGCACAAGGAATGGCCGTATGAGGCCTATCGCACCTGGGTGCTGCACGTGTGGGAGCTCAAGGGACCGCCGGACAGCTGGTCCGCTCAACTGGAAGCACATTACCGTACACGGCCGGTCTTCGCCGTCGTCGGCGGTCTGGGCGCGGGGCAGTGGCAGCCAGTGCACGCATTCTGTGAACAACGTGCCGTGCCGTGTCTTTTTCCCAACGTCGCGCTGCCGCCCGATCCGGGAAAGGATTTCTACACGGTCTATTTCACACGCGGTCTTTACGGTGACGCCGCGGCCGTTGCGCGCCATCTCGCCGACTCAACGGCCCGGCACATCGTGCAACTCTACCCCGACACCGAAAACGGTCGCGCGCTGGCAGCCGCGTTCGATGACGCGTTAAAACAAGCGGGCCTGGGGCCATCCGAAGGCCACCCCCTGGCAACGACACGGCGGCCGGACAAGACCTACTGGAAAGAGATATTGAGAACTGGCGCCCCCGAAGCCCTGGTGGTCTGGTTGCCAGCCTCGCAGGTCTCCGCCCTGGCAAGCCTTCCGCCCTCGCTGCTGCCCGGTCGCCTGTATCTGTCGTCGGGAATGCTCGAACCGCAGGGAACGGCGGCGCTCCCCGCGTCGCTGCGCGAGCGCACCTTCCTGGCTCAGCGTTTTGTAAGGGAACAATCGCTGCAACGTCGGCTGCGCCGCGTCAACGCCTGGCTGCGAGCCAAACACATTCCCATCACAGCGCCGCGCATCCAGGCCAATACCTTCTTCGCGGTCACGACCGTCACGGACGTCATGTCCCACATCCGAGGCAACTTTTACCGGGACTATTTCCTGGAGAAGGTCGAACACATGGTCGACAACGTGGTGTGGAAGTCGGTCTACCCCGACATGAGTCTCGCCCCCGGCCAGCGCACCGCCGTCAAGGGCTGCTATATCGTGTCGTTGGCCGACGGCCGGGCCACCTGGCTGGTTCCCTGACGCCGGGGCCCGCTTCGACCTGTCTATTCCTCGCCCGACGGGGCCGTAGCGGTGGTAATCCCAGCAGGCCGATAAAGGGCGGCCCACAATGCCAATACGCCCACGACAATGCCGACCCAAAAGACGCCCCAGAACATGGCGAGCTTGGTGATCCAGCCCGTCAGATGCAGCCCCGCGAACACCATCAGCACCAGTCCCAAGACTACATCGACCGGTGCGACCCAGCGCAGCACATCCGAGCGCCTTGCCCACAACGAGAGTACGACGATCACCGCGCCGGCGATCAATAAGGGTACGTCGATGCCGCCGTTGCGATTGACCAGAAAGACCGCCGCATACGTTAGCCAGATGCCCAACAGGGCATTGAGGATGTTAGGAATCATAGACCTCGCCTTCCTCGTGATGGGTACGCTCCAGGTAGCGCCAAGTGACCGGCGGAATCGCCAGATACGCGAAAACGCTGAACACGATCAGAAGCTTCCAGCCCACGGCCAGTGGGCTGGTGACGACCAAAACGCCGGCGATCAGAACCTGCACCGCGTAACAGGCATAGCCGCCCTGCAGCCAGGAACGCTGGCGGCGCAAGCGGCCCACGGCGTACAGTACGCCGTAGCCACCGCCGAACAACACGAGGACGCCGAGCAGTCCGGCCGTCTTGAGCAACTCGACCGAACTCATGTCGCCGCCGGAACCGCGGCCCCGACCGCCTCCCGTCGGCCAACCGTCAGCAGGTTATAGACGAGAATCACGTAGCCCACGGCAAACAGTATCCCGAAGCCAAATCGTGCATACATGCCCTGCATGAACCAGGGACTGGACTGGGCCTGAATGAAGGCCTGAAGCGTCGAGCCCCCGATGGCCCGCTCGTAGAAGGCCTGCGCCATACCCGACACCAGCAGGGCACCGGCCATACCGACCAAACCGATGTTCAGAAGGGCGAACGACCACTTCCATGCCGTGCCGTCCATGTACGACACCGACCGGCTCTTTTGCAGCGCCAGATACACCACGGCGATCACCCCGCACCCGTAAGCCCCCCAGAAGGCAAAATGACCGTGCGATACAGTCCACTGCGTTCCGTGGCTGAACAGATTGATCTGCGGCAGCGTCATCATAAATCCCCAGACGCCGGCCCCGATGAAATTTCCGAATGCCTCGGCCATGACCCAGTAGAATGCGGGCCGGTTGGTTGCCTTCATCCGGTGCACGCCGGAATCATAGACGGCGTGCACGACCATGCCGAGCAGGGGCAAGGGCTCGAAGGCTGAAAACAACCCGCCGATACTCAGCCAGTACTTGGGCGTCCCTATCCAGAAGTAATGATGGCCCAGGCCGAGAATGCCCGTGCCCAGGACCAGCGCGACCTCGATATAGAGCCACGTCTCGACGATGCGGCGCGAGGTTCCAAGTAACTGCATCAGCGCCAGAGCCATGATACAGCCGATCAACACCTCCCAGGTGGCCTCCACCCACATATGGACGAGCCACCACCACCAATACAGATCGACTGACATGTTCGTAATGGCCGGCAGTGAAATGAGATACAGGGCGAAAAGCGGCACGAGGTCGACGATCAGCACTGCCACGACGCCCGTAATCTTCTTGGCCTTCAGTGCGGTGCCGATGACGTTGTACATGAACACCAGGACCACCGCCGTAATACCCAAGGCCGCCCATCGAGGCGCCTCGACGTATTTTCGCCCCTGATTGATGAACCACAGAGAAAATTCGTCGCTGGTACCGTATTGCACGAATATGAATACACCCGCCACGACCAGCACCGCGGCACACAGCACATAGAATGCCACCTTCGCAACGCCCAGGCCCACGGTCTCCTGCCCCAGCTCCTCCGGAAGGAACCAGTAGACCGCGCCGAAGAACCCCATCAGCAGCCAGATAATCAGGACGTCGATGTGCAGAATTTTCGCCGTACTGAAATCGAAGACGTTGTAGAGAATCTGCGGGTCGATGTAATAATAGGCCGCGAGCAGACCCGCGACGATCATCACCCCGAAAAGGGCGATGGCGGCCGTGAAATACTTGAGCGCCAGACGCTGCGATTCGTACATAACGCCTCTCCCCTAATCGTTCTTTTCGATATGGCCGAAGTGGGCGGGAAAGCCGTTGGCATCGACCGACGACATCCACTTCAGATACGCCACGACCGCCTCGGCTTCCTGCGCGCTCAACTGAAGGTTCGGCATGCGCCGCGCCCAGGTCGGATAGCGTTCCGGGTGCATCAAAAAGCGCTTCATGGCCTCGCCGCGCGTCTTGCTCTGGGTCATAGCCTTCCAGACCTTCCATTCCGGATCCAGCCAGGCCTTGGTCAGATCGGGCGCATAATAGGCACCGTTGCCGAAAAAGGTATGGCAGTCCATGCAGGCCCGGCTTTGTATGACCAGTTTGCCCCGGCGAATGAGCGCGTGCGCCTCCGTCGGCGTATACCGTTTCCCGAACAGCAACTGCTCGCCGCCTATGGTCGGGGCGTCGGTATCGCGGTTCAGAGCCGGCCCGTAGCCGATCTTGTGGTTGATGACCGTATAGGGGGGGACGTGTGAACCGCCCGCCTCGATGGCGCCCAGGCTGTTGACGGTGAGGATACCGAGGACGGCGACCATGATAATCGTGGTGCTGATGGCACCGGCTCGCCAAAAGTGCGGATCGCTGACTGTACTGTCTGACACGCATTCACCTCCGACGTCGCGGAATGCACGGTGACGTGCCAGACGACCAACCGGCGCATCCCTCGCGGTTATAGTTATCGGCCATTGGTTCAACCCGAGTTGACCAACGTCTAATTTAGGAAACCATAGCCGTCCCGGCTGCCGATTTCCAGATCAAAAGACGTATTTTTATTATAGGTTTATATTGTTTTTATGATTATTTTACATTTAGATACACAAAAGGCCCGACCCGCGGAGGCGGGCGGGGCCTTTTTAATGCGGCGATCGAAGTTAATAGCTAGACACCTTAATATAAAGTCGATACTCGCCCCCGCCCAGTTCCGAGGCATCGTGATAGTCCAGGACCACTACGCCGCGGCCGAAACCCTGGCTAGTGCGGACGGCTCGCTCCGCTTTGTCGTAGTTCAAGGCGAGCGATACCGGACAGAACCGGAAACGATCGCCGAGGCGTCTCATTCCAATCGGTCGCGTCTCCGCCACGCCGAGTATATGACTGTCCAGCTTTTGTCTGGTCGTCAAACACTCCTTATACGAACCGCTGCTGCTGCCACCGTCGCCGAATATCCAATTCGAAGCGTCGACAGTGAACTGGTTGAGCGCGTCGGGCAAGGACGTCAGGAACAGACCGACTTGACTGACCAGGTCATCGCCGCTCCTGTCCCACTCCCAGATCGACGGCGTGATCAGAACACCGTCGCCTCCCCGGCGCAATGTTCCCTGCCACACCAACTCGGGCAACCGATCGCTGTAGGTGCGCCCCGAGTACTGCCACGGATTAGAGCTCGGATACTGATCGCCCGTCGTGAGCCCGCCCCGAGTACTGCGACTGCCGGCACGCAGGCGCCCGGACCACCCGTTGGTGTCGCCCATAATCCGCGTACGCAGCTTCGTGTCAGCACGACGCTTGCCGTCGGGGCCCAGCGTGGCGACACCGGTCAATAAATAGACTTCGTCGCCCTTGCCATCTCGCTGCAACGCATCGTCGGATGTCTCCCGTTTGACACTGAACCCTGTGATGACGACCCGGAAGCGTCCCCGCGCGCCGCTCGTCGGCGTTGACGCTCCGCCCGATGGCGCAGCGGCGGCCGTCTGCCCGCCACCGCCGGCCCCTGCGTACGCGAAGCCATAGGATGCCGCGAAATTCGCACGTCCCCGTGCCTGGGCGGCCTTGAATCGCGTCAGCACCCGCGCGGTCAGCTTCCCGCCGTGGCGCTCGACGATCAGGGTTGTCTCGCCGGTGCGTTGATTGAACACCGCGCTCAACATGACCGGGGCGGGTGAACCCGGCGAGCGACCGTAAGCCACCGCAGTGACGGTTCCCCAATCGCAATCGCGCGGGTGACACTTGCCCCAGGCATGAACCCGGTAATGGCTGCCCGCGTGCGTGATGACGAGACGTGTAATCCCGGAGGTCGCACGGTTCGTGTTGGTCCATCGCCCGGCGAACGATTCGGCACGTTGTCCATTGGCCGCCGGCCGCACAGTCCGCAACCCGTTCGGCAGGTGCCACGTAGGTGCCGTGAGGTTCCCCGCCCGGGCGACACCCAGCAACATCGCCGCGCCGACGACGCCCGCGACCGTCAGCCCGTGGCGCCAATATGCATGCCATCCCCGGCGTCCGTTACGATCGATACTGTTTGTCATCAAATTCATGGCAGTACTCCTTACGCCGTCAACCATTCGAAAGCCAGTGGCGGCGCATCTATGTGTGCTTCAAACGATATTTCTTTACCAATCGGTGCATCTTCGTCGGCGTAATCCCCAACAGCGCGGCCGCCTCCTTCTGGTTGGCCGTCTGGCCCAAGGCGGTGATCAGACAGACGCGTTCGCAGGCCTCCGTGACCGTATCCCACAGATCGCCGCTCATGCCGTCGGGACTCAAACCGCAGGCCGCCAGCAGGGGCTCGAACCCCTCGCCGGCGGCCACCGACCGGCCCTGGCCCGGCTTCGGCGACGATCCCGGCAGGAAGCCGAAGTCCTCGGGCCCCAACACCCGCGTCTCCGCCAGCGCAACGGCTCGCGCGATCGCGTGTTCGAGCTCGCGGACATTGCCGGGCCACGGATATTCGTGCAGCCGCTGCAGCGCACCCGGGGAAATGCCGACGACGGCCCGGCCGAGCTTACCGCTGAAGTGCTCGACGAAGTGTTGTGCGAGCACGGGTAAGTCATCCGCGCGCTCGCGAAGCGCCGGACAATACAGCTCGATGACTTTCAACCGGTAATACAGGTCCTCACGAAAGCGCCCCTGAGACACTTCATCGGCCAGGGTTCGATTGGTAGCGGCGACCAGGCGCACATCGACAATGATCGGAGCGTTGCCTCCAACCCGCTGGATTTCCCCCTGCTGCAGAGCGCGGAGTAGTTTGGCCTGGGACTCGAGGGGCAGCTCGCCGATCTCGTCGAGGAACAGCGTGCCGCCGTGTGCGAGCTCGAACTTTCCTTTGCGCTGACCGGTGGCGCCGGTAAACGCGCCCTTCTCATGACCGAACAGCTCGCTCTCCAGGAGGGTCGTCGGAAGCGCCGCACAATTCACCTTGACGAAGGGGCCATCCGCCCGATCACCGTGCTTGTGCAGAAAGTTGGCCAGCAGTTCCTTGCCCGTTCCGCTCTCGCCTGTGACCAAGACATTGATCGGCAGCGGCGCCGTCTGCTCGGCCTGCTCAAGCAGGCGTACCACCGGCGCGCTGCGCCCGATAAACTCCCGGTCGCCACCCATGCTGCTGAGACGTCGACGCAGATCGGCGTTTTCCTCCGCCAAACGCTCCTTGAGACTCTCGACCGTGTGCAGCTGCGCGTTGAGCTCCCGGTTGAGATCCTTGATGGTCCCGGTCGCGGTCCGATCCTTTTCGTCGAGCGTATCGAGATCCCGACGCATCTGATTGAATGCTGCACCGAGCGAGGCGATCTCATCCCTGCCGCGCACCACGACGGGCTCCGCCCACTGACCTCGACCCACGGCGAGGATCTTCGAGCGCAGCGTGACCAGACGCTTGACCATACCGCGCCCGAACAACAGCAGGCCCAGGCCTGTCAACGAAAGCGTGGGCAGCGTGGTGCCAAGGACCCAGACGAGTTCCGAATGCAGCCGCTGATCGAGCTGCTCCGTGCTGAACTGAACGACCAGTGCGCCCAATGTGTGTCCCTGGGCCTGGAGCAGGCTGACGACTTTGAACGTCGGCGCACCGGAGGCTATGACCTGCGACAGGCGCGGGGGGTTTTCCGCGCGCAGCAGTGCAGGCACAGGATAGTGCTTTCCGTACTCGGAGCTGATGGAATGCGCAACGACACGCCCGGTGGTATCCAGGACATAGGCCTTGTGAATGTGCAGGTCGCGGCGGCTCTGCAGTTCGTGGACAAGGGCATCGAGCAATACCGCGTCCTTGTCCTGGAGCGCCTGCGAGAAGGCCAGGCTGGCCGCCTGTACCATCGCTTCGGACTCTCCGAGATTGGCGCGGTAGACGCGGTCGCGGCCAAACACGTCGAGTGTGCCGGCTATAATCAGGCCCGATACCAGGATCGCCACCAGCACACTGAGGCCCAGCTTCGCCTGGACCCCAAACCTGACCCGGTCGTCCTGCTCCGACTCCCCCTCGCCGACCGGTGGTCCTGTAGTCTTGCGCAGCACCCCACCCCCCTTTTCTGCGACCCCATTGGCCGACTCGGCCGAGCCCTTCGAGAATTGATTTCAAGAATGAAACAGCCGGTCTTACAGCCGGCTTACAGATCTGAACTTTGGGGAGGACGGGAATTGCGAAGATGGAATCGGGCGGTGGCCTCAGGCATCGCCCGCAGAGGCACGCATGCGCCGGTAGAGGTTCTCTATCTCCGGTCCGGGGCCAATTCCGAGCAGGTTCTTGACATTTTCTTTACACCGTTCATAGACGGAAAGGGCCTCCACCGGGAATCCCCGCCCGACGTGAATCCGCATCAGTTCCAGATAAGCCCCTTCCGCGAGGGGATTGAGTCGCAGACGCGACTCGAACGCCTCGACGGCAAGTTCCCAGTTCTCACGAGTGAGCCAATAGTGGCCGACGAGATCGAGGGCCCGCTCCATCTCTCGGCGCAGGCCGGCGTCCAGGGCCTCGCTCCCGACGCGGCCCGGGTGATTGGCGGCCATGACGGACGCGCCTTCCGTAAGCCGCCGACCGAGTGCCTCGACAGTCGTTGGCGCGCCGACTGTGTGCAGCGCATGCGTGAGATCCTTGCACGCGGCTTCCAACGCTCCGGCATCGGTCCACGCCAAACCCGGGTCAAGACTCAGACGCCCGCCTTCCAGGCGCAACAACCGCTCGTCGCCGACCGCTCGCCTCAGCCGGTGCAGCGTCGTATCGAAGCTGCGCCGCGCCGCATCGCCCTCGGCGTCCGGCCAGAGGAGATCGGCCAGACGTTCCTGACTCACCCCTTGGCCACCGGACCACACCAATGCCTCGAGCAGCTGCGCCCCGCGCCCTTGCACCGACACGGGTCGATATCCGTCGACCGTGAGCTCCTGCACACGCAACCCAGACAGGACCTCCACTCGCAGACGAAACGGCCAACCCGCGTTCGCCCAGCCAGGGTCCAGGGCCGGCAAACCCGCCCCCGCAATCAGGCGGCGGACGTAGTCCGTCTCGAGGTCGTGGGCCAGAGCCACATGGCACAAACGAGAGAACGTATCCCGCTCCAACCATAGATTGGCGAAAAAGGTCCCCGCCCGACCCTCACCCAGCGCCTTGCGCAGCGGGTCGATTGCCGCCTCTACCCCGTCGCGCTGTAGACGATCCGCCGCCTCGAACCACAACAAGTGATAGAACACGAAGCGATTGTCCATCGAATTCGCAAGCTCAGCGGCCAGACGTCGATAGCGCTCGGCTTCCTCCCACTCGCCCGCGAGGCTATACACCCGCGAATTGGTCAGAAGACACGCCGACTCGGCATACGGCATGCCGCCGCGCCGAGCCAACTCCAGGCTCATCTCCGCCTGCGATCGAGCAAGCTCCAGGTTCCCGCGGTGCAGATTCAGAATCGCGAACGTATCGTGAAACACGCAGCGGTTGAGCAAGGCCCCCTGATCGAACGTGCGGCTCAATCGATCGAGATAGCCCTCCGCTTCGAGGTAATCGCCCGCGGCAATCGACGCCCACGCACCGACGGCGGCGAGAAAGAAATTCATCGTCATCACGCCCGCGCGCTCGGCGACCTCGATCCCTTTACGCACCATTTCCAGGCAGGCGTCGACGTCGCCGGTGTTCCATAAGTTGACGACGGCGTAATGGACCAGAAATACGATTTCGGCCAATGGGTTGATCGACCGTTCGTCGACCTGCCCTTTTATCTCAGTGACGAACACCGCCGCCCGCCCAAGGTCGCCGCGCGAAAAGGCATAGAACATCGCCAGCTGGCTGGCCATGAAGGCCCGCATCACCGGATCCGACGTCTGCGTGAAAACCTCCTCCGAATAACTTGCCCATTCGTCGCATCGTCCCCGCCACGGAGAGCGGTAGGACATCGCCGAAAACATCGCCAGCGTCGCGCGCTGACCAAGCGCCGCCGGCACCTGCGCAAGGACCGGCTCCAGATCGTCGAAGGCGGCTATCCAGGTATCGAGCGGATGCATGTCACCCCATTCGAGAACGTACCCTTCGACCACCATACACCAGGCGAGAAGAGCACCGGGCTGCTCGTTCGTTTCGCGAAAGAGCGCATACGCGTGTTGCAGATCGGCCCGCCCGGACGCGCTTCGCGTGACAGCCGCGCAGGCACCGCGCCATAACGACAACCACGCATTCGACCCGATCCTCGCCGCAGGTAGCCCGGCGAGCCAGTGTTGAATGACCCGAAACTCACCGACCTGGTAGCGTCGCGGCGCCTCGGCGGTGATCAGCGATTCGGCAGCCGGCCACTCCCCGGCTGCCTGATAGAGCCGTACCGCATCGCCCGTATCGCCATCGGCGGCGAGAATTTGTGCGGCACGCAACTGCAGCGAACGCCGTGTCGAATCCGTCAGTCGCCGCTGTGCCTCGTGACGGAGAAAATCCGAAAACAAGGGGTGGAGTCGAAAATAGATCTGGCCCGACTCGGACTCGTGGCGCGTGAGAAAGAAGTTGCGCCTGTACAGGTCCTCGACCACCTTGGCCGCCTGAGGGTCGTCCGAGATCGCCTTTGCCATCTGGAGGGAAAACCGTGGAAAAAACGATAGCGCCATCAGCAAGTCCAGCTCGGCGCCCTTGCCGCGGTCGAACAGTTCGGTGGCAAAATAGTCGTTGACCGTATCCGGTGTCGGCGAGCTTATCGGGTCACCCAACGCGCCTCCAGCCGCTGCCTGCTGGACCATCAGCACGAAGCCCGCCACCCAGCCCTGCGCCCGGCGATTGAGATTCGACACAGGAATGTCGACCTGGCGTTTGCGCGGGACCCGCAGGTGCGCAATGTGGCGAGCCTCCTCGTCGTCCAGGCGCAGCTCATCCCACCCGAGCCGATCGAGACGGCCATCGGCCAGGGCACGCGTCAATGCCCTGGGGACATCGCCGCGGCTCAAGACGATCAAATGGCGGTCCTTGGGCAGAACTTTCAGGGCCGCCGCGATAAAGGCGTCCACCCTTCCAGCCGCTTCGACATCTTGATAGTCATCGAGCACGAGGACGGTTTGAAGGGGAACGTGTTCGAAAAACGCCTCGAAGAATTCCTTGGCGAATCGCAGTGGGTCCTGCCCTAGTCTGGGGTCGAACGTCGGTAGCACCTGCGCATCCGCCACGGTGGCGAACAACGTACGCAAATGCCGAATCAAAGTCGCCGGTTCGCCGTCGACTGAATCGAGCTGATACCAGAGCGTGGGCCGGTTCTCGGCCTGCAGGAAACTCGACGTTAACGTTGTCTTGCCCGCACCGGCCGGCCCTTGCACCCAGAGGGCTGCACCGGAATCCAAGACCTGTTTGATCCGGCGATATAGTCGCTTTCGCCGATAGACCGCTTTGGGCTGAAGCGGTGGATTTAGCTTTGCAGGCAAGCGAGATTCGGTGCTGTCCTTCAAATCCGACATACAGACTTTCCACCCAGTCCCGAGACATGCAAAGATTCGGCTGGCGCCATACGCTTATTAGTATGACTTACGGTGTCGCATAGGCATTGACGCCGGTCAATTGAAATATGCCTAATGATTAATTTAACTTTGTTATTAATTCGTAAGGCACGCTCGCGGTCACGCCTTACGCTCGCGCGAAACGGATCGCGACGCGGCTCATTTCGTATAGGGAGGAAAATACACCTTGTTCGCATCGGGTACCCGTGGACTGCTTGTCAGCACCGGTGCAAAACGTACCGCGGCGACTTTGCCCGGCATGGCCAAACCAACCGCCGTCAACAATAGGCCAACCAGGGCGAGTTGCAGCATCATCGTCGATCGAATGACCGGGTCCCTGTATACCCGGACCATGGCCTGCGGCCCTCAGTAACCCCAGCTCGACGGCTGGGTATTGATCCAGATGCGCGTGCGGTACGCGTGCGCGTCGAGGTCCTTGAGAAAGGCGAGCCAGAAATCCCACCGATCCTCGAGCTGCGCCGCGCGCTCTTGGTGGGCGTCGGTCTGCGCACCCGCCATCCCCTGGCGCATCTGCGCACTGAGACGCTGCACCTCGTCCATGCGACCGGCGGCCGCGGCGGCCTGTATCTTGGCGGACAAGGACTGCATATCGGCGGCTCCCGCTTGAGCCGGCGCCGCTCCTGCATGCATTTCACCCTTTAGCTTCGCTCGGTCGCGCGCCAGAAGCCAGCGATCGTAGCTCTCGGGCCCGTTGGCGGTCTTGACCGTCGGATACCACGATGTTTCCAGGTGTTTGTATTTGGCGTAGACCTTCAACAAGTCCTGCTTGGTGTGGCTGTGTAGACCGGCCATCGCCTCGTCGCGAAGCCCCGCGAATAGATCGCTCATCGCACCAATCTTCCGGTCCAGCGGAGTCGTTTCGGCCAGCATCTGCCGATTCGCCTGGTTCAATTTGGCCTGCATCTGCTGCAATTGGCGCTGCATGGCTGCCGCCTGGGCATCGGCCGACCCGCTCATGTCCTCGTTCGGGGCCGCCGGAGCACTGTCGGCAGCTCCATCCTTGGCTGTATTGCGCCGCATCGCCTCGCAGACCACGCCAACATCCTTCGTCGCAGTCATGTCCTTGAGCGAGCGCACAACGGTGCTCTGGTCCATCACGACATGTCCTCGCCGAATCGCCTCCACGTCCGCGCCGATTTCGCCGACCGTCCGACCGGGGTTACCGCCGCCCGCGTCCGCATGGCCGAGCGAATTGGCCGCGCTCTCGGTCATCGCCCCCACTTTCCCCGCATACCAGGTGCTCACCTGCTTAAACGAGGCATGGGTCAGATAGACCTGCACTGTGACATCCCCGGCCTGTTTGTCGCGCACCGCGCCCGGGTAGATCCCCGCGACCAGCCCCTGGCCGGCAGAGGCCGCGGCTCCGGCCAGCGCCCAGAGCAGTATCGCGCCGATCCCAAACCCCCGTTGCCATCTCATCGTAGTGCCCTCCCGTTTGCCAGTCCTCTCCAAACTCCACCCGACTCACATACCGGGCATTTTTCGTTCTTCCAGCCCGGCGGGCAGTTTGAAGGCGCTGGCGGGCACAGCGCCGTGTCGTATCGACACAAGCGTCGTCTTGGTGAAGTTGTCTCCCTCCTCGACGGGTAGGCCTCTGAACCCGAGCTGTTGTTCCGCCCGCTTGGACAAGATGCCTGAGCTGCTGCAGCCGTCGCAATCATCGCCGCTGCCTGCCGCTTCAATAAACCGGTTCATCGCCCGGAAGACCTTTCGGTCGCCGGCCGTGATACCGAGTTCCTCGAACGTCGCAACACACATCTGATCCTGCTGCTCACCGTCGGATGAATACTTGGCCACCGGCGTGCACTTCCATTTGCCCACCCTGCGCACGGAGCCGGTCTTCTTGTACGTCGGGCCCTTCTTCTCTTTCTTCATCTCGGCCAGCATCTGCTTTCGCACCTTGGGCGACATGTGCTTGAGCTGTTCCTTCATCATCTTGTCGGCCATCGCCTTCGACTTGGCCACCATCGCCTTCATTTCGGCGGCGGTCATCTTCACGTAATACTTGCGATGCGTGTCGAAGTTCCAGGATATCTGCTTGTCCCCATCGAAGATCATTCCGGTGCCGTCTTCGGCACGCACAGCCATACTATTCCCCTCGATATACAAGGTGCTCTTGGTCGTCTTGTGACTGTCCGACTGCTTCTCCACCTGCGTAATAATCAGCCCGGCCTGCGCCGCGGATGCCGCACCGAACAGGAGCACGGTGGAAAGGGAGGCCAAAACCGCTGTGCGATTCATGATTTTTCTCCTGACTACTTGCGATTCAAATACCGCAACGGCCGGTCACTTGCCGTCACCCTGCTTTGCGTTCTTGCCCAGTTTCTGAAGCATCTTGCCCAGGTCCTGCATCGCCTGACCGGCATCCTGGCCGTTGGCCGTTCCCGATCTGAGCTGTTGCGTTTCCTGTTCCAATACCGACTGCATTCGGCGCGCCGCCATCTCCGCACCCACGCTGGCAACTGCCAACAGGAGAGCGATGATGCCAAACACCGCCGCCGCGACACCTTGACGGATTCTATGAACGCGCGTGCTGGCAGTGACCAAAATGAACGTCCACCAAGCCAGACCCAGGACCGTGCCCAGATAGGGAATCACCGACAATATCTGAGTCACTGGAGAGATGGCGCTGCCGTACGCTGTACAGCGATAGGCCGTCTCAAAATCCTGTTCCGAACCCATAAGCTTCCAGATTACGAACAGAATCGCTGCACCGACGAAACCAAAGATGGCAATCAGGATCGGCGCGAGCACGATCGCCGCGAGGGCCATTGCGGCGGACACGCCCGGCAACAAACCCAGCAGCCCCAGCACGGCATGCACCAGACCGGCCGCAACCCCCATAACCACCATAAAGATCAGCGGCTGTACGAAACCACCGTTGCGGGGCATCGCCTCGAAATACTCGGAGGGTCGCGTTATGACCGCGATAACTGTCTGGACGATACCAGCGGCGGACGGCAGGTTGTCCCCACCGTTGGTCGCCGATGCTGATGTAATGTGGGTGTCTTCGCTCATGACGGTACTCCTGTGATTTTGCTTGTGGACCGTTGTTCGTTAGCGCAGCTGCCCGCCCTGTTGCGGATTGTGCAGATAATGTTCACCCTCGGGCTTGACCGGCACCGACGGGGCGGCTGTTGGGCCGGCGGGGTCGCCGGCCGGCGGCAGCTGCCACCGGGACGGCGGTACGGACGGCCCATTCGTGCCCACACCGGGGGCAACGCTCGCCGTCGGGGCCGCAGCGGGTTCACCCCATGTTCCCGAACCAAACTGGCCGGCATCCCCGCCGCTAGAATCACCCGCGTTCGGAGCATCCCCTTGGCCGTCTGCCGCCGGCTCGGCGCCGGGCGACCCGTACCCGCCGCTGCCGTCGTCGGGATAGGGCGCCGGCGCTCCACCGGCAGGCAGATGACCTTGATCGAGCGCCATGTTGCCCGGGAGATATACCGTAATACTGACCGATGAACCGAGCATGGCCGCGCCGCCGGCCGATGGAACCTGCTTGACCACCATCCCCTCCTCGCCCGCGTACTCCTTTGTTTTCTTATGCAGCTTGTTCACACGCGGATTGAGGCCGGCCTGCTGAAGTGCGCCCACGGCGCTTTGATAGTCCATGCCGACCACACCCGGCACGCGCAGCATGTCGTTGGTCGCCGGGTTGACGCGCGGCCCCATGTCGGTACGGTCCAACGGTCCGGCGACCAGCGGTGCGCTCACACACAACAGGCTCCACACCAGTATGTTTAGAATCCAAAGATTACGGTTGCGCATGGTCGTTACTCCGCAAAATGAGGTGGACTTCCCGCACCCGCGCGGCGCGCACGCCCTCCCCGCCCCGCAGTGTCAGCGAATCGATGCGGACCGGCGGCGGGTTCATATCCAAGAGGTTGGTCTGGTAGCGAACCCAGCGTCCAGCCGGCACCTGCTGTCGCGGATCCTGCGCGTCGCCTTTGAGGGGCGAACCGCGCTCGCCCGCCGTCGAGAAGGACACCCGATAGGCGGTGTCGCCACAGTGGCGGGTACCCTTCTCGTCCTGATAACACACGGCGAGCGCAAAACCCGGGTTCCGCTGTTGCAGCATGTCGCCGGAAGGCCCGTCCAGACGCACATCCGCCCACAGGATCAACGACTCTGCACGGGACACATCGGCGTCGACCTCCTGGCGCACGCCAGTGCCGGCGGGCAGGGCCAAGCCACCGGTATCGACGCCCGGCTGCGCTGCTTGCCCCGAGGCACCGGTCAGCGGCACCCAGTTCTTCAGTCCCCCCGTAAAACGGGCGTTACTGATGAGATCGCCCGGCACCGTCCACACTGGACGCGACCGAGTCGGGCTGTCAGGTCCGGCCGGGTGAAACACATAGGCCACCGCGGAGCGGTCTCCGTGCAATACCAGCTGACGCGGCCCCGGCAAATAGGTCACCCCGTGGCCGATATGGTGAGAAGGGCCGATCGGCGGCGAGGCGACGAGCAGACGGGGCGCCAAGCGGCGGTGGTGTGCAGGGTCGCGTGGATAGTGGACCAGCATGTACAGCAGGCTGCCCGTGCTGCGTGCCGATACCCCGACGCGCCAGCGGTAAGTAACCCGCCTCGCTTGCGGCCTCACTACGACGGGCCCGGTCGGCAGTTGAATTGCGCGTGCCTTGAGCAGCAGCGGCCAGCGGTCGTACACAAAGACCTGAATACCCTTGAGGCTGTGCGGCACCGTCAGCTGGACCGTATAGTTCAGGCCCGGCAGCACCTCCACTGCGTACAGGGCGGCATAGCCCTGGGTGACGTTCAGTCCACGGCTCAACGGCGAAGCTGCGCCGTACCAGAAACCGCCAACGGTGGGCGCGTTGAGCCGCAGCTCGTTCACCTGCCAGCCGCCCGGCGGGGTGGTGGCCCGCCCCATCAGGGGCAGGCACCCAAGCAAAAGCGCGAACGGCAGGTAACGCAGAGACATGGCGCCCACCCGCTCCTTCAGTTACCGAACCGCTTGGCGACCTGATAGACCGCCTCTTCGATGCACTCTCGCAGCGCCCGATCCACGCCTTCCTTGCGCGAGGAATGAACGCTGGCATCGGCACCCTGCAGGTCTGTCTTGGTGAAGCTTTGTAGGAACGAGCCGATTCCCGAAACGCCGACGCCGCCCTGTTTGACCGCCCGGCGTACATCCACCGCGTCCAACACGGCTCCGTTGTGGGCGTCGACCACCCGAACATCGACTGCGATCACGGCCTTCGCGCCGCTGGTCTCCACTCCCAACCCGCGCACCGTCGCCCCCACACCGTTGCTCGATGCATTGGCATTGGCTTCGCTGACGGTGCCGTGAAAGATGTAGTCGGCGCCGGCCAACGCGGTCTGGCCGACATTGCCCGTGGTCATGCCTTGCGAATTCATCTGCTTCTCTCGCAGCACGCCCTCGCTGAGACGCTGGCGCTCGAGTACGGCAAAGCGGTGTGATTTCACCAATGCGGTGGTAAACATGTCGGTAGCCGCTTGGGCGCCTACCTCGGGCACGCTGCTGGTGAACTGGTAGATCGTCACCTTCTTGGCCGGGCCGTTCGGGGGCGGCAGACTGGCCAGTCGGTGCGTTGTCACGGAGTTGTCGGCGTGAGGCTGACTGGGAGTCATGCAACCGCTCAGTCCCAAGGCCACCGCCGTCACAAACAACAGCCGAGCCGTACCGAGGCGGGAGATATGCAGGTCATTGAGAAACATTGGATTCACCTCATGTCTGGTTGATAAAACCCGTGCCTATGCGGCGAGCCTTCAATAGCCCGCCCGCCGATTCGCCGCCAGTTCGACGAACTGATGGTCAGTCACCACCGCCGCCGTCATCACCACGACCTCCAGGCGATGGATATCGCGCCGCGGCGTACCGAGCGTCGTGAGCGGAACCGCCAGAATGGTCGTCTGGTTCAGGCTGACCTCGCGCCGATAGCTTCCGAGCAACCGCATTCCCCGCGGAAGTTGCCGTCGCTGCGCACCGCCTGCCCGGATGCCCGGCGCGGACGGTGCCTGCGAGTAGGACGGCGCATTCGGCACGGACCAACGACCGGTCGGCGACGAACCGTGCTGGTTATCCGTGCGCGCCGGCCCGGCCCAGCCCGGTCCGATTGGCGAACCAGCACCACGAGTATTCCGATCGGCGGCCTCCTCCAGCGCCCACCGCCCGAAGATGCGCACCGGCGTCCGGCCGGGCGTACCGACGTTGCGCAGGCTGAGCTTCAGGTACAGACCGTGCGGGGTTCGCCCGCCTCGGGGCATCGTGACGATGACCGCCCGACCAATGGTCCAGTCGGGTCCGTGGGCGAACGCCCGGGCGTCCGGCGCGCCGACGGCGATCGCCACGCTGACGAGCAGCCCCCAGACATACCCCCTCCACCGTTCCCGCATGTCTGCGCCCCTCGTGCATGGATTGAACCCAATCGAATGCGACGTTCCCACTGCCACTCCCGTCCCGCCCACCGCCGCGCCGCGGCGTTAGGCGATTTGCCGTTGATCGATACATCGCAACGACCGTGCCAAAACGGACGCGGCACCGGATCAACATAACAATCAGTGAGATACAAACAGGGCGGAGCAACGGCAGCCGGTGCGGATTTGAAATAATTTCAGAAATGAAATTCGCGTGCGCATTTGTCGAACGCGTAACGGCCGGGTAGCGGCCGCCTCGAAACCGGCGGACATGGAGCGAACGGGCCAACAGCAAAAAGGAATCGGCGTGGAGCAACCCGAGCCGGGCAGCGAGCCCGCGGCACCGACTTCGCGCCCGAACACGCCCCTCTGATCTACCCGCGACGCCCCTCTCGTGCGAGAGGACGAGCGTACCCCTCGAACCCGCTCTGCTCGCGGCCCATTCGCAGTTAGCCGCCGCGGGCCTGTGCCTCTGCTCCGCGACGTACCAATCGGGCCTGTTCGTACCGTCTTAGCCAGAGAGCGAACGGTAGGGCAAACACTATCACCGCTGCGATGGCCAGATACAGCGGCTCCAAACCGATATTCGTTCCGACTTCAATGCCCGCGATCGGCCCGATTGTGCCTCCGATGTCGCCAAACAGTTGATAGATACCGACGGCAGGACCGTGTTGACCCTCGCTGGTGACGTCCCCGAGCAGCGCCATCATCGGCAACGTGATCCCATTGAAGGAAAGGCCGACGAACACCGCCCCGAGTATCAGCACAAGTGTCGAATGGGCAACCGCCAGAGTCCCGAAACCCGCCGCGAAAACACCGAGCGCTGGAACCGGCAGCGTGGCCCGCAGCGCCACTTTGTCGATCGCCCGGCCGATGCCGACCGCCATTAGCGCCGAGCACCCAATCAAAACCGCCATGACCAGGCCCGATGTCCCCCTCGCCTGCATGCCGAACAGATAGATCTCACGGTGTTTGACCAACAGCACCATCGTTGCGAGCAGCACGCCCTGCATGGTCAGGAAGACGAGCAGATTGAAACCCCACGCCGCGACAATGAACGGGCACCCCGGTGAACTCAGTAGCGCGGCTAGGCGGCCTTGCCCTCGAGACATCGGAAGCGCGGCATCCGCAGGGACCGAGGCTCGCGGTAGGAATATCAGCGCAACAATGGACCCGACAAAGGTGATGGCCGCGCCGGTCAGAAACGCGACGTCGTCCGAGAACACATCGGCCAGAACGCCCCCGATGACAAGACCTGCCGGCACGGCGGCACTGATCGCCACACGCACGGTCGACGTCTTACGCCCCCGGTCTGCCCTGTCCGACAGGCTCAACACAGCCGCCTGTGCGCCCACCAGCAGGAACGCGGTGCCGATGCCGAACAACGCGCGCCCCGCGAGAAGCCACCACATCGCGTGACCGAAATGCAGCGCGGCACTGTAGCCGAGCACCCCGACGGTCTCGATGCACAAGGCCCCGCCCAGGGTCAGGCGCGGTCCCAGCCGACCGATGACATGTCCGGCCGGCACGTTGAAGATCACGCGGGAGATACGGTTCGCCGAAAGAATCAGCCCGATCATGAAGGCCGGTATCCCGAGCTTGAGCCCGAGCGCCGGCAGGATCGGAAATACCAGCCCGCCGCCTAGCCCGCCGAAAAAGGCGATGATGGCAATGCGGCGGCTGGCCATGGCGGGCGTCAAGATGGGTCTCCTGCTGCGCACCCTTCAATGCGAGGCCACCGCGCCGCGGGCGCAGCGTCTTGCGATCAGGGTAATGTATCTCGGGTGGGTGCTGACTACGCGGACTTTATGAACCGCGCCTCAGCGGCCCATGCAGCAATGATACGGTGCGTCGGCCGGCGACACCAGCGCCTTCTTTGCGCGGGTCACACGTCCCGCCTTGCGCTGAAATAAGGTGTCGGAGGGATTAAATTTTAATCCCTCCGACACCTTTTTGTTTTCATCCAATGATGACTATCAAACAAATGCAAATGCTTATCGTTTGTCACCGACCCCTTTTATTGTCGTGCCCCTGCTCGCTCCGTGGCATTGTTGTCTCCGCACTCTGAATTCAACCCGATTTAACGCTCTTCATGCGCCAACTCGGACGACGCTGCCAGCACCCGGGCACGCCGGCCACGCCTGCGCCTATGTTCTTGTCTTGGGTGTCTCGGTTGCGTTGACCGATCTTAGCTTTCTCTTTTGGCTACAAGCTTCCGGTATTTTAATAATATCTCACAGCTGATCGCGCCCTCCGGTAACTCTCTAATAAAATCGTCCTCTAGCCGAACGTCGGCCGCACCTTTCTCGGGTTCAAAATCGATCAGATCGTACAATATGAACCGCCCCGGGTTTTGAGGAGGCTCCAACATCTGAGAGAATGGAGCCATGAACAAGTCAAACAAGTTTTCACCTGAGGTCCGGGAACGGGCGGTGCGGTTGGTCCAGGAGCATCGCGG
>Ga0102944_1000122_pt1 | contig 62863 bp, 60 predicted proteins | sample SalPonD_shore_MG_FD_78172 | JGI IMG/M metagenome (GOLD analysis project Ga0102944, IMG submission 78172) | Salt pond soil microbial communities from South San Francisco under conditions of wetland restoration - Salt Pond MetaG... | ecosystem: Environmental > Aquatic > Marine > Intertidal zone >... | reverse complement strand
GGGTGAGCATCACCACGGTGGGCACGGTCCTGGCCGAGCGGAACCTGACGCCGCAGAAGCCGCTGCAGCGGGCCTATCAGAGGAACCCGGAGGCGATTGCGCGATGGAAGCGGGAGGTCTACCCGGCGCTGGCGGCGCAGGCCCGGCAGGAGAACGCCGAGATCTACTTCTGGGACGAATCGGGGTTCCGGGCCGATGCGGTACACGGCAGGACCTGGGCCGCGCGCGGCCAGACGCCGGTGGTGCAGCGTCCCGGCCAGCGCCAGAGCGTGAGCGCGGCCTCGGCGGTCAACCGCAAGGGGGGCTTCTGGTTCGCCCTGTACGAGGGCGGTCTGACCTCGGAGCGGTTCGTGGCGCTGCTCAAGCAGCTGATGCACCGCCGGAGAAAGCCGTTGCACCTGGTCGTCGATGGTCTGCCCACCCACAAGAGCAAGGTGGTGAAGGACTATGTCCAGAGCACGCAAGGGAAACTGACCCTGCACTTTTTGCCGGGCTATGCGCCGGAGCTCAACCCCGACGAACTGGTCTGGAGCCATGCCAAGCGCACCGGGGTGGCACGCCGCCCGCTGCGCAAGGGCGAGAAGCTGGCGCAGAAGGTGAAGGAACAGTTGCAGGCGATCGCCAACAGCCCGGCCCTGGTGCGGTCCTTCTTCCGGCACCCAGACGTCGCCTATATTTCTGACTGCTGAGTAAGTGAAGACTGCCGTGAGGCTGGTGCTGCGAGTGCGGTGGCATAGCGCGCTTGCTGGCGGCTCTCCAGCGCCGCGGAAAGCAATGCAGCGAAGCTGGAAGCGGCGGTCGGTCCGGCCGTAGAATCCGGACCAACCGCCGCTGTGAATCTCACGGGACCAGTCCGCGGGAGGCCGTTCCCCCGAGTCGATGTTCCACTGCCGTCCGCGACTGGCACAGAGCCACGCTGGACTTAAAACTTAACCCTCGCCCACCCGCGGGGTGGGCGCTATTCCTCATCCGACCGCCGCTTCCCGAACCCCCGTCCCAGTGCCAGTCCGGCCAGCAGGGCAGCGATCATCAGCTCGCTGCCGCCGCCCGCTCGGCTGCCTTCGCCCGGCGGCGCGGCGGTCCGGCGTCGCGGGCCGGCGCAGCGACGGGCCGCCAGCGCCAGACCCAGCGCGGCCAGCGCGGCCGGCGCGGCGGTCAGCAGCGCTGCCTGCCAGGACGCCATCAGGCCCGACAGCCAGAGGTACAGTGCGGCCAGCAGGAGCAGCAGGGTGACCAGGGCGATGGCGGCGGCCAGCCACAGCAACAGGGCTGCCGCGGCCAGGCGGCGGCCACGCTCGCGCGCCCGGCGCTTCTCCGCCTCCATGCGCTGCGCCAGGAGCTTAAGCACGAGGTCGACGATCAACGGCGGCGGTCGAGGATCAGGCCGACCAGAAACCCCACGCCGAAAGCGGTCAGCACGCTGGCCACGGGGCGCTCCGCGATCTCGTGCGCGGCGGCCTGCTCGGCTTCACTGGCCTGATGCCAAGCCTGCTCGCCGGCCTGGCGGGCCTTGGCATAGGCTTGTCGACCGCTCTCTTCACCGGCGTGACGCACCGCGCCGGCGAGGTCAGAGATGTCGCCGCGCAGCCTGGCGACATCGGCCTTGAGTGCTTCGAACTCCTTGTGCAGGTCTTCGGCCATGGCGATCTCCTGTCTTGGCAACTGTCCACGAAGCCGGTCCCGGCGTTGGCCAGGCCGGAGCGATCCTACGATAACAGGCCCCGGCGCCAGCAGGTTGACATGGGTCAACGCCTCCGGATCAGAGGCAGGCGTAGACGGCTTCGATGAGCGCCTGCGCCGCGGGACTCTGCCAGCGCGGCCCCATCCGGTTCATCACGTAGCCGAAGCCCACACCGGCTTCCGGATCGGCGAACCCCACCGAACCGCCGGCGCCGAAGTGCCCGAAAGAGGAGCGTCCCGGACCAAAGTCCCGCCCCGGCTGCGGCAGCTGGAACCCGAGACCGAAGCGGGTCTCGCGCGCCAGCACCGCATCCGTGCCGAAGGAGGCCTCCCGCGTGGCCTCACGCAGGATGCCGCTGCCGAGCAAGCGCTCCCCGCCCACCAGGTTCGCGTAGACTCGCGCCACGCCGTCGGCGGTGGCGTGGGCGTTTGCCGAGGGGATCTCGGCGCGACGCCAGGCCATGCTATTGACCACCCCGTGCCCGGACAGGCCGGGGGGGTTGAAGTAGGTGTTGTACAGCATTCTCGCCCCGGGATCGGGGTGCCGGGGACCCGGCCGCCCGGCGGGGCCGGCCCCCTGCTCTGGCCACAGGAACTCCGCGACGCGCCCGAGCTCCGGCGCCGGCACCCCGACGCAGAAATCCGCCTCCAGCGGACCCGCGATATGTTCGCGCACGTATTGCCCCAACGACCGGCCCGACGCCCGCCGCACCAGCTCGCCCACGAGAAAGCCGAAAGTGTTGACGTGGTAGCCGTGACGGGTTCCGGGCGGCCACCAGGGCGCCTGCGCCGCCAGCGCGTCGCACATCCGCTGCCAGTCGAACAGGGCCTCCTCCGGCAGCGGCGGACCGACGGCCGGCAGGCCGGCCCGGTGCGACAGGATCTGGCGCAGGCTGACATCCTCCTTGCCCGCCGAGATGAAATCCGGCCACCAGCGGGCGACCGGCGCGTCGAGGTCGAGTCGGCCCTGCTGCGACAGCATCAGCGCGGCAATCGCGACCACGCCCTTGCCCACGGAAAATACGTTCACCAGCGTGTCGGGACCCCATGCGTGCCGGCGCGCAGCGTCGGCATGGCCTCCGTGCAGGGCGGCAACGCGGCGCCGGTCGACGTAGACGGCCACCGCCGCGCCGTGCTCGCCGTGACGCTGGAAGTTGTCCCGGAATACCTCGCGCACCCGCGCGAAGCGGGCGTCGCAGGTACCACCGATGGGCGGGCCGGCAGATCTGTCGCTCATTTCACCCCTGTCGCCGTGTGCGCCCCTGCGCGACCGATGGCCCGCGGCCCCCGCCCCGGGCCGGCCGGTTGCCGCCTGGGACCTCGTCCCGACCGGACCGTCAGCTTCTCACCCGGGCCGCTCTAATCTACCATGGTCCCTTCCCGCGCGCGCCGGAGCCGGAGTCTGCCCGATGGCCGAAAATGACAACTTTTTCAACCTGTATCGACACGGCTTCATGCGCGTCGCCGCGGCAATCCCCGAGGTCCGGGTGGCGGACCCGGAGTTCAACGCCGGGCAGGTCGCGGAGCTGGTCGACCAGGCCTGCCGGCGCGACGCCATGGTCGTGGTGTTCCCCGAGCTGGCGCTGAGCGGTTACACGTGTGACGACCTGTTCCACCAGCAGACCCTGCTAGAGGGCTGCGAAACGGCGCTGGGCACACTGCTCGAGGCGTCCCGGGACTGGCCGGCGATGATCGCGGTCGGGCTGCCGCTGGCGGTCGACAACCGCCTGTTCAACTGTGCCGCCCTCCTGCACCGGGGGCGCATCGCGGGTGTGGTGCCCAAGTCCTATCTGCCCGGCTACGCGGAGTTCTACGAGGTCCGCCAGTTCCAGCCGGCAGCGGCGGCACTGCGTGACCACATCCGCCTTTGCGGCACCCCGGACGTGCCGTTCGGCACCGACCTGCTGTTCACGGTGCCGGCCCAGCCGCGCCTGGTGCTGGCGATGGAGATCTGCGAGGACCTGTGGGTGCCCGCGCCGCCGTCCTCGGCCGCCACGCTCGCCGGCGCCACGATGGTGCTCAACCTGTCGGCGTCCAACGTGATCATCGGCAAGGCCGACTACCGCCGCCAGCTGGTCTCGGCCCAGTCGGGCCGCTGCATCGCCGCCTACGTCTACTGCGGGGCCGGCACCGGCGAGTCCACCACCGATCTGGCCTGGGATGCCCATGCCATGATCTACGAGAACGCCACGCCGGTCGCCGAATCGGAGCGCTTCGCCGGGCACCGGCAGATGATCGTGGGCGACATCGACCTCGACCGCCTGGCCCAGGACCGCCTGCGCCACAACACCCTGCACGAGGCTGCCCGCAGCCGCGCCGGCGAGCTGCCGCGCTACCGCCGGATCACGCTGGAAGCCGAGCTGCCGGACCGGGGGCGCCTGCTCCTGTCCCGCCCCCCGGCGCGCTTTCCCTACGTGCCGAGCGACCCGGCCGGCCGCGACGAGCGCTGCCAGGAAGTGTATGCCATCCAGGTGCAGGGACTGGCCCAGCGCCTGCGCGCAACCGGGCTGAAGCGGATGGTGATCGGGGTCTCCGGCGGGCTGGACTCCGCCCATGCACTGCTGGTCTGCTGCCGCGCGGCGGACTTGCTGGGCCTGCCACGCAGCCACGTGATGGCCTACACCATGCCGGGCTTCGCCACCGGCGACGCTTCCCTGGACGCGGCGCGGCGGCTGATGGAGGCCCTCGGCTGCAGCGCGGCCGAGCTCGACATCCGCCCGAGCTGCATGCAGATGCTCAAGGACATCGGGCATCCCTACGTCGACGGCCACCCGGTCTACGACGTCACCTTCGAGAACGTGCAGGCGGGCGAGCGCACCAGCCACCTGTTCCGCCTGGCCAACCACCACGGCGCCCTGGTAGTGGGTACCAGCGACCTCAGCGAGCTGGCGTCGGGCTGGTGCACGTACGGCGTCGGCGACCATATGGCCCACTACCACGTGAATGCCAGCGTGCCCAAGACGCTGATCCGGCACCTGATCCGCTGGGCCGCGGATACCGACCAGCTGGGTACGGAGGCCAGCCCGGTGCTGCGCCAGGTGCTGGAGGCCGTGATCAGCCCGGAGCTTCGGCCGGCCGACGAGAACGGCGGGATCCAGCGCAGCGAGGATATCGTCGGGCCCTATCCGCTGCAGGATTTCAATCTCTACTATCTTCTGCGCTTCGGCTACACCCCGCCCAAGGTGGCCTTCCTCGCCTACAACGCCTGGCACGACGCGACCGCCGGCGAGTGGCCGCCGGTCTCCGAGGAGGACCGGGTAGGCTATGGGATCGGCGAGATCCGGCGGTGGCTGTCCGTGTTCCTAGACCGCTTCTTCCGCGCCAGCCAGTTCAAGCGCAGCTGCATCGCCAACGCCCCCAAGGTGGGCTCCGGCGGTTCCCTTTCCCCCCGCGGCGACTGGCGTGCTCCCAGCGATTCCGAGTCCCGCGTGTGGCTGGACGCCCTGGCCGCAGTGCCGGAACGCGAGCCGGAGGATTGAGATGCCCCGGGAGGAGGTGGAACACCGCCGGCGCGTGGCTCTGGTCACGGGTGCGAGCCGGGGCATCGGCCGCGCGATCGGCCTGCGGCTCGCCACCGGCGGCCTGGCCGTGGCGGTCGGCTACCATCGCGAGCGCGCGGCGGCAGAGGCCGTCTGCGACGAGATCCGGCGGGCGGGCGGCCGGGCGGTTGCCGTCGGTGGGGACCTCGCGCGGGTCGACACGGCCGGTGCGATGGTGCGCCGCGTGGAACAGGAGCTGGGCCCGGTGGACGTGCTGGTCTCGAACGCCGGGGCGGCGGTCACGGCTACACTGCCGGAGCTCGACGTCGCCGAATGGGACCGGACTATGAACGCCCACCTGCGGGCCGCGTTCCTGCTCTCGCAACGCGTCGCTCCGGGGATGCAGCAGCGGTGCTGGGGCCGGATCGTGGTGATCTCGTCGGTTGCGGCGTTCTCCGGGGGCATCGTCGGCCCCCATTACACCGCGGCCAAGGCTGGCCAGCTGGGTCTGGTCCGCTCCCTGTCGGGCGCACTCGCCCCGCACGGGGTCACCGTCAACGCCGTGGCCCCGGCGCTGGTGGAGACCGGTATGCTGGCGCAGCTCGCCGGGGACCGCCGTGAGCGGCTGGCGGAGCGTATCCCGGTGGGGCGGTTCGGGCACCCCGCGGAGGTCGCGGAAGTGGTGTGGACGGTCGTGGAAAATGGGTACCTGACGGGGCAGACGATCTCCGTGGACGGCGGCCTCCATCCGCGTTGATGTCTCATGCGATGCCCTGCTGGTAAATTGAGTTCCCTGTACAGGCTACCGGGTCAGACCGCATGAGCGAGTCGGAACGTTCCCTGGGATACCTTCTGATCGCCGTCGCGGTCGTGGTCAGCCTGGCGATCCTGGGCTTCGACTTCCTGATGCCGCTGGGGGTGGCCGCGGCGGTGCCCTACGTGCTGCTGGTGCTGCTGGGCCTGTGGATGCCGTGGCGCAGCGCCTCCTGGCTGCTCGCCGGTGCGGCCACGGCGCTCACGATCCTCGGCTACGCCGTCTCCTATCAGAGTGGCGAGCCGCACTGGGTGGTGCTGACGAACCGCCTACTGGCGCTCGCGGCGATCTGGATCACGGCGGCGCTGTGCTACATGCAGCGGCGCGTGACGGAAACGCTGGAGGACGACGAGGAGCGCCTGCGCGGCCTGGTCGACACCTCCAACGACACCATCGTGGCGATCGACACCCGCGGCATCATCCGCATGGTCAACCCTGCCTGCCGTGAGATGTTCGGGTACCTCGAGGACGAGCTAATCGGGCGCAATGTCAACGTGCTGATGCCCTCGCCGCACGACGAGCAGCACGACACATACATTGACCACTACCTGCGCACCGGCGAGCGCCGCATGATCGGCATCGGCCGCGAGGTGGAGGGCCGGCGCAAGGACGGCTCCCTGTTCCCGGTGATTCTGACGGTCGGCGAGGCGCGCTTGCGCAACGAACACCTGTTCACGGGCTTCCTACACGACATCAGCAGGCGCAAGAGCTACGAGCAGCAGGTCGCCCAGCTGCAGTCCGAGCTGTTCCGCGTCTCGCGCGTCACCGAGCTCGGGGCCATGACCTCATCCATCGCCCACGAGACCAATCAACCGCTGGCGGCCATCTCGACCTACCTTTACGCCCTGCGCCGCCTGCTACAGGGCGCCGGGGCCGGGATCCCGCCGCAGACCCACGAGATCATCGACAAGGCCCAAGCCCAGACGCAGCGCGCCAGCGAAGTCATACGCCAGATCCGCGAGATGACGCGCGCCGGCGACGACCGGCACAAGGCCGAGAACCTCAATGCCCTGGTCCAGGAGGCCATCGAGATCGGCCTGGTCGGGCTATCGGACGAGGGACTCGTGATCGAGCGCCAGCTCGACCCGGACCTGCCCGCCTGCCGCTGCAACCGCATCCAGATCCAGCAGGTGGTGATGAACCTGGTGCGTAACGCCGTGGAGGCCATGGGCGACTCCCCGGAGCGCCGCCTCACGGTCGAGACCTGGTCCGAGGACGGCACCGCCCACGTGAGCGTGTCGGACACCGGCCCGGGCGTCCCGGCGCACGTGCGCGAACGTCTGTTCCAGCCCTTCGTGACCGGCAAGAGCGGCGGCGTCGGAATCGGCTTGTCAATCTGCCGCAGCATCGTGGAGAATCACGGCGGCCGCCTGACCCTCGAGACGCCGGACAATGGAGGGACCCGGTTCGTGTTCACCGTGCCACGTGCCGGGGAAGGCGCGGAAGAGGCTACCGCCGGCGCTGGCTGATCGGCCAGAGCGCTCGCGGAACCGGCTGGCGGTCTCCGCATTCCGCGGGACGCCCCTGAGTGCAAAGGAGCACCCGATGATCCGCTTTCCCGCCCTCTCGCGAGTGATTCTGGCCGCCGTACTGGTCGCCACGGCCGGCTGCACGACGGTCAACCCGTACACCGGCGAGCAGCAGACCAGCAACACGGCCAAGGGCGCCACCATCGGTGCCGTCGCCGGCGCCGTGCTTGGTCTGGCCAGCGGCGGGAACGCTACCGAGCGCCGCCAGCGCGCACTCATCGGCGCCGGTATCGGTGCCCTGTCCGGCGGCGCCGTGGGCCACTACATGGATCAGCAGGAAGCCGAGCTGCGTCGGCGCCTGCAGGGAACCGGCGTCAGCGTGACGCGCCAGGGCCAGAACCTGATCCTTGACATGCCCGGCAACATCACCTTCGCCACCGACAGCGCGGGCCTCAACGCCAACTTCTTCGACGTGCTCAACTCGGTGTCGATCGTGCTCAAGCACTACGACAAGACCCTGGTACACGTGGCCGGCTTCACCGACAGCACGGGCAGCGCACAGTACAACCTGCGCCTCTCGCAACAGCGGGCCGAGGCGGTGGCGAGGTATCTGGAGTCCCAGGGCGTCAGCGCGGCCCGCCTGATCGTACGAGGTTATGGTGAGCAATACCCGGTGGCCAGCAACAAGACCGCGCACGGGCGCCAGCTGAACCGCCGCGTGGAGGTCACCCTGGCGCCGATCACGCAGAGCGGCTGAAGCGACCCGCCTTCGCCTATGCCCGGCATGGACGCCAACTGAAGCGGCGCCCTGAGGCGGAGCCCCTCCAAGGCATTGCCGAAAAAAGGGCCTCGTCTCGATCTAAAGAGGCGTGGCCTGGGGCATTCTATACTGAGCGTATACGCCCGTGACCCAAGGCTCCTCTGCCTGAGCCGGGAGAGCGTCCCCGATGGCACAACGAACGGCAAAGAAGTCCGGCGCGGCGGGTGATCGGCAGGCAGGACCGGAGCGGGGTGAGCTCGGCACCCGCTCCTTGGCGCAGATCCGCCTCGGGGCCATCACGCTGATCCGCAACATGGGCGGATTTTCACCGGTGGCCACCGTGTTCATCCGCGACGGTTCCGAGGCGCTGGAGCCGGCCGGGCGCCCTGCTGGGCATCGCGATTGACCAAGGCCTTTGCCCGGACACCGACCGCAGCCGGCTGCGGCAGGTTGAGGAGGTCATGTCCTCGATCATGTTGGCGCCCCCAAGGGGGCCGCCCGATACGGCAAGCTGAGTCGCGACGGACGTCCCGCTTGCAGGGGCATTTTTCCTGGTCTAACATTTGAACATCAGTTCAATTGTTCAATTGTTTCTCATGTCCACCCTCCCCGAGACGAAAGCGACCCTGGGCAGCGAAGAAGCCACGCAGCTGGCGGAAATCTTTCATCTGCTGGGTGATGCCAACCGCTTGCGACTGGTGCATGCATGCCTGCATGAGGCGGTCTCCGTGCAGGACCTTGCCCACCGCTTTGACCTCTCACCATCTTTGGTCAGCCACCATCTGCGCCTGCTGCGCGCCGCACGCCTGATGCGCGCCGAGCGCCGGGGCAAGCGCGTCTTCTACACGGCGGCGGACGAGCACGTGCGCACCGTGCTGGAGGACATGACGGCCCACCTGCAGGAACATCCCGAAGAAGACTGATGGACGGCGGACACGGCCACGGCAGCGATGATCAGCGCCGGCTGCTGGCGGCGACGCTGCTGGCGGCGGTGTTCGTGCTGATCGAGGCAGGCGGGGGCTGGATGGCCCACTCGCTGGCCCTGGTGGCGGATGCCGGGCATATGCTCGCCGACACGGCATCGCTCGGCCTGGCATGGTTCGCGGCGATCGCCGCGCGGCGCCCGTCGGACGAACGGCGCACCTACGGATACCACCGTTTCCAGGTCCTGGCGGCGTTCGTCAACGGTGCGCTGCTGATCGCGATCACCGCCTGGATCGTCTATGAGGCGATCGGGCGCCTGCTCTCCCCGCTGCAGGTGCACAGCACCCTGATGCTCGCGGTGGGCGTGCTCGCATTGCTGGTCAACTTCGGGTTGCTGGCGCTGCTGCACGGGGGTGACCGGCACAACCTCAATGTCCGGGGCGCGATCCTGCACGTGGTCGGCGACCTGCTGGGCGCCGGCGGCGCCGTCGCCGCCGCTCTCGCGATCCGGTTCACCGGCTGGATGGCGGCCGATCCCTTGCTGTCCATGCTGGTCGCGGCGCTGATCCTGCGCAGCGCCTGGCACCTGGTGCGCGAGTCGGGCCACATCCTGCTGGAAGGCGCGCCGCCCCACCTGGATCCGGACGAAATCCGGCGGGTGCTGGCCACCGGTATCCCGGCCGTGCTGGACATCCATCACCTGCACGCCTGGTCGCTGACCGAGAACCAGCCGATGGTGACCCTGCACGCGCGCATCGCCGCGGATACCGACCCGTCGGGCGTGCTCGATCGCATTCACCGGTTGCTCGGCGAGCGCTTCGGGGTCCACCACGCCACGGTGCAGATCGAGCACGGGAGCTGTCCCGACGAGCCGGACCGGGGAAGGACGGCGTGAGCGCGGCCGCCACCCTGCCCGGGCCCCGCAGCCGGCGGCCCGCCGGGAGCATGCCGGATTTCCGCCGGGATCCCCTCGGGTTTCTCGAGGATCCCGTGGCCCGCCATGGCCACCTGTGCGGCTTCCGCCTGGACCACGTTCCCTGCTGCGTGGTCAACGATCCCGCGCTGATCCGCGAGCTGCTGGTGTCGCGCACCATGGACCTGCGCAAGCCGTGGGACGTGCGCCAGCTGCGCCGGTATCCGCCCGCCTGGGGCGTCGGCCGCGAGGCCAGCGCACCGCTGGAGATCGCCGGCTGCCACCTGCGGCGCGGCACCCAGATCTTCATGCTGCAGTACCTCACCCAGCGCGACGCCCGGCACTTCGAGAACGCCGCCAGCTTCCGTCCCGCCCGCTGGCTGGGTGGGCAACGACAGCACCCGCGCTACGCCTGCTATCCGTTCGGGGGCGGCCCGCGGGTGTGCGTGGGCAGCAGCTTCGCGGAGCCGGAGGCGGGCCTGGTGCTGGCGACGATCCTCCAGCGCTTCGGCGTGACGCCGGCCGAGCCCGGACCGCCGGAGCTGCAGCCCGCCATCACCCTGCGACCGCGTCACGGGCTGTGGCTGCGCCTGGTCGATGCATGAACGCCGTCCAGCTCGCCTTCACCACCAATCCGGGCCTGGAAGACCTGGCCTTCGAGGAGCTGCGGGAACGGCTCGGTGCCGATGGCGAGGCCGTGCGGCGCATCCCCTCCCTGCTCCGCGGCCGTCTCCGGGTGGCGCTGGACATGCCCGCGGAGCGGGCGCTGCACGCCGCCTGGCAACTGCGCTCGGTGCACCACGTGCTGCGACCGGTGACCGACCTTTCGCTGCCCGTGGCACGACCTCTGGCGGCCCTGGAACAGGCGCTCGACGAGGTCCCGATCCCGGGCCTGGGGCGGGCAGTGCGCTTCCGGGTTACGGCCACACGCCACGGCTCGCACGCCTTCGGCAGCCCGGACGTCGAGCGCCGGGCGGGCGCGGTTCTGCAGCGGCGCTTCGGCGCGCAGGTCGACCTCGAGGGCTATGCCGTGGAGGTCCTGATCACCGTGGTGGAGGCCGATTGCGTGGTCGCGCTGCGCCTGAGCCGCCGCGCGCTCAGCCGTCGGTTCACGCGCGCCTACCATTACCCGGTGGCGCTGCGTGCCAACGTCGCCTATGCCGCGCTGCGCCTCGCCGGCGTGGGGCCGTCGACCCGACGGGTGCTGGATCCCTTCTGCGGCTCCGGCACCCTCCTGCTGGAGGCCGGTGCCCTGGCGCCGGAAGCCGAGCTCTGGGGCAGCGACTGGCGGGAACGCGCGGTCACGGGCACGCGGGCCAACCTGCAGGCGGCCGGGCTGGCCCGGCGTGCCAGCCTGCGCCAGGCCGATGCGCGCCGGCTTGCGGAAAGCTGGCCGGAACGATCCGTGGACGTGCTGGCGGGCAATCCGCCATTCGGCCGGCGCCTCGGCAGCGGCATGAACTTCCGGGACTTTTACGCCCGGCTGCTGGAGCAGATTGACCGGATCCTGGCGCCCGGCGGCCGGGCGGTGCTGCTGGCGGATCACCGGGTGGCGCTGGAACAGGCGGCGGGCCGCCAGGGCAGCTTCCGCGTGACCGACACGCGGGTAGTCGACGTGGGCGGCATATTCCCCGGCATCACGCTGCTCGAGCGCGTCGCTCCCGACCGGGCCTGCTAGCCCAGCGCCAGATACTGGCGGCTCATCCGGTTGAGCGCGGCCACGTACTGCTCGAACAGCATCGCCAGCCGGAAGAAGACGTCCTCGAGATGATACTCCCGGGCCAGGGGGTGGCGGGAGGCCTCCTGGTAATAGGCCCGGCCGAAGTCGACGTAAAACCCCAGGTCGACCGGGCGGCGCCGGTAGCGGTGGCGGTGCTCGATCCAGCGCGGGAACAGCCCCGCGAGGAAGAGCGCGTAATTCCCGACGTGCGCGTGCACCAGGAAGCGCCGGCGGGAATCCGCCTCCGCGGCCTCCTCGAGCAGCTCCACGATGTAGCGGTGCGGCTCGCTGTCGCCCGGCGCAACCCGGTACAGGCGGTCGCTGCGCACGAATAGCGCCAGCAGGTTGGCGAGGTAGTTCACCACCCGCCGCTCGCGCCGGCCGCGGTGATCCGCCAGGGTCCTGCGCAGCAGCACGTTGAAGAGCAGGAACGGCGAAACCCGCAGCAGCTCGCCGCGGCGCCCCAGCACGGCACGCATGACGAACTCGCTCTCGAGCATCGTCTCCAGGGTGCTCGGGAGCTCGGCAATGACCTCGGCGATCTCCTCGTAGCTGTCACCGGCCCGGGGAAACCGCTCCAGCAGGAAGGCCAGGTCCTCTCGTCCGAGCGCGGAAAGGTCGGTGCGGGCGAAATCGGGGCGTGTCGCCATGCTCGGTCCCTCCGGGGCTGTGGCAAGCCGCGTCTTCCACCTCAATATCACCCGCCGAGGCCCGTCGCTCAAGCCCCCGGACAGCGCCCCCCGAGTCCCAGGTAGGCGTTCAGCATGCGCGCCAGCTCGGTTTCCAGCTGCGGATCGTCCAGGCCCAGCGGTCCCGGCTGGTTCAGGGTGGCATTCACCAGCGTGCCCAGCACCATCTGCACCGCGAACGCGGCCGCGAGGCCGGGTTCGGGATGCGCGCAGGCGTCGCCGTGCGTGACCGCCAGCGCCGTGAATCCGCGAGCCACGTGTGCGGCGCTCTCGCGCATCGGCGTCCACGCCGCCGGGTCGGTCATTCGCGCGCGCAGGGCGGCGCCGAGCAGTCCGCGGTTCTCCCGGAAACCGGACACCAGCAGCGAGCAGAGCGCCGCCGCTGCTTCCTGCAGCGGTCGCTGCTGCCACCGTTCCGGGGCGAGCAGCGCGTCCACCCGCGCCGCCGAGCGCTCGCGGAACAGCTCCTGCAGCGCCAGGAACAGGCCCTGCTTGTCCCGGAAGCGGAAATAGAAGGTCCCCACGGAGCACCCGGCCGCGGCGGCGATGTCGCTGATCCGTGCGCCGTCCAGCCCGTGGCGCTCGATCAGCTGCGCCCCCGCGAGCAGCAGTCGGTCGCGCGTGTCCTGGCTGCGCGCCTGGCGCGCGGGGCGGACCCATTCACGATCGGCGTGGCGGTTCACTCCGGTCACCTTGCAGGAAACTGAATTTAAATATAGATTTAGATTAAGCTGCCGCGGCTGCGCGGTCAACGAAAAGGGAGGAGACGGCATGGCGACGCGCCGCGACGGAAAATCCCGGCCCAACATCTTGCTGCTCGTCAGCGACCAGGAACGCAACTGGACCGATCTGCCGGACGCACTGGAGCTGCAGGCCCACGAGCGGCTGCGCGGGAGCGGCACGGCGTTTCGCAACTACAACGTCCACACCACGCCGTGCTCGCCGTCGCGCTCGACCATGTACACCGGCCGGCACACCCAGCATACCCGCATGGTCTCCAACCACGGCGCGCCGCCCTTCCCCGAGCTGCCCGAGGGCATGCCGACCCTGGGGCACATGCTCCGGGGCGAGGGCTACTACACGGCGTACAAGGGCAAGTGGCACCTCAGCGGGATCACCACCGACGACCAGCTGCAATACGGGCGCTACCGCAGCACGCGGGGGGACATGGAGCCCTTCGGCTTCGCCGACTACAACTTCTACGGCGATCCCCACGGTGTCACCTGGACCGGTTATCGCTACGATCCGGCGATCGCCAGCGACGCGGCGCACTGGCTCCGCACGCGCGGCGTCACCCTCGCTGGCGAGGCGCGCCCGTGGCTGCTGTGCGTGAACTTCGTCAACCCGCACGACGTCATGTTCTTCGACAGCGGCGGCGACCAGAGCCGCACCCGACTGGTGCCCGACCTGCTGGGGCCGCTGGCTCCATCGCCGTCGGGCGGGGCCTACGGGCGTTACTGGGATGTGCCGCTGCCGCGCAGCTTCTCGGCCGACAGCCTCGCCGGCAAGCCGTGGATCCAGCGCGCCTACGTGGACTTCTGCAACGACGTCTATGGCCGCATGCGCCCGGAGGACGAGGAGCAGTGGCTGCGCCTGCAAAGCTACTACTTCAACTGCATCCGGGACGTGGACCGCAACGCCTGCACGGTGCTGGAGGCGCTGGACCAGGCCGGGCTGGCCGATCGCACGGTGGTCGTACTGACCGCCGATCACGGCGAGATGGCCGGTGCACACGGCATGCGCCAGAAGGGCCCGCATGTCTACCGGGAGAACGTCGGAGTGCCCCTGATCGTGTCGCACCCCGATGTCGGCGGCGGGGGCACCACCGAGGCACTGGGCGGGCCGATCGACCTGGCACCGACGCTGCTCGCCTTCGCCGGCCGCGACCGGACGGAGGTCGCCGGGCGCCATCCGGAGCTGGCCGGCGTCGACCTCTCGCCGGTGGTCGCGGACCCGCGGGCACGCACCGAGCGCGACCGGCGCGGCCTGCTGTACAACTACAGCACGCAGCTGTACATCGATCCCGATTTCACCCACGCGCTGCTCTCCGGCGAACGTGACGCCCGACCGAGCCTGGACAAGCGTGCCTTCTTCCGGGGCGTGCACGACGGCCGCTACAAGTTTGCCCGCTACTTCGCGCCGTCGGATCATCACCGTCCGGAGGACTGGAACACTCTCGCGACGCGCAACGACCTGGAGCTCTACGACACCCGGGAGGACCCGGACGAGTTGGTCAACCTGGCGCAGGACCCGGACCGCCGGGACCTCGTGCTGGAGTTGAACGCGCGCGTCAACGCCCTGATCGACCGGGAAGTCGGCGCTGACGACGGCTCCGAGCATCCGGCGCCATTGCGCTGACGGGCCCGCCGGCAGCGGGCGGTTCCGGGCGCGGTTTGCAAGCGCGCCCCGATTGCGGTCAGATTCCGTTCAGGCTCGCGAAACGGGCCGGGCCCTCGCGGCCGCGGCCGGATGACGAATGCACCGATTACCCGCCTGGCACCGCCTTGCCGCCATCGCCGTGGCGTTCGGACTGGTCCCCGCCCTGCTCGGCGGCTGCGCCGAGATGCCTCCACGTCACCAGGACAACCTGTGCAAGGTCTTCGACCAGCATCCGGACTGGTACGACTACGCCCATGAGTCGCAGCGGAAGTGGGGCGTCCCGATCCAGATCCAGATGGCCTTCATCAAGCGCGAGTCCTCGTTCCACGAGGGAGCCCGTCCGCCACGTCACTGGTTCCTCGGCTTCATCCCCCTGCCGCGCCATTCCAGCGCCTACGGCTACGGCCAGATCCAGGATCCGGTCTGGCACCAGTACCTGAAGGCCAATCCGGGCTGGTTCCAGAGCCGCACGGACATGGAGGACGTACTGGACTTCATCGGCTGGTACGACCACGAAAGCCACGAAAAGCTCGGCATCTCGGTTTGGGATACCGAGCACCTGTATATCGCCTACCACGAAGGCTGGGCCGGCTACCGCGCGGGCCGGTGGCGCCACGACCGCCACCTCCTGCGCACCGCCCATCAGGTCGCCGGCCGCGCCAGCGACTACGGCGCCCAGCTCCGCCGCTGCGAGCACCGCTTCCGCTGCCGGCACTTCTGGCAGATCGGGCCGTTCTGCAAATAAGTATTAAGTTTTAAGTTGTTAAGTTAAGAGTGACGCCACGCCGATACCCGAGCCGACCGCCAGCGCACCCGCTATTCAGTAATTCCGGCGAAGCTGGGAGGTCGGCACCCAACGAAAAGCTGTCTCGATTTGTATCTTGTCTTAACAACTTAAAACTTAATAACTTAACATCTAATACTCGCCGCCGTGCGCGGCAGCCGCGGCGGCGAGCCGGTCATACCACGCAATCAGGTCGTCCAGCGAAAACACGGCATTGGCCGGACTCGGGTTGGGCGTGAGGAATACGGGGAGGTCGTCGATGCGGCGGGCCTGCAGGCCCCAGTCGATCTCGTCGGGGCGAAGGTCCTCGGCGTAGCGCAGGTAGTGGCGGTAACCGACCTTGCCGTGAAACCACACCATGGCCGGGCGGACGCGCAGCAGGCGCTCGCGCAGGCGGGGGGCGTCGCGGCGATAGTCCGCGGCGCGCAGGTCGCTGCCGCCCCGGGTGGCACGCTTGACCACGTCGGTGAAGCCAATGCGCTGCTGCCGGACCAGGTGTTCGACGCCCGCGCGCCCGGGCGTCGCCGGCGCATCGATCAGGCGCGAGGCGTTCAGCGCCCGCCAGAACCGGTTGCGCGGCGTGGCGAAATAGAACCCCGCGCGCACCGAGTTGACGGACGGGTTGAGCCCGACGGAGACCAGCCTCAGGCCCGGCTCAAGGTAGTCCGGCAACGTCTCGCCGGCGCTCACGCCGCACGCGCCCGGAACCCCGGCAGCACGCGTCGCACCGGGCGCACGCCGAGCAACACCAGTACCGCGGCACAGAGCGCCGCCAGCCAGGTGGGGACCAACAGGGCGGCGCCGCCGAGCTGCGCCGCCACCGGTATGTGCAGCCCGCTCACCAGCGCGTCGGTCAGCAGGCCGATCCCCAGGGTGGACACAGCGATCCCGGCCAGGTAGACGCCGAGCCATGCCGTGCCGAACTCGCGCCGCAGCGCACCCAGCGTCCCGAGGTTGGTCGAGGGTCCCGCGAGCAGGAACACCAGCACCGTGCCGGGCGACAGCCCCGCGAACAGCATCGCCGCGGCGATCGGGGTCGACTCCGTGGCACAGACGTACATGGGAATCCCGAGCACGAACACCGCGGCCATCGCCAGCGGGCCGCTGCCCCATTGCGCCAGCGCCGTGGGCGGGACCAGGCTCACGGTCAGGCCCGCGATCACCAGCCCCAGCACCAGGTAGACGCTGATGTCGTCCAGGATGTCCGTCGCGGCGTAGTGCAGCCCGCTCCAGGTCCGGCGCCAGAACGGATCGTCCGCATTCGCCGGCCCATCCTGTCCGCAGCAGGCCTTCCCGGCGCCGGCGGCCTCCCCCGGGCAGCAGCGATCGTCGGCCGGCGCGCCACCAACCGCGACGACGGTCGTGGCCGGCCCGCCGCCACAGCACGCATCCGCCGGCACGGTGCCGCCGCAGGCGGATTCCCCCGGGGCCGCGCGCGTATCCGTGGCACGCCACGACCGTTCCGCCGGATCGTGGCGGCGGGTCTCGGCCGTCACGCCGGCGACCGGCGCGCAGCAGGCATCACCGCGGGCTTCCGCGCGGTCGCGGGCGGGCCTGCTCGGCCCGGTGCCACTCCCCTGGCTGCAGCAGGCGTCCGCGCCCCCGCTGTCGCAACGGGACGCGTCGCCCCGGACCGCGCGGGCCTGCCCGGGCCGGGGACGCCCCCGGACCAGCGACACGCCGAGACCGGTCACGACGCCGCTGACCACGGCGGCGACCGGGCGCGCGATCATCATGAACGGGCCCAGCAGGACCCATGACAGCGCCATGGAGTCCGCCCCTGTCTCGGGTGTCGCGATCAGGAACGACGTGGTCGCCGCACGGTCGGCTCCCGAGCGGTACAGGCCGAGGGCCGTCGGCACCACGCCGCAGGAGCACAGCGGCAGGGGCGCGCCCACCACGGCGGCGCGCGCGACCGGCCAGATGCCACGGCCGCCGAGCCAGCGCGCCACCCGGTCCTGCGGCAGCCAGGCCCGGATCAGTCCGGCCATGGCCAGGCCCAGCAGGAGCCACGGCGCCGTCTCCAGCAAGATGTCCAGTGTGTTGCGCAGGATTTCCGGCATGCCTGTACGCGCCGGCACCGTTGGTGCGCCGGCGCGTCTCTCATGGTACCGCCCCGCCCCGGCGGGACCCAAGCGGCCGGGCCGGGTGTCAGGGTGTTTTCGTGCCGGAGCCGGATGGTGTCCGGTTGCCCCCGCCGAGCCCTTCGAGCAGCTGCTGCAGGCGCCGGTTCAGCTCGCCCTGCAGGCCCTGCGCCTGCCAGTACAGCTGGCTCGCCGGCTGGAAGCTGAGCGTCACCGCGTCGCCCGTGGACAACAGCGGCATGCCGCCAGCGTAGACCACGACGTAGGCCTTTTCCCCCCCGTCGAGCTCGACCTCCGGAAACGTTCGCGCGGCCACGCGCACGCCGTTCTTATCCAGCACCTTCACCGCGAGGCTGTGGGCCGGCACCGAGTGACCCGGCGAGGCTTGCACCATGCACAGGATCCGATCGCCGTGCCACCGACAGTGGCTCACGGCCAGCGCGGCACCCGGCCAGCTCTTGCCGAAGGTGGTCACCGGGGCGTGCGCGGGGCCACCGAACAGGCTGAATCCGCACAGGGACACCCAGCTCGCGGCCAGCGCGGCCATCATCGACATTCGTCTCGTTGTGCGCATGTCATCGCTCTCCCGTAGGCCGCGCCGTCCGCCCGGCGCGCCGAATCAAAGCATACCCGCTGCGGCGGGTCCAGAGGGGATGACGCCGGCCGCGACAGCGCTCACAATGCCGTGATGGCGGCCGCCCGAGCAGCAGCGCCGGGACGCCGGCGCGCGGCTCACGCGCCACAGGCGGGGATCCCCCGCCGGGGCGGCCCTTGCGCAGCGCCTCGAGGAGGTCCATCGATGAGCGATCAACGGCAAAAGGCAACCTTCGCCGGCGGCTGTTTCTGGTGCATGCAGCCGCCGTATGACGGCATGCGGGGCGTGCTCGAGACCGCCGTCGGCTACACCGGCGGCGACACGGAAAACCCGACCTACGAGGAGGTCTGTGCCGGCGACACCGGGCACGCCGAAGCGATCCGGATCACCTTCGACCCGACCAAGGTCAGCTACCGGCAGCTGCTGGAGGTATTCTGGCGCAACATCGATCCGACCACGCGCGACCGCCAGTTCTGCGACGTCGGGGACCAGTACCGCACGGCGATCTTCTACCACGATGAGCAGCAGCGCCGGGAAGCCGAGCAGACATGCCGCGAGTTGCAGCAGAGCGGCCGCTTCGCGCGCGCGATCGTCACCCGCATCGAGCCCGCCGGCACCTTCTACCCGGCCGAGGACTACCACCAGGCCTACTACCGCAAGTTCCCGGTGCGTTACAAGCTGTACCGGCGCGCCTGCGGCCGGGACCAGTTCCTGCGTGACGCGTGGGGCAAGGAGCGCGCCTGAGGTGGCCGGCGCGGCCCGCCAGGGGGCTGCTGAAAAACGCTGCTCTTCGGCTGCCCCGGCGCGCTACAGGGATGTGGCGCCATTTTCCCGCACTGCAACTGCTCAACGAACCCGGTCAGGGGGAATGCCACGTGTCAGGGAGCGCGTGGCATTGCCTCTGACCGGGTTGCCAACCATGGAGCAACCGGGAAACCGCGTTTGCCGGTTGCGACGCTGAAAAAGGCCATGGGCGGACTTGTTCAGCAACACCCTAGACCGGCACCTCGATCAGCTTGGGGCCGGGCTCCTGCATGGCGGCGCCGAAGAAGCGGTTGAAATCCTCGATCGATTCGGCCCGTCGCGCGTGCACGCCCATCCCGCGGGCGATTTCCACGAAATCCAGCGGCGGATGCCCGATGTCCAGCACGCTGTTGGCCTTCGGCCCCGGCTGCTGCACTCCCACACGCATCAGCTCGAACTGCAGGATCCGGTATCGGCGGTTCGCGTAGATCACGGTGGTCACGTCGAGGCTCTCCCGGGCCTGCGTCCACAGCGACTGGATCGTGTACATGGCGCTGCCGTCCGCCTGCAGGCAGATAACCTTGCGCTCCGGACAGGCCACTGCAGCGCCGGTCCCCACCGGCAGGCCCTGCCCGATCGCACCTCCGGTCAGCGAAAGCCAGTCGTGCGGCGGGGCACCCGCCGTCGCCGGCCCGAGGGGTAGCCCCGAGGTTGCCGCCTCGTCCGAGACGATGGCGCCTTCGGGCATCAGCGCCCCGACGCTTTGCGCCACGCTCTCGATACTCAACTCGCCGCGCGCCGGCTGGGTCGGGGTCGACGGCTGCAGCTGGGGCTTCGCGCCGCGCGCATCCATCTCCTCGAGAAGCCCCTCCAGGGCCTCCAGCGGGTCCTCCTCCGGGCTCGCCAGCTCGTGCACCTGGCAGCCCTCGGGAGTCAGCCAGCTCGGGACGTCGGGATAGGCGAAGAACGAAACCGGCGGGCGCGAGCCAACCAGCACCAGGTGCTTCGCCGGGCCCAGGATTTCGGCCGCCTGTTCGCCGAAATACGGCATGCGCTCGATCGGTGCCCGACCCGCGCCGCGCTGCAGGCGCGTCGTGAACGTGTCGCACATCAGCCGCGCGCCGCTGGCCGCGGCGACCCGGCTGGCGAGCTCGAGCCCCCGAGCGCGCAGCGCCCGCCCGTTCATCAGGATGACCGCCGGCTCACCCTGGCGCAGCGCCCGCGCCGTGCTCACGATGGCGTCGTAGCTCGGCCGACGCCAGGCGGCAGGCTCGGGCGCGCCAGTCGGCTCCCCGGCCTCCTCCCAGCTGCAGTCCGCCGGCACGATCAGGGTGGCGACCCGGCCCGGCAGCTGGCTCGCCGCCGCCACGGCCTCGCGCGCGTCCCCGGCCAGTTCCCGCGGGTCGGCGCTGGAGCGGATCCAGCCCGACACCGGCCGCGCGTAGCACTCGATGTCCGAGGTGAGCGGCGCGTCGAACTGGCGATGATAGGTCGCGTGATCGCCCACCAGGTTGACCACGGGTACCCGGGCGCGCCACGCGTTGTGGAGGTTCGCCAGGCCGTTCGCCAGGCCGGGACCCAGGTGCAGCAGGGTGCAGGCGGGGCGGTCCGTCATGCGCGCATAACCGTCTGCCGCGCCGGTAACCACGCCCTCGAACAGGCCCAGCAGCGAACGCATCCCCTCGACCCGGTCCATGGCCGCGACGAGCTGCATCTCGGACGTTCCGGGGTTGGTGAAGCATACCTCGACGCCGGCATTGACCAGCGTGCGCAACAGGGCTTCGGCACCGTTCATGCTTTCTCTCCCCTGGTCGCCGGACGCTCACGATGGGCAGGCCCGCGATCTCGCCGACGTAGATGCCGGCAATGCTGACCACTGCCGCCCCCGCTTGCCCGGCTCGTCACCCGTCGCTCCACCCGGGTGGCCGCGAGCAGGTACAATCCCCGGCAGACGCCATCGCTGCCGCAGGCGATTACACGGTACCACGCGTGGGCACCGCGCCCCACCGATCGGCCCGAGGAGGGATCATGATGCTGCAGCTTCCCAACGGCTGCGAGCTGGCGATGCTGTACCTGGCCGTCGCTCGCGCCGGACGGGTGCATTCGCCCCTTCCGGTCCGGTGGCGCCGGCATGAGCTCAAGCACGTCGCCCGCATCACGGGGGCCCGCTTCTACATCGGCGGCTGGACTTCCGGTACCGAGGCCGGCCCCAACGGCTGCCCGTTGTCCCCCAACAGCTGGTTCTTCGGCAACAGCAAGCTCACGCGCCTGATGCGGCTGGAGGAAATCCCGCGCAACCCGGTCGGCAAGGTACTCAAGAAAGACCTGCGCCGACAGGCCCGCGATGAAGCCGGCCGCACCGGCTGAAGCTCGCGCCGGCCACCGGCCGGGCCGCCGCGGCGCGACCGTGGCAATGCCTGCGGATTCCCCCGTGGTCGCCGCCCGCGGCCTGTGCAAGCGCTACGGGGGCCGTACCGTGGTCGACGCCGTCGACCTGGAGGTGGCCCGGGGGGAGTGCTTCGGCCTCCTGGGTCCCAACGGCGCCGGCAAGACCACCACCCTGCGCATGCTGCTGGGACTGACCCCGCCGGATGGCGGGTCGCTGCAGGTCCTCGGCCACCCCGTGCCGCGGCGGGCACGCGCCATGCGCCAGCGTGTCGGCGTGGTCCCCCAGGTGGACAACCTGGACCCGGATTTCAGCGTCCGGGAGAACCTGGTGACCTACGCCAGCTACTTCGGCCTGCGCGGGCCGCGGGTGCGCCGGCGTGTGGCGCAGCTGCTCGAGTTCGCGGCCCTGGAAGGGCGTCCCGACACGCCGATCGGCGCGTTGTCCGGCGGCATGAAGCGCCGCCTGACGCTGGCGCGCGCGTTGATCAGCGAGCCCGAGCTGATCATCCTGGACGAGCCCACCACCGGTCTCGACCCGCAGGCGCGCCAGCACATCTGGCAGCGCTTGCGCCTGCTGCAGTCGCGCGGTGCGACGCTGATCCTCACCACGCACTACATGGAGGAGGCCGAGCGCCTGTGCGACCGCCTGGCGATCTTCGACGGCGGCCGGATCGTGGCCCTGGGCAGCCCGGAGTCGCTGATCCGCCGGCACATCGAGCCGCACGTGCTCGAGCTGCGCGGCGAGGCTGCGCACCGCTTCGCCGACGCAGCGGCCGCGCTCCCGGTCCGGCGGGAATGGGCCGGCGAGACCCTGTTCCTGTACTACGGCGACGAGCGGCCAGTGCTCGACGCGCTCTACCGGCACGCCGGGCTGCGCTACCTGAACCGTCCGGCCAACCTCGAGGACGTGTTCCTGCGCCTGACCGGGCGTGACCTGAGGGACTGAGCATGACCACAGCCCGCCCCCTGCCCGTGATCAGCCTGCGCTTTCTCCCCGTGTGGCGGCGCAACCTGCGCGTATGGCGCAAGCTGATGCTGCCGTCGGTGCTGGGCAACTTCGGCGAGCCCGTGCTCTACCTGCTGGCCTTCGGCTACGGCCTCGGCCGCCTGATCGGCGGGATCGGTGAGCTGCCCTACATCACCTTCCTCGCCACCGGCATCGTGTGCGGCAGTGTGATGAACACCGCCAGCTTCGAGTGCCTGTATTCGGCCTTCACGCGCATGTCGCAGCAACAGACCTGGGCGGCGATGCTCGACGCCCCCCTGGAGGTCGACGACATCGTGCTGGGAGAAATCCTGTGGGCCGCCACCAAGGGCCTGATGAGCTCGGCGGCGATCATGGTGGTGGCGGCCGTGCTGGGCCTGATCCACGGCTGGCTGGCGCTGTGGGCGCTACCCGTCGTCTTCGCCGGCGGGTTCTGCTTCGGCGCCCTGGCCATGATCATGACCGCCGTCTCCCGCAGCTACGACTTCTTCATGTACTACTTCACCCTGGTGATGACGCCCATGCTGCTGCTCAGCGGGGTGTTCTTCCCGCTCGCCAGCCTGCCGCACGCGGTCGCCGCGGGCGCCCTCGCGCTTCCCCTGGCGCACGTGGTGCTGCTGGTTCGCCCGCTGCTGACCGGTCGCGTGCCGACGCACCCCCTGCTGCACCTGGCGGTGATCCTGGCCTATGGACTGGGAGCGTTCTGGGTCGCCACCCTGGTCCTGCGCCGCCGTTTGATGCGCTGACGCGGCCGTGCCTCATTCGCACGGCTGCGACAGGTTCAGCTCGGCCCAGGCGGCCGGTTCCGCCAGCACCCGTCCCTGCGCCAGCGGACAGCCGTTCCGCTTCAGCCAGTGCAGTGCGGCTGCGCTCTCGATGCCCTGTACCACCGCGTACATGCCCAGCGAGCGGGCGAGCCCAAGGAGGCCGCGCACCAGCGGCTCGTTGGGGCTGCCCGTGCCCAGGCCCTCGGAAAAACTCGCGTCGACCTTCAGCGCGCCGACGGAAAGCCCGCGCAGGTAACGCAGCGACGAGTATCCCGCCCCGAAATCGTCGAGTGCGATGCCCACGCCCCGGCCGGCGAGCCCGTCCAGGGTTGCGGCCACCTCTTCCAGGTCCGGCAGCACGCGCTCGGTCACCTCCAGCACCAAGCTCGCGGGTGAGCGCCCGTGCCGCTCGAGCGCACGTGCGACGATGTCCGGCCAGTCGGAATTCCGCAGGCTGTGGGGCGAAACGTTGACGGAGACCCATCCGTCCCACGCGCGGGTTTCCGCCAGCGCCAGCGACAGCACGCGGGCGTCGAGCTCCTCGATCAGCCCCTGGCTCTCGGCGACCGGGACGAACCGGCCCGGCTCGACCAGGCCTGCCTTTCCGGGCATGCGCGCCAGCGCCTCCACCCCCCGCCAGTTGCCGGCGATGAGGTCGCGTACCGGCTGGTAGTGCACCGCCACCCGGTCTTCACGCAAGGCGCGGCGCAGCTGTTCCTCCACGGCCAGGGTCTCCTCGGCCAGGCGACGCCGTTCCGGCTCGTAAAACGCCCAGCCGCTGCGGCCCGTCTTGGCCTGGTACATCGCGGCGTCGGCGCGGGCCAGTAACGTGTCGGTGGAGATTCCCGGCTGGTCCGCGAAGGCGATCCCGATGCTCACGCCGATATACACCGGCGCCGCCAGCCCGATATCGAACGGCATCCGGAGGGCTTCCACGATCCGGCCGGCGAGGTGGCGCGCGGCGTCGGTATGCAACTCCGGCGCCAGCAACGCGAACTCGTCTCCGCCCAGCCTCGCCAGCGAGTCGCCCTTGCGCAGCACCCGCCGCAGCCGCCGGGTGACGTCCTGCAGAAGCCGGTCCCCGGCCTGATGACCCCAGCTGTCGTTGACCGGCTTGAACTGGTTCAGGTCCAGGAACAGCAGTCCCGGCGTCCATCCCTTGCGCCGCGCCAGCGCAATCAGGCGCTCGGCTTCATCCATGAACGAGCGCCGGTTCAGCAGGCCGGTCAAGGCGTCGTGCTGGCTCAGGTACGCCAGCTTGCCCGTTATGCGCTGATGGCTCAGCGCGATCTCGGCGGTGGCGGTGGCCGACTCCAGCCAGCCGAGCTCCCGCGCGCCGGGGGCGCGGGAGCTCCGGGGACAGAGCACCAGCAGGCCCAGGACCTCGTTCTCGGCGGAGATCACCGGCTCGATCCAGACGGCGTTGACGCCGTCCGCGCGGGCGGCCTCCCGGTATGCCCCCATGCGCGGATCGTCCTCGATGGACTCGATGACGACTCGCTCGCCGTTGCGGGCCGCCTGCAGGCAGGGACATTCGAGCAACGCCGCAGGGGATTCCTCGAGGTGCCGCCGGGCCTCCGCGTGCATCCCCCGGATCGCCGCGCATTCGAGCCCGGTTCCGCGCATCAGCAGCAAAGCGCTGGTGGCATCCGGCATCTGCGCCTCCAGGGAGGCCAACACCATCGACAGGGTCTCCTCCAACGGCGCGTTCCGGGCGATCCGTTCGAGGAGCCTGTTACGGGCCCGCTCATAGGCCTCGTTGTGCTTCCGCTCGGTAACGTCGCGCAGGATGCCGCGGAAACCGCGCGGCTTCCCGCTCTCGTCGCGGACCAGGTGGACCGAGGTATCGACGATGCGCGTGGAGCCGTCCGCGTGGACGATCTCGTAGTTGAACACCTCCACCGGCTCGCCGGTGCGGTACACGCGATTGAAGATCCGGTATATCTCGCGGGCGACCGCCGGCCGGGTGTACTCGCGGTTGTTCATGCCGAGGAGTCGCTCGCGCGGGTAGCCGTGGATGCGACACAGCGCACCGTTGACCAGGTAGAAAGTCCCTCGCAGATCAACCTCGTAGTAGCCGTCCTGCAGATGCTCGATGACGCTGCGCAGGGAGGCGTCGCTCGCCGGCAGCGCTGAGCCGGAGCGGGCGGACTGGTAACGGATGGCTCTCTCGCGGGAGCCCTGAGGAGGCTTCCCGGTTTCCCGGTTTTCCATTATTTGTTGGTACCGCGCGGCCGCGCTCGGTTTCCGCGGAACGGTTCCGTCGCGGCCCGGATCGGCGCCGCGCATCGGGCTGCGGCTTAAGGATCTTGCTACACCGCAGAGAACCGGACTGTCAAGCGAACGGCGTCCGGACGGCGACCTGCGGTGCACATACGAGCCATTGCGCGTACCTCCCCGGGCGAACCGGGGATGCTTCTCGGGCTAGACCGGGGGACCCGTGCCCGGGCCACCGGGCAGCCAGTCGCGACCGGCGCGGTCGAGGTAGCGCAGCCCGGCCAGGAAGGCGCGCCGCAGCGGGCTCGCCTCCAGCCGCGAGCGCCGGAAAAACACCTCCAGCGATTCCAGCTCGCCCCGGTCCAGCCATACCCCGTGGCACTTCGGGCAGGCGTCGATCATCACCTGGGAGCAGCGCGCGTACTCGCGCGTCTCCATCTTCGCCTCGCAGTTGGGACAGGTCAGCTCCCGGGCGCGCTTCTGCTGCGCCAGCTGGTAGGCGGCATAGCCGAGGTCCGGCATCCGCAGCAGCTCATCGGTGTAGTCCCGCGAACGGGACTCCTCGATCGCCTCCAGCTCGCCCCGGTCCAGCCAGATACCACCGCAGTCGGGACAGCGGTCCACCGTGTAGGCGGACTCCCAGACGATTTCCTCGAGCTCACAACCATCGACCGGACATTTCATGGCGGCTGTCCCCTGTATTCCCGGGAAAGGATGCACCAAGCGTCGCCCAGAGGCCCTGACCCGCGTCAGGCAATGCCGCCCGCCAGCGGTGGCCCGATCGGATCAGTAGGACTTGGGCAGCCCCAGCGCCCGCTCGGCAATGAAACACAGGATCAGCTGCGGGCTGACCGGGGCGATGCGCGGGATCAGGCTCTCCCGCAGGTAGCGCTCGACGTGGTACTCGCGGGCGTAACCGTAGCCTCCGTGGGTCATGACGGCCGTCTCGCAGGCCCGGAAGCCGGCCTCCGCCGCCAGATACTTGGCGCTGTTGGCCTCGATCCCGCAGGAGCGCCGGCCGTCGTAGAGGCTCGCCGCCTTGCGCATCATCAGGTCGGCGGCCTCCAGCTGCATCCAGCACTCGGCCAGCGGATGCTGGACCCCCTGGTTCACGCCGATGGGACGCCGGAACACCACGCGCTCCCGGGCGTAGCGCGACGCGCGGTCGACCGCGATCCGCCCCAGGCCGATGGCTTCCGCGGCGATCAGGATGCGCTCCGGGTTGAGCCCGTGCAGGATGTACTGGAAGCCGTGCCCTTCCTCGCCGATGCGATCCGCCGCGGACACCCGGAGCCCGTCGATGAAGACCTGGTTGGAGTCCACGCAGTGGCGCCCCATCTTGTCGATCTCGCGGATCTCCATCCGTTCCCGGTCGATGTCGGTATAGAACAGCGTCAGTCCCTGCGTCGGCCGTTCCACCTGCTCCAGCGGAGTGGTGCGGGTGAGCAGCAGGATCTTGTTGGCAACCTGCGCGGTCGAAGTCCAGACCTTGGTGCCGGTCACGACGTACGCGTCGCCCTCGCGCACGGCCCGGGTCTGCAGGTGTGTGGTATTGAGCCCGACGTTGGGCTCGGTCACCGCGAAACAGGCCTTGTCCTCCCCCCGGATCAGCGGGGGCAGCATGCGCGCGCGCTGGTCCTCGCTGCCGTGGACCACCACGGGATTGAGGCCAAAGATATTCATGTGCACCGCTGAAGCGCCGCTGAACCCGGCCCCGGATTCGCTGATCGCCTGCATCATCAGGGCCGCCTCGGTGATGCCCAGTCCCGAGCCGCCCACCGACTCCGGCATCGCCACGCCGAGCCAGCCGCCCTGCGCCAGCGCGCGGTAGAATTCCTCCGGGAACTCGCCGCTGCGATCATGCTCCAGCCAGTAGTCGTCGCCAAAACGCGCGCAGATGCGCGCCACCGAGTCACGTATGGCCGCCTGGTCGTCGTTGAGCGAAAAATCCATGCGAATCTCTCCGGAACGGAGCGGGATTGAATCCGGTCACTGTACAGACGTTCCGGTCGCGGCGGCGAGGTGGTTTCGGGTTTTAGGTTTTAGGTTTTAGGTAAGAGGACTAAGTGCCCCCTAGCTGCATGGTGCCAAAAGCATGCACAGGTGCCCACCACGCGGTTCGAGGCGTCCGGGAAGACAGCCCCGGCACAACATCGGCCGCATTTTTTCCTAAAACCTAAAACCTAAAACCTAAAACCACCCGAAGGGCGTTGCGGAGCGTGCGTGGCATCTACACCGGCGGCATCCGGGTCCGCGCTTCAGGTGGCATGGTCGGTCGCCCGCGTGCGGGTGATCCGGGAGAGACTGGCGGGAGCGTAGCCGATCCCCGCCTCCACCCGCAGCCACACGCTGGGATGGATCTGGGCAGCCCGCGCGATCGGGCGCAGCTGTGCTCCCAGGAGCCGCCACCAGCCCTTGCAGGAGCGGTGCAGGCGTCCGCAGGGATCGCCGTCGAGCCGCTCCCTGACACCGGGTGCGAGGCGCAATCCGGCCTGCCGCGCGTGGTCCAGCATCCAGCGCAGGCTCAGGTCCGCCAGCCCGCGCTCGCGATAGCCACCGCCGACGTCGCAGTGCACGCCCGCGAACCACACCTGGTCGACGCTCTGGTGCGGTCGCAGCTGCACCTCGTCCCAGGGCACCGGGGCAAAGCCGCGGCGTTTCTCATCGATGGCCAGCGCCTGGCAGGCGATCGACACCGCCGGGCTCAGGCGGCGGTCATGCAGGCGACGCAGCGGAACCAGCCAGCCGAGGCTGCCGACTGTGTCCCATACGCCCACGAAATGCGGCCGGCACTCGCGCGCGAAGGTCCGGCGGAAATCCGCGGCCTCGGCGTCGTTGCCGCGCTTCAGGAACTGGCGGCTGGCGTAGGGGAGCAGGTTGTCGTGGTGCGGCCAGAGCAGTCCGCACTTGTCCAGCATCGCGGCAAGCGAGCGGGCGGTAAACGCACCGCGGCTGAAGCCGAAAAGGTAGACCCGGTCGCCCGGCTCCCAGGTCTCCATCAGGAAACGGTAGGCGTCCTCGAGATTGCGCCGCATGCCGTAGCCGAAGGCGGCTCCCAGCGCCTTGCCAAGGAACCGGCCCAGCGGGAACCCCAGGATGCGCGGGGCGAAGGTGCCCACTCCCGGGTCGTAGAACGCCTCCTGCTCGCCACTATGGCGCTCCAGCGCCTCGAACAGGTGCACGACGTTGGTATTGACCGCTCCGAACTGCGCCCGGGTGCCGTCGCAGCAGACGACCACGTTCTTGGGCATGCCTCTCTTCCCTGCATCACGAGAGCCGCGCGCCCTCCGGGGACGGATGGCCCGAATGACCCGCCCGCGGCTGGCGTCCCGCCTGCAAAGCATAGCGCAATTTGGCTAAGGGTGGCGTAGCAGCTCGCGCCCCAGCAGGGCGAAGGCCGCGAGCCACAGCAGCGCAGCGGTCCAAACCAGGTGGGCCGGCAAACCCGGGCGCAGGCCTCCTGCGACGCGTGCCCCGGTCGCCAGCGCCAGCAGCAGCACGGCCTCGGACAGCGCCGGCGTCCAGGGCGGCGAGCGCTTCGCCTGCTGCAGGCGCGATCGCCCCATCACGCTCAGGGTAATCGTACCCAGCGCCCCCACCGTGATCAGGTGCAGGGTGATCAGCTCGACTCCCGCCGCGTCGAGGGTCACCGCCAGCCCGGTGGCGGCGAGCCCGGCAGCGAGCCAGGCGTAGCCCGTCGCCAGCGCCAGCAGGTCGCGCCGCTCGGCCCACAGCCACGGCCGCCAGCGTGCCAGGCGCACCGCGGCGACGGTCCCCGCGAGGACCAGCAGCGACCCGGCGACCGGCGACAGTCCCGGCACCGGCAGGGTCACCAGTGCCGCGGCCAGTGCCAGCAGCAGCAGCGCCTCCAGGCGCGGCTGCACCCGGGCGCGCAGGAGCCGGCCGCGCCGCTGCAGGTGCCCGGCAGCCGCCGGCGCGATGATGCGCCCGCCCATGAAGGCCATCATCACGGCCAGCAACAAGACCGTCTCGATCGCCACCCGGCGTTGCAGCAGGGAGTCGTGGATCACCGCGGCGTACTGGAAGGCGCCCTCGGCGGCGCACAGCGCGATCAGTGCGAGCGGGAACGCCCGGTTGCGCGGCTTCTTGGCACCGCGCAGCAGCCCCGGAGCCGCCAGGACCGCGACCAGCGCAGCGAAGGCTCCGTTCGCACAGGCGGCAGGCAGGGTCCCGGGGATCGCCAGCCAGGTGATCCGCGCCAGCAGCCACAATCCGGCCAGGGCGCCGACCCGGGCCGGCCCGGTACGCCGCACCAGGAACCCGGCCACTACCGCCAGGGCGAAGCCGAACAGCATCTCGTGGGCGTGACCGGCCGGGGTGGACAGCCCCGGCACGCGCCACGCCGAGTGCCGCATACCCGCGAGCCCGGCAGGCACGGCGAAGGCCGCGTACGCCGCGGCCGCGGGGAACAGCACCCGCCCGGCGTCGTGGCGACGCCGTCGGCGGGCCGGTCGTGGCATCGGCGATGATGAATCGGGCATGGATATCCCCCGCACGGCCCCGGCTCACGGAGGTCGGTGCTATGATTGCCGCGCAATGGTCGCACATCCGCGCTCCCGGGCGGAGGCGAGGCACAGGGAGAAGCAGCGATGGCCTTGAGCGGGAGACCCTCCCCGTCCGGGCGAACCGCGGCGCTGGCGCTGACCGCCCTCGCTTGCCTGGCCCTGGCCGCCTGCGGCGGCGGCACCAGCGTCGGCGTGGCGCCGCTGGTCAGCGGTGCCTATGCCACCTTCCAGCCGGCCGGCGTGGTGATCGGGCAGCCGGGATTCAGCGAGAACTCGCCCAATCAGGGAAATGGCTCCCAACCCTACGCGGAGACGCTCCGGCAGCCCGCGGGCAACAGCCTTCCGTTCGGAGGCACGCTCTACGTGCCCGACACGGGGAACAACCGCGTGCTCGGGTATTCTGGGGTTCCCGCGGTGAACAACCAGGTCGCGACATTTGCTGTCGGTCAACAGGATCTGCAGAGCGCCACTGCACCAGCACAGCCGACGAGCAGCTCGCTCAACGCCCCGCGTGGCCTCGCGACTTACGGCGGCGATCTCGTCGTCGCTGACAGCGGCAACAACCGGGTGCTGATCTGGAGCCAGCCGCCGACCGGCAATTCCCCGGCAGATGTCGTGTTGGGGCAGCACGGCAACTTCCAGACGGGCAGCGCTGCCTGCGGCTGGCCGGGTCTGAACGATCCGGCCGGGGTGGCCGTGACACCGGGTGGCAAGCTCGTCGTCGTCGATACGGGGAACAATCGCATCCTGATCTGGGACCAGGTGCCGACCACCAATCCACCCCCGCCGCCAAGCCTCATTCTGGGACAGCCGACGATATCGGCAACGACCTGTCCCGTGAACCAGGGCCAGAGCAGTTCGGCGGCTAACACCCTCGACACACCGACCGCGGTCTGGACCGACGGCACCCGCCTGGTGGTCGCGGACAGCGGCAACAACCGGGTGCTGATCTGGACCAGCTTCCCGACGAGGGAGGATCAGCCGGCCGATCGGGTGCTGGGCCAGGGCGATTTCGCCCACGACGCCGCCAACGACGACGCACAGAACGGGACCCAGCAGCCGACGCCCACCGCGCGGACCCTGTACGACCCGCGCGGCGTGTACTCCGACGGCACGCGGCTGTTCGTGGCCGATACCGGCAACAACCGGGTGCTGATCTGGAACGCTTTTCCCTCCGCCAGCTTCGCGCCCGCCGACGTGGTGCTCGGCCAGGGGGACTTCACGCACAACACGCAGGACGACGACAACCAGAACGGACAGCAGGACGCCAGCGCCTCGGCGCGCACCCTGTATGCACCCGGGGGCGTGACCGAGACCGGCAAAAAGCTGCTCGTCAGCGACAGCAGCAACAACCGCGTTCTGGTCTACCAGGGACAGTGAGGCCGCAGGTGCAACCATTTCGATCGGAATGACGCGTACGGGGTCCTGCCCCGAAAGCAACGAGGAGCGGACGGATGAGGGATATCGTCAATGTCGTGGCGCGCGTGCTGATGGCGCAGATCTTCGTGCTCGCCGGCCTGGGCAAGCTGCAGCATTACCACGCCGTGCAGCAGTACATGCACGTGCACGGGGTCTCCAAGCAGCTGCTGCCGCTGGTGATCGTGCTCGAGTTGGGCGGGGGCCTGGCGCTGGTGCTCGGTTTCCTAACCCGCTGGATGGCCCTGGCGCTGGGCGCTTACTGCCTGCTCACCGCCTACCTCTTCCATCTGCATCCCGGCGAACAGGCGCAGATGATCAATTTCATGAAGAACGTCACCATGACCGGGGGGTTCCTGTTGCTGACCATGGCCGGCGGCGGTCGGCTGAGCGTGGATCGAGTGCTAGGCTGGAAGCTGTAACGCGCCGCGGCGACATCGGACCGCGACCGCCGAGGCAATCCCGCCAGCCCAGGAGCCAGAGATGAAGCTTTACTATGCACCCGGCGCCTGCTCGCTGTCCCCGCACATCGTGCTCACCGAGGCGGGGCTGGACTTCGACACCGAGAAGGTCGACCTGCGCAGCAAGCAGACCGAGACCGGACGCGATTTCCGCAGCATCAACCCCAAGGGCTATGTGCCGGCGCTGGAGCTCGACGACGGCCAGATCCTCACCGAGGGGCCGGCGATCGTCCAGTACATCGCCGACCGCAAGCCGGACTCCAGCCTGGCGCCGCCCTGGGGCTCGATGGAGCGCTACCGCCTCCAGGAGTGGCTCAACTTCGTCGCCACGGAGATCCACAAGACCTTCGGCCCCATGTTTGCCCCCTCGCTCACCGAGGAGCGCAGGCGCGAGGTGACCGACCGACTGGAAACGCGGTTCCGCTACGTCGAGGAGTACCTGGCCGACCGCGACTACCTGGTCGGCAACTCCTTTACGGTGGCGGATGCCTACCTGTTCACCATGCTGAGCTGGGCGGTCGACATGCAGCTCGAGCCGGCCGGGTGGCCCGCGCTGGCCCGCTACCGGAACCGGATCGCGGAACGTCCGGCGGTGAACGCGACGCTCAAGGACGAGGGACTGATGTGACCGGCGCCTCCGCCCTCCCCGCCGGCACGGGCCTTGCTCTCGGGGGATTCCCGAGTCAGTATTCTCCGTTACGAACAAGAAGCATATCGCTTGCGTGTTGCGCATCCGTGCAGTGAGAGCTTGCACAAGGAGAGCGGCCGCCCCGGGGTCCCCCGACTGCGTTCGCACGGCGCAACGTGAGGAGAGGAGTCATGGCAGGTATCGATCTCGAGCGCTACGGCATTCGCGCCCCCCACGTCCTGCACAATGCGGCACCCGCGCGGCTGTACGAGGAGGCGCTCGCCCACGAGCCGGGCACGGCGATCTCATCCACCGGAGCGCTGATCGCGCTGTCCGGCGAGAAGACCGGGCGCAGCCCCGGGGACAAGCGCGTGGTCAAGCACCAGGAAATCCTCGACGACGTCTGGTGGGGCGAGGTCAACATCAGCCTGGACGAGGACACCTTCGAAATCGCGCGGCAGCAGGCGGTGGATTACCTGGACAGCCGGGCCCGGCTGTTTGTGGTCGATGGCTTCGCCGGCTGGGACCCCAAGTACCGGGTGAAGATCCGCGTGATCTGCGAGCGGGCCTACCACGCCCTGTTCATGCGCAACATGCTGATCCGCCCGAGCGCGGCGGAACTGAATGGCTTCGGCGAGCCCGACTACGTGATCTACAATGCCGGCCGGTTCCCCGCCAACGACCGCCTGAAGGGCGTCACCTCCAAGACCAGCATCAGCCTGTGCCTGAAGCGCCGCGAGTTCGTCATCCTGGGCAGCGAATACGCCGGGGAGATGAAGAAGGGCGTATTCACCATCATGAACTACATCATGCCGCGCCAGGGCGTGCTGTCGATGCACTCGTCCGCCAACGAAGGGCCGGACGGCGACGTGTCGATCTTTTTCGGCCTGTCGGGTACCGGCAAGACGACCCTGTCGGCGGACCCGCGACGCTACCTGATCGGCGACGACGAGCACTGCTGGACCGACGAGGGCGTGTTCAACATCGAGGGCGGCTGCTACGCCAAGGTGATCGACCTCTTGCCCGAGGCCGAGCCGGAGATCTTCAATGCAATCCGCTTTGGCGCGGTGCTCGAGAACGTGGTCTACGACCCGGAGACCCGCGAGGTCGACTACGCGGACAGCTCGGTCACGGAGAACACCCGCTGCTCGTACCCGGTGGAGCACATCCCCAACGCCAGGATCCCCGGCGTCGGCGGCACCCCGCGCAACGTCATCTTCCTCACCTGCGACGCGTTCAGCGTGCTGCCCCCGGTGAGCCGGCTCAACCCGGCGCAGGCGATGTATCACTTCATCAGCGGCTACACGGCCAAGGTGGCCGGCACCGAGGTCGGGGTGACCGAGCCCCAGGCGACCTTCTCGGCCTGCTTTGGCGCACCGTTCCTGGTGTGGCATCCGGCCCGCTACGCCGAGCTGCTGGCCGAGAAGATCCGCCGCCACGAGGTCACGGTCTGGATGCTGAACACCGGCTGGACCGGCGGGCCCTACGGCGTGGGCCGGCGGATGAGCATCGCCCACACCCGGGCCATCATCGACGCGATCCACGACGGCTCGCTGGAGAAGTCGGCGACGGTGGTCGATCCGGTGTTCGGCTTGAGCATTCCGACGTCCTGCGCGGGCGTGCCCGACGAGCTCCTGATCCCGGCCAATACCTGGTCCGACGCGGATGCCTATCGCGAGACGGCCGCCCGGCTGGCGCGTCTGTTCCACGACAACTTCCAGGCCTACGCCGATCAGGCCAGCGGCGAGATCAGGGCGGCCGCACCGCGGGTACCCTCCAAGGGCAAATCGGTACGGCCGGAACCGGCCCGTAGCGCTTCCCGGCGTCGCGCCCGGGCCAAGTAGCGGATCCCCCGGCGGTCTGCGTCTCCGGCGATCGTGGCCCGGAACGCTGCGGGCCGTGGCGCCGCCGCAAGCGCCGGAACGCGTACCGGCACAGCAGAAAGCGACCTGCTTCACGGCCCGGCCCGCCGGCTCCATGCCACGGCGGAGGGCCGGCCCGGGCATGCGTGCGCAGTCCCGGCGCAGGCCCCTGGCGGCGCACGGGGTGCCACCCGGTCGGCATCGCCGTTGCAAATCTTCGTCGGCTGCTTGAAGAAGCGGCCGACGCGGCGCTCGCAGGCCTGGCACCAGGGCGCCCGCCCCAGGGGCGGGCGTGCATCGCGCCGGCGTTGTCCGCCGGCCCGGACTTGCCGGTGCCGAACTCGTAGAAATCGGTGATCCTGCGCCCACACCGGGGAATACCCGGCACGCGGCGATGCGGATGCGCGCGGAACGCTTTCCCCGGTGAACGGTCATAGCCTTGTCCTCCCGCTCCAGTCGCGGGGTGGGAGTCCATGTTACAGTTTGTTGACAACAGGCGCGCCGCCCGGGAATTATGCTAACTGGCACCATGTCCGAATCATTCGACGGCCTGCTCCCGTGCCGGTGGCCGGAATAAGCAAAGAGCAAGAGGCCATGGACAGTCACTCGGAGAAGGAACCCAAGCTGCGCTGGGATTACCGGGATCTGCCCTGGGACGCGATCGACCGCGGCGCCATGGCGGACCGGCAGCTTCTGTTCTACATGCTCGCGGTGGCTTCGGTGATCGAGATCACCAGCGACATCTACACCGGCAACCTGGTCGAGTATTTCGACGGCGACGAGGATGTCGGCGGGTGGCTGGCCAACGCCTGGGAGCCGGAAGAGCTACAGCACGGGGCGGCCCTGAAGCGCTACGTGCAGGCCGTGTGGCCGGGTTTCGACTGGGATGACGCCTATCGCCGATTCCACGAGGACTACGTCACCTACTGCCAGGTCGAGTACCTCGGGCCAACCCGGGCGCTGGAAATGGCGCGCCGCTGCGTGGTCGAGACCGGCACCTGCTCCTACTACGCGATGATCAACCGGGCGGCGCCGTGCCCGGTGCTGCGCAAGCTCGCGGAAAACATCCGCAACGACGAGGCCAACCATTACCGCCACTTCTACGACTACTTCCGCCGCTACCGGGCGCTCGAGAAGCCGCCGCGGCGGTCGGTGCTCAAGGCCCTGGTCGACAAGAGCGTGGAGATCAACGGCGAGGACGGCCTCATCGCCTTCCGCCACGTGTGGCAGCAGATGAATCCGGGCCGGACCTTTCGCAAGCGCGAGTATCGCCGCTTCGAGCGCGCGGTGCTCGGGCTCGCACAGCGCAACTACCCGTTCCGGCTGGCCGCGAACATGGGTACCCGGCCGCTGGACCTGCCGCTGCTGGCCCAGCAATGCACCGACGCCACCCTGGCCGGAGCCGGCCGGGCAGCCGCCCGCGTCACCGGGCGCGCTGCGGCGACCATCGACTGACGCCGAACGCCGCCGTGGCAGAGTCGTTTCCCGGTGTTTGGATCCGGATCGACCGTCCTCCGGGAGCGCCGGGCGGTATGGTCATCCGGCCTTGGCAGCGCGGGGGGTCCTTGACGAACGCGGGCGGTCGTTCGAGACTGCTCGAACCCCTCGTGATGCGTACTGGACTCATTTCAAGGAGATCGACATGGCCATTTCCAAGGGAGACCGCATTCCGGACGGCAAGCTCAAGGTGATGGGTGAAAAGGGCCCCGGGGACATCAGCACCGGCGAGATCTTCAAGGGCCGCAAGGTGGTCCTGTTCGCGGTTCCGGGCGCCTTCACGCCCGGCTGCTCGCAGGCCCACATGCCCGGTTTCGTGGCCAACGCGGACAAGATCCTGAACGCGGGAGCGGACCGCATCGCCTGCCTGGCGGTAAACGACGCATTCGTGATGGACGCGTGGCAGAAGGACCAGAACGCCGACCAGATCATGGTCCTGGCGGACGGCAATGCCGACTTCGTGAAGAAGCTGGGCCTCGAACTTGACGCGAGCGCCATGGGCATGGGAATGCGCAGCAAGCGTTTCGCCCTTATCGCCAACGACGGCGCGGTCGAGTGGATCGACGTCGACGAGAGCGGCGGCGTCGACAAGAGCAGCGCGGAAGCTGTCCTGCGCCACCTGTGAAGTCCGTGCGGCGGGGCGGCACCGCCGCGCCGCCGCGCTCCTTCCGGAGTCGCCCCGATGCCCGGCAACCGGCGGCTGCTGATCGTCGCGCATGCCCCCTCCCGCAATACCCGCCGGATGCTCGATGCGGTCCTGCACGGCGCCGCGCACCCGGACATCGAAGCCGTGACCACGCGTCACCTGGCGCCGCTAGAGGCGGGGCCCGACGACGTCCTGGGCGCCGATGCCGTGATCCTGGGCACCACCGAGAACCTGGGATACATGAGCGGCGCGCTCAAGGACTTCTTCGACCGCAGCTATTACCCGCTGCTGGAGAAGACCCAGGGCCTTCCCTATGCCCTCTATGTCCGGGCCGGACAGGACGGCACCGGGACCCGGCGCGCGGTCGAGTCGATCGTTGGCGGCCTGCGTTGGCGCGCCGTGCAGGAGCCGTTGATCTGCCGCGGCAGCTTCCGCGAGACCTTCCTGGAACAGTGCGAGGAGCTCGGCATGGCCATGGCCGCCGGACTGGACGCCTCGGTCTTCTGAATCCGCGGTGCGGGGCACCGGATAAACACCCCCACGGCGATTCACCGGGGCCGGCGGCGCAAGCGCGGAACACGGAGCGCATTTCCCCCGTCCCCGCCATGCCCGGGTCCGGAAGCCGCGCCCGGCGCTCGGTCAGCGTGGCGTCGGCTGGACGGCTCGCTGACGGTGCGCACCCGTGCCCTGCGTGAGCTCCGGCAGCACCCGAGCCGGAAGGAGCCGGCCGGCGGGTCGGTCGCGGGGCGCCGAACGGACCGGGGCTCCTGGCGACCTTCCCGGACTACCTGCTCTCGCTGGAACCCGTTTCCTGGCGCAGGCGGAATTTCTGGATCTTGCCGGTGGAGGTGCGCGGCAGCGCGCCGAAGATCACGTGCCGCGGCACCTTGAAGCGCGCCAGGTGCTCGCGACAGTAGTCGATGATTTCCTGCTCCGTGGCCTGCTCGCCCGGGCGTAGCTCGATGAAGGCCCACGGCGTCTCCCCCCACTTCTCGTCCGGGGCGGCCACGACCGCGCAGCCCAGCACCGCGGGATGCTTGTAAAGCACGTCCTCCAGTTCCAGGGAAGAGATGTTCTCGCCGCCGGAGATGATGATGTCCTTGGCGCGATCCCGGATCTTGACGTAGCCGTCCGGCTCCACCACACCCAGGTCGCCGGTGTGGAACCAGTCGCCGGCGAAGGCCTTGCCCGTGGCCTCCGGGTTCTTCAGGTAGCCGCGCATCGTGATATTGCCGCGGAACATGACCTCCCCCATGGTCTCGCCGTCGTGCGGGACCGGCTCCATGGTGTTCGGGTCGAGCACCGTCATTGCCTCCTGCACCGGGTATGGCACGCCCTGGCGCCCGTTCCGTTGCGCCCGCTCCTCCAGCGACAGGTCCGCCCACTCCTGGTGCCTGGCGCATACCGCCGCGGGTCCATAGGTCTCCGTGAGGCCGTAGACGTGGGTCAGGTCAAAGCCGATGCGCTCCATCCCCTCGATCATCGCCTGCGGTGGCGCGGCTCCCGCCACCAGCGCGGACACCTTGTGGTCGATATCCCGGCGCAGCCGTTCCGGCGCATTGATCAGCGTGGTATGGACGATCGGCGCACCGCAGTAATGGGTCACGCCGTGCTCCCGGATCAGCTGGTAGATCCGTTCCGCCTCGACCTTGCGCAGGTACACGTTGGTCCCCGCGTTTGCCGCCATGGTCCAGGGGAAACACCAGCCGTTGCAGTGGAACATCGGCAGCGTCCACAGGTAGACCGACTGCGGCGGCATGCCCCAGCTCATGATGTTGCCGACTGCATTCAGGTAGGCGCCCCGATGGTGATAGACCACCCCCTTCGGGTTGCCGGTGGTACCCGAGGTGAAGTTGAGCGAGATCGCCTGCCACTCGTCCGCGGGCGGCTGCCAGTCGTAGGCCGGATCGCCCCCGGCCAGGAAGGCTTCGTAGTCGGTCTCGCCAATGCGCGCACCGGGACCGTCATACTCCGGGTCGTCCACGTCAATCACCAGGGGTCGCCGTTTCAGCCCGGCGAGGGCCTGCTCGATAACCGGCTGGAACTCCCGGTCGACCAGCACCGCCCGGGCCTCGCCGAACTCCAGCATGAAGGCGATGGTGTCGGGATCGAGGCGGGTGTTCAGCGTATTCAGAACCGCCTGGGCCATGGGGACGCCGAAATGAGCCTCGTACATCTCCGGAGTGTTCGCCAGCATGGCCGCGACGCTGTCGCCGCGGCCGATGCCCCGCCCCGCCAGGGCCGACGCCAGACGGCGGCAGCGCGTGTACGTGTCGGCCCAGGTGAAGCGCCGCGCGCCGTGCACCCCGGACGTCCGCCGGGGATAGACCTCCGCTGCCCAGCGCAGGAACGCCGCGGGGGTCAATGGTGCGTAGTTGGCCGCGTTCTTGTCCAGCCCGGTCTGGTAGGAATTCTTGTCTGACATGGCAGGTCTCCTCGCCAGCGTGCGCCTACCTGTCAATGGTACACGATACACGCCTGGCATCGGCCCACCGGCGGCGGAACGAGAAAGGGCGGCGGAATACCTCCGCCGCCCCTTGCAGGCGCCCGATCGGGCCGTTGTCAGGTCTTGACCTCGATCCGCCGCGGGCGGGCCGCCTCGCGCTTGCCGATCTCGATCTCCAGCACGCCGTTGTGGCCGCGCGCCTTGATCGCCTCGGGGTCGGCCGTATCGGGCAGCGCGAAGCGCCGGTAGAAGACGCCGCGGGAGCGCTCTACCCGCTGGTAGCCGTTTTCTTCCCGCGTCTCTTCATGCTTGCGTTCGCCGCGTATGCTCAGGATCCCGTTATCCATGGTGACCTCGATGTCCTTCGGGTCGACCCCGGGAACATCCGCTTCCACGATGAAGCGCCCGCTCTCTTCCCGGATATCCACCGCGGGGATCCACTGGCTGGTTTCCACGGCCGAAAAGTCACGCTGCGGATCAAGCGGCGAGTAGCCGAACAGGCGGTTCATCTCGTTGCGCAGATCCTGCATGGCGCGGTCCGGAGTGTAAGTGGTCAGCTCCATACGCCTCACCTCCTTCAGATTTCCGTGGTGACCCCTTGCCACCTCTTGCGGGATCGAATCTAGGGGCCGTCCGCCGTTTTTCAAGGGGCTACGGGCACCGTTCGTCCACCGCGACAACCAGGGCCCGATCGATAGCAGCGCCCGGGTCAGCCGGCCCGCAGCCGGCGCTGCAACGCCGCCACCCGCAGCGCGAGGGAGGGATCCCCGGCCATGCGCTCCCGCAGGCGCGCGACCGCCTTGGACACGCCGGCGGCGCTGCATCCTCCCATCGCCTCGGCGATCTCGCGCAGCGGATGGCCGCCCGAGAGCCGGCACAAGGCCATAGCGACCGCGCGGGGCTCGGCGTCGGGATGGCCGCGGCCGTCGCGGTGCAGTTGGCCGAATGAAACCCCGTATTCCTGACGCACGGCCTCCGTGATTTCCTCGATTCGCGGACGCCGCGTCAGCCGGCGCGCGGGCGGCACGTCCTTCCGGGCCTGCATCGCCGCCAGCCGTTCCCGGAAGTCGTCGTCTGCAAGAATCGCCGCCGCACGCCGTTCGCGGTAGAAAGCGCGAACTCTCGCATCCAGGCCCGCGTTCGTGTAATGGCGGTACGCGAGGGCCGGATCGCTCGCCGCGAGACGTGCACGGATCGGCGCGACCTCGAGCCAGGGTGGAGACCTCCGCGCACCGACGTAGCAGCGGTAGCTAGACCACAGGTAGGCTTCCGGGCGCCCGGTCAGTCCCGCTTCCACCGGAAGCCGGTGGATGTAGCGGCTGACCTGCAGCAGATAGGCTTCCGGATCCACCAGAACCGCGCGATAGCGCCCGCGGAAAACGGGCCCGTCGCCCCCGTGGGCGCGATTGAAGCGCTGCGTGTAAACGCCGTTGATGTGCCGCATGAAACGGGACAGGCCAGATCGCGGGGTGCGCAGCAATAGGTGATACTCCGACGGCATCAGGCAGTAGCCGTGACACTCGACGCCGAACATGCGCACCGCCTCGGCGAGCAGGTTCAGAAATCGGGCCCCGTCTCCGGGTGCAGGGAACACCGTGATATCCCGCAGACCCCGGTTCATCACGTGGTACCAGGCACCGGGATACTCGATGCGCAGCGGACGCGTCATCCGACAACTCCCCGGAATGCATGAAGTCTTCAGTCAAGACCTGACCCTTTTTAGCTTGACATGGGTCAAGCCACTTGCGCATAGTAGCCCACCTGCTGCCTCCCGGATCCCCCGACACAAGGGAGCCGGGGCAGAATACGGGTGCTCCGTCGCTGGTTGACGGCCCGGGTCGTCGATCCGGCACGGCCGTATTGGGACACGTGCCAGCCCCGGCGAGCGGGAGAAGGGCCGGACAGCCCTTTGTGAACAATCCCCCAGACCCGCCAGTATGGCGGCACCGTGCCGGTCACGGTGTCGGCCCAAAGGGCAAAACTGCCAATATACCAAGGGATCCTGTCGCATGAACCCTCGGGTTGTCGTCGCTTTTGCAGTCGCCGCCGGGCTGTTCCTTTGCGGTCCGCTCGCAACGGCTGCACCCGCCGCGCCGAGCGGCACACCTTCGCACACTCCCTGGCAGAACCCCAACCTGAGCGGGTTCGCCAGGCATGTCGTGTCCTGCGCCGCCTGCCACGGGCTGAACGGGGAGGGCGGCGGCAAGGACGCGCCTTTCGTGCCACGGCTCGCCGGACTCTCGCCGAGCTACCTGCTGCAGCAGCTGAAGGATTTTCGCGACGGCAAGCGCCATTACCAGGTCATGAACTACATGACCCATGCCCTGCCCAATGACTATCTGGCGAAGATTGCCACCTATTTCTCGAGCAAGTCTCCCGGCTTTGCCCATCCGGCCGCCGGGGAGCCGTCGAAGACCCAGGTCGACCTCGGGCGCCGGATCGCGCTCAAGGGGATCAAGAGCCGCGGCATCCCCTCCTGTGCGAGCTGCCACGGCAAGGATCTGAGCGGCGACCCAAGCCACAACGCGCCGGCCCTGGCGGGACAGTACGAAGTCTATCTGGACTGGCAGCTGCGCCAGTACAAAGACGGTGAGCGCACCAACGGCACCGTGGAGATGCCCGCCATCGCCGATCACATGACCACGCGGGAGATGTCGGCGGTGTCCGCCTACCTGGCCTCGATCCGGCCGCAGCAGGTCAACTCGGCCAAGGCACACCCCGCCCCGGTCGCCGCCACCCCGGCCGAGGCGAAGCAGCCGCGCATGTACCCGATCAGGGGCAAGCAGACCGCGCTGACGCGCCGCGGCCGCTACCTCGCCACCGCCGGTGATTGCGCCGGCTGCCACACCTCGGACCCGGATCAGCCCTTCGCCGGAGGGCTTCCGCTGGAGACGCCGTTCGGCACGATATTTACGCCCAACATCACGCCCGACAACGCTACCGGCATCGGCAAGTGGTCTTTCAAGGAATTCTACACGGCGATGCACGACGGTCTCGGACCCGGGCACGAGTTCCTCTACCCCGCGTTCCCGTTCGTCGATTTCTCGAATGTCACGCGCAGCGATGTCCGGGCCATCTATGCATATCTGCAAACGCTCAAGCCTATCCACAACAAGAACAAGGGCAACGAGCTGCGCTTCCCCTACAACATCCGCCCGATGCTGTTCGGCTGGCGTCTGCTGTTCTTCCACCCGCAGACGTTCCAGGAGGACAAAAATCACAGTGCGGCATGGAACCGTGGCGCCTACCTGGTCAAGGGTCTGGGCCACTGTGAGGCCTGTCATTCGCCGCGCGGCATCATGGGCGAGGTCAAGCAGGGCCAGGCGCTTGCCGGCGGCACCGTACAGGGATGGCACGTCCCCAACATTACCGACAACCCGCGCTACGGCCTGAAGAACTGGACGATCGGCGACATCACGCACTTCCTGCACACGGGAGAGTCGCCGCACGTCACGGCGGCGATGGGCCCCATGCGCGACGTCATCCACGACAGCCTGCAGTACCTCACCCGGGGCGACCTGCGGGCCATGGCGATCTTCCTCAAGAGCTTGAATCGCGAGGCGCCGGAGGTGAGCCAGGTCGCCAACTCGGAAGAGGTGAAGCCGAAGAACCCTTACAACGGCAAGCACGTGTACGAGCAGAACTGCTCCGGCTGCCACCAGGACGACGGTGAGGGGGTTGCCGGCGAGTTCCCGCCCCTGGCGGGCAACCCGATGGTGCAGGAGGACAATCCCCGCGACGCCATCCGCATGGTTCTTCGCGGCGGGTTCCAGGCCCACACCAAGTCGCAGCCCGAGCCCTACTCCATGCCGCCGATGGGCAACTGGCTCAACAACGAGCAAATCGCGGCCGTGGTCAGCTACATCCGTACCAGCTGGGGCAACAAGGCCTCGAAGGTCACCGCCAGCCAAGTCAACCATATCCGTTAGCGAACCGCGCGAGAGGGGCGTCCGGCCCCTCTCCGGTCCCGCGTTCCGGGCACGGGGCGCGCCCTGCCCCATGCCGCCGTTCCCAAACTCGCCCGGATCGGGCATGCTGCCAACACGTACCCGGTCGGGGGAGGAGGCCGTCATGCCAGGCACGGCGCTTGTGCTCGGGATCACCGGGGGCTTCGGCCACGCCGCCGCAAGGGCCCTTGACCGCCATGGCTGGCGGTTGCGGGCGATGCATCGGGATCCGGACCGGGCCCGCGGCGCCGTGACGCAACCGGAGACCCTCGAGTGGCGGCGCGGCGACGCCATGCGTCGCGAGGACGTCGCGGCGGCGGCCCGGGGTGCCGACGTTATCGTGCACGCGGTCAATCCGCCCGGCTACCGCAACTGGCGCGGCCTGGCCCCGCCCATGCTGGCCCACAGCATCGACGCGGCCGGGCAGGCGGGCGCGCGTCTGGTGTTTCCCGGAAATGTGTACAACTACGGGCCGGACGCCTGGCCGCTCGTGGCCGAAACCGCACCCCAGCATCCACGCGCGCGCAAGGGCGCGATACGGGTGGAGCTCGAGCGCATGCTGGCTGGCGCGGCGCGGGCCGGAGCCCGGGTTCTGATCATACGCGCCGGCGACTTCTTCGGCGGACCGGGCCGGGGCTCGTGGTTCGACGCGGTCATGGTCAAGCCCGGGCGGGAGGTGCGGTCGATCACCTACCCCGGCGCGCACGACGCCGGGCACGCCTGGGCCTACCTTCCGGACCTGGCCGAAGCCGTCGCCCGGCTGGCCGATCGCGACGGCGAGCTCGCACCGCTGGAGTCCTTCCACTTCGGCGGTCACTACCTCGATCCCGGGATCGAGATGGCCGAGGCCATCCGGCGCGTCACGGCGCGCCGGGACCTGCCGGTGCGCGGACTGCCCTGGATCGCGCTGCGACTGGCGGCGCCATTCAACGAAACCTACCGCGAGCTGCTGGAGATGCGCTACCTGTGGGACATCAGCCTGCGCCTGGACAACCGCAAGCTGGTCGGGCTGCTGGGCGAGGAGCCGCACACCCCGCTCGACGAGGCCGTACGACAGAGCCTGGTCGAGCTGGGCTGCCTGCCGGCCCCGGCGCAGGCCCGGAGGGCCTGACGCCCGCTAATCCGGCTCCGCCGCGTCCACCCGGCGCAGCCGCTCGAACTCGGCCATCAGCCCGCGCACCTTGCTCTCGTCGTATTCGCGCAACCCGCTGAGCAGCATAGTCTTCCAGCCCGTCCCCGCGAGCGCGCCGCCGGGGGTGCGGATGCCGAAGCGCAGCAGCGCATCGGCCCGGCGGCCGTGGACCTCGAGGGCCGAGTCGCTGAGTGCGAGCCGCGGGTCAGGAATATCCAGCCGGTCCAGGTCCAGGCCCATGTCGCGGTACACCACCATGGGCCGGTCGGTATTGAACATGACACCCTGCTCGGCCATCAGCGGCTTCAGGTAGCGGAAGTTGTTCCCGGAAAAGGCCACGTAGCGCAGCGCGACGGCTTCCACGACGGCGGGATCCCATGTGCATTCGCCCTCGCGCTCCACGTCAAGGACCACCCGTCCCTCGGCGTCGGTCACCTGGACCCGGCCGGCTCCCGCACCGGGCACGCGCAGCGGCAGGTCGTCGCCGACCATGCCGCGGAACTCGAAGCGCATGCGTTCGTAGAGGCCCCCGTAGCCCAGTACCAGGGCGAACAGCAGGTCTCCCGGCACGCAGAAGCGACGCGCATCCGGATTGTGGATCGGGTTGTAGTCGCCGGCTACGTCGCGCGCGAAGCGGCTGGCCTGAACGGCCCGGATGCGAATCCAGCCGTCGGAAACCGTATGATAGGGGTCGAGAAACATGTGGTATGCCTGTCGCGGGAGCGTCGCCGGCGGCCATTGTACTTGCAGGCGGGTGCGCGGCGAAGCGCGCCGCGCGCACCGCCGTGGACCAGGACCATCAGGGCTCTCCGGCGGCCTCCGCCAGCAGGCGCAGCGACGTCAGTCGGGCCTGCTGCGAATACGTGTCGGTGGCGACCATGATCTCGTCCGCCCGGGTCACGTCGAGGAACGCCTGCATCCGCTCCCGCACGGTGTCGGGGCTCCCGACGGCCGACGCGCTCAGCATCGCCTCCACCAGAGACCGTTCCTGACCCGACCATAGCCGATCCATGTCCTCGACCGGCGGATCGAGGGGCCCCCGCCGGTTCCGGACCATCCGCAGGAAACGCTGCCGGAGCGACGAGGCCAGGTATTCCGCGCGCGCATCGGTCTCGGCGACGACGACGTTCATCGCCACCATCGCGTACGGCTGCTGAAGCGCCTCGGACGGGCGGAACACGCTGCGGTACAGTTCCAGCGCTTCCAGCACGTGCCGCGGCGCGAAATGGCTGGCGAAAGCGAACGGCAGTCCGAGCTGCCCGGCCAGCTGCGCGCTGTAGCCGCTCGATCCCAGCAGCCAGATCGGGAGGCCCAGGCCCTCGCCCGGGATCGCCCGCACCGCCTGGCCTTCCGCGGCGGGACGCAGATAGTGGCGCAGCTGCTCCAGCAACGCGGCGAAGTCGGGCTCCATCGCCGCGGCGGGTCCTCGCACGGCGCGGACGGTCACCGGGTCGGTTCCGGGCGCGCGTCCCAGGCCCAGGTCGATCCGCCCCGGATAGAGCGACTCCAGCGTGCCGAACTGTTCGGCCACGATCAGCGGCGAGTGGTTGGGCAGCATGACACCGCCGGATCCGACCCGGATCCGCGTGGTGTGCGCCGCCACGTGACCGATCAGGACCGCCGTCGCGGCGCTGGCGATGCCCTCCAGGTTGTGGTGCTCGGCCAGCCAGAACCGCCGAAACCCGGCGTCATCGACCAGCCGGGCCACCTCGGCGGTGCGCGCGTACGCCTGTGCCGGGGTGCCGTCGCGCACCACCGTGGCGAGGTCGAGGAACGAAAGCGGTGTGTCTGCGAGATCGGGCATCGGACTGTGCTCGTGAAAGAGATGCGAAGCCGGACCGGAACATACTAACCCGGTCCGCACGACGGAAGGCAACTGGCACGGCGCCTGCATGCGACCCGGCCCGTCGGCAAGGCCATGGAGCCCCGAGCCGCCGACAAGGGGGCCCCGGGGAAACGCAGGCCGGGCTTCTGCGACCGCTACCAGAGCTTCCCGAAGGCAACAGGCCGGGCGCCTTCACCGTGGGCTGAAGCAGCGCCCGGCGACGGCCTCCGGGTTCAGAAGCTGAAGCCCGCCTGCAGCGCCGCGCCAAGCTCGCGCCCGCCTTTCATCGCCGCCAGGTCGATGTGCACGCCGAGCACCCGCAGACCCACGCCGCCGGTGACCGCGTGCTTGAACGTCGCCCCGCTCGCGGTGTTGTCCTTCATGCCCACGCGCAGCTGCAGCGTGTCGAGGACATTGAACTCCGCGCCCACGCTGAGAAAGCGCGTGTCGCCGGCGAGTCCGCCGACCGACTTGTTGGTGCTCAGATCGTAGTCGGCCGCCAGGGTGAGCCAGCCGCTGCCGCGCGCCACCCCGACCCGGTAATTCGGGCGCAGCCGGATCCGGTTGCCCGCGTCGGTGGTGTAGGTATGCGAGACGAGGTTCTTGCCGACCAGGCCGACCCGCCACTTGCTGCCCAGCTGGTCCACGATCCCCGCGTCCACGTTGGCGTTGGTCGAGGACTTCGCGGTCTTGCGATTGAAGCTGGCCGTGTCGATGCGGTCGGTGTAATCGATCGTCTGGACGCGCTGCAGCTTCGGCGAGACACCCACCGAAAGGTCGCCGAAGCCGAGATTGCCAAAGCGGTGCGCCATCGCCAGGCCCGCCTCGGTGACCATCGCGCCGCGGAACACGCCGGTCGAGTATACATTGTTGGCGGGATTGGCCGCCGTGGTGCCCGTCGACTGGATGGACTGTTCCGCCGCCTGGATCTGTGCCTGGTCGCGGCTGTCGTAGTGCGCGACCGCGTCCCCGACGATGCGCGAGTCGACGAACACTGCCACTCCCGCTGTCTTGCCCGGCACGCCGACGCTCAAGCCCGCGAACAGGTCGCCCTCGACCGGCTCGCCGTCGATCGCCGCGAGGCTGGAATCCAGCTGCTGCAACGCGGCCACCGCGGCGCTCCTGGCGGAGCCGCTGCAGGCGCTGCCGTTGCTGCACGCCTGGATCGTGCTGTTCACACGGTCGTAGGCGCTTTGCACCGCATCCAGCTTGTCGCGGAAATCGCGTACGTTGGCCGCCTCGGCGGTCACGATGGGAAACGCAAGAGCGAAGTGGTCGTGCTGTTGCCGGACCGCGAGCAACGCCGGATTGCCGAACGCGGCGTCGTTGGCCGTGCCGGAGGCGACCACGGCTCCGCCCATGGCCTGGGCGCGGGGGGAGAACGAACCGAAGGGTAATGCCGAAGCAGGGCCCACCAGTGCCATCATCGTGACCAGGGCGGCGATGGCGGACAGGACCGGACGCGGCCGTCCGGCCAGCGCTCGGGGAAGGAATCTCATGGCAACCTCGCACTCGTCTTTATGGTCTTCGAATCAGCGCAGCAGCGGTTGCGGCCCGACCGGAGATGCAAACCGGGGCCCGGGACCCCGGCCGCCGGTTCGGGCGCAGTCGCTCCGGCGCAGGATATCGCGGGACGGAGGGGCCAAAGGGCGGTTTCAGACGAGAGGCCGGAATCGGGCTACGAGCGGTGACGCCCTCGGGAAGCATCGGTCCCGCAAGGCCTGGTCCTCGGCCCGGCGCAGGCAGGTGATACCCGAGGCTTGCCGGAACGCCGGCCACGCCAGCGCACCGGATTGCGGCGCGGCAGCTGCGCCCGCCGACCCGGATTCCGGTGCCGACGAGCTCCCGGTCCAGAGCCGCGGTCGTGGCGCCGTGGCCTCCCGGCACGGGCAGCAGGTCACAGCGTTCCACGTCGGCCAGGCGGCGCAGTCCGGCAAAGGCGTGCCGGGCCGATACCGGCGGGAGCAAGACCGAACCCCGTCAGGTCCCGCAGAAGGTCACGGGGACCTCTTCGCCGGGGCGCGGCGGGCGGGCGTACGGTTCCATGCCGGGATGCTCGTCGAAGGGGGCGGAGAGCACCGCCAGAAGATCCTCGAAGGGGCCCAGGTCCTGCTCGCGCGTGGCCGCGTCGACCGCTTGCTGCGCGAGGTGGTTGCGCAACACGAAGGCCGGGTTGACCGCCCGCATCGCGCGGTGCCGGTCGGCATCGTCCCGGCTCTCGGCGCCCAGGCGCTCCCGCCAGCGAGCCGCCCAGGCGTCGAAACCGGTCGGGTCGTCGAACAGCTCGCGGACCCGTTCATCGGCGGTTGCGTCGGCGCGGTTGAGATCCGCCAGGCGCCGGAAGGTCAGCGTGAAGTCCGCGCGTCCCGCGGCCATGGCCCTGAGCAGGTCGTGGGCCAGCTCCCGGTCGCCCTCGCGCGCTTCGGCAAGCCCGAGCTTGGCCCGCAGGCCCGCCTCGTAGGCCTGCTCGAAGCGGTCGGCATAGGCATCAAGCGCTCCCTCGGCGCTCCGGGTCGCCTGCTCCTGCGACTCGCCGAGTAGCGGCATGAGCGCGGTGGCCAGCCGGGCCAGGTTCCAGTAGCCGATGCGAGGCTGCTGGCTGAAGGCATAGCGCCCACCCGTGTCGATGGAACTGAATACCGTCTCAGGGTGATACGCGTCCATGAACGCGAAGGGGCCGTAATCGATCGTCTCGCCGACGACGGAGATGTTGTCCGTGTTCATCACCCCGTGGATGAATCCGACCATCATCCAGGAAGCGATCAGCTCGCCACTGCGCAGGGCCACCTGGCGCAACAGCTCGACATACGGCCGGTCCGCGTCCGTCACCTCCGGGTAGTGGCGCCGGAGCACGTAGTCGGCCAGGGTCCTCACGGCCTGCTGGTCATCACGGGCAGCGAAGTACTCGAAGGTGCCCACCCGCACGTGGCTGCTCGCCACCCGCGCAAGGATCGCGCCCGGCTCGACCGCTTCGCGGAAGTGGGACTGGCCGGTGGCGACCATGGCGAGCGCCCGGGTGGTGGGGATTCCCAGGGCAGCCATGGCTTCGCTGCCCAGGTACTCGCGGATCACCGGCCCGAGCACCGCACGGCCGTCGCCGCCACGGGAGAATGGGGTGCGCCCGGCCCCCTTGAGGTGCAGATCGCGGCGCGTTCCGGCGCGGTCCGGGAACTCGCCCAGCAGCACCGCGCGCCCGTCGCCGAGCTGCGGCACGAAAGTGCCGAACTGGTGCCCGGCGTAGGCCATGGCCAGCGGCTCGGCCGTCTCCGGCAGCTGGTTGCCGGCGAGCATCGCGACGCCGTCCGGCGAAGCGAGCCACGCCGCGTCCAGCCCGAGCTCGCGCGCCAGCGGGCGGTTCACTCGCAGCAGCGCGGGGTCCGGCACCGGCGTCGGTGCCACCCGCGCGTAGAAGCTCTCGGGCAGGCGCGCATACGAGTTGTCGAAGGCAAGGTCGGTCGCAACGCTCATTCGGCTCCCCTACCAGACGGGTACAGGACTTGCCAGTCTCGCACGACGGCGCCCGGGTACACATCACCGCGTGGCGTTGGACGGCTCGCGGCGACGGTGCGTTCGCCATGCCCGGGCCCGGGAAACCCACCCGCCTTCCGCTTGTCGATAACACAGAAGCCTGCGGTAGGAAGCGACAGCCGCGGCTTGGTATGCTGGATGCCCCTGCGGCTGCAGCCACGTCCAACCAGTCAAGGAGACCAGAGCTATGGGATTCGCTCTCTCGGACATGCAAGTGACCAGCAGTTCCTTCGACTCGCACGGCAAGATCCCGGCGAAGTATACGGGCGAAGGAGCGGACGTCTCCCCGGCCCTGGGCTGGAGCGGCGCGCCCGACGGTACCCAGTCCTTCGCCGTGATCTGCCACGATCCGGACGCGCCGCTGGTCAGCCCGGGCACCTACGGCTTCGTGCACTGGGTGCTGTATAACCTGCCCGCCTCCACCACCAGCCTGGCGGAAGGCACCGAGGAGGGCACCACCGGCAAGACGGATTTCGGCAAGACCGGCTACGGCGGACCCATGCCGCCGGAGGGGCACGGCACCCACCACTATTTCTTCTGGGTCCTGGCGCTGGACCGGAATCCGCAGCTGGAACCCGGCCTGACGCTGTGGCAGTTCCTCGAGAAGGTCGAGCCCCACGTCCTGGGCATGAACCGGATCGTCGGCACCTACAAGCGCTGACTTTCCGTGGCGGGGCCCCGTCGGGGGGCCCCGGCCCGTCCCCCGCACCAGCACCATGAACCGCCGCAGGTGCCGCACGATTCGTACGGGTCGGGCGGAAGCTGCGGGGCGCCTGGAACACGATCTCCTCGGCCCGCGGTGCCCGCGCGTGCGGTTCCAGGCCATGCACGTGACCTTCGTTCCAGCGGAACGCGCCGGCACTCGCCGGCGCGCCGCGGAAAAGCCCCCGCGCAGCCGGCGGCGGGTGGCGCTGGAGCATTCGCGGGTGATCAGCTGCCGGGCCTTCCCGGATACCCCCGGTCACCACGGCATCGCGCTGCTGCTGGACGTGCGGATGCGTCCTCGCGGAGCCGTGGCAGAGGCGCTCGGCGGGCTTGCGTATCGTAGCCGGTGGAATTTCCACAGGCAGATTAGACAGGCGGGGCCGGCCGGTCCACCGGTTAGTATTTCTAACTGCTGTGCCGGGAACACGGCGCTCACACTCGCAGATGGCGCCAGGCACCGCTGCCGAAGCGGCTGCGCGCCGCCACCAGGCAGGCCAGCGTGCCTGCCAGCTCCGCGCCCCAGATCCAGGGCAGCGACAGCTCGAGTACCAGCGCCGCGAGTGCCGCGACCGCCACCACGACGACCGAGACCAGCACCTGGATCACCAGCGCGCCCCAGGTATCGCCGGTGCCGGCCACGGCGGAGTAGTACGCTTCCGCCGGCACGGCGGCCAGGGTCGCGACCATCACCACCGCCAGGCTGGGCAGCGCCGGCGTGGTCATCTCCGCGCGCTCCGTGAACAGCCCCACCACCGCGTGCGGGAAAAGCCCTGCGAGCAGTAGGATCGGCAGCACCCCGGCGAGGCTCAGCACGGAGGCGCGCCGAATCACCACGCGCGCCTGCCCGCCGCGCTCCTGGCCGATGAGGTTGCTCACCATGGAGCAGACCGATTCCGAGAAGGCGTCGACCGGAATCGTGAACACCGCGTAGCAGCTGAACACGATGGTGGCCACCGCCAGTGCCTCCTGGCCCAGCTCCTCCACGATCAGGAAGAACAGGAACCAGCGCCCGGTCTCCACCAGCGCGTCCAGCGAGACCGGCGTGCCCAGCGAGACCAGATGGCGCGTGATACCCCCCCGCCAGCGGCCGAACCGCAGCAGCCCGTAGTCCCGGGGGTAGCGCCGGACCAGCACGTGCCCGGTAAGGAACAGGCACACCAGTGCCTCGGCCCCGACCAGGGCCGCGCCCGCGCCGGCAATCCCGAGCTCCGGCAGGCCCCAGTGACCGAAGATCAGGGCATAGTCGAGCCCCACGTTGGCCAGGGCCAGCAGCGCCGTGGCACCGATCAGCACCCGGGTGCGCGAGATGCCGACATAGAAGGCGCTGTAGGCCAGGTTGAAGGCGTGGAACAGCACGCCGAACGCGGCGATTTCCAGGTAGGCGTCCACAGCCCGGCGCAGCGGCGGAGAGGCGATCGCGCGCGCCGTGAACAGCGGCACCGCCCATTCGATGAGCGCGATCAGCGCCACCGAAACCAGCGCCAGCAGGTACATGCCCTGGTTGAAGCTGGCGCCCACGCCGGCGACGTCGTTCTCCCCCACACGGCGACCGACCACGATCTGCACCGCGTCCACCAGGCCCATGGTGAAAGCCAGCGCGACGGCGTAGATGGAACCCGCCAGGCCCACGGCGGCGAGCTCGGTGACACCGTAATGGCCGAGGAAGATCGCGTCGGTCACCTCGACGACCGTCTCGCTCACGCCGGCCACGATCAGTGGCCAGGAGACCGCCCAGATGCCGGCATAGCTTGGTCTGAACATGCCCGGCCTCAGCCGCTACAGCAGGGCGATGTCATAGGACTTGCGGTTCAGGTGCATGACCATGCACGAGAGCAGCGCCCCGCTCTTGAGATACTCGCTCAGGTTGAACAGCGCCAGCCCGAATCCGGCACGCGCGGCGATATCCTCCAGGGTCCGGTTCTTGTGCTTCTCATAGCCGTAGTCGGGATTGTCCGCGGACATCTCGTGGATGTTCGAGGCATTGAGCAGCAGGTTGCCCAGGCGCACCGTGTTGCACACGCCGGAGAAGCAGTCGTCCGCGCTGACCGGGATGATGTTGGTGACACGCTCCAACTCGGCGACCTCGGCCTTCGTGTACATCTCGGTGCACACCAGGGTGTCCTCGCGGCTGAGCGGGAACACCGTGCAGTCCAGGTGATAGAGGTGCGGCTCGGTCTCCTCCAGGGCCACGATGTGCATGCCGTACTCGCGCGCCATCCAGTCGTAGGCGGCGCGCTCGCTGCGGACGCCGTAGCCGGCAACATAGACGTTGCCGTACAGGTGCTTGAGCTCCGCCTCGCCCTCGAACTTGTGCGGCGCGACGGTCACCGAGTAGCCCATGGCGTCGAAGAAGCGCTGCCCGATGCCGGTCTCGTCGCTGCGCCCCGGAGCGCTGAAGTTGGACAGCACCACCGTGTCCGGCTCGGGCAGGTGACCCAGGACCGCGCCGAGGTTCGCGCTGTAGACGAGATCCTGCAGGCCCGGCTCGCCCGGCGTCGGCAGGAGGTAGACCAGCGCCTCCGCGGCGATGAAGTGATACAGCTGCAGGAACTGCAGGATGGCACGGCCCGGGTCCACGTGGCGCTGTCCCTGGTCCAGCTCCTGCATCCAGACGTTGTTGGCCAGGTCGGTCGCGAGCGAGAACGGCACGTTCATCAGGAACGCCGGCTTGTCCAGGGAGCTGGGATTCAGCTCGCGGTGAAAGTGGTCCGCGGCCGTCTGGGCCGCACGTACCCTCGGCGATCGGGTCATGGCATCGCCTCCCCGGGTGCCGCCGAGATGCGAACGATCGGGTCCACCGCGCCCTCGACGTGCACCCCCGCCTCCACCAGCGGCGTGAACGCGTAGCGCGGGGACAGCGGGACGATCAGGTCGACCTGGGACCCGTAGCGGATCTGCGAAAAGCGCTGGTTCTGGGCGAAGGCCTGGTTCTGCTTGAGACAGAACGGGGTAATGCAGTCCACGTCGTAGTCGGCCACCTGCAGTACGTGGTAGCGCAGGCCGAGTTCCAGGCTGGTGACGGTGTTCAGCACACGCTGGTTGTACACCAGGTAATCCCTGGCACGGGCGAGCTCCGGCTTTCCGGCCAGCAGTGACCGTTCCACCGGCAGCATCGGGTAGTTCCGGGTGGCGATCGGTTCGAGCTCGCGCCAGGCGAGGCGTCCGGCGTAGGGGATCCGGTTCACGTGCACGTCGTAGAAAGTCATGAAAATCCCGATGACCAGCGAACGGCGGTCGTAGCCCGGCATCCTCAGGAGCTCCCGCAGCGAGAAGCTGCGGCCCTTCACATCGAGGACCGGCTCGTCAGGACCGAGTGAGCGCGCGTAGAGCACAATGCCGTCGGCCGGCGGGAAGAAGAAGCCGGTGTCGGACCACTCCGGACGGTCGGGGTCACGGAAGAAATGGCTTTCCGACAGCCACCGCATGGGCCGGCCCCGCAACTCCGCCACGTCCTCGTCCAGCCAGGCCTTCAGCGACTTGGCCATGCCGCGCCCTCCGGGACGCGCGGCCGGTGCGTCCTGCATACCGCCATTCGCCACCTCCCTCCGGCGGTCAACGTGCCGGAACAGGTCGACGATAGCCGGCGGCACGCCGGCGGGCGTTGATGCCCGTCAAGGCGTGCCGGGCAGGCGAATGCGCGTCAGTGCACGAGGGTCTTGTGCGAAACGCTGGGGTCTTTCCCCCGGGGCAGTCGTTCTTGTCGCGCGCCGCGCCGGCGCTACTTCCAGGCGAAACGCGGCTGCTCGTAGTGGGCCACGCGGGTGGTGCGCCCGTGCAGCGCCACCTCCCGGAACTGGTACAGCATCGCCGCGGTGGGAGCGTTGATCCACCGGTCCCCCATGGGCATGCGGATGATCGGACGATCGCTCTCCTCGAACTCGACCAGCTGCGGGGCGTCGTCGCGCTCGAGCTCCGTCAGCGGAACCCGGTGCACCTCGGCGACTTCGTCGGGGGAGGGCGTTACGGACGTGCCGGGAGCCACCCAGAGCACCACCGGCGTGATGCGGTAGCCGGAGCGGGTAGAGTAGTCGTCGAGCGAACCGAGAACCTCGACGCGCGTAACCGCGAGCTCCTCATCCAGCTCCCGGCACGCCGCCTCGACCGCGTTCTCCCCGGGGTCCACGCGGCCTCCCGGCAGCGCCCATTGCCCCGAATGCACCCGCAGTGTCGGTGCCCGGCGGGTCAGCAGGTAGCATGCGCGTCCCCGGTCGTCGTCGATCACCGCGACCGCGACGGCGGCATGACGGAGGTCCCGATCCTCACCGGAGAGGCGAGGATGAACGGAGAGATTGTCGTACAAGCGGTCGTGCAGGGACTGGTCGTGGACCATGGCAGGCCTTCGTCGCGGGAGAGCTTCATGCCTTGGCCGGATTGGGCACCGGGCGGAATCGGGACTCGCAAGTGATTGGGTCGTCAAGGGGATGCCGTCGCCAGCCCGGGCTGGCGACGGCATCACGCTGGAGCGGCCTCCGGGTGCATGGCACGAGAGCAACGGCACCCGGAGCGCACGGGTCCTTGGCGGGCCAGCCACGGTTGCGATGACGGGATTCCCCCTTCACTGAATAACTCAACAACTCAACTGTTCATCCGAACCGGTACCGGTACACGTTGGTCTCCCGCTGCTCGAACCCGATGCGCTGGTAGAGGCGATTGGCCGCCTCGCGCGAAGGCCGGGAAGTCAGGTCGACGGTGACCGCACCCTCCTGCCGCGCCAGTTCCAGGGCATGCCGTGAGAGCGCTTCGCCGATGCCCCGGCCGCGCACGCCCTGGTCGACGACGACGTCCTCGATCCAGGCGCGCAGCCCGGTGGGGAGACGGAACATGGCCAGGGTCAGCGAGCCGACGATGCACTCCGCGTCCCGCGCCAGCAGGAGCAGGGTGCAGGGCGAGGCAATGATCTCGTGCAGCGTCCCGCGATCCGGAACCGGGTTGGATGAGGAGAGCTGGGGCAGGAGGCGCGCCATCGCTTCCTCCAGCGCCGGTGTCACGCTGGTCACCACTTCCACGGATATCGGCATATGCGATCTCTCCCCATGCCAGTCTTCCGGAAGATTGGTAGCTGGCATCCGATGGCTGCATACTGCGGCGTCGGATGGCCGGCTCGCGCTAGCCCTTTTCCCGTTCCAGCAGGCGGCGCTTGCGCTCGGCACCCCAGCGATAACCTCCCGGCCGGCCGTCACCGCGCACCACGCGATGGCAGGGGATGGCGAGCGCGATCGCGTTGCTCGCGCAGGCGGACGCAACGGCTCTTGCCGCGCGGGGCGCGCCGATCTCCCGGGCGATTTCGCCGTAGCTGCGCGTCTCGCCCACGGGAATCTCTCCCAGGGCCTGCCAGACGCGCCGCTGGAACGCTGTGCCCTGGATGTCGAGCGGAAGCTCGAGTCCGGCTGCCGGCCGTTCGACGAACCGTACCACGGCCTCGGCCAGCGTCCCCAGCCCCTCCCTGTCCTCTTGCAGCCGTGCCTGTGCGAACTGCTGCTGCAGCCTGTCCCGCAGCTCGCCCGCGCCATCGGCCAGCTCCACGGCACAGACGCCCCGTTCCGTGGCCGCCACCGCGATCCAGCCCAGGTCCGTGGGGGCCAACGCATAGCGCACGGTAACGCCCGGCGCGCGGTCGCGATAGCGCGAGGGCGCCATACCCGGGCACGCGGCGGCATACGCCACGCCGGCCGAGTTATAGCCGGCCGTGTAGACCGCATCGGTGACCCGGGCCGACGCACGCAGCGCGTCACGGAAGCGCTGCTCGCGGCAGGCAATGGCGTACTGCTTGGGGCTGATGCCGACGATACGGCGAAAGATCCGCTGGAAGTGACCGGCGCTCAAGCCCGCCGCCGTCCCCAGCTCCGCGAGCGACGGCTCACGCTCATCGTTGCGCAGCCGGTCGCAGGCAGACCGGACGAGCGCGAGCTGCCCGGCCGCCGGCGACGGGCCACCCGGCCGGCAGCGCAGGCAGGCCCGGAACCCCGCCGCGTGCGCCGCATCGGGCGTGGCGAAAAAGCGCACGTTGCCGCGGGCGGGGCGCCGCGCCGGACAGGTCGGCCGGCAGAAGATGCCGGTGCTGCGCACGCCGTAGACGAACATCCCGTCACTGCGCGGGTCACGCCGCAGCACCATGTCCCACATTTCGGCTTCCGCGATCATTCCGCTCCCTCCCCGGCATCCGCTATCAGCCACCGCCACGGCACAGGGTAGCGCCTGCAGGACCGGGGACCACCTGTTTCTTGCGCCCGAATTCGGGCCGCGCGAGCGACGCGAAGGGAGCAACCCCCGGGGGGGCGCACAGGAACTCCTCGGCCGCGGTCACGGGATCGCCCTCGTGGGGCGCCCACAGGCCCGGCGCCAGTCGTCGTAAGCGCCCATCCCGGCGCGTAAATCGGGTACTCGGCGGGAGCATCGGTCACGGTCACCCCTTCGGGCCGCAGGAACTGTGCGTGGAAGTGGTCCACTTCCGAGCGATTGCGGGCCCATATCGCGATGTAATGGATGCCCGTGGCGTGGGCGGCATAGTCCAGGCGACCGCCCTCTGCCGCGGGCTGGATGCCGATGTAGCCGTGCGGCAGGGGAAACCGGGCCATGTAGCAGGTCGACGTGTAACCCACGTTCAACGTCCAGAAGCTCCGGTAGCCCAGCCAGCCGAACATGCGGTCGTAGAACCGCACCGAGTTGTCGTAGTCGAGCACCGAGACCTCGACGTGATGCACCCCGCGCAATCACATCGTCCCCGGCGCCCGCCGGGCAGGCCGTTGGCCTCGACGAAGGTGGTTTCGATGTTCTCGTCCATGAGCGACCCCCGCGAAAGTTGATCCCGTACGATCGCAGGCAGGATTGCACAGCCGCGGTGCCGGGGAAACAGCGTCGCTGCCGGATCAGCCTCCGGCTCCGGCCACCGGCGCGTAGTGCGAAACCACGGGAAATGGATCGTAGAAGTGGTCCAGCAGCCGCTTCCGCTGCTTGTACTGCGGGGACTTGCGAAAGCCTTCCTCGTGCGCTTCGACCGACTCCCAGCGAACCAGAAGCAGATATTCGTCCGGTCGTTCCACGCAGCGGCGCAGCTCGTGCGAAACGTAGCCCGGCATGGAGCGGATGATGTCCCCGGCCTGCAGGAACGCCGCTTCGAACCCGGCGGCCTGCCCGGGACGAATGTTCAGAACCGCCATTTCCAGGATCATGGGGATCGCTCGGTGGTAGCAGAACCGGGCCCGGAAACTTCGGAATGACTCCGGGGCCTGCCGCGGACCATGCACGGGCTGTCGTGGAGCGGGCAGCCAGGGGCCCGGTCCGGCACGGCCCCTGGCTGGGCCCGACGAGCTTCGGGCGCACGGCATGTGCCTTGCGGGGCTTTCGGCAGTCTACCCCGGCGCGACGTGCGCGGCGCGGGCCGCGCATATGCGCGACTCGATGACGTGGGTCATCTGGCGACGCGAACGCAGGGAGCAGACTATCCTGGGGCAGGTTCCCGACCCCTGCGAGGTGCGCAACCATGAGCTACAAGAGCCTGCTGGCCTGTATCGACCGGGACACGCAGCACGCGCACGTCATGGAGACCGCCCTGGACCTGGCCGGACGGTTCTCGGCCTGGATCACGGGGCTGCACGTCTACGTGCCCACCGCGTTCGCCGAGGGGGCCGGCATGGCGCTTCCGGTATGGGGCGGCGGGGACGCGATGGAGCGCGAGCAGAAGCAGGCGCGTGAACAGGCGGCAGAGCTCCGGGCGGAGCTCGAGGCCGCCGCCGCCCGCCATGGCGTGACGCAGGTCGAGTGGCAGTTCCATTGGGGCGAGCTGGCATCCACCGTCGCACGGCACGCGCGGTACGCGGACCTGGTGGTCATGGGCCAGCATGACCCGGGCGAATCGGGCAGTCGCGTCAGCTTCGATTCGCCGGCGGAGGTTGCCATCCTGTCCGGCCGACCGGTGCTCGTGCTGCCCTACGCCGGACGCATCCGGGAGCCCGGCCGCCGGGTGCTGCTCGCGTGGGACGGCTCCAACGAGGCCGCCCGGGCCGTAACCGGCGCACTGCCTCTGCTCGCGGCCGCCGACTTCGTGCAGATCGTGGTCGTGGACGGCGACAGGAGCAGCCCCGCAACCGGCGAGGAGGAACCGGGTGCCGGCATCGCCCGCTACCTGCAGCGTCACGGCGTCGACGCCGGCGTCAGTACGGTCTACCGCGGCGGGCTCAGCGTCGCGGAGACGCTGCTTTCGGCGGTCGCCGACAAGGGCGCCGACCTCCTGTGCATGGGCGCCTACGGTCACTCCCGGCTGCGCGAGCTGATGCTGGGAGGGGTCACCCGCGAGATGATGCGCCACATGACCGTGCCCACGCTGATCGCCTGCTGACACCGTTGCGCAGCGGAGCGACGGCTCCCCGGATGCGTGGGCGCACGCACCCGGAAGCCGCCGAGACCGGACAATACCTTCAAGAAGACTGGTACCCTCTCCCGGCGGCCTGGCGCCGGGGTGAGTCCTGCCTGCGCGAGCGCCCGGCGTGCCGCTGCCCCGAGCCGCGCTTGGCTCCGCCGTTGACGACGGGCTGCGCCCGTTCCGCGGGATCGGGCTCGAAGCCGGGGACCACGTGCCGGTCAATGGTGGTCCTGAGCAGCTTCTCGATCCCACGAAGCATGTCCTGGTCGTCCGCGCACACCAGGGACACCGCCTGTCCGCCGCGCCCCGCCCGGCCGGTGCGGCCGATGCGGTGCACGTAGTCTTGTGGCACGTTCGGCAAATCGTAATTGACCACGTGCGGCAGCTCGTCGATGTCCAGGCCGCGCGCCGCAATGTCGGTCGCCACCAGCACACGTACGCGCCCGCCCTTGAAATCGCCCAGGGCGCGCGTGCGCGCTCCCTGGCTCTTGTTGCCATGGATCGCGGCTGCGCTCAGCCCGTCCCGCTCCAGCTGCGTTGCGAGCCGGTTGGCACCGTGTTTGGTGCGAGTGAACACCAGTACCTGTCCCCAATCGCCCTCGTGGATCAGGCTGCTGAGCAAGGCACGCTTGGCGCCCCGGCTGACCGGATGCACCAACTGGGTGACCGTTTCCGCGGCAGTGTTGCGCGGGGCGACCTCGATCCGGGCCGGATCGTCCAGCATGCGTGCGGCCAGCGCCCGGATTTCGTCGGAAAACGTCGCCGAGAACAGCAGTGTCTGCCGTTTCACCGGCAACGCCGCGATCACCTTCCGGATGTCGTGGATGAAGCCCATGTCCAGCATCCGGTCGGCCTCGTCCAGGACCAGCGTCTCGACGGTGGCCAGGTCGATGGTGCCCTGCCCCAGGTGGTCCAGCAGACGACCGGGCGTGGCGACGACGAGGTCCACGCCGCGCCGCAGCGACTGCACCTGGGGCTGCATCCCCACGCCGCCGAAGATCACGGCGGACTTGACGGGAACGTACCGGCCGTAGCTGCGGACGCTCTCCTGTACCTGCGCCGCCAGCTCGCGGGTCGGCGTCAGTACCAGAACGCGCACCGGACGACCACCTGAGGGGCGCCGTCGCATCAGGCGCTCGAGCAACGGCAGCGTGAACGCGGCGGTCTTGCCGGTGCCCGTCTGCGCGGCGGCCATAACGTCACCGCCGGCAAGAATGGCGGGGATGGCCCTTGTCTGCACGGGTGTGGGCGTGTCGTACCCCTGCTCGCGCACAGCGCGAAGCAGCGCGGCCGAAAGGCCGAGAACGTTGAATGACATGTATCCGTGGTGCTCCTGGAATGCCTGCCCGCGCGCGGCGCATGCCGGGTGTCGGGATCCGGTCCAGGCTGGGGAAAGGGATTGGCTTCGTGAGCGACCCTGAGGGAAATCCACGACAGCCCGCTGGCGACCGGAGGGCAGCGGAGCGGGCACTATACCAGACTTTCGCGCGAGTGATGCGCAGCCCGGCCATCGCGATGGCCGGGGATTCCGCGGGCGTGCCGCCTGGGGCTTACAATAGGCCCGTTGCCGGATTATCCCGGCGGGATACAGCTGCCGCCCCAATCGACGGAACGAGCGCCATGAAGTTCTTCAGCCGGAAACTCATCAAGCCCCAGGACCTCAACGCCCACGGGACCCTCTTCGGGGGCGCGGTGCTGGCCTGGATCGACGAGGAAGCCGCGATCTACGCCAACTGCCAGCTCGGCAAGCGCAATCTGGTGACGAAGTACATGTCCGAGATCGACTTCGTCAGCTCCGCCTGGCTCGGCGACGTGATCGAGATCGGCACTGAGGCCGTGCGCTTCGGACGGACGTCCGTCACGGTCCGCTGCGAGGTGCGCAACAAGTTCACCAAGGACACGATCATCCGTATCGACAGGATCGTGTTCGTCAGTGTCGACGAGCACGGTCGGCCGGCGCCGCACGGGGTCACCGAAGAACAGGCCGGCGACACGGTCACCCTCTAGCGGCTTGAGCGATCGTGGCGACGAGCAGGCCCCCAATAGCCGAGGCGCCGGCGGATCTTCAGCTTGCGCCACAAATTCAGCGGCTTTCGCTTCCGGTTGCGCGCGCCGGCAGCGATGAAATCGTCGATGGCTTCCAGCACACGCTCGCTTGAACGCCCGTCCCGGTAGGGATGGATGGCCTCAGCATAGTCCCGGATCGCCTGCATCAGCTCCGGGGGCCGCTCGAGGGCGCGCGCGATGGCCGGCTCGAAGTCTCCCGGGTCACTGATGTCGATCAGCCGGGGCCCCGGTCGGCGGTTCCGGAACGTAACCACGGGTTTGCCGGTCAGGAGAAATTCATTGAGCGCCGAAGAGGTGTCCGAGCACATCACGTCCACCTCCGGGAACAGCTGCAGAATATTGTCGTTTTCCGCGAACGTGAGGTATTCGTTCTCCAGCGCCCGGTAACGGGCCACGGTGTCCGCGGCCATCTTCGGGTGAAAGCTGACGATCCAGCGCCAGCGCCCGTCCCGGGAGAGGCGGCGGACCTCGTCGTACAGCGTCTCGGCGGCGCTCCAGGAAGGCGAAAATGTGGAGTGATACAGGATCACCGGAGGCCGCCGCACCGGCGGCGGTTCGCCGCTGAGGATGTCCATGAACGGGTCGAGCTTCGGCCAGCCCGTCTCGCGTACCGAGAAGTGACCCAGCCTCTCGGCCAGGGCCTGGAATGACGCCGTTTCGCTTGGCCCGGTGGTGCAGTACAGGTCGAAGAAGCCGCGGATGTATATGTGCCGCGGCTTGCCGGCATTGAAGCCGTGGAAGATCTCCACCTTGACCCCGGGAAAGAAGTGCGGCACCGCATTACTCGGCGTAAGCACGGCGACGGGATCGAACCCGCGTACCTCGGCCGTGGTGCGCAGGAGGCGCTCGCCTCCCATCAGCTCTTCCGCGCCGGGGCCGTCGAAGAACCACGCTGCCTCGCCGCCGCGCGCGCGAATCGCCGCCTGCAATGGGCGGAGGATGGCAAGCGCGTAACGTTCGGAGCCGTACAGCAGATAGCGCCCGGACATGCGTCAGCGCTCGAGTCCGTGGTGGCCAAGGACCTCGTCGGCCTGTGCCAGGGAGTCGGGATTGCGGCACATCTCGTAGTAGCGCATGCGCTTGTATACCGCGTAGCTGGCTGCAGTCTGGGCGATGATGAAACCCCGCCAGCCGTCGAGGCACCCGCGGCGGATCAGGTAATCCTTGATGAAGGCGCCAAAAAACACCGCGGGGACACCCCACATGCGCGGCTTGCGCCCGCGCTCGCGCCAGTCCCGGCACTTCAGCTCCGAGTAACGGACCACTTTCAGGCTCTTGTGCACCAGGGTCGGGTTGTGCAAATGGATCAGGGACGCCTCCAGCGTCGCGCTGTCACCGTCGAAGGTGAGCGATTCGTGCACCCGTACATTCGTCCATCGGGCACGGTCGCGATGGTACAGGCGCCCCATCCGCTCGCCGAGCATGGGCTTGTACCAGCGCATGGGCTGGCCCATGAACAGTGTCGTTCGCCGCAGAAAGATCACCGCGAGCCCGGACTGCATCAGCTCCGGCAGCCGCCGCTCCATCTCCGCCGCGAGCTCCGGGGAAAGGTATTCGTCCGCGTCCAGCGCGAGAATCCATTCGTGGCTGCACTGGGTGGTGGCGAAGTTTCGTTGCGGTCCGAATCCCAGCCAGTCCTGGTGCACCACGCGGGCACCTCGCTCGCGGGCGATATCGACCGTCGCATCCGCGCTGCCGCAGTCAACCACCAGCTTCTCGGCCGCGAACGGCACGCTGTCGAGGCAGCGCCCGATGTTGGCGGCCTCGTTGTAGGTGATCACCACCAGGCTGACGGGCAGGGTCACGTCCATCGGCTCATTCTACGGCAGATGCCGGGGCGTTCGCAGGCGCGCGCCGCCGCCGCCGTCACGCCCGGATCAGGGCGACGAGATCGGTAACGCCCACCTCGACACCGTTCTGCGTGAGCAGCGCGGTCACCTGGCCGCGGTGATGGGTCTGGTGGTTGAAAAAGTGCTGCACGAGGCCCGCGAACGGATCGGAGAACGTCCGCCCCTTCGAGTTGCTGTATTCGAGATCCGTCTCCAGATCGGCTTCGGTGAGCTCCCCGGCCCATTCAAGTATGGTGCGGTCCATCGCCTGCCGGGCCTGGCGCAGGGACGGCAGGTCCTCGTGCAGGATCGCGTCCAGCGCGGGCGGGCTCGGGACCTCCCGCGGGTACGCCAGGGCCTCGAAGCCGCGCGGGTGGCCGGCGAAGCGCTTGAGCCAGATCGTGTCCGCCACGAGCAGATGATTCAGGGTGCCGAGGACCGAGCCGAAGAAGGCGCCCTGGTCCCGGCGCAGGGTGGCGTCATCGAGCGCGGCCGCCGCGTCGTAGACGCGCTCGTTCATCCACTGGTTGTAGCGCGCCATCAGGCGGAAGCTTTCGACAAGGGACATGATCGGGCCTCCGTGCGGGTGAGTGCGTGC